>OJRB01001392.1_pt1 | contig 11824 bp, 7 predicted proteins | sample 1599061 | NCBI WGS metagenome assembly OJRB01 (sample SAMN03922522, study PRJEB24848) | human gut metagenome | isolation source: stool sample | host: Homo sapiens | place: Germany | collected 2010-02 | reverse complement strand
ACCATACATCTCGCGATAAGAGTCTGTCCTCTTCCCGAATTCCGTCGGCTCATTACCATTACGGACTACATCATTATAAACGGCGTTTGCTGTCATATATTTACCATTACGGAAAAAATCCGGCTTGTTATACAAACGGGTCCTGGAGAATCCCCACCTCACCCCGCCCGTATATTGCACTCTGGCTGGAATGCCCGGATTCATCATTATTCTATATTCATGAAATCTCTCGACTACCGTTTTCCGCTTTACATTGCTCGGCGTCCCGTCTTCATTTAAAATATACAGTCCGGCATCCGGATGGCTGTCGTCCAGATAAAAAGAGACATATCCCCTTTGAGTAATATCAAAAATCATGACTCCCAACTTATCCGGAGCATCTCCGTCTTTATGATATGTGAAGCGTACCCGTGCATTACGGGTTCCGTCTCTTACAGGGAAGTCGTCAGCATAGACGTACAAGGTTTGCGCTGTAACCGTAACCTCGGTAAACGGTATGTCGGTAATCTTGTAACACATGCGGTGGGTGGCATCGGCAAAGGTCATTTCATCATCGTCATCCTTTCCAGCAGGGATGGCATTCCATCCGCCTTTACTTGCCAGCTTAGCTCTGACACTCTTGTGCGGAATATACTTAGGACGCACAAATTTGCTGTCGGGGTCTGCGTCCTGCTGCCATATATTGCCGGGTTGCTTCACTTGATGATACATCAAATTCAATGGAGAGATTTTGAGCCAGGTAGCGTCAAATCCCGACGGGTCGTCGTAAGTCCTGCCCTGCGAATCCAGGATTTCCATGGTTGCCGTTCCTTTGGGAGCCTGAATACGCATAGGGCGGAAATCCGGATGGGCATCCATTGTCAGATTATCACCATGATCCACCAAAAAATCGCCCACAAGAAAATCTACATTCGAATCTATCTTAATCTCATTGAGACCGTTCACCGTTACAGTAAAGGTATAATGATGCCCACGCCGAATATTGTAATCGCTGTGGTTGTCCTGACCTAAATAGATAAATGCCTTTATCTGTCTTGTTACCAAATCTGCCTTGTGCATGGCTGTAACAACAATGGCAGTGGCACGCTTGGGTTTATACCATGCCTTGCCGCGGGAGTCTTTATCATTTAGCCCCATATTACTGTATTGTTCATCCGGGTCGGCTGGCAGTGCTCTGGGTATACGCCCACCACGGCGGTTTTCAAAGACATAGAGCGTTTGGGTAGCAGTTCCTGCCTGCTTGTCTTCCTCCTCAAAAGGATAGTCCACTCCGGTTGTCAGCCAGTATTCGTCCTTATCGGCACCTGCTGTTTCCGGATTGGGATTGGCGTCTTTACTATCGTCGGGGAAAAGGTAGCTGCGTGTGGGAGCATCCTGCACATCCCAACCGATAATGGTTACTTCCTGAGTGTCGGGGGTATTGTCGACAAGAGTCAGTGTAACTTTTGCCGCCAGGAATTGAAGCTGTACGGGGTTGCTGATAGAGTTTGCTCCCTCTTGCACATTTACATTCTCCATAATTGCCGTCATTATGAGTGGAACATCGGTACTCTGACCAAGATTTAATTCGGTAGCCGTCACCAAAAGTCCTTTGAGGGCATTGTAAGAGGTAAGCGCCATTAACTGACTGTCCATACCGTCCTTGACGTTGGCTACAAAGCAGAGCGTATGGCCCTTACCGGAACGGGTGTCTATCAGCAAAGATGAAAGCGAAGCACCGGTTTGTGCCGTGTATCTATGTCTGGTCACTATTTTGCCCCCACCGTCGAATACCAGTACGAACAGGTTGTCCAGACGTTTTTCCACATCGGCAGATACTGCACGTGTGTCGGTGCCACCACCCATAACGGGCAATGTTATCTTCAGACTGATACGCGCCGCTGCGCCTTCCACCACACGCGTGGTATCGAACTCATCGCGTACACAACCCGAAACAAGTAATGCTCCAAGCAGATACAGTATTGCTATCTTTCTCATCTAAATCGACTTTTATTTTTAATTTTATCAGGTATTAAAATTCTTTCCATATCTCCTGTTTGCCCCAGTCGGTGACTTTGACGTCTACGCTTACAACTCCCCGGAAGTCTACCAGCACATTGAGCAGCCTGCCTTCCGCCACACGCAGGGGGTTACCGTTACTGTCGGCAATTACGGTGGTTTTCAGCACGTCGCGGTGGTAGATGTCTATCTTAATGTCCGCTTCGGTAGGGAATATATTGAAAGCAGAGGATACGAATTCGCCATTGTCATTGAATGCCGCCTGGGGGCGGTAGTTTACTTCCGTGCCGTTGGGCTTGCCGTAGAAGTCGAGCTTATCGGTGGTTTTGCGCACGATGTAGTGGTACTCGCCTTCGGTGCTGCCTACGTACTCTCTAAGGTAGCGTGCCGTAATGGCTACCCCGGAGACTTTGCGGCGCAAGGGGAGTTCCCTGGCAGAAGCGTCGGCATCGGGGGTTATATCTATAGTGCCGTAGAACAGGTCGTCGGGCGAGCCTGCCACGGGTAAGGTTGTCCGGGTTTGGATGAGCGACACGAATGCCGTCTCTAAGTGGTCGCCCTCTTTCAATGCGGGCATCGACTGGGCGCCTTGTTTGCCATTGCCCCACGCCACCAGCTTCAGGTTGTCGTGTCCGGGATAGTCCAGGAATACGATTTCCGACAGGAGAATGTTGCGGGTATCGAGCAATGCCTTATCGGCATCGAATATATAGAGTGTGATGTCTTTTATCGTTTCACTGCCGAGACTTCCACCGTCGGCATCAAAAGCCTTTACCTGCAAGGAAAATCCGGAAGTGCGGGGAGCAGGACAATCGCTAAGGTCGTCCTTGATGCAACTTGCAGACACAAATGCCATAAAGAACAAAATAGGCAGTATGTGCAGGCAATAATGGAATTTGTTATTCTGCATGGATTGTTTTTAGTTGATGGTTAGTATTGTTTTTAATTATTGAATTTTATCAATGGCATGAGTGAAAAGAAAGGCGGGCACGGGAAACATACCCGCCTTTCGGTGCAGCTTTAAAGAATAAGATGAACGTCTGCAATCATATTAATTAAAATCCTTGCTTACGGTCTTGGCAAGCCATGTTGCTGCCGTAACAGTAACTGTTATTTGTGATTTAACCAACGGCTGCTCCGGATTGGTAGTACCACCGCCACCACCGGCACTTACATCACCGTTCAGGGTAAGGGTTACCGTGTATGCATTACCCGGTTCGATAGTGTTTCCGGCATCGGCTACGGTGAACTGAATCGGGTAGTAAATGGTTTCATCAGCGCCACCTACCGTTCTTTTAGACTGAATGGCAAGAATTGTCGGTTTGGACGTACCGTCATTACCGAAGGTGTAGAAGTGATTGAATACATCTCCATTAGCGTTAGCTGTGAAAGCTGCGCCTACCGCATCTTTCAAAACTGCGGACTCCGTGGCAACACCAGTTTGAAAATCCGGATAAGAGATATCGCCCGAATAGAAAGCAGTTTGAGCTGCCTTGTCAGCAGTTGTTCCAAAGAATTTTCCGCTTTTACCTGCATACAGCAATACAACGTTTTCGTCTGTAATCTCAATAGTGCCACCGGTGAGATTGGTACGGTTGTCCTTAACGATAAGTTCAATCTTGGCTGCAACGAAACCTAATTGTACAGTGACCGAACCGTCTGTACCGGAGAAAGTGATATCATCTGTACCGGACATCCAGAGGTTATTTTTCGTTTGGGTAGCCGCGTTACCGGATATCAAATCACCGGTAACGGCCTTAAGGTCAGCTTCCGTTGTTACATTAGCAAAAGGACCGTTGGCAAGTGCACCGGTATTGGCTATTACATAAGCCGTCTTGGCAGCAGTTGTACCGTTGGTTATCGTAGCCGCCGCATTGGTAGAACTGTAATACGCCGGACAGTCCAAAGCACCGCCGTCACGGAAAATGAATACGATGTAGTCGTTAATTACAACATCGGTTGTAGTACCGGCGCTACCTGCCGCTCTCGACTGCGCAACGTTATTACCTACTCCCTCTACCTTGATAGTAAGAGTAGCCTTTTCGCCCGGAGCATTGCTGCCCAAATCGGCAATCTCCTCGTTGGAGCATGAAAACATAGTGAAGGCTGCAAGAGCCACTGCTAATAAATTAATCTTCTTCATTGTTGTTTTAAATAAATAGTTAATAAAATGATATTTAATCGTTTAGTTATAATTTGTGCTGTTTATTGGAATTGCTTTAGATTGCTCTCCGCCTCGGACACACCGGCGGCAGCAGCTTTTTGGAACAAGGCACGCGCTTTTTCGGTGTCGCCCGTCAGCATATAGCACACTCCACGAAGATTGTCCGCCTTGGGATGCGTATTTCCTTGAAGGACATGCAAGGCTTCGGAGTAGCGTTTCCCGTTGAGCAGGTCGATAGCGGTGTTCAGTCCTACAAGTTCGGGGTCGGGCTGTGCCTCAAAGAATACTTTGATATAACCCGCATTACGAAGTTTCGGGAAGAAATGCCGTTTCATATAGTTGTAGGGCCTACCCTGATTCAACCTCATAAGCAGGCTCAGGCGGCCTACTTTCTTAGCTGCATCCCACACAGGAGTGGTGTCTATGATATCCAATATCTGCTGCTTCTCGGGCATTTCGCTGTCTGCAACCAACCTGCGCAGGAAATCCCATGCCACACTGTGATTGCTCACTTCAAAGAAAGAAGCCGAAAGTAAAGTACGGTTCGTAATGTAATCCGCCAATGCCTGCGCACGCTTACCTGCAATGCGATTGTTCAGGTCTAACGGACCATCGGGCGAAGCCGAACCTACTACGAGTATCTTGGCTATGCGGGAATTGTCCGATTCGGCAATCTTATTCAGAACAGACAACAAATGATCCAACCTGCTGAGATTGTTTTCGTAATCGGGCTGTATAGCCCATTTGCCCACCGGGAAATAGACAATGAGCGTGGCCTCATCCTTGTAGCGGGCAATATCTTCTTTACTGCCTATACTACCTGTCCACGGCGCGAGGAAACCGTTTTCCTGCGCCAGCTTGTCGGCAACCGTTTCCGTCACGAGTTTCGCCTCGGGTATCACCGGCACAAACAGCTCGGCAGGAGTGGCAAGCGCCACATCTTCTGCCAAGAGCACGGGCGGCAGCATTTCTTCGCTGCAACACCCTTTGCTCTTTGCATCCAAACGCAGGGAAGCGCCATTCATCCATTCCCCGTAGGGAAGGACGAAGGTATAGGCAACCGCTTCTCCCGCCTTGTGGTATGCAGAGGCAGACTTCCGCTTTTCTTTCACTCTTTTTTCTCTCCACTCAACAATCTGTGCCGTGCGGCTGCCGTACTCCAATGGCGGAAGCACAGCCTGCTGCCCGTCTTTCCCGTACAATAACGGGGTTACTCTCAAAATGTAATCCTTAGCCAATCTTTCTACCTTCAGCCTGAAGGATACGTGCACGCTGTCGCCGCTGCGGCTGATGTTCACATCATCTGCCTGCAACCGTGCCCGTTCCTTAGCCGATAAACCGACTGCCTGCATCAGCAGCAGTCCACATAATAGCACACAATATTTCATAATCTTCGCTTCTTGGTTCGTTACTTTATTATATAGATAAGGGAGATGCCTGCCTTGGTGGGACCCAAGTAGTTCTTGCTGCCGCTGCCCAGCTTGTCGCCGCAGGTCTTGCACTCGAAGCGGTCGTATCCGAAATGAATGTACCCCACTCCTAACGTGGCTTCCAGATTCCAGCGCTTGCCCAGCACCCAGTTGTATCCATAGCCTATTCCGGCTCCCGCCATCCAACCCTGGTAGCGCTTGCTGCCCAACCCGGATGATGAAGGGGTGATGCCAAAGGGAAGCATACCGCCGTAGTTGAACTCCCCGCCCAGCAGGTGTGCTCCGAAGAAGTGACCGGAGAAACCGCTGCACAGCCAATAGCGCGCTTCGGGCTGGAGCATCCAGAGTTTCATCTTCTTATTGTCCGAGAAGCTCCACGGATTGTAGTTGGCAGACATTTCGAGCGTCCAACGGGGAGCTACCTCATACTCTACTCCGAGATTAATGGTAGAGGTGATGTCGTACAGCAAATTACTTTTCACTGCAAGACGCTGCGCCGAAGCCGTTCCGGATAGAAGCGAAACAAGTAGGGTAATCATGAAAATCGTAAAATTCTTTCGCATATTCTCTTTCGTTTTATTCGTAATCTTTTACCTGTTTATAGAGGTTAATTTTCCTTTTGCTGCTTTTAGAAATTTCATCTGTTTACATAAAACAGATTATTAATGTGCATTTCATTAGTAATCAAGTAATTAAAAAAGGAAAACCGTTTCAATGCTATCCGGCATGAACGATTTTCCTGAAACAAAAAGAAAAACAAGGATGTATCGGGACTTCGGTCTGATACCATTCTGTCCTTAAAATACACGCAGTAATGAAGAGTTCCCCCTTTAAACACCAACAAAAGAAACTCAACATGCCGTTATAAATGACAAAATGACAATCAAGCCTTTGCTTCGATACATCCGTTTTTCTGAAACAAAAAATGAAACATGGCGATAAAACAACGAAATTATTAACTTTAAATCGAGTACATAAAATGGAACTGAACTACATTAAAGAACACACCTCATGCGTGAACTACAAGACCGAGGAAGACGCCGGTTTCGCACTGAAAGAAGCTGCTTCGGGAGAACATTTCGACAACCGGCAACAAAAGATTAAGGCCAACCACCTGATATTTATTTTGTCAGGCGAAGTCAGCATCACCAAAGACAGCAAGGAAGAAACAAGAGTCCGTGCGGGCGAATTCATCTTCATTCCCCTTTCATCCCATTACACGGGCACGGTTATCCAGCCGGGCACATACATCAGTCTGTCATTCTTTCACGATGCAATCTCATTGTGCGACAAGCACATGCTTAGCAGCTATTTAGACGAAGTCCAGCACACACCCCTATGCTTCGAACCGCTTTCCGTGCGTGCCCCTTTGGACACGTTCCTGCATCTGCTGGAGTCCTATCTCCAGGCGGGCGTCAACTGCAAGCACCTGCACGAACTCAAAGAGCGCGAGTTGTTCATCATCTTCCGCACAGCCTACACAAAGAGCGAAATAATCCAACTCCTCTACCCTATAATGGGAATTGAGATAGACTTCAAGGCAGCCGTTCTCAAACACAAAGACCGGGTGCGCAGCAAACAAGAGCTGGCAGAATTGTTGGGCATGAGTGGTTCCGAAAGTTCACGCAAGAGTTTGGAGAAACCGTTCAATCCTGGCTTCAGAAACAAAAAAACAAGGAAATACTATCCCGACTCAATTACGATTTCATCTCTATAAAAGAGGTGGCATACGAGTTGGGCTTCACCTCCGCAGCCGGTTTCAACAAGTATTGCAAGAACAATTTCGGCTGCTCACCCAGCGAATTAAGGCAGGAAATTAAAAAAAAGCAGCAAAAATAAACACTGATATTCAGCGTTTTGTAATTTTGGATAACAGATTGGTTAATTTGGATAACTGATTGATGGATTTGGATAACGCAATATCCAAAAATATCCTTTACCTTTGCAACATCAAAGAACAGGGACAAAGTATATATAGCGAAAGCAAGTAGAAAAGTTCGGTTTATTTGAGTCGTTTCTTAGGTTTTATCTGTGTTATGTAGACAGATGAATTTTTCACCTGCATTTTTAATACAATCCGATACGGCATCCGCCACGTTTTCATTGACCTTGTTCAGGGTATCGACCGCAAAGGAATTCAGGTAGATTTGGGTTGTCTTTTCGGACGTATGTCCCAGTCCCTCACTGATTAAGGATATCGGGATACCTTCATTCTTGGCTATGGTGGCCCACGAGTGCCGCGCCACATAAGTGGTGAGCGGAATGCCTATGTTGAGCAATGTGCCCAAGCGTTTGAGGTAACGGTTGACCGTGCCCAAAGAGTAGCGGTATTGCGTGTAGGCATCTCGCGGTGACTGCCCGTGGATATAAGGAAAAATGTACGGGCCGGATGTCCTGTATTTTTCAATAATCTCCTTCATGGCGGGCAGCAGTCCTATCTGCAACCGTTGCCCGGTTTTGCTGCGGGTGTAGAATATCGTGTCGCGCACAATGCCGTCGTGCTTGAGGTGGATTACATCGACGAAGGACATGCCCCGGCAGTAGAAACTGAACATGAACAGGTCGCGCGCCGCTTCCAACTGGGGATACCGCCGTAGGTCGGCCGAAGCGATGAGCGCTATCTCTTCCTTGCTCAACGCCCGTTTCACCGTTTCCTGCCTGCGCACGTTCAGCCCGGCAAAGGGATTTTCGCCACATACCCTGATGCCTTGCTTGCGTGCCTTATTGTACACCGCCCGGAAATTGCTGAGGTACATGTGGATGCTGTTCTCCGAAATGCCGCGCATGCGCAGGTAGTGTATATAGTCCGTGACGAACACATAGTCGATGTCTTTGAAGTTGATTTTCCTCAAACTGCAAAAACGCAACAGCGAGTACAGCCCGCTTGTGTAGGAAGCGGCAGTGCTTTGCTTCCCCTCTTCGAGCAGGGTATCGATGTATTGCAGGATGAATTTATCCACACTCTGGTCGTACTGCTCCTTCCGGTGTTTCAGCATGAGGCGCTCCAGCGTAAAGCCGGGAGCGGTTCTCTCCAGCAGACGGTAGTTCCTGACAAGGTCTTCTTTCTCGTTCCTGATAAGACGGTTGACGAGGCTCACTTCCCTACGGGTGAGGATACCCTCGGACGAATAAACCACCCGGTCGGCATCCCGCCGGTAATTCGACTCGTGGACCCGCCACCCCAAAGAGTATTCTTTCTTCTTACGGCAGTACAGCACGCGAATCGCAAGGGAGTAAACTCCCGCTGCGCTCGCTTTACAAGGATGTATGACAACACGAATACTCAACTTTTTCTTCTTGTTTTGTAAGTTCATTTACCAATTAAGCATTACTGCCTGCGTAAAAGTACACATTTTGCACCTAAACACAGAACTTGTTACTAAAATAATGAATAAAAAAATTGTTTTAGCAACAAATGAGAGGGGGGATTGTTTTAATGCAGAATAAAAGCCCCCCATGTGACAAACTGAAAATTCATGCGACAGATAGGGAAAATATCAACCTAATTATTTATCTTTGTTAGCTTGAAAAGTTAGCATACCCAAAAACAATAAGACAATGAAAGATTTCTTGAAATTTACACTCGCCACCGTAACCGGTATTGTTATATCGAGCGTTGTGTTGTTTTTCATCAGTATTCTCGTAGTTTTCAGTATGGTTTCATCCTCGGAATCGGAAACGCAAGTACGTAAGAACTCCATCATGATGCTGGACTTGAACGGTACACTGGCCGAACGCAGCCAGGAAAACCCACTGGACCTTATTATGAAGGATGATTACAAGACATACGGTCTGGACGATATTCTCTCTTCTATCAAGAAAGCGAAAGAGAACGAGGATATCAAAGGTATTTATATTCAGGCTACTTCACTGGGAGCGGGGTTCGCCTCGCTGGAAGAGATTCGCAATGCTCTGAAAGACTTCAAGGAATCGGGTAAGTTTGTCGTGGCCTACGGTGATGCCTATACGCAGGGGTTATACTACCTGTCCAGCGTGGCCGATAAAGTTCTGCTGAACCCGCAAGGTATGCTCGAATGGCGGGGACTGGCAGCTACTCCTATGTTCTTCAAGGATTTATTGGAGAAAGTGGGCGTGGAGATGCAGGTGTTTAAGGTGGGTACATACAAATCGGCAGTAGAACCGTTTATCTCCACCGAAATGAGTGCAGCCAACCGCGAGCAGATAAATGTATACCTGTCGTCCATCTGGGGACAGATTACGAGTGCCGTTGCCGAATCGCGCAACCTGTCCGTAGAGGCTTTGAACAAGGAAGCCGACCGCATGCTGATGTTTTACCCCGCAGAGGAAAGCGTGAAGAACGGACTGGTGGACACCTTAATATATAAGAATGATGTGCGCGACTACCTGAAAAACCTGGCAGGCATCGACAAGGACGACAACATGCCTATACTGGGCATTCAGGACATGATAAACGTGAAAAAGAACGTGCCCAGAGACAAGAGCGGAAACGTAATTGCCGTATATTATGCGTATGGTGAGATTGACGGCGGTTCGTCCGCCTCTACCGACGAGGGTATCAACTCCGAAAAGGTTATCAAAGACCTGCGTAAGCTGAAAGATAATGAAAATGTAAAAGCCGTAGTGCTGCGTGTGAACTCTCCGGGCGGCAGCGCATACGGTTCCGAACAGATATGGTACGCCGTAAACCAACTGAAAAAGGAGAAACCGGTAATCGTATCCATGGGCGATTATGCCGCATCGGGCGGTTACTACATCTCCTGCAATGCCGATACCATCGTTGCCGAACCTACCACACTGACCGGCTCTATCGGTATCTTCGGAATGATGCCCAACGCCAAAGGGCTGACGGAGAAACTGGGTGTGAGCTTCGACGTAGTAAAGACCAACCCGTATGCCGACTTCGGCAACCTGACCCGCCCCATGAACGACGGTGAAAAGGGATTGATGCAGATGTACGTCAACAACGGCTACGAACTCTTCCTGACCCGCTGCTCCGACGGACGCGGCATCAGTATGGAAGAACTGGACAAGATAGCGCAAGGCCGTGTATGGACCGGAAGCACCGCCAAAGAACTGGGACTGGTGGACGAATTGGGCGGCCTGGACAAGGCGTTGGAGATTGCCATTGCAAAAGCAGGTGTAGACGCTTACACCGTAATGAGTTATCCCAAGAAAGAGGGTTTCCTGGAAAGCCTGATGAATACGAATCCCGGAAATTATATCAAGGGGCGCATGCTGAACGGCAAAATGAGCGATATGTACCGTCAGTTCAGCATCATCGAGAACTTTGACAAGATAGACCGCATACAGGCACGCGTACCGTTTGAACTGAACATACAATAAATTTAAATGAAAGATGCATCCGTAAAAATACATCATTGGCTATATCCCTTGTCCTGGCTCTACGGGGCAGGGGTGTGCTTGCGAAACAAACTCTTTGACTGGGGCTGGCTCCGATCAAGGAGTTTTGACGTTCCTGTGATATGTGTAGGCAACATCGCCGTAGGTGGAACGGGCAAAACGCCGCATACGGAGTATCTGATAAAGTTATTGCAGAATGAAGGTATAAACGTAGCTACACTGAGCCGCGGATACAAACGGAAGAGCAAAGGTTACATACTGGCAACCGCCGAAAGCAGCGTACAGAAAATCGGCGACGAACCCTATCAGATAAAGAGCAAGTTTCCGGATATACGGGTAGCGGTAGATGAAAACCGCTGTCACGGCATCGAGCAGTTGCTTACATTGAAGAATCCTGCCGTGGATGCAGTGTTACTGGACGATGCCTTCCAGCATCGCCATGTAAAGGCAGGAATGAATATCCTGCTGACCGACTACCACCGGTTGCTGTGTGACGACGCCCTGTTGCCTGCCGGAAGACTGCGCGAACCCGCCTGCGGGAAAAACCGCGCCCAGATAGTCATTGTAACAAAGTGTCCGGATGATATCAAGCCGATAGATTTCAACATCATCACCAAGAGGTTGAATCTGTATCCGTACCAGCAACTGTATTTCTCCAGATTCCGCTATGGCTCGCTGATGCCACTGTTCCCCGAAAAGGCAAAAGGCAGAATTACCTGCACCGGAGACGAACAGGTGCTACTCGTTACGGGCATCGCCTCTCCCGCCCCACTGGTGGAAGAAGTGAAGTCCTACACCTCCAGCGTCAGCCTGCTGGAGTTCGGCGACCACCATGACTTCGGCGAGAAAGACTTGCTGCTCATCGAGAAACAATTTAACCAGTTGAAGG
>OJRB01001372.1_pt1 | contig 11964 bp, 13 predicted proteins | sample 1599061 | NCBI WGS metagenome assembly OJRB01 (sample SAMN03922522, study PRJEB24848) | human gut metagenome | isolation source: stool sample | host: Homo sapiens | place: Germany | collected 2010-02 | reverse complement strand
GCATTTTTCATTTACAGGAGGATTTTGAATGAACAATACCGCAACCAACACCGCCCCTTGCCCGACTGTCAGAAAGCAGATCGGCAAGACCACCTATATCGTCCGTGTGCATTTCAGCCAGACCGCAAAAGAAACGATGGAGGACAAAATCAAGCGTCTGCTCCGTGAGGAAGTCCGCAAAATGTGATTTCTTTTTGAATTTGATGAAAAAGTCCTTGACTTTTCGTCTCTGGAAAGACCTCCAAGAGCATTCTGGTCTCCACCGCCGTCCGCCTGGCCCCCTTCAACCTGCCCCAGATCCAGGCCATCACCGACCACGATGACATGGACCTCTACACCCTGGGGGAGAAGAAGGTGGCACTCTATGCTGTGATCCCGGACAACGACAACACCTTCAACTTTCTGGTGTCCCTGCTTTACTCCCAGGCGTTTCAGACCCTCTACTACAGCGCCGACCAGATCCACCACGGAGCCCTGCCCCAGCACGTCCACTTCGTGCTGGACGAGTTCGCCGCCATGCCTCTGCCGGGCTTCACTCGGGAACTTGCCACCATGCGATCCCGGAATATCTCCGCCAGCACCATCATCCAGAACATGGCCCAGATCAAGGAGCTGTACAAGGACTCCTGGGAGACCATCCCCGGCAACTCGGACACCATCTTGTACCTGGGCGGAAACGAGGCCAGCACCCACAAGTACATCTCGGAGGCCCTTGGGAAAGCCACGATTGATACACGCACGCATGGCCAGACCAGAGGGCGGTCAGGCTCCTACTCCACCAACTTCCAAATGAGCGGCCGGGAGCTGCTCACTCCGGACGAGGTGCGCGGCCTGGACAACCGATACGCCATCCTCTTCATCCGGGGCGCCAGGCCCGTCATGGATCTGAAGTATGAGCTGACCGACCACCCCGCCATCCGCCATACGGTGGATGGCGGCGGACCGCCCTATATCCATAAAGGCAGACACAAGCCAGCGTTCCAAGGCATCCCGCTCTTCCAGGCATTTTCCGCTGGCAAATCTGATGAAGAAAAGGAGAATGCTACATGAAAAATGATCTTCACAACCGCAGATTTGAACGCCGCGCACAGAGGGCATACGCTGTGTTTGCCTGCCTGGTGGCGGTCCTGACACTTACCGTCATGCCTGCCATGGCAGCGGACGATCCGCTGGCCGTGGTGGATAATCTCTCCGAGTTTGTCTTTTCCCTGATTCGAGCCATTGGCCTGATCCTGCTGGGGTGGGGCATCGTCCAGGTAGGTCTCTCGTTTCAGTCGCATGACCCCTCTCAGCGATCCAACGGATTCCTGACCCTGGCAGGCGGCATCGTAATCACCTTCACCAAAGAGATCCTCACCCTCATTACCGGCTGATGTTCAGGAGACAAACGATTCACCCGCGGCACCTTGCGGGGCCGCGGGTGGGGAAGGAGGTGTGGTAAATAGGAAGCGGAAACTGGATCGTGGACAATCTTAACTCCGCCCTGACCACCTGGAACGATAAGCTGGCGGAGCTCTGGACGCTCATCAGCACCAGTCCGGAGAGCTTCAAGGGCGGAGGCGTCTGGACAGTGATCCAGAACATCAATGGGGCGCTCCAGGCAGTGGGGTATGGCCTGCTGGTGCTTTTCTTTGCCGCCGGCGTGGTCAAGACCTGCGGCAGCTTTGCCGAGCTGAAGAAGCCGGAGATGGCCTTCCGCTGCTTTGTCCGTTTTGTACTGGCTCAGGCCGCAATCGGCCATGGGATGGAGCTGATGATGGCACTGTTCAACATCACCCAGGGCATGGTGACCACCATCATGTCCTCCTCCGGCCTGACCGCCGTGTCAGCCACCACCCTGCCCGATGAGATGGTGACCACCATTGAAAGCGTGGGGTTTATAGACAGTATCCCCCTGTGGGCCATCACTCTGCTGGGCTCTCTGTTTATCTGGGTGCTCTCTCTGGTGATGATCCTCACCGTCTATAGCCGGTTTTTTAAGCTCTATAGTGCGTCCGGAAGTGCGGAGACATAAGCCAAAGCACACGGATAGATGGAAATTCCGCCTATTGCATGGCGGTAGGAAAAGGTAATCCAGAAAGGCAGGTGAAATAATAGCCTATCATCAGCCAGCTTATCCGGAGGGGAAACCTGATGGGGAGTGTAGCATGCTGGCAACGTCGTAAGTTGGAAAGCTATCATTCCACTACTGAACGGCAAGATGAAATGATATGAATGAGGAACAAGGCTAAACTGCTTTAAGGGCAGTCCGAGGCGGCATACTTGAGCCGGCGGCGTAGGATAGCTGAATTCGTCGTATGTCATGGCAAATGGTGACATGTATACACGATTTGCGAGATACCCATGACAGCCAGCCGCAGTCAGCGGAAAAGGACGAAAACCCACTCCGACATCATATCACGCTGTTTCCATCTATCTAACCGGAGATTGCCTAAACCGGAATGCCATTTATGGCTATGGCCGCAGGGTCTGAATATCCGGCAGGGCAACGGAGCCGCCGTAGTAGTCCGAGCAAGGGAAAGCCTTGTACATGGCGAAGGGCGGCAGGGTATCCCCAATCCATGAAAGGAAAGGTGTGTGAGACACCATGAGAAGTCCCCAAAATGTATTGGAAAGTCTTAGTTCCAAAGCATGCAACAGCAATTACCAATATCAACGTCTCTACCGTAATCTGTATAACCCCGAATTTTACTTGACTGCGTATCAGAAAATACAGGCCAAGCAAGGCAGTATGATCGCCGGAACAGATGGCAAGACTGTGGACGGTATGGGTATGAAGCATATCAATGCGCTGATTGCTAAGCTGAGAGATTTCAGCTACCACCCCTCCCCGGCCCGCCGGACATATATCCCCAAGGCCAATGGCAAAAAGCGTCCCCTTGGTATTCCCTCCTTCGACGATAAACTGGTACAAGAAGTGGTTCGCATGATACTGGAGAGTATCTACGAGCCGACTTTTCTGAATACATCCCACGGCTTTCGCCCAAAACGGAGTTGTCATACGGCACTCCAACATGTGCAAAAGAATTTTACTGGGGTCAAATGGTTTGTCGAGGGTGACATTAAGGGGTGCTTTGACCATGTTGACCATCATGCATTGGTCAACATCCTGCGCAGGCGCATTCAGGATGAGCATTTCATCGGGCTTATCTGGAAGTTCCTGAAAGCGGGCTATATGGAGAATTGGGTTTACCACAACACTTATTCCGGCACTCCGCAGGGGTCCATCATCAGCCCTATTCTTGCAAATATCTACCTCAATGAGCTGGATGTGTTTATGGCCCAATATGCCCAGACCTTTCGGCAAGGTAACAAGCGCCGTATCAACCCAGCCTATAAAAAGCCGCTGGATAAGCGGCGTGGAAAGCAGGAGTGGCTGAAACGGAACGAAAGTAAAATCTCCCCGGAGCAAAAAGCAACTGTTATGGCGGAAATCAATGAAATCAATCAATATCTGCGTACCATCCCGTATGTTGACCCGATGGATGACAGCTATAAACGGCTGGTGTATGTCCGCTATGCGGACGATTTTCTGATCGGAGTAATTGGGAGCAAAGCGGACGCAAGGCAAGTCAAGATCGATGTGGGAATGTTTATCCGAGAGCAGCTTCATTTGGAACTATCTCAGGAAAAGACTCTTATCACGCACGGAACAGACTTTGCCCAGTTCCTCAGCTTTCAGATTACCACCAGCAAGGAGCAGAACAGTACCCGCACCAAAGCGGGCTACGTTAAGCGCTCCTACACCGGGCGTATCAAGTTGTATGTGCCAAAGGAAAAATGGCTGAAACGGCTATTGTCCTATGGGGCACTTAAGATCCACTATGACAAAGACAACGGGAATAAAGAAATCTGGGAACCAGTTTGCAGGTCCAGCCTACGCAATCTGGATGACCTGGAAATCTTAAACCAATACAATGCAGAAATCAGGGGATTGTACAATTACTACCGTATCGCACACAACGCAACCGTACTGAATAATTTCCTCTATGTGATGAAGTACAGCATGTATAAAACCTTTGCTGGGAAATACCGAACGAGCATGCAGAAAATCATCCGAAAATATACCAAAGGAAAAGACTTTGTAGTGACTTATCAAAGCAAATCCGGTGAAAAGTCAGTTGTATTTTACAACCAAGGAATGCGTCGGGATACCCATGTTGACGCAACAAACCCGGACATTATCGGGCGGGCAAATGAAAATAGAAGCTACACAAGTCTTGTTCAGCGGCTAAAAGGCGGCCAATGTGAGTGGTGCGGAGCGACGGATGTGGAGATTGAAATCCACCATATCCGGAAGCTGAAAGACCTATCAGGAAAGGCGGAATGGGAGCGCCACATGATTGCGCGCAGGCGCAAAACTATGGCGCTATGCCATAACTGCCATGTTAAATTGCATGCCGGAAAACTGGACTGATACCTGGAGAGCCGGATACATTGAGAGGTGTATGTCCGGTTCGGAGGGGAGCGTTTGGAAACCTGCCGCCGAAATGCGGCAAGGCGCTGGGCGCTTACCCTACTTGCGACGGCTATCGCACCTGTACCGCTGGCCAGCTTTGCAGGACAGCCCTCCAGCAGTATCGGCATGGCGTTCATCAAGAGCTACGCCGCCATCTGCTTGGAGGGCTGTGTCATTTTACTGGCCTGTATTATTTTCTCACAATTCGCGTCCAGTCCACCCGTCGTAACGGAAGGACTTGCCCCGGCAACGGTCGTCTGGAACTACATTGGCGAGTTGGTGTTCAATATGCTGGTGCTCGTCGGCTCCATCAAAATGTCCGACCGTATCATCCGGGAATTGATGGGACTTGGATAAGAAACCCTCCATCCGTAGTTGGATGGAGGGTTCTGCATCTTATGATTTATTTATTATGCGCCGTGACGAAATTCAGCGTTGTTTTTTGTCAGCAGGTACAGACAATACTGGTTCATGCTGATACCCTCGCGTTTGGAGTTTTCCGCAAGTGCGCGGTGCAGCGACTTCGGAAGCCGCAGCTTGAACTGACCGGAATACTCGTCATCAGACGTAGGCTCCGGAATCTCATAGCCATCTTCCAGTGCGGCGGCCAGCCATTCGCGTTTGCAGTCCAGCGCGTTTTTCAGCGCCGCTTCCGCCGTCTCGCCGCTGGTCAGGCAGCCGCGCAGCTCCGGATACGAGGCTACAAAACCGCCTTCGTCCGTGTCCGGAACAAGCTCCAGACGATACGGAAGATTCATATAATACTCAATCGTCTTCACGATTTGACACCTCGCTTTCTACAACTTCTTTTACCATCATAACGTAGACTTTCTTGATCGGTTCGTGCATAGGGATCGTAATTGGCGCGCAGCCGGGTTTGCGAAACGTGCAATGGCTGCTGCCGCCGTTTGGCTGGCGCATTTCATAGCCGTAGCTCTCCAACACCTTACGCAGCTCATCAAAACGAAGATCGCGCGATAATCCGCAGATTCTTGCCAATAGTTTATCCCATTTTGACACGGCACATCACCTCTGTCTCTTCTCTCGCTTTCATTATAGCATGGTGTCATATATGGTGTCAAATGAATTTTGCGTGAGTTTATTACGATCTGCCTGCAATTTTCCGCACCAGCGACACAATACACGAAATCAGCCCCAGGACAATGAGCGCATACCAGATCCCATTCGCCAGTGCATAGTGGCTGTAATACCAGCCGGAAAACAGTGTCGGCACGATCAGTGCATACAAAAGCGGCAGGCCGAGGTGCAGCAGCGACGCGGCATGAAATAATACGGACAGAAGCAAACAGCCAGCCCCAAATACGATCATCAACATGGCACAGCCTCCTTTTGAAAGTTTGTGCCATGTTAGCTTGGAACAAAGAAAAAATCAAGCCCCATTCCAGAAAAAACTGAAAAACAGGAGGGATTCATCATCGAAGTTAAAATCAACAAAGAAATCCAACGGTATCAGGAGAGCATCCTGTTCGGCTTATCCCTGCGGCAGATGGTGTTCGCGCTGCTCGCCATCGGCATGGCGGTCGGCGCGTATTTTGGCTTGAAACCGCTCATCGGCGCGGCAGAGGTCGGCTGGGTGTGCATGCTGGCGGCGTTCCCGTTTGCCATGTGCGGCTTTTTTACCTACAACGGCATGCCCGCCGAACGCTTTCTGCTGGCGGTCATCCGATCGGAGATCCTCTGCCCGCGAACGCTGTCATATCATCCACAGAATCTGTACGCGGAGCTTTTATTGGACAACAGTACAATGCGGGAGGTGCTGACACTTGATTAAAACCCTCAACAACACCATCAAGCAGGATCGAACGGCATATAAAATCCCGCGCAGCGTGCAGGACATCATTCCCATCCAGCGAATCTTCGCGGATGGGATTTTTCAGTTCGGTACGAAATATTCCAGAACGCTGCGCTTTTCGGACATCAACTATGCCATCGCGTCCAAAGAGGACAAGACCGCCATGTTCCTTGGCTACAGCGAACTGCTGAACGCGCTGGACAGCGGCTCGACCACCAAGCTCACGATCTGCAACAAGCAGGTCAACCGACAGGCGTTTGAAGATACCGTCCTGCTTCCGCAGCGCGGAGACAACCTCGACGGATTCGTGGACGAGTTCAACGGGATGCTGGAAGGCAAAATCTCCGGCAGCTCCGCCAGCGTGGAACAGGATCGGTTCATCACGGTTTCCGTTCACAAAAAGAATGTAGACGAAGCGCGCACATTCTTTTCTCGCGTGACGGGCGAGGTATCTTCCAAGCTCTCGCGGCTCAACTCGTCCTCCAACGAGCTGGACGCTGCCGAGCGACTGGATGTGCTCCGGGGATTCTTCCGACCGGACGAGTCATCCTTGCCTTTTGACCTGCAATCCGCCATGAAGCGCGGACATAATCTCAAGGATACGATCTGCCCGGACAGTCTGGAATTTCATCGGGATCATTTCAAAATGGGCAATCAATATGGTCGCGTCCTGTTTCTCAAGGACTACGCCAGCTACATCAAAGACAGCATGATTCTGGAGCTGACCGACCTCAACCGGCGCATGATGCTCTCCATCGACATGATCCCCGTGCCGACCGACGAAGCGGTGCGCGAGGTGGAAAACAAGCTGCTCGGCGTGGAAACCAACGTCACCAACTGGCAGCGCAGGCAGAACAGCAACCAGAACTTCTCTGCTGTTGTGCCGTATGATCTGGAACAGCAGCGCAAGGAAACCCGCGAGATGCTGGACGATCTCACGACCCGCGACCAGCGGATGCTGTTCGCCGTGGTCACGCTCGTGCATCTGGCAGACAGCAAGGAAGAACTGGACAGCGACACGGAAACGCTCCAGTCTATCGCAAGAAAACACCTGTGCCAGCTCGCCAAACTGAGCTTTCAGCAGCAGGACGGGTTAATTACCGCGCTGCCGCTCGGTCTGCGGCGCATCGACGCGCTGCGGACGCTGACCACAGAAGCCCTCGCTGTGCTTATGCCGTTCAAGGCACAGGAGATCCGCCACCGGCACGGCATCTACTACGGGCAGAACGCCATCTCCAAGAATCTTATTCTAGCCGACCGCAAAGAGCTTTTGAACGGCAACGGCTTTATCCTCGGTGTCTCCGGCTCCGGCAAATCCTTTGCAGCCAAGCGCGAGATCACGGAGATCGCGCTGTCCACAAACGATGACATTATCATCATTGACCCCGAAGCCGAGTATCGCCCGCTGGTCGAAGGCTTGGGCGGCGAGGTCATCGAAATCTCCGCGACCTCGCCCAATCATATCAACGCCCTCGATATGGAATCCGGCTACAACGACGGCGACAACCCCGTCGTGCTGAAATCCGAATTCTTATTGTCCCTCTGTGAACAGCTCGTGGGTGCAGGCAAGCTGTCTGCAAAAGAGAAATCCATCATTGACCGCTGCACCGCACAGGTTTACCGCGAGTTCATCCGCAACGGTTATCTCGGCGTTGTGCCGACATTACAAGACTTCCACGCCGCGCTCCTAGAGCAGCCGGAACCGGAATCGCGGGACGTTGCGCTGGCACTGGAGCTGTTCACGGAGGGAAGTTTGAACACGTTTGCCAAGTACACGAATGTAGACACCAACTCCAGAATCCTCTGTTATGACATCCGCGACCTCGGCAAGCAGCTCCTGCCGGTCGGTATGCTCGTTGTGCTGGACAGCGTGTTCAACCGCATCATCCGCAATCGCAAACTCGGCAAAAACACATGGCTCTACATCGACGAAATTTACCTGCTGTTCCAGCATGAATACAGTGCCAATTTCCTGTTCACGCTCTGGAAACGAATGCGCAAATACGGTGCCTGCGGCACGGGGCTGACGCAGAACGTCGACGATCTGCTGCAATCCCATACCGCCCGCACGATGCTGGCGAACAGTGAATTTCTGCTCATGCTCAATCAGGCGAGTACGGACCGAATCGAGCTGGCGCGGCTGCTCAATATTTCGGACAATCAGCTTTCGTACATTTCAGGCGTAGACTTTGGACACGGGCTTCTCAAGTGCGGCAGCACCATCGTGCCTTTCGTGGATCATTTCCCGAAAAACGGCAGGCTGTATCAGCTGATGACAACGAAGATGTCTGAACGGGTGGAGCAGGCGTCGTAATGCGGGAGGTCAAAGAAAAATCACCACTGAAAGCGAGAGCCGTCGAAACCCTCAAATCCGCGCCGCAGGCAGCATTCCGCCGCGGCACAGATGCTTCCTTTCAGCAGCTTCGGCAGGAGCTGCGCGACGCAGCACAGGATGGGCAGCCGGAGGATCGCTACGAGAGCGGCAAGATCACGGACACCGCCGACCATGCCGTGCAGGAAGTCCGCCATCTGGCAGAAAAGGCAGCCCACAGGCTGCCGAAAACAAAATCCGAACCGCAGCGGAAAGCCAGGACAGAATCTGTTCCACAACACGAGCAGTCCCGACAGCCTACTACAGTACCGAGAGAATATCCGCCCGTTTCTGCGCAACCGAGCGACCCGCCACAGAGCCAGCCGCAGGTAAGTCGTTCTGTGCGCGAATCGGCTTCTCCGATCAGGGAGAAGCCGGTTTCTCCGGCAAGCGACAAGCAGCCTAAAATGCGAGAGCATACACCGACCGCTGATGCGCCTGTGCAGCAGCCCCAGCATACAGCTCCGCAGATTCATGAAAACGTAAAGGCTGTTTCTACGGAAACGACACCATCGCTAACGGAGCGTTCTGTCCGAGAGGCGGTTTCTCCAGTTAAGGAGAAGCCTGTTCCTCCCGTAAATATCCCACAGCCCAAGATGCGGGAATATGCACCGAATGCTGACGTGCCTGTGCATCGGCCCCAGCATCCAGATTCGCGGATTCATGAAGGACCGCAGCCTGTTCACCAACCGCAGACAAATCGTTCTGTGCGTGAGTTGGAAACATTAGTAAGGAAAAAGTCTGCTGGGAAAGCAAAACCAGCAGAGCAACGGCCGCTTGTACAAGCATCTTCCAGCGCGGAACCGACTGCACCTGCGACGGCTTCAACGGTACCACCAGCGGCGCGGACTCTGCCAAGAGAAAAACCGATTGTTTTCTCTCCGCGAGAACCGCTTGCCACGCCAAAACCGGATCCCACACAGTTCGCGCTTCCTGAAATCAAGACGAAAGAGTACATCCGAAAGAAACGAAAAAAACAACATCTTCTCAAGGAAGAAGCGAGCGGTATTGAAGATATGCTCACAGATTCCGAAACATTTTCGCCGGTCATCCGTACACGGGAAACTGTTCGTAAACAGCAAAAACTCCACGTTTCCCATAGTGCGGAGCAGGCGCAGCCGGTCATGCCGCAGATTCGAATGCGGCAGCCGCAGACAGCCTCCATGCGCGCCAACACGGAATCCGTGACGCCGGATACCCCGCAGACACTGCTGCCGGATATCAAGAGCAAGCAGAAATACCTTGCAGCCCAGCAACCGACACAGGTAACGCCCGTGCAGGCAAGCCCACAGCAGGCTGCGCAGCAAGCTGGAAAGAAAGCTGTACGCGGCGAGCAAAAATTATGTCAACTATCGTTGGCAAAAGAAACAGCCACTGCGCCAACGGGCAAAAATGTTGCTCCGACAAAGCCTGCGCGTGTTCAGAAACAGGCGCGTCCGGCTTTCGTAAAAAAGCAGAAGATCAAAACGGCCCCGAAAGCGAAAATCAAGTTCACCACCCCTGCCGCAAAAGCCTTGCCCAGCAAAGCGTCAGCAACTGCTCCAAAGCAGGCTGCAACTGTCATCCGCAAAGGACAGGCGCTTCGGGATACAGCAATCAAAGCGGCCAAAACCGCGAAAGAGGCTGGGAAGAAAGTCCTGCGGGCAATCGCGGCAGCGGCAGAAAAGCTGGCCGCGGCTATCGGCGCAGGCGGCGTGGCTGCGGTTTCCGTTGTTGTGGTGATCTTGCTTGTAGGGATGTTGTTTGCTTCGCCGCTCGGTATCCTGTTCGCCGGTGAGGACACTGGCACGGAAATTAAAATCCCGGACGCGGTTGCGACGCTGAACGGCGAGTTCACCGACGAAATCTACCGTATCATGGAGGGCAACCCATACGACGCGCTGGATATGCAGGAGGGCATGGAAGCGGACATGCTTCAAAATTGGCGAAATGTGCTGGCTGTGTACGCGGTCAAGGTCTCGACCGACGAAGAACATGGGCTGGACGTTATGACGATGGATGAGGAAAAACTCCAGCTCCTGCGGGAAATTTTCTTCGATGCCAACAAGCTCGAATACGAATTGACGACCAGAACCGTAGACGGCGAGCGGATTACAACGCTGCATATCTCTGTGCAGATCAAGGACGCCATGCAGATGGCAGATGAATACAGCTTCACTGCCCAGCAGCGGGAGATGCTCGAAGAACTGCTAAAGCCGGACTACGATGACATTTTTCTGTCTCTAATCGGCAATTATCAACCGGGCGGTACGCCCATCGGCCCCGTCGACATTTCGGACATCCAAGGCACACTGCCGGATGATCTTGATCCGCTGCGAGAATCCATTGTCCTGACGGCGTATCAGCTTCTCGGAAAGGTGACGTATTTCTGGGGCGGCAAAAGCCTCGTCCTTGGCTGGGATAGCCGATGGGGAACGCCGACGACGGTTACTGCACCGGGCAGCGGCTCGACCGGCAAGGTGCTGCCGTTCGGACTGGACTGCTCCGGCTTTGTGGACTGGACGTTCTATAACGCCACGAGCGGTGCATACCTGCCCGGACGAGGCGGTGGTGCAGCTTCACAGCATGGTTACTGCACCAACATTGCATGGTCAGACGCACTGCCCGGCGATCTCGTCTTTTACGCGGACGACAGCCACGTCGGAATCGTCTGCGGCTATGACAGCGTAGGCAATCTCCTCGTCATCCACTGCTCCGGCGGGCAGAATGGCGTGGTCGTGACCGGGCGCGAGGGCTTTGCCGTCGCAGCCAGACCGGATTTGTTTACGGATTAGTCCAATTTGCTTCGTTTGTGCGGCATTCTTTGTTGGCTCTGGTGAATAGCTTTCTTTCTCGTTTCCTGCGATACTTGGCGTACCAAAGCGAAAGGAGATTGCAATGGAAGAAAGAAAAAACCTATGCGCCATGCTGCCGGTCTCACTCCACGCCAGAGTCCGGCGGGAGCAGGAAAAAGCCGGGATGACCCTCGGTGAGTATGTGGAAGCATTGATCACAGAATACTACGACTGGAAGGATGGAAAAATCATGACCGGAGAAATGAGAACCTTAGCCGCGCAGATCCCCGCAGAGCTCTTTGACCGCCTCGACCGCTATCTCAAGGAGCGCGGCATCAAGAAGAAGGACTTCTTAGTTGACATCATCACCCGCGCGCTGGAAGAAGCCGAAGCCGCCGAACCGGTTACAGAAGCATCGCCCCAGGACGAGCTGGAGGAACAGCCGGAAGCGGACGAAACCTGAACCAAAATCAAGCCCCGTAGGCCAAGCCTGCGGGGGTAAACCTTTGTCACAAGCCGTCAGCCGACACGCGCCCGCGTGTCGGCT
>OJRB01001368.1_pt1 | contig 11979 bp, 11 predicted proteins | sample 1599061 | NCBI WGS metagenome assembly OJRB01 (sample SAMN03922522, study PRJEB24848) | human gut metagenome | isolation source: stool sample | host: Homo sapiens | place: Germany | collected 2010-02 | reverse complement strand
CAGTTTGCTCTCTGCTTTATTTTTGTTCGTCAAAGTTTGTCTAAGTAGGTCAAAGTTTGTCAAAAATCCTGAAAAGTATGTAAAAATGTATTATGCTTATATCAGCTCGAACGGGAAAGGAATGTATAATATGAAAGATGTTCAGAACGCTATATACTCCATCGTCGAGACACGCGGAAAAGAATGTTACTGCATTTTATGTCATGCGATTGACGTTGCAATCGATCATCAACCAAATATGCCGAAAATGCACTTCATCTGCAATGAAGTCCGCAAGCGGACAGGAAAGCGCACCAACGAAGCAGTTTCGCGGGCGTTAAACCGCGCAGCCAAAGACATTTGGCAAAACGGTCGCAGGCGGGAGCTGCGTGCATACTGGATTGAGGACCCACCCACTGCAAAGGAACTGATTTCATTGATTTCAGCAAAGCTTTGGGCAGACCGGAATGGGTAACTGTGTTGAGCATTATTTGAGTCCTAATCTGTCGAAATACGTCCCACGGTGAGACGTAATTTGTTCGCAATCTGAAACCTATGTGATTATGCGGCATGGCGTTTTCGTAAGACGGGCAGGTCTGTCCAGTCTGCGGGGCAGCCGTCCGCAGCAATGTACTCGATTGCCATTCTGGAAAAGCGCATTGTTATGAATACGCTTTTGCGGGCTGACAATCCCGCTTGACAACTGAATAGGGTCAACAGATACGTTTTGTATGTGCGAGCCAATGGGTGCGCGGGGATGCGCGGAATAGGAGGTGATACCGATTCCGTGCGGAGCGATAAACGCCTACACTGAGAGCGATTCATAGCTGAATCGTGCGACGACCGCATACAAAGGACAATGATACTTGCGTTAGCCATACGTCACAGAATGGAACGCCCCGCCATAAGCATGGAGGGAGGTAACAGCCTATGGAGCAGTTTGCCGCTGCCGTCTGTTTGACCTATGAGAAAAACAATAGTTTTTCATTCTGGAGGTTTTCCATGGACAAACAGACCGCAGAACCCAAGCCCAAAAAGCAGGAAGAAACCCTATCTTTTTGCGGTGTCGCAATCTCTGTAAAGTATGCGGAGCAAGACAATCCGCATATTACAGAAACGCTGAAACGTTCGGTTTTCTCCTATGGATTTTATAATAACAGGCACAAAACTTGATAAAATATCTGAAGTGTGCTATAATTATACTATAAAATGTACCTTGCTACGAAAATAAGTCGTAGCGTGAACCTTGACAAAGCGTTTTTCAACGCCTCATAGATGAAAGATTCACAGCACAAATAGCGGCAGGCCTTGCCTGTCGCTGGCGGAGCAATATGGGAGTAAGCATCAGTCGGGTGCTACCACTACGTAGCCCAGCTTCTGCAATTCATTCACCAAGCGGTTTGCACGTTTCCGTTCGCATCGCAGTCTGCGCTGTTCAAAGCATTCCTCATTATAGGGAGTTCCGGTTTTCAGCATGGTGTAGATGATGGAAAGGATCTTCCGGGCCAACGCAATCGTTGCCCGCTTCGCTCCCTTCCGCTGTTTCACTTTCCAGTACCAGCCGGAAAGATACAGCTTGCGGTGAGATGCCATGATCCACGCGACCTCGCACAGCATGCTCTTCAGATAAGGATTGCCTTTATTGATATGGACGCTCTTTCGTTTACCAGCACTCTCGTTGTTGCCTGGACTCAGTCCCGCCCAGGAGCAAATGTGTTGGGAATCCGGGAATGAACTCATATCAGTACCGATTTCCGCAATGATAGCAGCTGCTGCAGTGACATCAATTCCGGGAATGGAGCAAAGGAGATTCAGTGCATCAGTATGTTTCAGGACTTCCTCGGTGATTTCGTCCTCAACAGTATGCTTATGTGCTTCCAAATCTTCCAGATGCCGAAACACCATATTCAGGAATCTGCGCTGATGCTCGGAAAGTGATCCATTCAGTGCAACGAGTATCTCGTCAATTCGGTTTCTGGTTTTGGTCTTCAGACACTTATCCAATGCTTCCCGGTCAATACTGCCGTGCTCAATAAGATGCCGAATGATGTTTCTTCCGGAAGCACCAAAGGTATCCGAAAGGAATGCAGTGAAGCGGAAGCCGGAACTTTGCAGGAATTTATCGATCCGGTTCTTTTGTGCCGTAATGTCATGGACAACGCTCTTGCGATACCGGGTCAGATGCCGCAGCTCTCGGAATGCTTTATCCGGGATAAAGCTGCCTTTGAGCAATCCCGCCCTAAGCAATGTGGCGATCCACTGGGCATCCTTCATGTCAGTCTTACGTCCAGGCACATTCTTCATGTGTCGGGCATTTACAACAAGAATGCTGATCTCGCCGTCAAAACAGGATTCCAGCATCTCGTAAATAGGCTGCCAGTAGATTCCGGTGCTTTCCATGGCAATGTTCCGACATTCGGATTCGATGACCCAGTCCCGTAGTTTCTGCATTTCTGGGATGAGCGTACTGAAGGTGCGTGTTTCTGCCTCCGGCTCGGCATCCACAGCACCTTTGACCAGACAGGCAACGATGATATCCCGATGAACGTCCAGTCCCATGGCACAGGTCAAAATGTCTTGCATGAGATCCCCTCCTGTCGTATTGCAGGCTTGGGAATTGCCCGGGTGGGTATCCGAATCTTGCTACTCGTGCTCTCCACTTCCGTGGTGCAACATACTGCTGTTCTCTTGGGCAATTCGTCCACGTTGAACAAACGGGGTGGTATTTCCGCCAAGGTGCAACCGGACTTCGCCTGCTATATCCAGTATAGCAGACACCATGATCCGACGCACTTGCGTTATTTTCATTCACAGCTGTGAAAATCTTTCATGAGTCGTTGAAAAGTGAATACCAGCAACGCGGATCACACCGCAGGTTGGGAAACGCGCACGGCGCGCGCGGGGACCCGGAAGCAGCGAGCTTCCGGCGAGCGAGAAACGCGCCGTGGGCAGCCTTGGCAGGCTGCATCATGCCGCCCAACCTGTTTGGACACACAACGTCTAGCCTGCACGTAAGACAGGCTGCCATGCGCTGGGGTTGAAAGCAGTAAAGACCCCAGTCACAGGCTGTGAGAGCTGCCAGGCTCTGTCTGCGCTGTTCCCCATCGCCGGGGCGCGAGCTGCAAATACGGCGGAACAAACTTTTCAAGATAGGATGAAAGAATCATGATCAACGAACTTACCAGAAAAAACGCACATACCGAACTCGACCACATCTTCAAAACCATTCTCCCTGCGCACGGCATGACAGAGCGGCCGGAGCAGATCCGTCTCAGCCACACCATGCTGGACGCCATGTTTGAAAACCGCATTGCTCTGAGCGATGCTGGAACCGGCATTGGCAAGACGTATGCCTACCTGACCGCTGCCATCGTGTACAACCACAGCCGGTTGGTAGACGGGCTGCCGTTCCAGCCGGTCATCATTGCAACCTCCAGTATTGCCCTCCAGAACGCCATTGTGCGGGAGTATCTGCCGTTTCTGTCAGATGCGCTGTCGGACGATCCGCATATCACAACACCCATTCTTGCCGCCTTGCGCAAGGGCAAGAGTCACTATGTCTGTGACGAGCGGCTGCGCCAGCACCTGCAGCAGCGTCCGGCAAACAAGAATCCAACGCAGAAGCATGAACTGTGTTCGCTGTACGGGATCTTTGATCTGGATGAAACACAGAAACTCAGCAGCTTTGACCGCGAGCGTGTCTGCGTCCCACAATTTTGTGACTGCAAACACCCGGACTGCCGCTATCGCCGGCATCTGACCGAGTGCGGGCAGAAGCGATACCTGTTTCAGATCTGCAACCAGAATCTCTGGCTGGCAGACTGTATGCACCGGGAAAACGGCTTGAAGCCCATCCTTCCGGATGCCTGCACAGTCATTGTGGACGAAGCGCACAAGCTGCCGGAAACGGCGCGGGAGATGTTCGGTACAACATTAACGGCCGGAGAGATCCGCAGCGCAGTCGTTCGGCTGAAGCAGGACGGATACGCGCTGGCAGCAGATCGGCTGTTTTCTGCTTCTTCCACACTTCTGCAAAAGATGGCAGAGCTGTCGCCGGAGTACCCTATTGAGCTGCTCCATGACGATCTCAGCAGAGTCCTTTCTACGCTGTTTTTGATCGGCAGGAAGCTGTCCACGTTTCTGGAACCTGCCACCAAGCGGGCGCTGGAGCAGCTCACCGACAAGGTCGTGCTGTTTCTTCGGCCCAAACCGGACGCCATCCGCTACACCGCAGAGGATGACGACGGCAAGCTCATGCTGTGCAGCGTTCCAGCGGATATCACATCCAGAATGCAGAATACCGTCTGGAGCAAACAGATTCCGCTCCTGCTCACCTCCGGAACGCTTGCCATTGGCAGCAGCTTTCGCCGGTTTCAGGTTGAATGCGGGCTGTCCGGCAATCCAAGAGTCACAGAAGCGGTTGCCGTATCACCCTTTGACTACGCCGCAAATTGCAGATTATTTTTTCCGCAGCGGCCGCCTCGCTTTTCTGAGGACGAGCGGTATCCCCAAACCGTCGCACGGCAGATTCTGTACCTGCTGCAAGCCGCGAATGGACACGCCCTTGTTCTTTTCACCTCTTACAAGGATATGTCCACTGTCTGTGAATGCCTCTACCGGCTCAAAAGCGGCATTCCAATCTTCGTCATGCGCAGGAACCACCCGCAGATACTGCGGCAATTCAAGAGCACCCCCGGAGCCGTCCTCTTGGCAACCGGAGCTGCGTGGGAGGGCATGGACTTCCCTGGCGACTGTGTGTCGCTGCTCATCATTCCACGCCTGCCGTTTGCATTCCCGGACGCCATCCACGAGCACGAAAAGAGAAACTATCCCGCCCTGCGTGACTTCATTCGGAGCGTCATCGTGCCGGAAATGCAGATCAAGCTCAAGCAGGGCTTTGGACGCGCCATCCGCACGGAGACAGACACCTGCGTGGTTGCCATCTTAGATGAGCGTTGCAGCGCCAGAGGCCGCTACCGACAGGATGTATTGGACGCGCTGCCGGAAATGCCGATCTTGACAGAGGTAGCCGCTATCCGTCAATTCCTCTGCGCGGTCAAGCCGCAGAGCTATTTTGAAGCAGCGGCATAAAAGCATCATGTAAAAACGAAAAGGAGATCAACCATGTACAAACGGAAAACAAAGCTCAGCCCCATCCACATCAGTCTCATTGCACTTGCCATTCTGGTGGTCATTGCCGTAATTGTCACATTCGCCGTCAAAAACGACGAGCCAAAGGAGCCTGCCGCGCAGAGCGGCATTGTCTACGACGACTCCGCCATTGAAGGCGGTTGGGAGACACTCTCGCAGGAGGAAATTGAACAGCGCCTCAATGACAAGGTGCAGGCTGGCATGATCAACATCAGCTGCAACACTGCGCCTTATTTCAAGGACGGCAAGAGTGAAGGCAATGTCATGCTGGTCAATGAGCTGAACAATCTCTACCCGCAAAAGGTAGAATTTTATCGCAATGACACGGGTGAAAAGATCTACGAGTCCAAAGCCATTGCGGTCGGCAGCAAGATCGAGCGCGCAAAGCTCGATGTGGAGCTGCCCGCAGGCGAGTACGAATGTACTGCCTACTTTTCCAACTTAGATCCTGACTCCGGCGCAACGCTTGGTGTTGCTGGGGCCATCATCCATATTACCATCCAAAACTAACAAAACGAAAAAGGAGAACTCACTATGAAGAACATGAAGAAACTCGTATCCCTGCTCCTCGCTGTCTGCCTTATGGCAAGTCTCGCCATTGGCGCATCCGCTGCCGAACCCACCACGGTAGACGTCTCCGGCGGCACCGGTACATCCAGCGTCAGCCTGTCTTCCACCTCGGACGGAACGCTTGACGGCGAACCTGCTGCGACCAAGATGAACGTCACCATCCCGACCATCCTCCCCATCGCAGTTGGTACGGACGGCACGGTCACGACGGCCACCGACATCCGCATCACCAACAATTCCTTTGGTGCGGTTAAGGTCGACAATGTCAAGGTCGAAGCCGGCACCGGCTGGAAGCTGACTGCATTCGGCAGCAAGGACAGCCTTGCCAAGGTCAAGGTGGACAGCAACATGATCGGCTTCAAGCTCGCGCTTGGCGGCGGCGCGGAGCAGCTCACCAATGCGGAGAATGCGGCTTCCCAGACCCTCATCGACGGTGCCATCGAAGGCTGCTATATGTCCGGTAACGGCGACCAGACTGCAAACTCCATCGCGGTCAGCTATGACGCCATCGTCAGCCCGGTCTCCGAAGCTGTCGTCAACGCTTCCGTTGCGTCCGTTCTGTTCGTGATCTGCTGGGATGCGGTCTAAGCCGCACCCATCCATCGCCGGGGGAACCTGCTTCCCCCGGCAGCTTTTATCATAGGAGGGATTCACTTTGAACACAAAACGAATTCTTGCGCTGTTTCTGGCTGTCGTGACCTGCCTGTCTCTTGCCGTTTCCGCATCTGCGGCGAGCATTTCAGATTTTAAGGATGTGGACACGAAAGCGTGGTATGCCGAAGCCGTGTCCGCGGCTGTAGATAATGGCTTGCTTTACGGCAAATCCAAGACGCAGCTTGACCCCAACGGTCTGCTGACCCGTGCAGAAATGGCGGCCATTACAAATCGGTCTTTTGGCTGTTATAAAGCCGTAGACATCTCTGCGTACAAGGACGTATTAAAGAACAAGTGGTACTACAACGACGTCGCACTCGCCGTCCAGATGGGAACGTATAACGGTGTTTCCGCCAGCAGCATGCAGCCTGATCGGGCAATCACCCGTCAGGAAGCCATTGCGGTCGTCGCACGAGCTTTGCAGCTTGATCTTGACGATTACGCCAAGACGGATCTGTCCAAGTTTGCGGATGCCAAGGAAGTGTCCAAATGGGCGCTGCCGTACATGAAAGCAATGGTCGCAGCCGGTTATGTGCATGGCCGCACGCAGGGGCTTGTCCCGCAGGCCAACATCACAAGAGCAGAATTTGCGCAGCTCTATTTCAACATCATCCAGTCCTATATCACCAAGAGCGGCAGCTATACGAAGGATTACAAGGGCAATCTGCTCGTCCGCACCAAGGACGTTGAATTGAAGGACATGACCATTGACGGCGATCTCATCATCGGCAACGGTGTTGCGGACGGCAAGGTCACGCTGTCCAACGTAAAAATCTCCGGTCGCCTTGTCGTGTGGGGTGGCGGCACAGCGGCGGTCTATTGTAACGACGGCACAACAGCGGCCGAAGTCATTGCCTGCCGTGTGGACGGGCCGGTCAAGGTCATTTTTGACCGCGAATCTACACTGCTGGTCTATGACAAGATCAAAACCCGTATCACCGAGCGCGCAGGCAAGTTCCCGGAAACAGAGATCGTGTTTTATGCAATGGACGACCTTTTGAACGCACAGCGCGACCTCAATAAGATAGTAGACGAGAATCTCATTCAGGCAGAGATCCCCGCGCATCTGTATGCCATCGTTGGCGAGCAGACGGTATCTGCCACACTGAAAAATAGCAGCAAGACGGACAGCTATACCATCGAGATCCGCAGAGATTCCGACGGCAGCCTCATCGCAGATCCCATCACCCTCGCAGCCGGTGCGTCGGTCAGCTCCATCACGCTGAAGGACGTGCCGGAATACGGCAACGCCGCCTGCACCGCGACGATCACAGCCACCCGTGACGGCAAGACGGTCGGCACGCTGGAAGTCAAAACGGCGCTGCATGCGGCGTATTTGTGGCCAAAGGAGGTATCGTCAAAATGAGAACACAGAAATTGTTTTCTCTCCTGCTGGCTGTTCTGATGCTCTGCTCGCTGTCGGTTTCTGCCTTTGCAGCGGAAACCGCGCAGGCCAGCGTTCCGGTAGTGCTGACCGTCGTGAACTCTGTCTCGCCCATCTCAGTCAGCGTCCCCGCCTGCCTGCCGGTCACGGTTCTGGACGGCTATGTTGTAACGGCATCCAACGCCGTCATTGAAAACCGCGCGCAGAGCGGTGCGGTGCAGGTTGTGGCCGTCGATGTGCAGCCCGGCGCGTTTGCAATTGAAGACTTTGAGAATTTCGGCAGCGAAGCCGGAAAGATCGCGTTCAGCATCAACGGCTGCAAGACGGTCAAGGAAGGCAAACTGACACTGGTGGACGGTGCATTCCCAGTCATTGATGCGGGCAAGAATCTGCGGATCGCATACACGGCGAAGGTCGCGGCAGCTGAAAAGGTGGAGAAAGTGAACGCTGCGACGCTGATCTTCACCATCGCGCCCGCGACCAGTAATTCGTAAAGGAGGGAGGAACCGCTATGAAATTTAGAAAACTAACGGCACTTTTTCTTGTCCTCTGCATGATGCTTTCCTTGAGCGTGTCGGCGTTTGCGGCAGAAAAGACACCCACCGGCTATTTGACGTGGACGCTGGATGACAGCGGCACACTTTCTATCTCCGGCAACGGCAGAATCGCCGCATTCACAAGCGCGGAAGATCAGCCTTGGCATGAAATGCGGGAAAACATCACAAGCGTAAAATTTGATCCCGGCGCGCACATGATCGTGCCGGATGTCACATTTTGGTTTTCTGGTTGCACGAACCTGAAATCTTGCGTTCTGCCCTCGTTTGCAAACCTTGGCGCGGATGCATTCAAGGATTGCGCAAAGCTGAACCGGTTGCAGCTGCACTACAACGACGAGAGTTTTTACATTTCGGATTCTGCATTTTCTGGCGTGGACACGACTGCACTCGAAATCGTGACCTGTGATGAAGTCACGATGGGCATTCTTGATGCAAAAGGCATCACCTTTGTCGCGGCATACCCCGTTCTTATGATTTCCTCCGGCGCTTGCGGCGTTTCGGGCTGTAACTGCTCGTCTTGCAGCTTCACCTACGATTATGAGCAGAAGGATGAATCCAAGCATTACGTCTGGGAGTGCTGTACGAATTGCAGCGCAAACGAGTATGCGTATCGCCACACGCAATCCCATAGTTTCAATTCCAGAGGTGTCTGCACAAAGTGCGGCTACGAAGAAGATACATCCTGTCAGCACAACAATACCTATACGTCGTGGGATGGCTGCGATTGGGAAGAAATCTGCCAAGACTGCGGCGAAGTCGTTGATTGGGGCACGTCCCACGGCTCGTATTCTTATGGTGACTGGGAATATTACTCGACCAGCCAGCATCGCCGGTATGGCACTTGCGACGATTGCGGCGGTGGTGGAAAATATCAATACGGTCGCCACAGCACAAGCACGCAGTATTATGAGTACGACGATACGAAGCACTCCGTGGAAAAGCATTGCAGCGTCTGCAATTCCGACGTCGGCTCCAGCACTACGCAGAACCATTCTCTGAAATACGGAAGTTGGGAAAATGACTCGGATACCCAGCACAGAAGAAGCGCAACGTGCAGCCTTTGCGGCTATTCTGGTTACACCTACGCAAACCACAGCTTCAAATATGGGACGTGGGCAAATTTCAGCGATAGCCAGCACAGACGCACGAGAAGCTGCGCGACCTGTTCCACCAGCGACTATGAGTACGCTGGCCATTCTTTTACTTACGGCAAGTGGTCAAGCGTAAGCGATACCCAGCACAAACGCACGAAAACCTGCTCGGTTTGTAAGGCTTCCAGTGAAGAATACGCAGACCACATCGACACGAATGGCGACGCCAAGTGCGACGATTGCGGCGCAACGGTCAGCCTGACCGTCACTTGGGACGCGGGCGGCAACGGCGGTACGATTGACGGCAAAGCAACGTACAGTGAAACTGTTCAGCCGAACAGCAAGCCGACGATTCCCGCATCGCTCCCTGTCAAAAAGGGACACAGCTTTAAGGGCTGGTACACGGCCAAAACAGGCGGCAAGCTCTACAACACCGTCACTTCGATCACAGCCAGCACAACGTTTTACGCACAGTTTGAGGCCAACAAGTACACCGTAACATGGGATCTGGGCACCGGTCAGAGCGAAACGACCGAGCAGACTTACGGGGAAAAGCTGTTACTGCCGACCGAGCCAACTCGCAAAAATGCAGAATTTTTAGGCTGGTTTACGGAGAAAGACGGCGGTACAGAAGTTACGGCAAACACTGTTTTCAAGGAAACCGCCGCAACAACGTACTATGCGCACTGGGAAGTTACAGAGCTGTTTTCGGTGACAGTTCCGGCCACCTTGCCGCTCGTTGTGGATGAAACCGGCAAGGTCTATGTCGCCGCTGCTTCCATCGTCAACAATTCCACCGGTGATGTGAAAGTTTCTTCCGTCAGCGTCACCAGCAAAAATCGCTGGGAGTTTGTGCCGTATTCGACCAATATGGCAAGGGCCAAAGTGGATGCCAAGCAGGTCGGCTTCAAGATCAATTCTTCCGAGACCAGCAAAACCGGAGATTCCGAGGTCTTCACGCTGGCCGCGCCGTGGACGGTCAAAGAAGCAGATGCGCTCTCCATCAACTATGACGCCGTCGTATCTGCTGTATCGCAGCCTGTGACCGGACAGGAGATCATGTCAGTCGTCTTCGTTCTCGAATGGGCGTAAATGAAAACCGGCAGTCCGGGCTGGACGAAGCCATTCAGGTCGGCAGCGCCGCCGCAAAGGTCGTGGAAGGCGCCGCAAAAGCCGGCAAAATCACGGCCGCAGCTGCAAATGGGACCGCCCTCGGCGGTCCCTACGGCGCGGCTGCCAGCGTTGCAATCGCGGCAGCCAAGCATGGGAAGAAGATCCTCCTTGCGCTGCTCGCCATCCTTGCGATCCCGCTGCTGTTCCTCGTGATGCTCCCGACGCTGATCTTTGGCGGCACGGCGCAGAACTCCGGCGATACCACCATTCTGAACGACCAGGCAGCGATCACCGAAAACATGAACGAGATTGCATTTGCGGTCAGCGACTTGCTTGGAAGTGGCATTGCCGACGCCGAGCAGCGGATCGCGGACGACTTTGCCGCATCCAGCGCCGATCAGTATGAGATCGTCAACCCGTATGAGAACGAGCGCATCAACAACGTCAATCTGTTCATCTCGCAATACTGTGCCTATGGCAATGGTAGTATCCTCGCTCACAGACGATCTGGTCGATCCTGTGGAGATGGCAAAATGGTCGTATGAGCACGGTTACTGGTGCAGCGGAAGCGGCTCCTATCACGCGCTCATCCCGGCGGCTGCAGAAGCGTGGGGTCTGCCGGTCTCTGGCTGCACGGCATCAGAGCCGCAGCGGATCACGGACGCGCTTTCCAGCGGCAAGCTGATCGTCGCCATCATGTCCGCCGGGCATTTTACCTCGTCTGGGCATTTCATTGTGCTGCGCGGCGTCAAGGACGAAAAGATCCTCGTCGCCGATCCAGCCAGCCGGACGCGGAGCGAACAGGGCTGGGAGCTGTCCATTATTCTGAATGAGGCCAGCAAAGCTGCCGGTTCCGGCGGGCCGTTCTGGATCATCGGCTAAAATCTGCACCCGATCAGCACTGCTGACCGGGTGCATTTTCATAATTTACAGAAAATTCACAGGTTCAAGTGGTCTTTTTGTCGTTTTGCGGTGCGTATTGTTATAGAAGGATTTGGAGGACAAACCTATGAGGACAACCATCCAGCAGCTTGCAGAATTTCTGACCGCCTGCCGCGGGAACTGGCGAAATGCCTGCTTTATCTCCTGCGGCGTCTGCAAATGTCATTCGCCGTGTTCTGGTTATCTGATGAGCGCAGATGCCGACGGCAAGCCTGTTTTGATCCCCGCTGCCGAATATGAACGTCTCACCGCGCAGCGGATCGACCCAAGCGAATGCCGCGGGCAGCTTTCCCGCAGCGCTTTTGAGGATATTTATGCGTTATATCTCAACTGGTGCCTGTCAGACGATGAAAGCTGCTGTTTACAGATACTCTCCCTTCTTCCTTCTGAGTAATACATAGGAGGATTTCCATTTGAAAAAAGCCCACATTACCTGTCCATACTGCCACGCGCTGGCACAGCTTCGCCCGGCCAGCAGCATCTACGGCATCCACACAAAAGACCGTGCAGCGAAGCTCTACGTCCTGTCTCTTATACA
>OJRB01001365.1_pt1 | contig 11989 bp, 11 predicted proteins | sample 1599061 | NCBI WGS metagenome assembly OJRB01 (sample SAMN03922522, study PRJEB24848) | human gut metagenome | isolation source: stool sample | host: Homo sapiens | place: Germany | collected 2010-02 | reverse complement strand
GTGTGCTGGGAGAGCAGCCGCAAATACATCACCTACACCACACCGGACGGCATGAGGTGCCGCGACAGCAAACTACACGAAGAAAAGTATTGCAAGGAGGCCATGGAGCATGAATTCAGAATACGGGCAGAGCTCGTCAAGAGAAAACTCCGTCGAGCAACGGAAATCGATGGAGGAATTGAAGCGGATGAATCAGCCGAACAGTGCGCCGCAGCAAACAGCGCAGACGATCCAGCCCATTGTGATCCAGTGCGACCTGCCGCAGGCGATGGACAAGCTGACGGAGCAGGCAGACGGAATAAACTGGGAACTGGAGGAAATTCGGAAAGCACTGCCAGAACTGAAGCCGTACATCGACCTGACGCCGGTGCAGAAGTCGCTCACGGAGATGCAGAGATCGCTGACAGAGATGAACAAACTGCTGGAACGGGTTGGGAATCTGAGCGAAAAGTATTCCTCCAAGTGGATCGACTGGCTCCCGGACTTCAGCCTGCTGGTGGCCCTCAAGTGGATCATGCTGGTGCTGATCCTTGGCACGGCGGCACTGGCGGGTTGGTATGGCGCGGCGGCGATCCGCGGCCTGTTCCTCTGATTCCCGCCGTGGCAGGACTGTCTGCCGTAGGAACACTGCTGGATGAGGACGAGGATGCCGAGGAAAAGCGGCGGCGCATAGAGGCGAAAATCGCCGCTGAAAACTTCGGCGCGGCGATTGGCTTCGCCGCGGGCGCGGCTCTGGCTGTGAAAGAAAAATTGGATGAACAGTCTGCGCAAGAGAAACAGAAAAAACAACAGCATGAGCAAACCATGGGAGGCATGTAGGTGATCCGTACTTCCCTGCCATGAATTATACCGGTGAAAGAGACAGACCGATTGGGTCTGTCTCTTTTGCATAGGACGAGTTTTTTATAAATAGAGTGATAGCACCCAAGGGAGGTGATCGTTATTATTGTCCGCCCCTTCACTTACGACAGTGATGCGCATATCGTTTCCGGCAGAAAAGCCATGATTCGAATTGAAAACCTCTCCCCTCAACTTACCGCTGAAGAGTGCATGGAGCAGCGGCGATGTATTGAAGAGGGCCTTTTCGAGATTTTTATCAAATACGAAAAACAACAGGAAAATAATAGCTATTTAGAAGCTGCTGCGGTATGATGTACCTGTCAGCAGCTCTTTTCTATGAGAAAGGAGCTACAAAATGAATGCAATATACGCAAGACAATCCGTTGACAGAGCCGATAGCATTTCCATCGAAAGCCAGATTGAGTTCTGCCAATACGAAATGAGAGGTGAACAGTACAAGGTTTATACCGACAGAGGCTACAGCGGGAAGAATACAGACCGCCCCGCCTTTGCGGAAATGATGAACGACATCGAAAACGGAGTGATCGGCAAGGTCGTTGTTTACAAGCTGGACCGTATCAGCCGTTCCATTCTTGACTTCTCCAATATGATGGAGCAGTTCGGAACACACAAGGTCGAGTTTGTGTCCACAACAGAGAAATTCGATACATCTTCCCCGATGGGACGCGCCATGCTCAATATCTGCATCGTGTTTGCGCAGCTGGAACGAGAAACCATTCAAAAGCGCGTGGCTGATGCCTACTACTCCCGCAGCCAAAAGAGTTTCTATATGGGCGGCAGAGTTCCGTATGGCTTCCGGCTGATTCCGACGACCATTGATGGTGTCAAGACTTCCATGTATGAGATCAACACGGAAGAAGCAGAGCAGGTGCGTTTGATCTATGAGCTTTATTCCAAGCCGGAATGCTCTTACGGCGACATCATCCGCTACTTCCAGAGCCACGGCATTCTCAAAAATGGAAAGCCATGGGGACGCACGCGCCTTGCAGACGTTCTGCGAAATCCCATTTACGTTCGCTCGGATCTATCCGTCTATGAGTTCTATCGGGACCAAGGCGCCGTCATGGCAAACGACCCAGGCGATTTTATTGGCACAAACGGGTGCTACTACTACAAGGGCAAGGATTCCACCGGACGCAAGCAGATGAATCTGGAGGGCAATCATCTGGTGCTGGCGCCGCACGAGGGGATCATTCCCGCCGACCTGTGGCTGAAATGCCGTGCCAAGTGTCTGGAAGCACAGCAGATCAAGCCGTATCAGAAAGCCAAGAACACATGGCTGGCGGGAAAGATCAAATGCGGCGTCTGCGGATACGCGCTGGTGGATAAGCACTATTCGACCACCCGCTCCAGATACCTCCTCTGCTCCAACAAAATGAACGCCAAAGCCTGTGCGGGTCCCGGAACGATCTACACGGACGAGTTTGAGCAATTCATCTATGATGAGATGCGAAAAAAGTTGGCACAATTCAGAAAACTCAGACGGTGTAAAGGAAATCGCATTAACCCTGAATTGACTGCGTTGAGCATCCAACTCACGCAAGCCGAAAGTGAGATCGCCGCCTTGATGGAGCGTTTGTCGGCTGCAGACGATACCATGTTCCGCTATATCAGCGGACGCATCAAGGAGCTGGACGGGAAAAAGCAAGAGCTGATGAAACGCATCTCTGAACTGAAGTTGCACAAGGAGGCAGACTACACGGAGATCAGCAATCATCTGACCATGTGGGATGAACTGAGCTTTGACGATAAGCGACAGACGGTAGATCAGCTCATCCGTGTCATCTATGCGACCAGCGATTCCATCAAGATCGAATGGCGCATTTGAAGGCTTGTTATTTCCATCTTGTACGCTTCGGTGAAGGCCTGCGCCTCGCCAAGGACCGCCTGGACGAGAAAAATGTCTACTACGTAAACCCGAGCTTCGACAAGTAAAGATAGAAAATGAAAAGGAAGTCTCTGCCGACCGGCAGAGACTTCCTTTTTGTGGAGGGATACGGTAACGAAAACCCGGGAGCGTTTCAATCCACGCGCCCCTTGCGGGGCGCGACGTCGGATCACCCGTGGCGCAACCTGTGGGCGTGGGTATTTCAACCCACGCGCCCCTTGCGGGGCGCGACCGGCGTGAGAAGGGTCTGCATACGCACAACTTTGATTTCAACCCACGCGCCCCTTGCGGGGCGCGACCGTGTCTTGGTGTCACTCGTGCCCATTACATCAAATTTCAACCCACGCGCCCCTTGCGGGGCGCGACAAACCGCCGCCGCGACCAGAGCGGCCGGAACGATTAATTTCAACCCACGCGCCCCTTGCGGGGCGCGACAGCAAAAGTGTACAAATCACTATGCACATTTTTGCGATAACAGACAAATTTCAGATGCTTTTGCACAGAATGCCGCCTGTCAGGGCATTCTGCTCCTTTTTGATGCAGGAAAACCATGCGGATTTTGGGTGCGAACCGCCCAAGTGATCTCTGCGCACTTGTGCTTCGCACTATAAGATCATCGGTTCCTCGGGCAGATACGTCTGCTTGCAGCCGAAGTGTTCGATTTTATTCTCGTACTTCTTGCCCAAGTAGTAAAATCGAAGGCTGTCCTTTTCTGGGTCAATGATCTTACAGAGTTCATTTTGCAGCTTCCGGCACTGCGCCGTGTCCAGCAGGCATTCGAACACCGAATTCTGCACGCGCTGACCGTAATTGACACATTCCTTTGCGATTCTGCGCAGCCGCCCGCGTCCGGCGGCGTCGCTCGTGTTCACATCGTAGGTGATCAGAACCAGCATAGGCGCCTCACTTCCATAAAAACGGCGGATAGTCGTCCAAATCACCGCGCAGGTACCGCGCGAGCAGCAGGCTTTGTACATACGGTACCAGACCCCACGGTATCTTTTCCTCGAGAAACGGATGCGTGATGGTCTCCTTTTTTCGCTCCTGCCACTTCTGCAGGAACGTCCTGCGCCCTGTGTCCGTCAGCAGCACCGCGCCGCTCTCGCGGAAGTCAAAATCGATCGCTTTGAGCACACGGTTGTTGATGAGCGTGAGCACAAAGCGGTCGGCAAAGCACGGGCGCAGCTCCTCCATCAAATCGAGCGCCAGCGACTCCCGCCCTGGCCGGTCGCGGTGGAGATATCCGACGTAGGCGTCCAGCCCTACGCTTTCAAGCGCCGAGGTGCAGTCGTGCGCGAGCAGACTGTAAGCAAACGACAGCAGCGCGTTGAACGCATCGAGCGGTGGACGGCGGCTGCGCTCGCGGAAGAAAAACGTCTCTTTTCCCTGTAAGATCATGTCGTCCAGCACGCTGAAATATGCCGCTGCACCGATGCCCTCGAGGCCGCGCAGACTGTCGAGCGACGTCTCCGCTGCGATCTGCAGCAGAAGCCCCTGTAACTGGCCGGACACGGCTGAAAAGTGCGATTCGTCAATGCGCATGGCGTGGTCGCGGCGCGTGCGCTCTACGCTCCATTTTGCGTTGTAGACCTTGCCGAAGATCATCATTCCGGCGACGCGACAGATCTGCGACGGGTCGTCCGCCACGCGGTACTGCATCCGCCGCAGCAAGACGTTCCCCTGTGCCTGACCTGCTACACGGGCGAGAAATTTCCCGCGCGGCGAGCAGAACGCAAGTCCAATCTCCCGCTGCGCGCATGCGCCCATCAGGGCGGGCGACGCGCCCGCGTAGGAAAATGAGACGATGCTTTGCAGTGTGTGCAGCGGATAGCGGGCGACCGCTTCCCCGCCGCGGTTCGCCACAACGTTTTCCCCGTCCAGCGAGAGGTAAATGTCCTCCGATGTGACAAAAAGCGTGTTCAAAAGCTGTCTCATTGCTCTCCCTCCATTGCGCCGCGCAGATACGCGGAAACGGACTTGCTTCTCATCAGCTTTGGCAGACACAATCCTTTCAGCGAGCAGGCGTTGCAGCCCTTTGTCGGCTTTACCTTCGGCGTGCTGCCGCGCGCATAGAGCGCATGCATCTCTTCAAGGAGGGCACGCACCTCCTGCCGCAGCTCAGGGGTGAAGTCGACTTCCGTGCGCCGCCGCGGCTCGCGGTAATAGAGCGCGCCGCACGGGATCTCGCAGCAGAGCATTTCTTCAAGGCACATCGCCTGCCCACAGAGCTGGAGCGTGTCTTCCGTGCCCTCTTTCGGCTTTCCGCGCTTATACTCCACGGGATAGGGCTGCCACAGGCCCTCGCGGCCTTTGAGCGGAATGCCCGTCTCGCCGCGGCGGAATTCCAGCACGTCGCACGCGCCTGATACGCCGAGCGTGCGGGAAAAGACGCGCATATCGCGCGTGATGACGAGGTCGCCCCTGCTTTCGGTGAATGAGCCGTCATGCGCGTTTTCGTGCATGATCGCGCCGTCCGTTGTGTGGTAGTTTTCCGCCCATTGCTTTTCTACATGGATGAGTGCCCACTGGCGGCGGCAGAATTTGAAATGCTGTAAGCCGGAAAGCTGGAGGAAGTCCTCGTCCTGATAGATCACCCCATCCGCGTGCAAGTCACGCCGGAGGGAAGGTGTGTTTCATCCACGCTGACAGTGTAGTCGCCGTAGCTTCTCGGCGCGGTCACGCCGTCCTTGTGTTCGACCTTGACAAGGTCAAAGAGCTTGTGCGCCGGAGCGCAGCCGAGCTCGCAGTTGTGCTTGAAGACGATGAGCTCGCGCACGGCCATCTTGCCGCGCGCGGCGGAATGGTCGTTTTCAAACATGTTCAAAATAGCCGTCCACAGGAGTTCGAGGTCCTCTTCCGAAAAGCCGGTCGTCTTGCGCGCGAGATTCGCCGACACATAGCCCTCCGCGCGGTAGAGGCCGTAAGGCACGATGTACTTGCGGCCCATTTCGGTGTTCTTCTTTTCCGCGTCCGCCTCGGTCGTGATGGCGACGCGCGTGATGGTCACCTCCTGCGGCAGAATGGGATCGATGCTTCGGGCAAAGCCGAGCTGCACCGACCCACGCACCTGACCGCAGTTAAGCGCACCCTTGGTAAAGGTCGTCATCACCGCGCCGAACGTGCGGATATCGTAGAAATTGGAACACATGAAGTCGCGAATTTTTTCATCCAGATGCTCGTCCTTTTTCTTGGCTTCCTTCAGCTTATCGGGGTCTGCGCCGACGTAGGCACAGGCTTCTTTATCGCTCGAGTTCAGCGGTACGCCGTCTTTGATGTAGATGCGGTAGCCTTTTTCGCCCTCTTTTGCCATTTCAACATAATTGCGGATCTTGCGCTTGAGGCAAACGTCCGTCACAAGGCCATAGCCGGTCTCGGGGTCGACGCGCGGCATATTGCCCGCATCGGGATCACCGTTCGGATTGCCGTTTTCCACGTCGAACAGCACCACAAATTCATAACGGTTCTTGATGGGATCAGACATTTTCTTTCTCCTCCTTTTTGCCATTACACTGATGATAGTAACCAAGATAAAAACAGATTGTTTCTTCCTGCGTGAATCGCGCCGGTGGTGGTGTGGTCAGTCGCGCAGCAAGATCACTTTCCAAGTCTCCGAGCTTTTTCCCTAATCCTGGCTTATCTCGCATAAGTTTTTTCAGGTGGTAATTACTCAAGGAGAACAGTTTGCCAAATACACTCCTCGGTGTTGATGCCGCCGAGTTGAAATAGCTGTCCCTAATACTCCGGTTCACGCTCCACCCTATCGATGCAAGCTGAATCTCTTCCATCACTCGAAACAGACGGCCCAAAAGATATGGCATATAGTTACAATCTTCATTTAACTGCACACTTGTCACCTCCGAAAACATTGAATGATCGCTTCCTCGTTTGTAGTTCTTTGCCAAATAGGCCTTCAAAATAGCGGCTCTCTCCCAAGTAACGTTTCGCTCTGCACGAATGCGAAGCAAGACAGCTTCCATCAAAGATACAGGGTATGGAGTTCCTGAAAATACAGCCCGCACCGTTGCCCCAGACACAACTGGACTGGGGACCTGTTTTTTGGAATCTCGTACGGTTGCGTTCAGCAGAGCCCACAAAGGGAGTATCGAATATTTTGCACCGGCGATCTCCAGCCTTGCATAGTGCGCGTTTACATTCTCCATCAGCTTTCCGAAGCTGTCGCGCAGAAAGAAGCGGACGGAAAGGCGCGCCGCGTTGGGCGCGAGACCGAGAATGTAAAACGGTCGATTCGGGTCGACGCCGAGGTCGTCGCACGGCAGCCCATTCGCCAGACGTTTGAGCGCCGCGCGCAGATCATTGTCCGACAGGCCGCCGTATGTGCCGCCGCCAATCACGGCGCTGAAAAAGCCGGGATAGGCATCATCTGCGCCCTCTGCCCAGCAGACGACTGTCATATCGCCGATGTGCTGGACGTGGTCGCTGTCCGCAAGCAGATGGTTCAGCGCAGCGGTGTAAGCAAAGGCCGCGTATTTTCCGACCGGGGCGTTGTAGTTCTGCTCGCGCCCGTAGGAGCAGAACGCCGGAGCGTTGAACGACACCAGCGCCGCGCCGCTGGACTGCGCGTCCCGCACGCCCTTGACCGACGGGTGCACAGCGGCGATCTCATCCTCTTTTCCGGTCACGAGACACTGCATCTTGACGCCGCTCTCGCCGCCGTCCTGATACCGCTGCCATGCCTCACAGATGGCAGTATCCTTTTCGACCTTGCGGCCATCCACGCGAAAGACGAGGTTACCGCCCGCAGTCACATCATCGAGCTGCCTGATAAGCGCTGGATGCTCTGCCGCGTGCTCCGGTTTCCAAGTGTCGAAGAAAGCCAGTATTGCGCGGGCATTGGGCGAATCGACGCTATCCAGCACCGCGTGGTGCAGCTTTGCCGCTGCGGCAAAGCACTTGAGACTGCGCTCGGGGTCTCCTTTCTGGTCGATGCCGAGCAAATAAGCGGAGTTGTCCCACAGAAAGTTTGCAGCGATGCTGACCGTTCGCTTCACCGCCGCCGGCAGCGTTATCAACTGTGGCTGAAAAACGGTTTTCTTGCCTTTTGACACCTCATCCATCGTTGGAACGATCTGCGTCAGCTCTCCGTTTTGATTCAAACAGAGTGCGAGGCTGATTTTGGCAGGGGCCCAGCCGGGCGCGGCGATCTCGCCGCGCGAGAGGAGGTCTTCATAGTACCGTGTCAGCGCTTGCAGGATCATCCTCTCACCTCCCCGCTGTTTGGCGGCGGAACAGTCATCACGCCGTCGACAAGGCTCGCGCGGAAAAACTTCGGCGTGATGTTCGCAGGATCGCTGTAGTCGAGATCCCACAGCATCCAGCCGAGGTCGCGCGTGCCTTTGAGCTCGTCAGGGCACGGCGGCAATTCCGTGCAGCGCCGGAACTGTGCGGGAAATTCCCGCGTGCCGAAATACGGCATGCTGTAACACTGCCCCTTTTCCAGCCGTCGCTTGATAATGTCCTGAAACTTGCCGGGATTGTCGCCGGGCGCAGCGGCGTCCGTCATGTCGAAGTGCGCGTCGATGACATAGTGTACATCCCGCAGCACCATAGCCGCGCGCTGCTGAATGCTCTCCGACGCGGCGAGGTACAGTTCCCCCTGCCCTTTTTCCATCACATTCTTCGCCCTGCGGGCGCTGATGACATCCTTGACCTCGTTGCGGCGGATGTTGGTGAAGCGGATGGGTGCGTACACATGGATGCGGTCGATCACCCAACGGAGCCCTGGGTGCCAGTAGATGCTTTCCAACAGCCCGCGCGCCGCTGAGGGCGTCATCACGTCATAGCTGACGCGCTCTGTTTTCATTTCAGGGCGAGTAAAGCAGGCGTAGTCTCCCCAGACTTCTACTTGAATTGCCATGGAACCGCTCCTTTCGTCATTTTCTTATTTCAAAATTAGAATGATGTTGCCGTGAAAAAACAAGCGGACCGATCCTTATACCATTTCAGATGAACTCCGCTTTTCCCATCTCCGGTTCCAGCGTCAGGCCGGTCATTTCGCTGTACAGACTCATATCGTTTAAGATCGCACTGTCTTCATCCAGCGCAGGGACCTCTCGCGCCGTCAGCAGCGCGCCCGCGGCATAGAGCTTTTGAAAATGCGGTTCGTAGACTGAGACTGCGTAGCGCCCCAGCTTGCGGTAGAGCTCTTTGGAGCACTCGCCCGCTTTCAGCCGTTCGATGAGCGTCGCACCGCCGCCAAACGGGACATAGACCGTGCGCGTGTTCTGATCGATCAGATGAAAATTCTCCGCCACGGTGCGAAACGGCAGTTCGCAGCCGTTGATACCCTTTTCAAACGCCTTGATCACACCCGACTTGTCGAGTGTTTCTCCGCTTAAGCTGCGCAGCGCGTCGAAATAGTTCTGCATCGTCTCCCGCGCGCCGATATCGCAGCTGTTCATCAATGCTTCGCGCGTAGCGCCGATTGCTGTGCGGAACAACATTGGCGGCAGTTCTGCCCGCTCAAAGACGGTGACGATGCTTTCCTCCGGTGCTCGTTTCCCCTCGCGGTTGCAGCGCCCCGCCGCCTGCAAGACGGAATCCAGCCCAGCCAGCTCGCGGTACACCGCGGGAAAGTCCACGTCCACGCCCGCCTCGATCAGCGAGGTCGACACCACGCGGCACGGTTCCCCCGCCTTTAGGCGCCGCCGGATTTCATCGAGAAGCGTCTGCCGCTGTGCGGGCACCATCAGCGTCGAGAGGTGAAAGCTCGCCTCCTGCGGCAAGCGCGCAAAGATGCTCTGCGCCGCCTTGCGGCTGTTCACGATGCAAAGCACCTGCTGGTGCTCGCTGAGCTTTTCCGCAAGCGCGTCGTCCTCCAAGATGCCCTCCTGCCGAAACGTCACGCGGTGGAAGCTGTCGTATTCCTCCGCCGTCTGCGGGCACAGCTCTGTGATAGGGCAGCTTGGCGCATAGGTGTGCAACAGGTCACCGAGCGACGGCTGCGTGGCTGTGCACAGCACAAGCGTTGAACGGAATTGCTCGGCAAGCGATGCCATCGCCGCCACGCAGGGCCGCAGATGGCAAAGCGGCAGCATTTGCGCTTCGTCAAAAATGATGACGCTGTCGGCAAGATTATGGAGCTTGCGGCATTTTGACGAACGGTTTGCGTAAATGGACTCAAAAAACTGCACCGCCGTTGTGACGATGACCGGCATGTCCCAGTTTTCCGCCGCCAGCGCGCGGCGCACCTCCTCCGGCGACGCGCCGTCGGAAAGCTCGAACTGCACACCTGAGTGATGCTCGAGCACATTGCCGTCGCCGAGGATCTCGCGGAATACTTCGGCATTCTGCTCGATGATCGACGTGTACGGCACGACGTAGATCACCCGCTTCATCCCGTGCGCCACTGCGTGCCGCAGCGCAAAGGCGAGCGACGCGACCGTCTTTCCGCCGCCGGTCGGCACGGTGAGAGTGTAAACGCCTTTTGGTTTACCGCCTGTATCCAGACAGCTGTTTAGAATTTTGCAGCGCAGCTTGTTGAGCGCTGTTTTAGGATTTTGCCACGGCGCGATGTATTCTTTCAGCCGCCTTAGCAGCGTCGGAAGATCGTCATATCCGCCGCGCCCGCGTTCGCCGTCCATGAACCGCTCCGTATCGAGAAAATCCGCGTCCACCAGACAGGAATAGAGCATCCTTGTCCGAAACGACGCTTTCAATGGATCCTGTTCCGGCGTCTCAGGCGGAAGAGTTGGCAGTGTCACGCCGCTCTCGCCGCAGCGCTCAAGATAGTGTCCCTCCACGCCCTTTTTGAACCGGCCGGAGAGCGTAGCCTCGCCCGCGCGGTCGGTCCTCAGATTTCCGACATCCAAAAGTCCGCCGTGGTGACTGGCGGCGCACGCGGCGGCGCTGGGCCGCTTCATCTTTATACAGGTGAGCATCCCCGCCATGGTGTGGTCGACAACGGGACCACCTTCAAGCAGGCGCTTCTGGAATGCGTCAGTGCATTTGCCGAGATCGTGCGCGAGCCCCATCAGATCTCCGTCCGCCTCTGCGCCGAAGTCGGCGGCAAACTCTCGGCACAGCGCGGCTGTACCTGTCAGGTGCTCCGCGACGGTCTGATAGATGGTCTCGCCGTTTTCATCCTGCCGGATGTGTGCGTAATATGGCATGCGCTTCCCTCTCATTTCTCCCCAAATAGCAAAAATCAGCTCTGTGAGATCACAGAGCTGACTTCCCGGGGCCGGGATCCAGCCCTGCGTATAAAACTTAAGCGTTAATCATATCGTATAAGATAACGCCGAAAAAGTCAAAGAAATTTATATGCCTTGCACTGTTCACGGACGTTTTCTTTTGGCCTTTTTTCCAGCTTATCCGATACCATTGTCCCTCCATCTTGACGCTGCGGCGAAAGTGTGGTATCATCGCTTTGCCTTTCGGGAAGACTACTCTGACCGGCGGCGAACCAGATTCATTCTACCGTTCTGACAGCGAGGATGCGTTCCGAGCCACAAGAAGAGGGAAAACAAAGACACAGCCTTGCTGCGTCGTCATTTGTTGTTTCCATCCCTTCTGCTGAACGGCGGAAGGGATGATTTTTATTTTGACAAAGGAGAATGCGTTAATGGAAACGAGAGTCGCCGTGCTGGCCATCATCGTCCGCGAGGGAAGCTTCGTCCAACCGCTCAACGAGCTGCTGCACGAGTACGGGCAGTATATCATCGGGCGTATGGGCGTGCCGTACCGCGAAAAGGGCGTGAATATCATCAGCGTGGCGCTTGACGCGCCGGGCAACGTCATCTCCGCCCTGTCGGGCAAGATCGGCCGTCTGGACGGCATCACCGCCAAAACGGTCTACGCGCCCGAGGGCAGCATCGGAAAGGAAGAAAAACAATGAAAAAGAATCTCAAATATCTCTTGGCCCTGTGCCTGACGATTGCGCTCGTCTTCTCGCTCGCCGCCTGCGGACAGAAGGCGGATGAGACGCCGAACGACGCGCAGGACGACCAGCAGACCGAGCAGGAGGAGTTCACCCCTGCGAACTATTCCATCGCCGCGCTCAAGGGCCCTACGGCCATGGGCCTTGTGAAGCTGATGAAGGACAGCGAAAGCGGCGAAACGACTGGCAATGAATATACCTTTACCCTTGCCGGTTCTGCGGATGAAGTGACGCCCGCGCTCCTCAAGGGCGAGCTCGACATGGCCTGCGTGCCCGCGAACCTCGCCGCCGTGCTCCTGTCTCTTATACACATCTCCGAGCCCACGAGACCGAGGCTGATCTCG
>OJRB01001353.1_pt1 | contig 12072 bp, 11 predicted proteins | sample 1599061 | NCBI WGS metagenome assembly OJRB01 (sample SAMN03922522, study PRJEB24848) | human gut metagenome | isolation source: stool sample | host: Homo sapiens | place: Germany | collected 2010-02 | reverse complement strand
GGGTTCAGAACGTCGTGAGACAGTTCGGTCCCTATCCGGCGTGGGCGTAGGATATTTGAGAGGAGCTGTCCTTAGTACGAGAGGACCGGGATGGACGGACCACTGGTGTATCTGTTGTCGACCAACGGCATGGCAGAGTAGCCAAGTCTGGAAGGGATAAACGCTGAAGGCATCTAAGCGTGAAGCCCCCCTCAAGATGAGATATCTCATAACGTCAAGTTAGTAAGACCCCTTGAAGACGACGAGGTAGATAGGGCAGAGGTGGAAGTGTGGTAACACATGCAGCTGACTGTCACTAATAGGTCGAGGGCTTAACCAAGACGGTTTAGGTAAGAAAAACGGATGAAATTCAATATGTGGTTTTGAGGGTACATGCCTCTAAAATTAAATAAGGCCTCGTGGTCAAGCGGTTAAGACGACGCCCTCTCACGGCGTAAACCCGGGTTCGATTCCCGGCGAGGTCATATTGGTCCAGACAGTAATGTCTGGATTTTTTGTTTTCAAAACAAGAATAGAAATTGACGTTCCGGCAGAGATATGTTAGATTGGTGAGTAAATTATAATCATTTGGAACAGGGAGATGGCGTATGAATTTAAAGCGGGGACTGGATGAGATGGTTTATGACCTGTTTATTGACGAACTTTACAACGGTGTATTTCATGCCGGAGAGAAAATTGATCCGGCGGCACTGACAGAATCTTTTCAGATTAGCCGCACACCGGTTATCCAGGCCTTAAAGCGCCTGGCCAGTGAAAAAATTTTGGAAGTGAGCAGCGGTGGAAAATATTTTATTCCGGTTCCGGATGAAAAGCAGATCCGGGAAATCTGTGAGGTCCGTTATTTGTTTGAGCAGTATGCAATAGAACAGTATCTGGGTTCCGGAAATCATCCCGTGTTAAGCCAGCTTTACGATATGGCGCTGGAATGCCGGGGCAAAATGAAATTGGGAGAAGAGCTGGAATGCGTAAAGGCAGATCTGGAATTTCACAGAAGCCTGGTGCGCCTGACCGGAAATACCTGTCTTTATGAGGCCTATATTCCGGTGCTGAACCGCTTTATCGGCATCAAATATGCTGTGGAGTGCTGGCCGGATCAGCAGATTCAGGCCAATGACCGGCATATTCATCTGATGGAGGCCATCATTCAGAATCAGAAAGAACAGGCTCTCCGGGAGCTTCATCAGCATATTTTTCTTTCCATGGAGCGCATTGTCAGTGCGGCTAAAATGCAGGATTCCAAACTTTAAGTTAGTAACACTTTACCACATTAAAACAAAAATTCAGATTGACAATAAAAATCAAACATGCTATATATAGTTTAAATTAAATTTTAAATTTAATTTCATACGACAGAGACGTCGACCAATAGAGGTACTCTGTCTTTTTTTTACCATTTACCACAACTAATAAATGATGGTATTAACAATGAAAATACTGTGAGAGGAGCGCGCAATTATGGTTTATCGTATGGACCAGATGAGCTGGTCAGAATTTGACCAGAGGAGAAAAGAGACCGATACAATTATTGTTCCAACCGGAGCATGTGAGATTTATGGTCCTCATCTTCCGATGGGAGCAGACGCAATCGCTGCTATGGCAATTTCTGAGAGAGTCGCAGAGAGAACGGGAGCACTGATCGCCCCGATGATTCCGATTGGAGAATCCAATTCCCTTACTTGTTATCCGGGAACGATTACATTTTCCAAATCGACCTTCGAGCTGATCATCAAAGAGCTGTTTGAGAACCTCGTAAAATATGGCTTTAAACATTTTCTGTTTGTGACGGGCCATGCGGGAAACGTAGATGCGATCAGCTACTACGCAAGACAGTTTCAGACCAAATACGACATCAAATGCGGACAGATCGACTGGTGGAGATTCACAAACACCAACGGCGGCGATGTATTTGAGTTAAGCGGTTACATGGCACACGGTCATGCGAGCGAGTGCGGAACCTCCGTCATGCTTTACCTGTGTCCGGAACTGGTACATATGGAGCGGGCCCAGAGAATTGAGCCACCGAAGAAATTATACACCGACTTCTCCGATGTAATCCGTTATGTACCTTTTGATAAAAAGACACCGAACGCGATCGTGGGAGACGCAACCATCGGTACGAGAGAGAAAGGTGAAAAGATCGTAAACAAATGCGTTGACCGCATTGTGGAATATATGAATTTTGAATTTAAGTGAGTCTGACAGCGAGGAGGAAAAATTATGAAAAAAAGAACACTGGCTATGATGATGGCAGCACTGATGTTATCCACCGCACTCACCGGCTGCAAGGGAAAATATGCAGCCAGCAGCCAGGACACCGCGGCTGCATCGGCAGAGGCCGGAACGGATGCCGCTTCTGACACTGCAAAAACCGGAACTCCGAAGGACACTCTGGTATGTGCCATCGTGGAAGATATGACTTCCATGGATCCGCAGGAAACCAACCGTGCAACCAACTGGGCTGTACAGAGACAGATGTACAACCATCTGGTTCACGAAAATCCGGATGGTTCCGTAGACCCGGAGCTGGCGACTGAGTGGGAGTGGTTAGATGACCTGACTCTCCGCATGAAACTCCGTGATGATGTCTACTTCCACAATGGAGTACAGTTTACCGCGAAGGATGTTCTTTTTATGATCCAGAAGGCGAAAACAACCTCCATCAGTGCATCCACCTATGAGGCATTTGACGCAGATAATACTAAGATTGTGGATGATTTTACCATCGATATCAAGCTGTTCCATCCATATGCCGCTATTTTCAATACCTTTTCCAGCGGCCGCGGCGGAGTACCGTGCAAAGAGTATTTTGACCAGGTTGGTGCAGCTGAGGCAGCTGTAAAACCGGTAGGTACCGGCCCATACAAATTTGTAAGCTGGTCTTCCGGATCTGAGCTTTGCTTTGAGGCTAATGATAATTACTGGGACAAAGACAACATGCCGAAGACCAAAAATCTGGTATTCAAGGTGGTTCAGGAAGCGGCAAACCGTGTGATTGAGCTGGAAACCGGCAATGCAGATATCGCTTTTGAAATCAGTGGTTCTGATGTAGGAAGAGTCAACAGCATCGATGGGGTACATGCAGATGTATCCGATTCCAACCGTTATATGCTGGTAACCTACAGCATGAAGGATCCGATCCTTGGAACCAACAAAGATTTACGTTATGCAATGTCTTATGCGATCGACCGTCAGGCGATCATTGATTCCATCTATGATGGAAACGCAACCCTTGCAACTGGTATGTATCCGTCCAACGTATTTGCATTCAAAGAGATTCCAGACTTCCTTCCGTATGATCTGGACAAGGCAAAAGAGCTGATGGCAAGCGCAGGTTATCCGGATGGAGGCCTGGAGTTCAACTTCAGCGTAGAGTCCAGAGAAACCGATAAGAAAATTGCGGAAGCACTTCAGAGTATGTGGGCTGAGCTTGGCATCAAGGTTAATATCATCGAGGGGAATGACTCCACTTACACCGGACAGGGTTACGACTTCCAGGTTGGTCTTCGTGCCGGCAACGCAAACGAGCCGTCCAACATCCTGATCATTTATGATTCCGCATTCGGAAGCAAGATTCAGCCGAATGATGACTGGATCGATGAGCAGCTTGCCGAGGCCAAGACCATCTATGATAACGATAAACGTGCTGAAAAATATGGTGAGATTCAGGATTATCTGTACGACATCCGCTTCACCGCACCGCTTCTGTACACCCCGGTTATCTTTGGCGTGAGCGATAAGGTAGACGGATTTGTATCAGAGCCGTTACAGCAGGTTGATTTAAATCAGGTAGTAGTGTACGAGTAAATATTGGCTGGGTGGACTTCCGCAAAACGGGAGTTCACCCATATCCGCAATATGGGACGAAAACGTTACAATGTGTTAAGTGAACGGTAACGGAGAGAACAGCTGCGAAGGACAAGGAGTGAGTTTCTTGATTAAATTTATTTTAAAACGACTGGCCATGATGATTCCGGTTCTGATCGGAGTATCGTTCATTATCTTTGCCATGATGTATTTTACACCGGGTGATCCGGCTCAGGTAATTCTTGGCGATATGGCAACCGAAGAGGATCTGGAGCTGTTCCGTGCGGAAAATGGTCTGAATGGCGGTTTCCTGGAACAGTATGTATATTATATGAAGAATGTGGTAACCAAGGGAGATCTTGGAACCTCCTATACCACCAAACAGCCGGTTACAGGCGAATTGCTTGACCGCTTTCCGACTACCTTTAAGCTGGCCGGAATCAGTATTATCATTTCGGTAATCATAGGAATTGTTGTGGGAATCATATCAGCCACGCGGCAGTATTCGATTTTTGACAATGTCTGTACCATATTCTCGCTGATCGGTGTGTCGATGCCAAACTTCTGGCAGGGCATGATCCTGATCATATTTTTCTCTGTTTATATGGGGTGGTTCCCGCCTTCCGGATTTTCCACTCCACTGCACTGGGTTCTCCCAGCCATTACCATTGGCACCAGCCAGGCGGCCAATATCATGCGTATGACCCGTTCCAGTATGCTGGAGGTGATTCGGCAGGATTACATCCGTACAGCAAGAGCGAAAGGTCAGAAGGAAAGCGTGGTTATTTGGAAACATGCATTGAAAAATGCGCTGATCCCGATCATCACCGTAGTCGGACTTTCCTTTGGGCGTCTGCTTGGAGGTGCGGTGTTAACAGAATCTATTTTTTCCATTGCCGGAATCGGTAAGCTGATGGTCGATTCCATTAAACTGAAAAATTACCCGATGGTTCAGGGCGGTGTCTTGTTTATTGCGTTTGTTATGTGTATTGTGAACCTGCTGGTAGATATCCTGTATGCATATGCGGATCCGAAAATCCGTTCCTTGTATGTAAAACCGGGAATTCTGAAGCGGCGGATGAGGAGGGAGTAACATGGAAGCTGAAAACATTACAATCAAGAAAAAAAGCCAGACAAAAGATATCCTCCGCCGTTTTTTTAAGAACAAGGCAGCGGTATTTGGCCTTATTGTTATTCTTCTTCTGATTTTGTGTGCACTGTTCCCTCAGGTGATTGCACCTTACAGCTATGATAAGCAGAATTTAAAGGAGCATTTTCTTCCGCCGAGCGCAGCGCACCTCTTCGGCACCGATGATTTCGGCCGCGACATCTTCAGCCGTATTGTGTACGGCGCAAGAATTTCTCTGACCATTGGTTTTGCGTCTGTCAGCTTTTCCTGTGTGATCGGAATTTTGCTGGGAGCCATTTCCGGTTATTACGGTGAAGTGATCGACAACCTGATGATGCGTCTGATTGACATTGTGCTGGCTATCCCAAACATTCTGCTAGCTATGTCCATTGTGGCGGCCCTTGGTACCGGATTCCGGAACCTGATCATCGCCATCGGTGTCAGTGCGATTCCGGGCTATGCCCGTATCGTTCGCGCTTCCGTTCTTTCTGAGAAGGAAAAGGAGTATGTGGAGGCTGCAAAATCCATTGGAACCAGCGATCTCAAGATCATTATCCGCCACATTCTTCCAAACTGTATGGCACCGATCATTGTGCAGGCCACCATGAGTATCGCAACCGCAATTCTTTCGGCAGCATCTTTAAGCTTTATCGGGCTTGGAATCGAGCCGCCAATTCCGGAGTGGGGATCCATGCTTTCCGCAGGAAGAGCCTACATTCGTGATTACTGGTTCGTGGTTACTTTCCCGGGACTTGCGATTATGCTGACCGTATTTGCATTTAACCTGTTCGGTGACGGACTTCGCGATGCTCTGGATCCGAGACTGAAACGATAGGAGGAATACAGATGGAACCATTACTGGAGTTGAAAAATCTTTCGGTCCATTATATAACGGATGAGGTAACGGTCAAGGCAGTTAACGGGATCAGCCTTACCATTGAAAAAGGAGAATCACTGGGGCTGGTAGGAGAAACCGGAGCAGGAAAGACCACGACGGCGCTCAGCATTATGCAGCTGGTACCAAATCCGCCTGGAAAGATTGTTGGCGGAGAGATTCTGCTGGAAGGACAGGATCTCAACAAACTTTCTGAGGTAAAAAAGAGGGAACTGCGAGGAAATCGGGTTTCCATGATTTTCCAGGATCCAATGACGGCATTAAACCCGGTCATGTCTGTGGGCGACCAGATCATGGAAGTGATCCGGCTGCACGAGAAGCTTTCCAAGGAGGAAGCTGTGAAGCGCACCGTTGATCTTTTGGGCATGGTAGGAATCGCGGCGGAACGTTTTGATGATTATCCGCATCAGTTTTCTGGTGGCATGAAGCAGCGTGTAGTCATTGCCATTGCACTGGCCTGTCGTCCAACCCTGTTGATTGCGGATGAGCCGACCACGGCGCTGGATGTTACGATCCAGGCCCAGGTGCTGACCCTGATCAGCCAATTAAAGGAACAGAGTCAGATGTCCCTGCTTCTGATTACCCACGATCTCGGCGTGGTTGCGGAGGTCTGCCAGAAGGCAGCTATTATGTATGCCGGAGAAATCATGGAGTATGGTACGGTCGAGCATATCTTCAATGAAACAGCACATCCGTATACCAAAGGTCTGTTTCAGTCCATTCCGACTCTGACGGAAAAAGTACACCGTCTGCAGTCCATTCCAGGCCAGGTATTTGACCCGCAGGATCGTCCTGATGGATGTGTGTTTGCCCCACGCTGTCCGTATGCAACGGACGAGTGCAGGAAAGGTGTGATTCCTGTTACGGATCTTGGCGGTGGACATCAGGTGAGATGTATTCATTATTTTGGAAAGGAGGACTAGCAGATGGAGTCTTTACTGGAAGTAAGCCATTTAAAAAAATATTTTAAGACCCCGAAGGGAGTTCTTCATGCAGTAGACGATGTCAGTTTTTCCATTCCGAAGGGAATAACGCTGGGTGTGGTTGGTGAGTCCGGCTGTGGAAAATCGACCCTGGGCCGCACGGTGATCCAGCTTCATGCGCCGACTGCCGGAACCGTATTGTTTGACGGAAAAGACGTAAGCCGGTTAAAGGGAAGTGAAATCAAGGATTACCGGAAGAATGTCCAGATGATCTTCCAGGATCCTTATTCCTCTATCAATCCGCGTATGTCGGTGAGTGAAATCATTGCGGAGCCGTTTTTAAACTATCATGTGTATTCTTCTGGCAATGAAATGTGGAAGCGGGTATTTGAGCTGATGGATACCGTTGGACTTTCCAGAAGACTGGCCAACAGCTATCCCCATGAGCTGGACGGCGGCCGCCGCCAGAGAATCGGCATTGCCCGGGCCCTGGCGCTGAACCCGAAGTTCATTGTGTGTGATGAGCCGGTGTCCGCCCTGGACGTATCCATTCAGGCACAGATCTTAAACCTGATGCAGGATCTGCAGGAGAGCATGGGCCTGACCTACATGTTCATTACTCACAACATGTCGGTCGTAAAACATGTATCCAATCAGATTATGGTTATGTATCTGGGTACAGTGGTAGAGTACGCAGACTGCGATGAGCTGTTTGAGTACCGTCTCCATCCGTATACCAAGGCGCTGCTGGATGCGGTTCCGATTCCGGTCCTTGGGGCTAAGAAGGAACGGCAGCTTTTGACCGGCGAGATCAGTTCTCCGATCGATCCGAAGCCGGGATGCAGGTTCGCGGGAAGATGTCCGTATGCGAAAGACATCTGCTTCAAAGAAACTCCGCAGCTTACCACCTGCCGTCCGGGACATCAGGTAGCCTGCCATTATGCAAAAGAAATCAATCATATCTAAAATAAAGGAGAAATGTCATGGAAAATCTGCGTAAGTACAAGATTGCGGTCGTTCAGATGGATTCCCGCAACGACAAAGGTGCGAACTTAAAGTATGCCTGCCAGTGCATTGATGAGGCAGCAGCAAACGGCGCGAAGCTCATCAGCTTTCCGGAGATTATGAACCTTTCCGGCGAGAACGTAGGCGAAGGCGGCGGTCATGAGACCATTCCGGGCTACACCACGGAAATCCTGATGGCGAAGGCGAAAGAGCATAAGATGTACATCCACAGCGGAAGTTTCTGTAAAGTGGTCGAAGGCGAGAACCGCGCTTATAATACTTCCGTGATCATCGATCCGGAGGGAGCTATCATTGGCGAGTATCACAAGCTCCATCCGTTTGACATTACCATGCCGGACGGCAGTGTAAACAAAGAATCTGACCGTATCCGTCCAGGGGATGAGATCGTGGTAACCGACACCGCCCTTGGAAAACTGGGCATGAGCATCTGCTACGATATCCGTTTCCCGGAGCTTTACCGCATCATGACATTGGAGGGTGCACAGGTGATCTTCACCCCGGCCAGCTTTACTATGTCTACCGGTAAGGAGCACTGGGAGTGCATCCTCAGAACCCGTGCTATTGAGAATGCCTGCTACATTGTAGCAGCAGACCAGATTGGCCAGAAGCGCGCGTTCCCGGCCTATGGACACAGCATGGTCATTGATCCGTGGGGCACTGTAATTGCGAAGGCAAGGGATGAGGCCGGTATGTTTTATGCGGACATCGACCTGGATTATGAGGATAAGGTACGCCAGAAGGTACCGGTACTGGAGAACCGCAGAGCAGATATCTACGAAGTGAAAAGGAGATAAGACTATGGCACTCACACAGGAATTAATTGATCGTTTTATGGGAGTAGACCCGGCTACCATGGGTCATTATATCGGCGGAGGCTTTATGCGTCCGGAGATGAAACCAATCTGCCGCACCAGCAAGATGGTGGGCCCGGCTTACACTGTCCGTATGCAGGGCAAGGATTCTGCATGTCTTTACTATGCAATGAAGCACGCACCGAAGGGAAGTGTTCTGGTTATCGACCACACCGGCGACCAGACCTATGCCTGCGTCGGTGAGATGGTAGCACTGCTTTCCAAGTGCCAGGGCTTTGCCGGTATCGTCTTAGATGGACCGGCTACCGATTCCCTTGCTATTGAGCGCCTGGGCTTCCCGGTATTCTGCACCAGCATTTCTGCCGTAACCACCAATGTCATCGGCATTTCCGGTCAGGTAAATGTGCCGGTCAGCTGCAGTGGAACCGTGGTACATCCGGGGGATATTGTGTTTGGCGATGCAGACGGTGTTCTGGTTCTTCCGCCGGACGGCTATGAGGATGCCCTGGCTAAGGCCGAGGCTTCCGTAGCACGGGAGGTAACCTTAAGAGAGCATTTCTTAAACGGTGGATTCGCAAAGATCAACATCGATCGTCTGTGGGAGGCATATCAGAAGGGCGAGACGCTGGATATGCTGAATGAGCTGAAGAAGTTTGAGGAATAACCATATACCTAACAAAAACGCGGGTACCCATAATGGGCAGCCCGCGTTTTTTACTGCCGGTTTACGGAGTAAACGGTGTATCGACATCCTTTCTTGCGGTTTTAAGCAGGATGGGTTAATATGAATACAGACAATAGCTCATCCGGGGGAGGAACGTAAAAATGTCGCCACATGATATGATAAAGAAAAAAACAAAAGAAGTCGAAGCACAGGCCGGACCTGTGGAGATTCAGAGAAAAAGAGAGCAGGCTATGTTTGTCCAGTCAATTACCAGATAGTACGAGGAAGCCCGGAAACAGGAAACAAAGCTGGCCAGACAGCTGCGTCAGGGACCGCCGGACAGTGTGATCAAAAAGAGCCGCTGGAGCAGCAAAAAGAAACGGGCGCTGGATGAGCTTTCCAAACGGAACAAAGAGCAGTTTGGAGCGTTTGCGAGAGAGGGAGAAGAAGCAGTTTCCCGGATGTCGTACGCTCTTCGGCAGAGCCGCAATGAGGCACAGGAACAGGGACGGGAATGGAATGAAAAGGAAATTGTACATGTGTTTCAGGAATCGGTTATGGGAGATAAGGCCCTGACAGATCTGGTGGAAAAGGATACGGAAATTTCCAGTGAGTTTCAGAAGCTTGCCGCTTTTTATGAGAGACTGTATCAGGAGGAGCTTCCGGCAGGAGAGCTGGCGGCAGAGTTTCTGGCCTTCGCGAAGACGGCCAGTGTTGACTTCGGTCCAGGCATCCGCCATCTGACGGAAAGCGAAGACCAGGAAATCTGTTTGGGAACCGTTCCGGTGACAGAACAGCCGGAAGCATTGCGCATGGTTTTGTTTCAGAGTGTTACGACAGCGCTGTTTCAGTGCATGGATCAGGTAGGACTGGAAGCCGTCAATCTGGAGGCCTTTGCGAAGATGCGGGCGGCTGCCCAGGCTTCCAGCGTGGCCTGTGGGGAACTCTTTCTTGACCGGAAATACCAGATTCAGGGAAAGCAGGCGCATGAGGCGAGGCCGGTGCTTCATGAAAAGGTGCGGCTGGAAAATGAGCGCGTGGAAAAAGAAAAAAGCCTGCAGCAGGAGCAGGAACGCCTGAAAAAGGAGACAAAACCGCAGCAGGATGCGGAATATGAAAGAATAAACCATCGTCAGATCGAGAAATTTCTGGAAGATGGAGGAGATATTCATACCCTTTCCTGGGCGAAGGAGCAGTATCCGGGCTGGATCCGGGAGGCCCTCAGAGAGCGGATAACCGATAATCCGGCAGAATTCTCTACGGAAATGATGCGGGCCAAGGAGCGCCTGGATGCGCACCTTGCGGAAATTCAGGCATTTGTGGAGCAGCATCCGGAACTGACCTGCGGCATTCCGATGTTTGAAGCAGTACAGTGCCGGCACCTGGCAGAGCTTGCTGGTGTGGGGGCAATTTGCGGAGAACAGAGGCTGGATGGGACAAGGCTTCAGGAAAGTCAGGAGCAGCTGCGCCATGATACGGAAGAAGAAATCCGGACATATCGCAGGCGGCAGGAAATTCTGAAAGAAAATCTCCCGGGGCTGGATCCGAAGGAATGGGAGGCTTTCTGGAAAGCTCCAGAGCTGGAAAAGCTGATCCTGCATACCGAGAATGAGTCAGAATTTAAGCACCATGCGAGCATGATTGGAATTCATGCCAAAATGAATGAGAAGATCATCCACCAGCTGACAAAAGAAGAGGGACTGACTGTCGGGGCAGATTACGCGGCAGAGGAGATACGGAAACTGTTAGGTCCCCGCTTCCTTCTTGGTCCCTTTGCCGGGGTGGAGATGGATGCGCGTTTTTACATCAGCAATTTGAATACCTATGTACCGATGGCCTTTGCCATGGAGCAGAAGTTCCAAAGCTCCATGAAAAAGAATGGGATTTCCAATGCCACGGTTGGACCGCTGGCGGAGGCCCTGAAACTGACGCAGGTAGATTTTTCAGATAAAAATGCGCTGGAGTACAATGTAAAAAAATGGAAAACTGTGGCAGAACAGAATGCATCGTGGCTGGCTGAAAAGCTGGAGAAAGAGCAGCTGACCACGGATCAGTGGGAGACAATCCGGATTCTGGAAAAACAAAGCCTGCTTATGGAGCAGAAACTGTTTCAGGACGCAGTGCAGAAAGTAATGGAGTGGGATCAGGGGGATGCCCCCCTTTTGAGCCGTAAGGATTATCTGTATGGAGAAAAGGGAAAAGAACTGAATGCACGGACAGAGATTTACAAAAAGCAGCTGGAGGGTGCAGATCTCTGCGAAGCGGAGGAGCTTCATGGCCTGCTTGCCGGAAAGCAGGAAAAGGAGATGGCAGGGGAGGCCCTGGAAACCATTTTAAGACGCGGAAGGCTTCAGGAAACATTTCCTTATTTAAAAGAGATAAAAAATCTGCGGGAGCTGGATCAGCTGACCCACGAACAGTAGTATGAGCTGACTGATTTTCTGCGGAAACATACAGCTTTGGCCATACAGCCATGGAGTGAGCTCCATGGGCCTGGAATGAGTGAGATAAAGGAAAAACTGCTGGAGCAGATCTTCCTTGGACATGTAACCGCGGAAAACATCGGACAGGAAGCAGAGCGGCAGCAGGAAAAATGGAAAAAGAACGTGAAAGCGGAAGCACTGCGTATGTATACCGTTCTGGGGAGTGAGACGCAGGAAGAGAAGCCGCTGGTGCTCCGTTATTTGAAGGTGGGGGCAAAAACCGGTGTGGAGGTGCCGGAAAAAGTATCTGCCGCCCAAGCTTCCCTTACCGTCCGCTTCCTGCCCAACTACACCAAGAATCCCGACCGTACCACCGCTACCCGTTCTATGGTGACG
>OJRB01001345.1_pt1 | contig 12130 bp, 7 predicted proteins | sample 1599061 | NCBI WGS metagenome assembly OJRB01 (sample SAMN03922522, study PRJEB24848) | human gut metagenome | isolation source: stool sample | host: Homo sapiens | place: Germany | collected 2010-02 | reverse complement strand
GTCTCGTGGGCTCGGAGATGTGTATAAGAGACAGATTTATGGCAAAAGAACAGGTATCCAGCATCCTCCGCGCCCTGGAGATTTTGGAGTGCTTCATGGATAACGAGACGGAATGGACGTTGAAGCGCCTGGTGGCACAGCTGGATCTGCCCACCACCACTGTCCACCGCCAGCTCTCCACCCTCACGGACCGGGGTTATCTGGTCCAGGATCCCGTCCGCAAGAGCTACCGGGTGGGGCCACGCCTCCTGCTGCTCTCCAGCACCGTCCTCAGCCACTCCGATCTGCGCAGTACCGCCCGGCCGGAGCTGGAAAAGCTGTCCGCCACTGTGAAGGAGACCATCAACCTCAGCGTGATGCTGGACCGGGAGATCTTTTATCTGGACAAAGTGGAGACCTTCCGCTCCGTGGTGTGCAACACGAAAGTGGGCACCCGAGCCCCGGCCCACGCCACCAGCGGCGGCAAGATCATGCTGGCCTTTCACGATCCCGATTATGTGGACGCCTACTGCCGGGACCTGCCCCAGATGCAGCGGCTGACGGACCGCACCGTCTTCTCCCCGGACCTGCTGCGGGAGCAGCTGGCCCAGGCCCGGATCAACGGCTTCGCCATTGACGACGGGGAGATCGAACCCGGCCTGATCTGCGTGGGCGCCCCCATCTTCGGTCTGGACCAGACGGTGGTGGCGGCGGTCAGCATCGCCGGTCCCACCTTCCGTATGAAAGAAGAGCTGGACGTGATGACTCGTGCCGTGAAGGCCACTGCCGCCAACATCTCCCGCCTGATGGGCGGGCGGCCGTGACGCGATCTGTTTTCCAGCTGTCAGGAGCGGGACCCCATAAGGGCTCCCGCTCCTGCTGTTTTTTACTTCCGCTTCCGGAACAGCTCCGGCAGTCTCCAGCCGCGGCCCTTTCCCCGCTCCGTGGCCCGCATCTGGGGAGGATGGTCCAGATAGAACTGCTGGACGGAAACCGGCACCGCGCCGGCCTGCTCCGCCCGGACAAAGCCCCCGTCCGGCAGCATCCGCCGGGCCTTCACGTTGTCTCCCAGAAGCCGGGCCAGATAGTCCGAGAGGAAGTCCTGCACCTCCCGGCTCTCCACCGGGCAGGCGATCTCCACCCGCCGCTCCTGATTTCGGGTCATGATGTCCGCAGAGGATAAGTACATCTGCCGCAGGGCACCCTCCCCGAAGCAGTAGATGCGGGAGTGCTCCAGAAACTCCCCCACGATGCTGGTCACGGTGATATGGTCCGTCTTGCCCGGCACGCCGGGCACCAAGCAGCAGATGCCCCGGACGATCAGGTCCACCCGCACTCCTGCCTGGGAGGCCTCCGCCAGCTTGTCGATCAGCTCCCGCTCCGTGACGGCGTTGGTCTTCAGGATGATCCGCCCCCGGTCGCCCCGGGCGATCTCCCCGTCGATGAGCCGTAACAGCGTCTGCTTCAGGGACACCGGCGCCACCAGCAGCTTGCCGTAGCTGCCCCGCAAATCGCCGATCAGCATATTCTGGAAAAAGGCCACGCCGTCGGCGGCAATGGTCCGATCCGCCGTCAACAGGGAGAAGTCTGTGTACAGCGCCGCGGTCTTTTCGTTGTAATTGCCCGTGCCGATCTGAGTCACATAGCTGAGCCCCGTCTTCTCCTTTCGGGTGATGAGGCAGATCTTGCCGTGGCACTTATAGCCGGCGGGTCCGTAGATCACCCGGCACCCGGCCTCCTCCAGCTCCCGGGCCCAGGTGATGTTGTTGCCCTCGTCAAAGCGGGCCCGCAGCTCCACCAGCACCGTCACGGCCTTGCCGTTCTCCGCCGCGGCGCACAGGTGCTTGATGACGGCGGACTTCCCCGCCACCCGGTAAATGGTCATCTGAATGGACACCACCGCCGGGTCCGCGGCGCTCTGGCGCAGCAGGTCCAGAAACGGCTGCATGGAGTGGTAGGGATAGAACAGCAGCACGTCCCGCTGGCGGATCTGCTCCCACATGGGCACCTCCCGGTCCAGCCAGGCGGGATATGCCGGCGCGTGGGGCGGGTAAAAGAGGGCGCTGTCCAGACTGTCCAGTTGGTAGGCGTATTTCAGAACCAGCGGGCAGGTGCACACATAGCTCTGCTCCGCCGTCAGCCTCAGCCGCCGGAGCAGCATGGCCTGCAGAGCCGGGGCCTCCCCCTGCATCTCCAGCCGCACCGGGGCCAGCCGCTCCCGCTGGCGCAGCAGCTTGGTCATCTGGGCGCGCAGGTCCAGGTCCTCCTGGTCCATAGCCTCATCATAGCTGATGTCTGCGTTCCGGGTGACGGACACCACCGCCTGCTCCTCGATCTGATAGATCTTGAAGATCTTCCGCAGGTGGTGGGCCAGAATGTCCTCCGTCCGCACGAAGGCGCCGGGCCGGGCCGGCAGAGGCAGGATGGGCGGCACCACATCCGGCACCCCCACGATGCCCAGCCGCCGCTTGTCTCCCTCCCGCAGCAGGGCGGCGGCATACAGGGTCTTGTTCTTCAGGTGGGGAAAGGGGTGGCTGGGGTCGATGATCTGGGGCATCAGCAACGGGCGCATGGCCTCCCGGTACCAGGCCCGCACATACTCCCGCTCACCGTTTTTCAGCTCCTTGTAGGGGATATCCGCCACCCCATGTTCCGCCAGGGCCTCCATCAGCTCCCGGTATACCTGGTCCCGCTGCCGGACCAGCGGCACCACGGCGGCATAGATCCGCCGCAGCTGTTCCGCCGGGGAGAACCCGCCCTTGTTTTCCCGGGCGTTCGGGGCCACCAGGGCTAGGTCCGTCAGGCTTCCCACCCGCACCATGAAGAACTCGTCCAGGTTGCTGGTGAAGATGGAGAGAAAGCGCAGACGCTCCATCAGCGGCACAGAGGGGTCCGCCGCCTCCTCCAGCACCCGCTGGTCAAAGGCCAGCCAACTGAGTTCCCGGTTCTGGGTGTAACTCAGGTCCCAGCGTTCAGCAGCTTGTGACACAGATATCCCTCCCTGACGCCGTAGGGACTGATATACAGCTCTCCTTCGCACAGCGCCTCTGTCAGTGCATCCATCAGCACGATGCCCGGCAGAATCGTGTGCACCCGGTCCGGGCAGTGCCGCAGGATCAGCTTCCGCGCCTGGTGGTCCCGCTTCAACAGCAGCTTTGTCAGCCGGCGGACCTCCGCAGGCGTCAGGATGCGGTTTCCCGCCGGCTTTTCATACCAGTCATTGGCGATTTTCAGCGCCGCCCGGGCCGTGCCGCCCACGCCGCAGACCCGTTCCGCCCGGTGCGCCGGCAGCCGGGCCTCCTTCAGGGCCGCGGCCACGGTGCTGCGGATCCGCTCCAGCTCCTTTTTCTTGGGCCACAGGCCGTCCACGCAGCGATTGAACAGCTCCAGGGATCCGATGGGCAGGCTCTGGGCCTTTTTGACCTCCCCGGCCCGGACCTCCAGGACCTCTGCGCTGCCGCCGCCAATGTCGAACATGGCGCCGTCCTGCAAGTCCGTGGCCGTCCGGGCGCCGTAATAGCCCAGTCTGGCCTCCAGCTCGCCGGAGATCACATCCACCCCCACGCCGGTGGCCGCCCGAATCTGCTCCACTGCCTCCTCCGTGTTGCGGATGTTCCGCAGGGAGGCGGTGGCAAATACGTGGGGGGCGTCCAGATCAAACTGCCGCAGCAGCGCCTGAAAGTCCCGGATGGCCCCGCAGGCCCGCTGGATTCCCTCCGGAGAGAGCACCCCTCCGTGGACGTAGCTGACCAGTCCCGCCATCTCCTTTTCGGAAAACAGCAGGTCGAATCCGCCCTCCGGCAGGGTGTTGTAGACGGACAGGCGGATGGTGTTGGACCCCAGGTCCACAATGGCGAATTTCATGGGTATGATGCTCCTTCTTCCCGCGCTCCCCACTGGGATGCGGCGTTTCACGTTTATCAGATTGACAGAGGCAGATGAAATTCAAAAGCGCGGTGCTGTAAAATCCCGGTAAAATTCAGGCTTTTTCAATGGCCCTGGCCACGGCGGCCAGGGCCTGGGCCTCCGTGTCGTCAAAAAGGTGGGTGTAGATGTTGCTGGTGACGGTCATGGAGCTGTGCCCCAGGGTGCGGGAGATATCGAACATGGGCACGCCCTGGCTGTTGGCCACCGAGGCAAAGCTGTGCCGCAGGCCGTGGAGGGAGATCTTGGGCAGCCCCTGCCGCCGCACCACCGTCAGCAGGTCCCGGGTCAGCTGGTCCGGCTTGGGGGGCGTCCCGTCCTGCCGCAGCACCACCCACTCCTTCGGGTCGTCGCTGCGCCGCCTCTCCCACGCCCGCCGCAGCACCTGCTGCAGGTCCTGGAGCCCGGTGATGCCCAGCCGCCGGGCGGAGGTGCGGGTCTTGGGGGACTTCAGCACCACGCTGCCGCCCACCTCTGTGCGCACCTCCCGGATGGAGAGCAGCCCCGCCTCCAGGTCCACATTCTCCCACCGCAGGCCGCAGATCTCGCTGCGCCGCAGGCCCAGATAGGCCGCCAGCTTCACCGGCAGCTCCATCATCGTGCCGGACACGGCGGAGAACAGCAGCTGCAGCTGCTCCGGGGAGTAAAAGCTGAAGCGGGCCTCCTTCTTCTTGGGCGGCGTCACCCGGTCCATGGGGCTGCGTTCCAGCATCTCCAGCCGCACCGCCATGCCCAGGGCCGTGGTCAGCATCACATAGTGCTTGATGACCGTGTTGGGGGACAGGCCCTGGTTCATCTTCTCATAGAGATAGCCCTGGATACGCAGGGGCGTCAGCTCCCCCAGAGGGATCCTTCCCAGGGCAGGCAGCACATGACAGCGTGCCATGTTGCGGTAGGCGTACAGCGTGCTCTCCGCCCGGTCCCGGGCCACCACCTCCTCCAGCCAGAAGGTCAGCCACTCCCCCAGTGTGCAGTCCTTCCCCGGCAGGCGCCGGTCGGCACAGGAGTTCCCCTCCAGCGCGGCCTGGGCCTCCTCCCTGGTGCGGTAGGTGCGGGTATAGCGCCGTCCGTCCTGCCGGAACACCGCGTAATACAGCTGCCGCTCCGTGTCGTATGCAAGATTCTTCTGGATCGTCTTTCTGGGCATGGGTGCATTCCTCTCTCTTTCTCTCTCGTTTTGCGATGCAGGCGCATCGCAAAAGGGCCGTGTGCCGCCGACCACGGCGCGGCCTGAAATTTCAGCGCACGGACCGGGACAGCCCACATGCGCGAAAACTTCATGCGCCGCCGGGGCAGCTGATTTTCGCGGCGCCCCACTGCCCATGAAGTTTTATGCCCTTTTATCATAAACAACTCACGCTGTCCAATAGGATACCCATATTCGGTCAGACAAAACACAATTATTGTAAATTTCCGGGCCCGCTCCGGCCCTCTATTCATGTAGGGCCGGGGCGAATGCCCCTTCTGCCGCAGGCTTTTTCACGGCCTGCGGGACAAAAAAGCGGCTGCCTGCGGCAGCCGCTCTCCAAGAGCCGATTCACTTCGCGTCCTTCACTCCCATCCGGCAGGCGGCCCACACCGCGTTGTGGTCCGAGAGCTCCTCCCCCGCAAAGCGGGCCAGGGCGGAATCCGGCCGGGCAAAGCCACAGTCCGCTGTCCGGGTGGAGAGGGTGCGGCTCTTGGTGGGTGTCATCCCCCGCAGCAGCAGCCAGTCCAGCCGCAGGCCCAGGCATCCTCCGCCCGGCAGGGGCTTGCGCCGGGTCAGGACGGGCGTTTCCGGCACTGCCCGGTAGCCCATGGCCTCCGCCGCCGTCAGGGCACCCTCATACTGCGCCACGTCCTCCAGGCAGCGGCGCTGAAGCGCCGGACTCCCTGCGATCTCCTGGATGGCATCCTTGTCCCGGCCGTCAAAGGTGTTGGTGTTCAGATCTCCGCCCAGCACCACCGGGATGCCGGGAAGCAGCTCCTCCGCCGCACGGAGCACCGTCTCCAGCTGGAGCCGCCGCCCCTCGCCATGAGTACGGTTCTCCAGGTGGATGGAGGCCACGCCCAGAGGCCGACCGCCCACATCCAGCTCTGCCAGCACCGCGCACCGCCCGCCGATCCGGCGCTGGCGGTCGAAGTACCAGTTGTACTGCTCCGGCAGCCGCAGAGTCCACGCCCGCCGGATGGGCCAGCGGGAGAACACCGCATTTCCGTGGAAGCCCTTGGGGTCCTCCCCATTCACCAACTCGATGAACTCCAGGCCGTAGGCGTAGTTCCAGCCGAACCGCTCCGCCAGCTCCCGCGCGGTGTTCCGGCCGCCAGAGCGGACGCAGCCATCATCCAGCTCATTGGCCAGCACCACATCCAGGGGCCGGACGCCCGGGCAGTCCTGAAGAAAGTCGCCCAGCTCCTCCAGGTGGACGCCCCGCTCCATATTGAACACCAGCAGGCCCAGCTCCTCCGGCACCTCCGCCGGGGCCGGCACCGGTGCGCCGATCTCCGTCTCCGAAAACTGGGGGATCATGGCCATCACCGTCTCCTGCGTCTCGTGGTCCAGCAGCGCACCCAGGCGCTGGCGCTCCGTATTGGGGATACCCTTCATAGTGTCCTTCCTCCTTGTGTTCTGGGGGCGCAGGTGGAGCGGACCACCAGCTCCGGCTGGAGCAGGTCCGCTGTCGGCCGCCGGTCCCCCTGAATCTGGCACAGCAGCCGCTCCACGGCGATGCGTCCCTGCTGAAATTTATGCTGCGAAACAGTGGTCAGATGGATACGGGGAATGGCGGCGTAGGAGACGTTGTCATACCCCACCAGGGACAGGTCCTCCGGCACCCGGATCCCCCGCTCTTCCGCCGCCTCCAAAATTCTGAGGGCGGTCAGGTCTGAAAATGCCAGCACGGCGTGGGGCAGCGTCCGCTCCCCGAACAGTGCCAACGCCTGTTCATAGGCCCACTGGCGCAGTTCCCGGGTGTCCGGCGGCGCGGGCAGCACCCGGCCGGAGAGCCCGTGCTCTTTCAGCGCCCGGCGAAAGCCCCGCACCCGCTGCACACGGGTGAGAGAGTCCGCACGCCCACCCAAAAACACCAGGTCCCGGTGGCCCAGCTGCAGCAGATACCGGACGGCGATGGCCGCCCCCGCCTCATTGTCCGCCATCACATAGCTGCACTTCTCCCCGTGGTTCACGCCCAGGTACACGCAGGGAGTGCCCTCCAGCAGGTCGGCGTGCTTGGCCTGGCTCTCCCGGGACAGGGGCGAGATCAGCACGCCGTCGATCTGCCGGGCCAGAAAGTTCTCGATGGCTCGAAGCTCCCGTCCCTCCTCCTGGAGGGAGTTGCTCAACAGCACCCGGTACCCGTTTTCCGCTGCCGTCTCCTCAATGGCAGTGGCGATGCCCGTGAAGTAGGGGTTGGACACGTCCGGCACCACTACCCCCAGAGTGTGGGTGGCCTGCCCCGTCAGCCCCTTGGCGGCGGCGTTGGGCACGTATCCCAGCTGGGCGCAGGCGGCCCGGACCCGTTCCTTGGTCTCTGCGCTGATCTCCGGGCGGTCGTCCAGAGTCCGGGACACAGTGGCCGGGCTGACCCCGGCCAGCGCTGCCACGTCCTTAATGGTCGTCCGCCGCATCCCGTTCTCCCTCCTATTTGTGCAAACGTTTCCAATAGCACCTTTAAGATACCATTCCGGCAGGGAAACTGTCAAGTTTCTTCGTCTGTTTTACTATGTTTTTGTGGGTTTTTAATATATTTTCTCCAGTATCTTCCGGAACGGCATTCTGGTATAATGCTTTTATGAAAAAAGCTGCACAGCAGAAGGAGGACTTTTATGGCCCGCATGACCATCAGGGACATTGCCCGGCTGGCCGGGGTCTCCGTCACCACCGTTTCCCGGGCGCTGAACAATGCGCCGGAGATCAACTCCCAGACCCGGGAGCGCGTGCTCCAGGTGTGCCGGGAACAGGGCTACCGCTCCAACCTGCTAGCTCGGAGCCTAGTCTCCAGCCGGACCCGCGTGCTGGGCGTCATTCTGCCGGAGCTCTCCGGCCCTTTTCACGCCTCCATCGTGCTGCACCTGGAGCGCTACGCCCAGGAACAGGACTACCAGATCATGTTGTGCTGCGGCCGGGTAGGGGGCAGCGAAACCGCCGCCCTGTTCGACTTTCTGGTAAGTCACCGGGTGGACGGCATTCTGCTGGTCAGTGCCAGCAGCGCCGCGCCCGATCTGCTGCGGCGCCACGCACGGGGGACGCCCTCCGTGCTGCTGGGGGATGTGTCCCCGACCGCCACGCTTCAGCGGATCAACGCTGTCAGCACCGACAACTATGTAGGCGGCGCCATGGCGGCCGGATACCTCTCCCGGCTGGGGCACCGGCGGGTGCTGTATCTGGGCCCCCGGCGGGACAGCGTCACCCATGTGCTCCGGCACCAGGGCTTTCTCACCATCGCCAGGGAGCGGGGCATGGAGGTGGAGACCGTCTTCAACCCCGGCGCCGTCTCCTCCGCCCCCAACGGCTACCGGCTGGCCAGGCAGGGGTTCGCCCGCCCCTTCCCGCAGACGGCGGTCTTCGCTCCCTCCGACGCCATGGCCCTGGGTGTCCTCCAGGCGGCAGACGAGCTGGGACTGGACATTCCCGGCCGGATCTCCCTGCTGGGCTATGACGATATCGAATACGCCTCCCTGCCGAAAATCCGCCTCAGCACTCTGGCCCAGCCCACCGGGGCCCTGGCAGAGATCGCTGTGCGGCTGCTGCTGGAGCTGATCGACTCCGGCGGGCCGGGGGAGGTCACCCACAAGCTGATCGCCCCCCGGCTGGTAGAGCGCAGCACCTGCTGCTCTCCGCAGCAGAGGACCGCGGTCTAACGGCCCGGGCATCCGAACAAAACAAGCCCCCGGCTTTTCAGCCGGGGGCTCGCTTATACTGCTCAGGGAAGATAGTTCAGCGGGTTGCGGGCCACGCCGTTGTAACGGACCTCGAAGTGGCAGTGATTGCCGGTGGAGTTGCCGGTGGAGCCCACCCGTGCGATCTGCTGGCCCTTGTAGACGTGGTCGCCCACGGAGACCGTCAGGCTGCTGTTGTGACCGTACCGGGTCACATAGCCGTTACCGTGGTTGATCTCCACCAGGTAGCCGTAGCCGCCCATCCAGCCGGAGTAGGTGACTGTGCCGCCGTCCGCCGCGTAGACCGGCGTGCCGTACGGCCCGGCAATATCGATGCCCTGATGGTTGGTGGAGCCAATGCCGCCGGGAGAGGACCGTCCGCCGAAGCGGGAGGTGATCCGGCCACTGATGGGCCACCGGAACGTGCCGGTGGGCAGCCAGGTGGGCCGCTCCTTCGTGCCCTGGAGCCGCTGCTCCGTCACGGGCTCCTTCAGGGTGACAGAGGAGAGGATCGTCCGCTCCGTCTCCACACCGTTGACATAGGTGACGTTGGCCACCACGTCGGCGGCGCCGTACTCACCGGGGGAAGTCACCTGATAGTCGCCCTTGTACAGATAGGCAGAGTCCGTGTACTCCACATCATACATGACGTCTTCCACGTAGTATTCCCGCTGCTTCACTGTCACTGTAAGATAGGGGACGGCCTCCGACAGCGTCAGCACCTCGCCGATCTGGATCTTGTCGATGTTGTAGCCGGGGTTCAGCGCCAGCAGTTCCTTGGAGGTCATTCCGTGATCCTCCGCGATCTCGGACCAGGTGTCACCCGCCTTCACGGTGTACGTGGTCTCAGCGGTCTTCGTGCTGTACAGCAGCTCCGCCAGATACCCCAGGTTCATCACCTTTTCCGTGGGCACGTACTCCTGCTTGATCTCCACATCCTCCGCAAATTCGCAGGAGATGGTGTTCTCGTCCGCGGTGCTGCTCTGGAGCTGGCTCAGCAGCTCCTCCAGTGCGCCCTCATAGGGGGTCGCGCCCACCAGCTCACCGTCCACATACAGACTGTACGCCTGGGTGACCAGACCGATCTGCTGGGACAGGTCCTCCTCCAGCGTCGTCTCGTCTACCACGTCCTGCCGCAGCAGCAGGCCGGAGGAATACTGCAGCAGGGAGTCGTCGATGGTGTAGCTCTCCCCCAGCGTCCGGGCGGTGACCGCCTCCAGGTCCGACGCGGCCTCCTCCGCTGCGGATTGGGAGCCCACAGCGGCAATCACCTCGCCGTCGTACAAAACCGTCGTCCCGAAGGTGTAGACGGAGAAGAACAACCCGATGGCAGCAGCCACGCAGCCGCCGCACAGCAGCATCGCTGGATGCAGGCGCCAGCGGTGCCCCAGCTTGGCCCGCAGGGCAGAGACCCGCTCACGCCGCTGCTTCCGGCTGGCGCGGATCCGTTCGCCCAGCAGCCCCCCCAGAGTGGGCAGCATTCCCCAGGCCAGCAGAAGCAGCTGCACAGGAAGCCGCTCAGACTCCGGGAACCGCTTTGCCTTTTTCTCCCGTACCAGACGCCGCCAGTGGCGGCGGGTATTCTTGGCCTTTTCCGCCAGCGCCTGGCAGCCGGTCACCACAGGGCTGATCTCCCCCTCCGTGTCCTGCCAGGACTGCACAGCCTGCCGCAGCCTCCGGCGCCGGGGCTCTGTCCGTCGGGACGGACCAGCGGGCTCCTCTCCCCACTCGGGGATCAAGGGCTTCACCGCCGTCGGTGCGGATACGGGCTCCGGCTGCACCTCCGGGGGCGTGGGCGGACACTTCCTCTCCCGCTCCGCCTGTCCGGCAGCCAGACGCTTGCCGCCGCGGCGGGACTGCCGGGCGGCATGATCGCTTTTCTGAATATGTTCGCTCATATCGTCTCCGTAAAATCCAGCGAAATAGTTACAATTTGTTACCGTTTGTAATCATACGCCATTTCCCGCTTCCAGTCAAGTCTAAAATTGTTAAAAAAGTTCTTCAATTTCTTGTGTTTCCATCAATTTCCGCACCACAGCATCTGGTAGGGTCCCATACTTTTGCCAGAAGCGCCCTGCTGCCGGGCGCAAATTTTTGTGATGATATTTTGATTTTCCAATTGACCCCGACGGCGAGTTGTGTATAATGAGAATAGTCTAAATACGTTCCCAAATCTGTACGTTTTTGGAGGAAATCAGAGATGTTTGAATTTTTGATCAAAAAGCTGAAGGCCCATCCCCGGAAGATTGTCTTCACTGAGGGCACGGATCCCCGCATTCTGGAGGCGTCCGCCCGCTTGCTGTCCGGTACCTTCCTGACCCCTGTGCTGGTGGGCAATCTCGATGAGATCCAGGCTGCTGCCGAGGAAGCCGGCTTCAACATCCGGGGCGCTGAGATCATTGATCCCGAGGCCTTCCCCGACATGGAGAAGATGGTCTCCACCCTGGTGGAGCTGCGCAAGGGCAAGATGAGTGAGGAGGAGTGCCGCAAGCTCCTCAAGCAGGCCAACTACTTCGGCACCATGCTGGTGAAGATGGGCTATGCCGACGCTCTGCTGGGCGGCGCCACCTATTCCACCGCCGACACGGTCCGTCCCGCCCTGCAGATCATCAAGACCAAGCCCGGCAACAAGATCGTCTCTTCCTGCTTCATCATGGTCCGTCCCGCCGCTTCCGGCGAGAACGAAGTGCTCGCCATGGCCGACTGCGCCATCAACATCAAGCCCAACGAGGACGAGCTCGTCGAGATCTGCAAGGAGACCGTTTCCTGCGCCAAGATCTTCGGCGTTGACCCGAAGGTCGCTTTCCTGAGCTACTCCACCCTCGGCTCCGGCAAGGGCGAGGACGTCGACAAGATGCGCAATGCCTGCGAGAAGGCCAAGGCCCTCATGCCCGACACCCCGATCGGCGGCGAGTTCCAGTTCGACGCGGCGGTCTCTCCGGCTGTCGCCAAGACCAAGCACATCACCGACGCGGTCGGCGGCCACGCCAATACCTTTATCTTCCCCGACATCAACGCTGGCAACATCGGCTACAAGATCGCCCAGCGCCTCGGCTCTTTTGATGCCTACGGCCCGATTCTGCTCGGTCTGAACGCGCCGATCAACGACCTCTCCCGCGGCTGCAACGCCCAGGAGGTCTACTCCATGGCGATTATCACCGCGGCGCTTGCCTAACGGCTTCAAAAAAAGAGGACGGCTTTCGCCGTCCTCTTTTTTTGAGGGGGATGCGCTCCGCTGCAGCGCACGCGCCGCAGGCGCGCACACTCCGCTCCGTGAGAAGAATAAATCGCCACGCGCATGTCGCGGCGATTTATGATTAAGATTATTTGCCGCCTGCGGGCGGCAAATGCGGTGGGGGGGGCGCGGGCC
>OJRB01001341.1_pt1 | contig 12142 bp, 8 predicted proteins | sample 1599061 | NCBI WGS metagenome assembly OJRB01 (sample SAMN03922522, study PRJEB24848) | human gut metagenome | isolation source: stool sample | host: Homo sapiens | place: Germany | collected 2010-02 | reverse complement strand
GTATCTTTCTCATAAAACTCTTGAATTATACGTCCTCTTTCTGCACGAACGCCGTGAATGTCTTGAATATAATCTTTGCGTCCAGCCAGAAAGAAAATGTATGAGCATATTTGATGTCTAATTGTTTACGTTCCTCGGCGGACATACTACCAGAATTGCCACGTTTCTCTACTTGCCAGAGGCCTGTAAGGCCGGCAGGAGCCATGAAGCGTTGTATGTATTCGTCACTGGTCAGTAGCTCAGCCTCGTATATGGGAAGAGGGCGGTTACCAACTATTGACATGTCTCCTTTTAATATATTGAATAGCTGGGGGAGTTCGTCAATGCTGTATTTCCGGATAATATGGCCGATCTTTGTTATACGGGGATCATTCTCTAATTTGATGAAAGCGTTGGAACGTTCGTGACGTTTTACTTTTAAATAGTCGTTTTCAGGAGTAGCGTCATTATCAGAATATAAAATGATATTTTGTTTATTCTCTTTAAAAAAAGAGGTCGCATTCTGTGAATTCACAGAAGTTGCTGAAGAGGCTACAGCCTCTTCAGCAATAGATTCCGTATACTGATTAAGCTTTTTATACTCTGTTATGCGCTTGTCCGCATCCATATACATAGAGCGGAACTTATAAAAATCGAAAACCTTATAGTTGCTGCCTACTCGTTTCGACTTGTAGAAAGCGGGGCCTTTGTCCTCCAGCTTGATCCAAATCACCGTGATGATAAAGATAGGGGAGAGGCAGAGGAGCGCCATGGATGAGAAAATGATGTCGAAGACCCTTTTCCATAAAGGCAGCTTGAAAATGGCGAGATCAGGCTCTTTTATTTGAGGCTTACGCGCTTTTTCCATTCTCTTGCATTTCTCGGCGATACCCAGTAGCTTCACTAAATCTTCCTTAGAGGTAGACTCGGAGATGACACAGTCCGTTCCGGCTTGCAAATAGGATATTTTCTCCTCCCGGGTCATTTCCGGGGCGATTAATACGATATAGATATTTTGAAACGTCTTATGCAAATGCATGATCGCAGGAATGTTTAACGTAGGATCTGTTTTCTCGATGAATACACAATAATCCATTTCCTCGGCAGGAAGAAGCGTGTTTTTCATCTGCAGAAGCGTTATACATTCTATGACCCCGGTGCCTAATGCCTTACGTAAACGTTCGGCCAACGGCACGTTATTACCGAAAAAGACATAATTCATTATCTTAATATTCGTTTTACCCTTACCCTTAATTCCTCTGGATTGAAAGGCTTCAAGATAAAGTCTTCCGCCCCTTCCTCAAACAAACGTATTCTATTTGAGCTGCTCTCTACGCTCGATAGGATCAAGACCGGTATATGGCTGAACATATCGTTCGCTTTTAAATAAACCAAGAATTCCTCTCCGGACATTTCTGGCATATTCAAGTCAGAGATGATCAAATCCGGTAAATTGCCTTCTTGAAGCCAAGCGATCGCTTTCAAAGGATTTTCTTTATAGGATACCTTGTAAGTACTTGATAAATAAAGCATGATTATCTTTGCGATTTCTTGCTTGTCATCCACTAAAAGAACAGATTTCTCCATAGAGTCGTATAATATTGTCGTCTTTTGTTTTATCTATTATGCAAATTTAGGATATTAAATTGAAAAAATCTATGTTTTTCAATTGTTTTTTTGAAAAAACAGTTCGGACTTTGAAAATAGGGGAAACTGCGATTTTTTGATTAAGTTTGTACGCACATAAATGAGATGAGTATTCGAAGATGCGTTGGAGGAAATATATAGATTTTGATGTTATTCATTTATTGGTTGGCGCTATTGTCGGGATGGGCTTGTCCTCTTGCCAGCCGGAGATGCCGGTGATCTCTACGATAACCGTGGAGGCGGATGGCCTGACGGTTCCCGTGAACCCGGATCTGTATGGTTTGACCATTGAGGAGATCAACCACGGGATCGATGGGGGGCTGTACGCCGAGCTGATCCAGAACCGGAGCTTCGAGGATGGCGTGCCACCCTTGAACTGCCCTTACGACGCCGCCCGGAACGTCTTGATTACCCCGAATGGCTGGACGATCCCTTTCATGCGGGGAGATTCCGTACCGGGATGGAGGCGGATCGTCCCTAATACACAGATATACCCGGATATGAAGGAGCTGGTGAATGATAAGAACCGGCGGTCGTTGCTCGTGGCCGTATCGACTTCCGGGGAGTCGGGGCGCGGAGGCGTGATAGCCGAGGGATACCGGGGGATACCGATCCGGAAAGGGGAACGATACGATCTATCGTTTTTCGCCAAGGGGGCGAATATGGTGCCCCGTACCATCCGGGTGGCCTTGGAGGACTCGATGGCTAATACGGTCTTGAGCGATGTGTTTCAGGTAGCGCCGCTATACGAGTGGAAACGATACAGGCATACGTTTACGGCTACGGAGGATGCGCCGAACGCGGTCTTGACGATCACGGCCGATACCTCCGCCGTGTTTTGGCTGGATGTGGTATCCCTCTTCCCGGAGGATACGTGGAAGGGACGGAAGAACGGGCTGAGACCGGACTTGGCGGCGCTGGTCGATTCCTTGGCCCCTCGTTTTATCCGTTTCCCCGGAGGCAGTTTCGTGGAGGGGTATACGGCGGGTACGTACCCTATCTGGAGGGAGACGCTGGGCGATATCTCGGAGCGTAAGCATTTCTGGAACGTATGGGCCTATGGTACGACGAACGGCATGGGCTACCACGAGTACTTGCAAATGTGCGAGGATATGGGGGCGGAGCCTATCTACGTTATTAATAGCGGGATCACGAGCCAAAGCCGCCGGCCCCGCTACGAGGATATCACGGCGATGGATAAGCTCACGGGAGATGCCTTGGACGCTATCGCCTACGCGAACGCCCCGGCGGATTCCCTGCCGGGCGCCCTGCGTGCGAGGAACGGGCATCCGGAACCTTTCAACTTGAAGTATGTCGAGATCGGCAGCGAGAACTATGGCGGGGAGTATTTCAGGCGCTTTGAGCTTTTCCGCAAGGCGATCAAGGAGGCTTATCCGGAGATTACCGTTATCAGCAGTTCGCCCCTCACGAAGCGAGGCCGTAGCGAGTGGGTGGATTCCCATTATTACGCCGGGGAGCATTTCTTCCTGTCTAACTCCGGCCGGTTCAATAGCGACCGGTATTCCCGGCGTTCGCCGGCGGTGTTTATCGGGGAGTTCGGGACGACGGAGCGGCCCTTGGCCGGTACGCTCCGGGCGGCGGTGGCCGAGGCCTGTTTCTTGGTCGGGGCGGAGGAGAACCCGGATATGGTACGCCGCTTGGCGTATGCCCCGGTATTGGGCAACGCCGGGTTCGAGAACCAGCGCCATCCGTTGATCTCTTTCAACACCCATCAGGCGGTGGTCTCTCCTTCCTACCATTTATTAAAGATGTTTACCCGCCATCGGGGGGATGAGGTGCTGAAGACGATCGTGGATACCTACGAGAAACCACAGGTACGTACGGGCCGGGCGGGCGTAGAGATGTTTGATAATAGCTATGAGTTCAAGGACGTGCGGATCGACGGCGTGCCCGTATCGGATATATCCGTGATGAGCGGGGGATGGAAGGTCCCGGAGGCTGGTACGTTGGTGCCGGAGGCCAACCGGTGGAACCATGTATTGTTCGGCGACTCTACGAGCTACGCCTATGAATATACGGCTACCGTCCGGCGTACGAAAGGTAGCGGGCAGATACAGCTTCGCCTCCGCGACAACGGGCGGACGGGCGAGCAGGCGGATTATATCGCCTTTACGATCGGGGCGGGAACGAGCGAGCTGTACCATCAGGTAGGTGGCGTGAAGGATAGCTTGGTCTCTCCCGTGCGCTTCCCTTTTGAGAGTAACCGGTGGTATACGGTTCGCGTGACGTGCGAGTACGAGCGCGTCCGTTGCTATGTGGACGGCGTATTGCTGCATGAGGTGGATATGCGCCCGATCCCGTCGTTGGTATCCGTCGCTACCCTCGACAAGGAGAACCGGGTGATTTACCTGAAGGTAGTGAATACGACCCGCCACGAGGAGAAGACCTCTTTGCGTATCGAGGGAGTTAATATCCGTAACGAGGCGGAGCTGATCCAATTGAGAGGGGAGCCGGAGGCCCGTAATACGTTTGAGAACCCGGGGGCCGTAACGCCTGTCACCGAGCCTGTCGTATTCCCGATGAGCGGCCCGTTTATCTATAATTTCCCGCCTAATTCGGTGACGATCTTGAAATTATACATGGAGTAGGCCAGATAGGGCAGGAGGGCCGGTACACTTTATCTGTATTTATCCTAACTTCGCGGCGACTTTAACAAAAAAATGTGTTATGGAACCAATGCATAAGATAAACAAGGTAGAGCTCCGGAGCTTGCAGCTTGAGGACTATACGCAGTTGTCGCAATCTTTCAAGAGGGTGTACGCCGACAAGGATGTTTTCTGGACCCGCAAGCAGATCGAGACGTTGATACGGATATTTCCCGAGGGACAGGTCGTGACGCTGGTGGATGACCGGATCGTAGGATGCGCCCTCTCCATCATCGTGGATTATGACATGGTGAAAGGGGATCATACCTACGCCAAGGTAACGGGTAACGAGACGTTCAACACGCATAACTCGAACGGGAATATATTATATGGTATAGAGGTGTTCATCCATCCGGACTACCGGGGCCTCCGGCTGGCCCGCCGTATGTACGAGTACCGGAAGGAGCTGTGCGAGAAGTTGAACCTGAAGGCGATCATGTTCGGCGGACGTATCCCGAACTATTATAAATACGCCGACCATATGCGTCCGAAGGAATACATCGAGAAGGTGCGCTCACGCCAGATCTACGACCCGGTGCTCACCTTCCAGCTCTCCAACGATTTCCACGTGCGGAAGGTGATGATGAACTACTTGCCGAACGACGAGGAGTCGAAGCATTGCGCTACCCTGCTGCAATGGGATAATATCTATTACCAGCCGCCTACGACGGATTACGTGGATAAGAAGACAACCGTGCGTGTCGGCCTCGTACAATGGCAGATGCGGCCTTATAAGACACTGGACGACGTGTTCGAGCAGGTGGAGTTCTTCGTCGACGCCGTGTCCGATTACAAGAGCGACTTCATCCTTTTCCCCGAGTATTTCAACGCTCCGCTGATGGCCAAGTTCAACCATCTGGGGGAGGCGCAGAGCATCCGTGGGCTGGCCCAGTACACCGAGGAGATCCGTGAGCGATTCGTGAACCTCGCCATCAGTTACAATATCAATATCATCACCGGTAGCATGCCTTTGCTGAAGGAGGACGGGGCGCTATATAACGTGGGATACCTGATCCGTCGTGACGGCTCCTACGAGATGTACGAGAAGGTACATGTCACCCCGGACGAGCAGAAGAGCTGGGGACTCTCGGGCGGGAAGATGGTGAAGACGTTTGACACGGATTGCGCCCGGATCGGCGTGCTGATCTGCTATGACGTGGAATTCCCGGAGCTTTCCCGTATCATGGCCGACCAAGGGATGCAGATACTCTTCGTGCCTTTCCTTACGGATACGCAGAACGGTTACTCTCGGGTTCGTGTGTGTGCCCAGGCCCGGGCGATCGAGAACGAGTGCTTCGTGGTGATAGCGGGCAGCGTGGGCAACCTGCCTCGTGTGCATAATATGGATATACAGTACGCCCAGTCGGGTGTGTTCACGCCTTGCGATTTCGCTTTCCCTACCGATGGCAAGCGTGCGGAGGCAACCCCGAATACGGAGATGATCCTCGTATCGGACGTGGACCTTGATTTGCTCAACGAGTTGCATACGTACGGTAGCGTGCGTAACCTTCGGGACCGTCGCCACGACTTGTATGAGTTGAGGGTAAAAAAACAGTAGTGTTCGCGGTTGAACACAATTGTATTCAAGGTTGAACACAGTAGTGTTCGCTATTAAACACAATTATATTCGCCGGAAGAATGCGGTAGGGGCGGGATCTGTCCGCCCTCCCGTGTATGCGTGGGAGGGCGGACGAATCCCGCCCCTGCGGTTTATATATCGGGGGGAGGATCGCTCGCTTCCCCCCTTCGGAAATGATCTTAATGACTTAGCATCTCAGCCGTGATCGGCGTGAATTTCTCGGCATCCGATTTACGGAGTTGTACGCTACCGTCGTTCCAGTTGGAAGGCCAACCTCCGATGATGTGTCCGAGGAATACCAGCTTGATCTCGTGCAAGCCCTTCGCCAAGGCCACGGAGGTGTCATGGCGGGAGAAGCGTTTTACCTCGCCACCGTTGTTAACCATCAGCTTGCCGTCGATCCATACCTCCTCTAAATCGGAAGAGATGTAATAAACGCCATCCTCCGGGATATTCACGTAGCCGGTAGCGATAGCGGCGTATTGCTTCACGCCTCGCATGGACTCGGGGGCGGGCACTTGGTTGGTCAGCTCACGGGTCGTCTTGATGACCTGTTTCTTACCGGTCTTCTGGGCGGCCTCCAGATCCTTTACGCTCAGGTACATGCCATCGAATACCTCCATGTCGAGGCCCGGAGCCGTCTTGGCTACCTCCTTGGCGGGAGCCAGCGTTTGTTTCTCCACGAGGATCGTGCGAGGCTTACCCATCTTGCCGGAAGGCAATACGGAAGCGATCTTCACGGTCGTAGTCTCGGTGATGTCGAAAGGAGCCGTATATACGGTAGATTCCGGGGTAGGCTCGGTGCCATCCAGCGTGTAGACCATCTTCATCGGACGGTTCGTGGTGAATGTCATGGTAGCCTTGTCCGTGAAAGCCACGAAGTTGCAAGAACCGTTCGGTTGCTCGGGCTGCGGGATGTAGTAGTTGATACCGTGTCCGTCTAGGCGAACCTGAGCGTTGTCCAGACGGCGTTCGAAGTCCTTGTAATCCTTCCGGTCCAGCGGGCTCCAAGCGATCTCGGAGAGGGCTAGGATACGGGGATAGATACGGTACTCCATGATGTCCGTGTTATACAGGTACTCACTCCATACGTTGCATTGCACGCCCTTGATGAAATGCCCTTTACCGGCCGCTGCCAGCGTGTCGGGGACGGGGTTGTACTTGTAGACCCGCTCCGCCGTGGTGAATCCTCCGATAGATACCGGGTTGATCTTGTAGTCGCCTTGGAACTGGTCGATATACATGCCCTCGCTTCCCGGGGTCATGATCACGTCGTGGTTCATGCTAGCGGCGGCGATACCGCCTTCCTCACCTCGCCAAGACATGACCGTGGCCGACGGGGCCAGACCTCCCTCAAGGATCTCGTCCCATCCGATCATCTTCTTGCCGTGCTTGTTTACGACCTTCTCCATGCGTTGTACGAAATAGCTCTGCAATTTCTCCTCGGCGGAATGTTCCTTGTCGCCTTTCAAGCCTTCCTTACGGATACGGGCCTGGCAAAGCGGGCATTTCTCCCAGCTCGTCTTCGGGCACTCGTCGCCTCCGATATGGAAATACTCGCCCGGGAATAGGGGAGCTACCTCGGCGATCACGTCCTCGAAGAACTGGAAGGGCTCTTCCTTGCCGGCGCATAATACGATGTCTTCCACGCCCCAGATGATACGGGGAGTACCCTGCTTACCCTCGCAAGACAGCTCCGGATAGGCGGCGATAGCGGCCATCTCGTGTCCCGGAAGCTCTATCTCGGGAACGATCGTGATGAAACGATCCGCCGCGTATCGAACGATCTCCTTCACCTCCTCTTGGGTATAGAAGCCTCCGTACTCGGTACCCTCGCCATCGATGCGCTTAGAGCCGATCTCGGTCAGTTTCGGGTACTTCTTGATCTCGATACGCCATCCTTGGTCGTCGGTCAGGTGCCAATGCATGCGGTTGATCTTGAACAGGGCCAATACGTCCAGCTGCTTCTTGATATTCTCTACCGGGATGAAATGGCGGCAGGGGTCGAGCATGATACCGCGGTAGCCGAAACGAGGCTCGTCCTTGATAGATACGGCCGGGGCGGTCCATGCGATACCTTGCACGGCGGAAGGACTCTCGATCTCGGCGGGCAGCAATTGCAGGAACGATTGCATACCGTAGAAAAGACCTTGAGGGGTCTTGGCCTTGATACGGACGCCGCTGTCGGCTACGTCGAGCGTGTATCCCTCGTCGTTTACGTCCAGAGCGCCGTCGATAACCAACGAGATACCGTCGGAAGTCTCTTTGTCGGCGGTAGCTATCTGGTAGCCTGTCGCCGTGTTCATTTTAGCCGCGAAGAACTCGGCTACGGTTTTCGCCTCCGGGGTGGAAGCGTAGATCTTCGTGTTTTTGTTTAGCTTGAAGTTTCCTTCGTTCTGCGTAAGGCTGACCGGTGTCGGGATGATGTTGATACCTTGGTTGTAAGCTTTCGCTTTACCGGGAGCATCATCACATGAGGCCATCAGGCCCAAGACAGCGCCGGCGCAGATTGTAGCAAGGAGCTTTTTCATAGAATTAAAAATTGAAAGTTGAAAATTGAATATTGTTTAGATGTTTTTGAGAGTTTAAAAAGAGAATTGAGAGTTGAAGATAAGATGCCGTTTGGCATCCTTTTCAATTCTCAATTCTCAATTTCCTATTTACCATGCGAAGATAGGATATTCCTTCATGATACCGTTCACCTTCTCACGAACGGCGCCGATAGTCTTATCGCATTCGGGAGCGGCCAATACGGTGTCGATCAGTTCCACGATCTCGCCCATAAGCGGCTCTTTAGCGCCACGGGTCGTGATAGCGGGCGTACCCACACGGATACCGGAGGTCTGGAAGGCCGAGCGGCTGTCGAACGGAACCATGTTCTTGTTCACCGTGATGTCGGCGGCTACCAAGGCTTTCTCGGCCACCTTACCGGTCAGGTCGGGGAACTTCGTGCGCAGGTCGATCAGCATGCTGTGGTTGTCCGTACCGCCGGAGATGATCTTGTACCCTTTGTCCGTGAAGGCCTTGGCCATAGCGGCGGCGTTCGCTTTCACCTGTGCTTGGTACGTCTTGTATTCCGGCTCCAAAGCCTCTCCGAAGGCTACGGCCTTGGCCGCGATCACATGCTCCAGCGGACCACCCTGGATACCCGGGAATACGGCGGAGTCCAACAACTGAGACATCTTCTTGATCTCGCCTTTCGGTGTCTTCTTGCCCCAAGGATTCTCGAAATCCTTACCCAGCAGGATGATACCGCCACGAGGACCCCGCAGGGTCTTATGCGTCGTAGACGTTACGATGTGAGCGTACTCCAGCGGGTTGTTCAGTAAACCGGCGGCGATCAGGCCTGCCGGGTGAGCCATATCGATCATCAATAAGGCGCCTACCTTGTCGGCTATCTCACGCATACGTTTGTAATCCCAGTCACGGGAATAAGCGGAACCACCGCCAACGATCAATTTCGGTTTCTCACGAAGGGCTACTTCCTCCATTTGGTCGTAGTCCACCCGTCCGGTATCTTCCTTTACATTATATTCGGTAGCGTGATAGAGAACGCCGGAGCTATTTACTGGTGAACCGTGGGACAGGTGTCCGCCATGCGACAGGTTCAACCCGAGGAACGTGTCGCCCGGATTCAATACGGCGAAGAATACGGCTGCGTTGGCCTGCGCCCCGGAGTGAGGCTGCACGTTGGCCCATTCGGCGTTGAATAGCTTTTTCAACCGTTCGATAGCGATCGTTTCACTTTGGTCTACTACCTCGCAACCCCCATAATAACGCTTGCCGGGATATCCCTCGGCGTATTTGTTGGTCAGACAGCTTCCCATGGCCTGCATGACCTGGTCGCTGACAAAGTTCTCGGAAGCGATCAACTCAATGCCTTTCAATTGGCGTTGGTGCTCCTTCTCGATAATGTCAAAAATGATGTTGTCTCTTTTCATTACCTCTTAAATTGGTTATTGCAATGATATGTTCCTCATTGAAAAGGAATCCTCGCGAATGTACTATATTATTTTAATACTATTTAAAAGATTCCGTTTAATTATTACAGATGCGCCGGAAATGGCTCCGCTTACCACTTGGTGAGGGTTACGTTTCTGAACTCAACCTCCTTACCCTCGCTCTGTAGCCCGATATGGCCTTCCTTCACCTTGTTGGTTCCGGTGTTCTGGTATACGCCGTTGATGTAAACGGTGATGACGCCGTCTTTCACGAAGATGTTCGCCTCGTTCCACTCTCCGGCGGGCTTCTCGCTGGACGGGTTCACGTTCTTTACGACAGGGAAGAAGGGACGTTCCTCTCCCGGGCGTTGCTGGTACTCGACAAGGTCGGAGCCTCCCAGCAATACGAACAATCCGGCCCTCCCGGCTTGCAGATTGCATTCGATACTGTTCGGGAAGGGATTCTGGAAATCTACGATGTGTAAGAAGATACCGCTATTGGCGTTGGAATCCCCATTCGGCCAACGCCATTCCACGTGCAATTTATAGTCGCTGTATTTCTCCTTGGTGTACATATAGCCGAAAGGCTGGCCGGTGATGAAGATCTTACCGTCGCGTACGGAATAGACCTGATCGGCGGGGACGGAGTTTTTGTCGACTACGAAATTCCAGTTAGACAGGTCTTTCCCGTTGAACAGTTTCTCGGTCTTCTGTGCGTTCGCCCCATTGGAGAAACAGAAGAGGGAGGCGGCTAATACAGCCAAAGATAGCATTCTTTTTTTCATGGCATTAAACTCTATTTATAGTATGATTAATCAACGATTAGTTTGCGATAGCGTACCCGTTTCGGCTCGGCGTCGCCCAAGGTCTTACGTTTGTATTCCTCGTACTCGGAATAGGTCCCTTCGTAGAAGACCACGTTGGAATCACCCTCGAACGACAGGATATGCGTACAGATACGGTCCAAGAACCAACGGTCGTGAGAGACAACGACGGCGCAACCGGCGAAGTTCTCCAGACCCTCCTCCAAGGCACGTAGCGTGTTCACGTCGATATCGTTGGTTGGCTCGTCGAGCAGCAATACGTTAGCGTCCGCTTTCAGCGTCAGCGCCAGATGCAGGCGGTTACGCTCTCCTCCGGAGAGTACGCCGCATAGCTTCTCTTGATCCGCTCCTGCGAAATTGAATTTAGACAGGTAAGCCCGTGCGTTCACCTCCTTGCCACCCATACGGATGAATTCCTGTCCGCCGGATACGACTTGGTAAACGGTCTTTTTCGGGTCTATATCCTTATGGGTCTGGTCGGCGTAACCTACTTGTACGGTCTCGCCCACCTCGAAGGTCCCCTTGTCGATGCTTTCCATGCCCATGATCATCTTAAATAAGGTAGTCTTACCGGCACCGTTTGGCCCGATGACTCCCACGATACCGTTCGGGGGAAGCATGAAGTTCAAATCATCGAACAGCAGCTTATCGCCGAACGCCTTCGCCACGTGCTGTGCCTCGATCACCTTATTGCCCAAGCGAGGGCCGTTCGGGATGAAGATCTCCAGCTTAGCCTCACGCTCCTTCTGGTCCTCGTTCAAGAGGGCCTCGTACGAGTTCAGACGTGCCTTACCCTTGGCGTGACGGGCCTTCGGCGCCATATTGATCCATTCCAGCTCACGCTCCAAGGTCTTACGGCGCTTGCTGACTTGCTTCTCTTCTTGAGCCATACGCTTCGTCTTCTGGTCTAGCCAAGAGGAGTAATTACCCTTCCAAGGGATACCCTCGCCACGATCCAGCTCAAGGATCCATCCGGCCACGTGGTCTAGGAAGTAACGGTCGTGCGTGATGCAGATAACGGTACCGGCATATTGTTGCAGATGTTGCTCCAGCCAGTCGATCGACTCGGCGTCCAAGTGGTTGGTCGGCTCATCCAACAGCAATACGTCCGGCTGCTGGAGCAGCAATCGGCAAAGGGCCACCCGGCGACGCTCGCCTCCGGACAACGTATCCACCACCTGATCCTCCGGCGGACAACGCAAAGCGTCCATGGCACGTTCCAGACGGCTGTCGAGGTTCCATGCGTCCGTAGCGTCGATCTTGTCCTGCAACTCCGCCTGACGGTTGATCAAGGCATCCATCTTATCCGGATCTTCCAGCACCTCCGGATCGCCGAATCGCTCGTTCACCTCCTCATATTCCTTCAAGGTGTCCACGATCTCCTGCACGCCTTCCTGCACGATCTCCTTCACGGTCTTGCCCGGCTCCAACTTAGGGTCCTGCTCCAGATACCCTACGGAATACCCGGGGGAGAAGACCACCTCTCCCTGATCTGTCTCTTATACA
>OJRB01001338.1_pt1 | contig 12170 bp, 10 predicted proteins | sample 1599061 | NCBI WGS metagenome assembly OJRB01 (sample SAMN03922522, study PRJEB24848) | human gut metagenome | isolation source: stool sample | host: Homo sapiens | place: Germany | collected 2010-02 | reverse complement strand
GCTTGGAGGTGCACTGGGGGCAGCGCACGGCCTTGATGGAGATCTCGCTCTGGCAGTAGGGGCAGACCTTGGTGGTCGGCTCCGCAGGAGCTTCCTCGGCCTCTTCCTTCTTCTTGTTGAACACGGCGTTGAAGGCCTTCAGCACCAGGAACAGCACAAAGGCAACGATCAGGAAATTGATGATCGCACTGATGAAAGAGCCAATCTTCAGATCGACATCGCCGATCTTGACAACAACTTCAGAGAAGTCGTTGTTGAAGAACAGACCGATCAGCGGATTGATGACATCGCCCACCAGAGAATTCACGATTGCCGTGAATGCCGAGCCGACGACCACACCAACTGCCATATCCAGCACGTTGCCGCGCATAGCAAAGGCCTTGAACTCCTCAAAAAACTTTTTGACACCCTTGATCTTTTGTTCTGCCATATTGCAATACCGCTCCTTTTCACACCCTGCAATGGGATCTTGTTGGTTCTATAATAATAGAAAAGAGCGGGTTTGGCAAGAGGTAAACCCCACCGTCAATGCTTCGCATTGCCACCGCCCCTAATAGGGGCGGCCCTGGCGTTACGGAAAGCTCTGCGAGTTTTCCTATATGCCAAAGGCCCCACTACTAGGGGGGCTGGCGAGCGAATGCGAGCCTGGGGGGTTAAGCCTTACACCTGATGCGCTGCGATCCACTGGCCCATCTGCTGGGCGATGGCCTTGATCGAGCCATCCTCAAAGGGAACCTTCAGCCCGGCGGTCTGCATCAGCTCCGTATAGCTGGCCAGACCGGCACGGCGCACCAGCTTGAGGTAGCGCTCCCAGGCATCCTTGTGGTCCTTGAGGCTCAGCAGGAAGAACTGCAGTGCTGCCATGGTGGACAGGCAGTAATCAATATAGTAGAAGGGGCACTCATAGATGTGGAGCTGACGCTGCCAGCCGGCACCGCGGCCATAGAAGGGCAGGTTGTCGAAATCGATCCAGGGGCGGTACTTGTGCTCCAGCTCCAGCCAGACGGCGTTGCGCTCGTCCGGGGTGAGGTCTGGATTCTGGTACATCCTGTGCTGGAACTCGTCCACGATGCAGCCATAGGCCAGGAAGAGGAAGCTGTCCTCGGCGTGGAGCAGGGCGTATTTCTCAGTGTCCTTGCCAAAGAGCAGATGGTGCCAGGGAGCCGTCAGGAACTCCATGGCCATGGAGTGGATCTCGGCGCTCTCCATGCCGGGGCACTCGAGGTCTGCGGGGACCTTGGGGTCACGCTCGGCCACATAGCCCTCAAAGGCGTGGCCGCACTCGTGGGTCAGCACGTCCACGTCGGCAGAGGTGTTGTTCCAGTTGGCAAAGATAAAGGGGGCCTTGTAGGTGGGCAGACTGGTCATATAGCCGCCGGACATCTTGCCGGGGCGACTCTCCACGTCGAACAGCTCATTGTCCTGCATGAAGTCAATGAATTCTGCGGTCTCGGGGCTCAGCTCGTGGTACATAGTGCGGGCGGCGGCCATCCGGGCATCGTAGCCGGGGATGGGAGAGGGGTTGCCGTCCTGAAACGCCACAGGCAGGTCGGAGAAGGTCAGGTGGGAGATGCCGGTGCGCTTGCAGCGCAGCTCGATCACCTTTTTCAGCTCGGGCACCACATCGCTGGCCACCTGGTCGCGGAACTTCCGGATCTCGGCAGGGCCGTAGCCGATGCGGTTCATCCGTACATAGGAAAGCTCGCTGTAATCGTGGTAGCCCAGGATCTGCGCCTGTGCGTTCAGGTTCTTGACGATCTTGGTGTACAGGCCGTCCAACTCGTCACGGTGGGCATCGAAATACGCGGCCTCGGCCTCGTAGGCGGCGCGGCGGACGGCAGGGTCCAGATTCTCCTTATAGGGGCCCAGCTGGGGAATGGTCAGCTGCTTGCCGTCAAACTCGACCAGCGCGCCGCCGTACACCTGCTGGTACTGGCTGACAAGGGCGTTGTACTCCTTCTGCAGCTCCACGGTGCGGTCATCCATGCCCAGCACGGCATTCTTCATACCGGCCACGCAGGTGGTGCCAAAGGCTTCGGTCAGCGCATCCACATGGGCGTTGGCCAGAAATGCCCGGCCGATCTCCACCCGTGCGTTCTCCACGGCGGGACCGTTGGCATCAAAGAAATCCTGCTCGGCCTTCCAATAAGCGTCACGGGTGTCGCAGGTGTAGTGGATGCTTGCCAGCTGTGCGGCGGTGCTGTAATCGGCAAAGGCGCGGCTCTGCTCGTAGTAAACATTCACCAGCTCCTCGCCGCTGGCTGCCCCGGCGGCCTTGGCGGCCAGCGCCTTGCACTGGCCCAGCAGGGCATCAATGTCCGGGCGGGTATAACTCATTTCGCTGAATTTCATGGGATCCATCCTTTCGTTCCTTCTTGTCTGAGTGCTGAACCCATATTAGCACGTTTGGGGAAAAAGGGCAATGGAAAAGAGGAACTCCCCCTGTGGAGGAAAGTGTGTCAGAATTGTAAAAGATAAAATATTTTAGCTATTATTCTTGACTTATCTGACGATTCAGATATAATGGTCGTGTTCGCAAGAAACCTCAAACTTTTTAGATAATAAAAATACAAACCAATCAAAGGAGAATATTACCATGACGTTTGAAGAAATGAAGAAGATCGTTGTTGACACCCTGAACTGCGAGGAGGACAAGGTGACCATGGAGGCCAGCCTGACCGAAGATCTGGAGGCCGACAGCCTGGATGCCGTGGAGCTGAACATGGCGCTGGAGGATGCCTGCGGTGTGTCCATCCCGGACGAGGAGCTGGCAAAGCTCAAGACCGTGGGTGACATCTACAACTACATCACCGCACATATCTGAGGAAACATGCGATGAATGATATCCGAGATCTGCTCCCCAACCGGATGCGGGAGCGCACTTTCCAGCTGAAGGCCAAGCGGGATGCCGGAGCTGTCTGGCACGAGCCGCAGTTTGTGGAGTGCAAGCAGTGCGGCCGCCGCGCTGCCCGCACCCTGTGGGCCAGAAGCCTGTATGTCTGCCCCAACTGCGGCTATCACATGCCCATTGGCGGGTATTACCGGCTCAGTCTGGTGCTGGATCACGGCAGCTTCCGGGAACTGGACGCTGACCTTGATCCGCAGGATGTGCTGAACTTCCCCGGATACGGGGAAAAGCTTACCGCCGCCCAGAACAAGACCGGCCTGCACGAGGCTGTTGTCACCGCCGTCGGCCGCATTGGCGGCGTGGCCTGTGTGGCAGCCGTGCTGGACAGCCGGTTCTTTATGGGCAGCATGAGCACGGCTGTGGGCGAGAAGATCACCCGCGCCGTGGAGTACGCCACCGCCAAGCGCCTGCCTCTGGTCATCTTTTCGGCCAGCGGCGGCGCGCGGATGCAGGAGGGCATTTTCAGCCTGATGCAGATGGCCAAGACCAGCGCCGCCATCCAGCGCTTTTCGGCAAAGGGCGGGCTGTACGTCAGCGTGCTGACCCACCCCACCACCGGCGGCGTGACCGCCAGCTTTGCAAGCCTGGGCGATATCATGCTGGCCGAACCGGGGGCACTCATCGGCTTTGCCGGCCCCCGCGTTATTGAGCAGACCATCGGTGAAAAACTGCCCGCCGGGTTCCAGCGCAGCGAATTCCAGATGGAACACGGCTTTGTGGATCAGGTGGTGCCCCGCAGTCAGCTGCGGGATACGCTGATCCAGGTCCTGCAGCTTCATGCCGGAGGGAAACACGAATGATAAAAGATATTTTGGAGCAGCTGGCCCCGCTGGACGCACAGATCGCCGCGCTGAAGGGCAGCGGCAGTGACATGGAGGCCATCACCGCCCATGCGTCCGAACTGGCAGAGCTGGCAGTGGAAGAGGACGAGATTCTGCGCTCCTGCGGCCCGCTGACTGCCGAGGATCGGGTCTTTCTGGCCCGTCACCCGGAGCGTCCGCATATCGACGAGACGATCTCTGCCCTGTTCACGGATTTCTTTGAGCAGCGCGGCGACCGGCAGTGCAAGGAGGACGCGGCCATTCTGGGCGGCGTGGCCCGTTTCCACGGGATGCCGGTGACGGTCATCGGCCACCGCAAGGGCTCCACGCTGGAGGAAAATCTGGCCTGCAACTTTGGAATGCCGGGGCCGGAGGGTTACCGCAAGGCTCTGCGCCTGATGAAACAGGCTGAAAAATTCGGCCGTCCCATCATCACCTTTATCGACACGCCGGGCGCTTACCCCGGCAAGGATGCCGAGGAGCGGGGGCAGGGCGAGGCCATTGCCCGGAATCTGATGGAGATGAGCGGCCTGACGGTGCCGGTCATCGCCGTGGTCACCGGCGAGGGTTCCTCCGGCGGCGCGCTGGCACTGGGTGTGGCCAACCACATCCTCATGCTGGAAAACGCGGTCTACTCGGTGCTGAGCCCCGAGGGCTTTGCCAGCATCCTGTGGAAGGACTCCTCCCGCAGCGGCGAGGCTTGTGAGATGATGAAGCTGACGGCGCAGGATCTGTACCGCGGCGGCATCGTGGAAGAAGTGATCCCGGAGCCGGTGGGCGGTGCCCAGCGCTGCCACGCGGCCCTGTTTGAGCGCATGGATGCCGCTCTGCGCGCCCACCTGAAAGAATTGTGCCGCATGAACGACCGGCAGCTGGCCGATCAGCGCTATAAAAAGTACCGCCAGATCGGAGAAACGAGGAACGCATGAATGGTTTACAGCTGATCGCCACCGGCGGGGCACTTCCCGGACGGACGATCACCAATGACGCGCTGAGCCGCATGGTGGATACTAGTGACGCATGGATCACCAGCCGCACCGGCATCCGCACCCGGCACTGGTGTACCGAGGACGAATCTGCCGCCACGCTGGCCATTGCGGCCGCGCGGCAGGCCCTTGACCGCAGCGGCCTTGCCCCGGCGGACATTGCCTGCTGTGTCTGCGCGACCCTTTCTGCCCCGGATGCCACCCCCAGCGTGGCCTGTCAGGTACAGGCGGCGCTGGGCCTGCCCGAAAACCGGCCCGCGCTGGACATCAACGCGGCCTGTTCCGGTTTTCTCTATGGCATGGCCGTGGCGCGGGGAATGCTGACGACTCTGGGCGGGCAGTATGCCCTCGTCATCGGGTGCGAAGCGCTTTCCCGCCTGATGGACCCCACCGACCGCTCCACCTGCGTGCTGTTCGGCGACGGGGCCGGAGCCGCCATTTTCCGGCTGGCAGATACCCCCTTTGCGTTGACGCTGGGGGCACGCGGCAGTGATGTTCTCCATGCGGGCGGGCCGAGCCGGGAAGGCTCTGCCCCCATCACCATGGACGGCAAGGCGGTGTTCCGCTTTGCGGTGGATGCCCTGCCCAAGTGCCTGCACACGGTGCTGGACGAGACCCGGCTGACCCTCGAGGATCTGTCGTGGGTGGTCTGCCATCAGGCCAACAGCCGCATCATCGACCACTGCATCAAGGCCCTGCAGGCCGACCCGGCAAAATTTTATAAGAACATGGATCGCCACGGCAACACCAGCGCCGCCAGCATTCCGGTCGCCCTCAACGAGCTGGCCGAGAGCGGGCAGCTGACCCCGGGCAGACCGCTGGCCTGCATCGGCTTTGGCGGCGGCCTGACCTGGGGCGGCGCGATCCTGCAATACAAAGAGTGAATACGTCAGCGTTCCGGCAGCTTTCTCAAAACGGGCCATCCCAACGGCCAACCCACAGAGAAGCCCCGGCCCGCCGACTGGAAACATCATATGAAATTACTGAACGAGATCTTAGGAACGAAATACCCCATCATCCAGGGCGGCATGGCAAACATTGCCACCGGTGAGTTTGCCGCAGCCTGCTCCAATGCAGGTGCACTGGGCATCATCGGTGCGGGCGGCATGAATGCCGACACCCTGCGCGAAAATATCCGCCGGTGCAAACAGCTCACAGACAAGCCCTTTGGCGTGAACATCATGCTGATGCACCCGCAGGCAGACGAGTTTGCCCAGATCGTTGTGGAAGAAGGCGTGCAGGTGGTTACCACCGGCGCAGGCAACCCGGGCAAATATGTTCCCATGTGGAAAGCGGCGGGCATCAAGGTGATCCCCGTGGTGGCTGCCGCCGTGCTGGCAAAGCATCTGGAGAAGCTGGGCATCGATGCCGTGATCGCCGAAGGGACCGAGAGCGGCGGCCATGTGGGCGAGATGACCACCATGGCGCTGGTGCCACAGGTGGTGGACGCAGTGGATCTGCCCGTCATTGCGGCGGGCGGCATTGCCGATGGCCGTCAGCTGGCAGCAGCCCTTGCGCTGGGTGCCTGCGGCGTGCAGGTGGGCACCTGCCTGCTGGTGAGCGAGGAGTGCCCCATCCACGAAAACTACAAGGCTGCCCTGCTCAATGCCAAGGACAGCGATACCATCGTGACCGGACGCATCGGCGGTTCCCCGGTCCGGGTGCTGAAAAACCGGATGAGCCGTGAATATGTCCGGCAGGAAAAGGCCGGTGCCGATAAGATGGAGCTGGAAAAGTACACCCTGGGCAGTCTGCGCCGGGCCGTGTTTGAAGGCGACACCTCCACCGGCAGTCTGATGGCCGGTCAGGTGGCCGGAATGCTCCACGAGGTGCGCCCTGTGGCGGACATTCTGGATGACCTGTGGAACGGCGGGAGGCAGCGTATCCACGCGCTGAACGAGGAATGCTGACGCTCGGAAAGAAAGTCCTGTCTGTGCCCATCCTGCAGGGCGGCATGGGCGTGGGCGTTTCTCTGGGCGGGCTGGCCGGTGCCGTGGCGGCCTGCGGCGGCATGGGGTGCATCTCCACCGCCGATGCAGGCTACCGGGAGCCGGACTTTGCCCGTGACCCGGCCAGCGCCAACCACCGCGCCCTGACCGCTGAGATCCGGAAAGCAAAGCAGATCGCAAACGGTGCCGGTATGGTGGCCATCAATGCAATGGTGGCCACGCAGGACTATGCCGCCGCCATCCGCACCGCTGTGGAAGCGGGCGTGGACGCTGTGGTGTCCGGTGCTGGTCTGCCGCTGGAGCTGCCCGGCCTTGTGAACACGATGGAGGTCGCCATCGCGCCCATCGTTTCCAGCGGACGGGCGGCAAAGCTCATCCTGCGCCGCTGGGCCAAGGAGTTCGGCCGCACCGCCGATTTTGTGGTCATTGAGGGCTGCAAGGCAGGCGGTCATCTCGGCTTTGCGGAGCAGGACCTGTTCTCCGGAACCTGCCAGACGCTGGATGAGATTCTGCCGGAGGTGCTGGCCGAGGTAAAGCCCTATGAGGCACAGTTCGGCCACAGCATCCCCGTGTTTGTGGCGGGCGGCGTGTACACCGGGGCCGATATGGCTCACTTTACCAGACTGGGTGCCGCAGGCGTTCAGCTTGCCACCCGCTTTATCACCACCTACGAGTGCGATGCATCCCAGGGGTACAAGGACGTTCTGCTGAACGCAGGTTCTGAGGATGTGCGCATCATCCACAGCCCGGTCGGGATGCCGGGCCGGGCGCTGAACACGCCGCTGGTGCAGGCCATGGCGGAGGGCAGACGCTTCCCGCCCCGGCACTGTGCCCGCTGCCTGAAGACCTGCGACCCTGCCAAGGTGCCCTACTGCATCACCCATGCACTGATCGAAGCGGTCAAGGGCAACCTGGAGGAAGGACTTTTCTTCTGCGGGGCCAATGTGGGCAGGCTGGACCGGATGTACACTGTCCGTGAGCTGATGGATGAACTTGTGACCGAATGGAGGCAAAACCGATGAAGCTTGCTGTTTTGTATGCCGGCCAGGGTGCCCAGCACCCCGGCATGGGCAAAGAATTTTACGAAGCATCTTCCGCTTTCCGTGCCGCGTTCGACGCTGCAGACCTTCCGTTTGATCTGCACCGCGTCTGCTTCGACGACCCGGACGGCGTTCTGAATCAGACCGAATACACCCAACCCTGCATGGTGGCCTTTGCCTGCGGCGTATCCGCCGTTCTGGCCGAGCAGGGGGTCAAGCCCGCTTATGTGGCCGGTCTCTCTCTGGGCGAATATTCCGCGCTGGAAGCCGCCGGTGTATTCACCGCCAAGCAGGCCATTGAGCTGGCAGCCTACCGCGGCAAAGCCATGGCCGACGCGGCCAGCGGCATCGACTGCGGCATGACCGCAGTGCTGAACCTCGACCGGGTCCCCCTTGCAGAATGCTGTGAACAGGCATCCGCGCTGGGCTGTGTGCAGATCTGCAACTACAATTGCCCGGGCCAGCTGGTCATTGGCGGCGAAAAGGCCGCAGTGGACAAGGCTGCAGAGCTTGCAAAGCAGGCCGGTGCCCGCCGGTGCATCCCGCTCAAGGTGAGCGGACCGTTCCACACCCGTCTGATGGCTCCCGCCGGGGATGCCCTGGCAAAGCGCTTTGCCGCCGAACCCTTTGGCGAAATGCAGGTGCCAGTGCTGTTTAACTGCCTGGGCCGCGAAAAAGCCGAGAGCGACAGCATCCCGGCCCTGCTGGTCCGGCAGGTACAGAGCAGTGTCTACATGGAGGACACCCTGCACCGTCTGGGTGAGCTGGGTGTGGATCACATTCTGGAGGTCGGCCCCGGCAATGCGCTCTCTGGCTTTGTGAAAAAGACTCTGCCCGGTGTGACTTGTGTGTCGGTGGAGACCCCGGCGCAGCTGGACACCGTTCTGAACGCATGGAAGGAAGAACAATGAACGAAGAAACCATCATCCGTACCGCCGTTGTGACCGGCGGAAGCCGGGGAATCGGCCGGGCAGTGTGCGTACAGCTTGCCCGGCAGGGCTGCCATGTGGTGGTCAACTACTGCCACGGCGAAGCGGCCGCCGCCGAGACCGTGTCTCTCTGCAGGGCCGAGGGCGCGCAGGCTGTGGCCGTGCAGGCCGATGTTTCCACCGCTGAGGGCTGCAAAAAGCTCTTTGAGGAGGCGGTGAACGCCTTTGGCCGGGTGGATATCCTTGTGAACAATGCAGGCATCACCCGGGACAACCTGATCCTGCGCATGTCCGAGGCAGACTTTGATGCTGTGCTGGACGCAAACCTCAAGGGTGCGTTCCTTTGCTGCAAGGAAGCGGCCCGCCGGATGGTGCGCCAGCGCTGGGGCCGGATCATCAATCTGAGCAGCGTCGTTGCCCTGCGGGGCAATGCAGGCCAGACGAATTACGCCGCCAGCAAGGCCGGGCTCATCGGCCTGACCAAAAGCCTGGCCCGGGAGCTGGCCAGCCGCAATGTGACAGTAAACGCTGTTGCGCCTGGCTTTATTGAAACCGATATGACCGCCGCCCTGCCGGAGGCTGTCCGCACCGAAATGGCAAAGGACATCCCGGCAGGCCGCGCAGGCCAGCCGGAGGACGTGGCAAACGCGGTGGCGTTTTTTGCCGCAGAACAAAGCAGCTATCTCACCGGGCAGGTGCTCTGTGTGGACGGCGGCATGGCAATGTAAAAGGAGAAATTCTCTATGGAAAAACGCAGAGTCGTGATCACCGGTCTGGGCACCGTGAACCCGCTGGGCAACACTGCTGCCGACAGCTGGGCTGCCGCAAAGGCAGGCCGGTGCGGCATTGGCCCCATCACCCAGTTTGACACCACCGATTTCAAGTGCAAGCTGGCCGGTGAAGTGAAAAACTTTGACCCCGAGACCGTTGTGGACAAAAAGGAAGCCCGGAAGATGGCTCGCTTCACCCTGCTGGCACTGGCTGCTGCAGCCGAGGCCATTGCCGACAGCGGCCTGAACACGGAAGCAGAGGCCAAAAACATCGGTGTGGTCCTTTCCAGCGGCATTGGCGGCCTGCCCACCATCGAGGAGCAGCACACCCGCGGGGAAGAGAAAGGCATGGAGAAGGTCAGCCCCTACTTTGTGCCCATGTCCATTGCCAACATGGCGGCGGCACAGGTGGCCATCCGCTTTGGCCTGAAGGGCATGTGCACCTGCCCGGTCACGGCCTGCGCCGGCGGCACCAATGCCGTGGGCGATGCCTTCCACCGCATCCGGGACGGTTACGAGACTGCCATGGTCTGCGGCGGTGCCGAAAGCTGCATCAGCCCGCTGGGCATCGGCGGTTTTACCAGCATGAAGGCGCTTTCCACCGCCACCGACCCGGATGCTGCCAGCCTGCCCTTTGATGCCCGCCGCGGCGGCTTCGTGATGGGCGAGGGCAGCGGTGTGCTGGTTCTGGAAGAGCTGGAGCACGCCCGGGCACGCGGTGCGCATATCTACGCCGAGGTGGTGGGCTATGGTGCCAACTGCGATGCCTACCACTTTACCGCACCGGCTCCCGGCGGCACAGGTGCCATCGACTGCATGAAGCTGACACTGGCCGATGCAGGCATTGCCCCGGAGCAGGTGGATCACATCAACGCCCACGGCACCGGCACCCACATGAACGATGCCTGCGAGACGGCTGCCATCCATGCCGTGTTCGGTGAGCACGCAAAGCAGCTGACCGTGGTCAGCACCAAGAGCATGACCGGCCACCTGCTGGGTGGTGCGGGCGGCATCGAGGCCGTGTTCACAGCACTGGCCCTGCGAGACCAGTTTGCCCCGCCCACCATCCACTACGAGCAGCCTGATCCGGAATGCGATCTGGACTATGTGCCCAATGCAGGCCGTGCACAGGCCATGACCTACGCACTGAGCAACAGCCTGGGCTTTGGCGGGCACAACGCCTGCATCGCCCTGCGCAGATGGGAGGGCTGAGCCATGGCAGAACCGCGCACCGTGCGGGAGAACGCAAACGCCCTGAACAGTGAGCAGATTGCAGCCCTTCTGCCCCACCGCTACCCCTTTGCCCTCGTGGACCGTATCCTGGACTACGAGCCGGGTCAGTGGGCCATTGGCCGCAAGTGCGTATCCCGCAACGAAGAATTCTTCTGCGGTCACTTCCCGGGCCAGCCGGTCATGCCGGGAGTGCTGATCCTGGAAGCACTGGCCCAGACCGGAGCTGTTGCGGCGCTGAGCGTTCCCGAAAACAAAGGCAAACTGGCCCTCTTCGGCGGCATCAAGAATGCCCGCTTCCGCAAACAGGTCACCCCGGGGGATGTTCTTACGCTCCATTGTGAGCTGGTGGAACAGCGCGGCCCTGTGGGCATCGGGAAGGCATCCGCTTATGTGGATGGCAAGTGCGCCGCCACAGCGGAGCTGACCTTTGTGCTGACCGAAGCAAACACAGGGGCTTAAGGCGCTTTGTGCGCAGCAATCGCCCCCAGAATATCCTTGTAACACAAAAGGCAGGGTGTCACCGTGATGGTGGTATCCTGCCTTTGTTCGTTCTTGTTTACCGTTCTACATACTCTCGGCATAGAGAACATCTTGTGAAACAAAAAAAGTACCCGAACCCTTTTCGTAATGAATTGGGTTCGGGTACGAACTATATGGTGGAGCGAAGCAACCTAAATCCGAACCATTGCCCTCTGGGGCATCTTTGGCGGCGATTTCATCGAAAGTGATGGTTTTTGTGCCGTCTTTGTAGTTGAATGTAATCAAAACTTTTTCATCATAGAGATAAACAGCATTCACGAATGTATTGATAAGCGTTTCCCGGTGGCTTTTCACGTTCGGGTCGAGCTTGCGGAACCGGGTCAGCCAGAACCGAACCTGATTTTCACTCAACCGAGGCCGAGCGATTTTTTCTTCGGCAATCCGAACTTCAAGTTCTTTCTGCTGGGCTTCCAGCTTTTCCAAACGCGATTTGGTGGAGTTGGTCAGCACACCTGCTTGAATGGCGTTCAGCATATTTTCAATGCCGTTCTCCACCTCGCGCATCTGCTTTTCCAGCAAAGGGAGCGTGGTGTTTTCCTGATCCTGCAGCTCCATCACTTCCGCAACGATGGCATCAATCACGGCATCGTTCTGAATCAGCTTCATGGTTTCAGCCACGACCAAATCTTCCAGCCATTCCTTACGAACGGTCTTTTTCTTACAGGTCTTGAAACGCTTAGCAGTAGAGCACTTATAATAATGATGAACGACCTTGTTTCTACCCGTGCCGCACTCGCCGAACATCATCGCGCCGCACATTCCGCAGAACAGCTTGGTGGTGAGCAGATAATCATCCTCGGCCTTGTGACGGGCAGGAGCGCGGCTGTTCTTCTTGATTTTTTGCTGCACTTCTTCAAACAAGTCCTTGTCCACGATGGCCGGGATGCTGTCGGGCATTACGATGTCCTTGAAGTGGTTTTCTCCGATGTAACGTTTGTTCGTCAGCAACTTCTGAACACTGTTATAGGTGAACTTCTGGTTGCGGTTGGTAGTC
>OJRB01001332.1_pt1 | contig 12218 bp, 9 predicted proteins | sample 1599061 | NCBI WGS metagenome assembly OJRB01 (sample SAMN03922522, study PRJEB24848) | human gut metagenome | isolation source: stool sample | host: Homo sapiens | place: Germany | collected 2010-02 | reverse complement strand
TCTACACACTGCATATCGTCGGCAGCGTCAGATGTGTATAAGAGACAGGATGGGATGCAGCTGCTGGCCCACTGCAACGGGGATGCCGCCTGCGCCCAGTATCTGGCGGCGCTGGATGCGGCGGCGCGGGAAGGCGTGGATCTGGCGGCACTGCGGCCGGTGATGATCCACGCCCAGCTGCTGGGCAGGGACCAACTGCCGGAGGTGAAGCGGCTGGGGGTGATCCCCTCTTTCTTCGTGGCCCACGTGTACCACTGGGGGGATGTCCATCTGGAAAATCTGGGACCCGGCCGGGCGGAGGCCATCAGTCCCGCAGGCTCGGCGGCGGAGCAGGGGATCCCCTTCACATTCCATCAGGATGCGCCGGTGATCCGGCCCGATATGCTGGAGACGGTGTGGTGTGCCGTGAACCGGGTGACCCGGCAGGGCCGCGTCCTGGGCCGGGAAGAGCGGGTGGACGTCCGGACGGCCCTGGAGGCGGTGACGGTCCACGCTGCATACCAGTATTTTGAGGAGACGGACAAGGGCACCCTGGCGCCGGGGAAGCAGGCGGATCTGGTGATTCTGGACCGGGACCCCCTGGCGGTGCCGCAGGAGGAGCTCCGGGATATTCGGGTACTGGAGACCTGGAAGGATGGCGTTCCCATCTTCTGCCGGGAGGCATGAGTCTGCCGCCGGGTGGAAAAGAACGCTTGCAATTTTTCGCACGAGAGGTAAAATAAGGAGGAACGACGTGCCCAACGCGTTGGAACATGGGAGGTGAGCAATATGGAGAAAAAGAGCAAGCTGGTGCTGGCCGTTTTACAGGGAAGTGATTCCGACAACACCATCCGCAACCTGAATGAGCGCGGCTTCATGGTGACGGTGCTGAGCTCCACCGGCGGCTTTTTGAAGAAAAAGAGCACCACGGTGATGATCGGCGTGGAGGAGGATCGGCTGGAAGAGGCCCTGGACGTCCTGCAGAAGTATGCGGGACACCGGAAGGAGACTGTGTACCAGAGCGTGACCATGCCCCACGGGGAGATGTCCGCGGTGCCGCCGGTACCCATGGAGGTCATGGCCGGCGGTGCGGCGGTGTTCATCGTGTCGCTGGACGATATCCGCAAATTCTGAATCCCTGCGTCTCAAATGGCAAAAAAGACCTGCGCGGCAGCTGCCGTGCAGGTCTTTTTTGCGCATCGAAGGGAAGCTCGTCAGCCCTGTCGGGCCGCCTCCTCCGCGTCAAATTTTGCCCGGTCCCGGTCGATCTGCTTCTGATAGCGGTCCGCCTCGGAAAAGACGCAGCCGCAGTACTTCTGCATATAGAACCCCAGCTCCCGGGCCCGCTGGTTGCCGGCCCGGAAGTTTGACCGGAAGTCCCGGTAGAGAAATTCCACCCCGTACTGCCGGGCATACATCTCCGCTGCGGCGGCGATGGCCTCGTGATTCTGATAGGTGCTGGCCAGCAGGGTGGAGGTGAAGGCGGCAAAGCCGTGCTCTGCCGCATACTTCGCCGTGCCCTCCAGCCGGTGTTCGTAGCAGTAGGCGCAGCGGTGGTCGATGTCTCCCGCCACATGGCGGACAAAGTCCTTCAGACCGTAGTCCTCCTGTACCCGGACCTCCATGCCGATGGTGGGGGCATACGCCAGCAGGCAGTCCCGCCGGGCCTGATACTCCTTCCAGGGGTGGATGTTGGGGTTGTACCAAAACACCACCGGCTCGATGCCCTCGCTCCGCAGAGGGTCGATGCAGCTGAGGGAACAAGGGGCGCAGCAGGTGTGCAGCAAAACGCGTTCCATGTCGAAAATGCCTCTCTTTGGTTCTGAGATGGAACCAGTATAGCATAGAAGAGAGAAAAGGCCAAGCCCCTTTCCCAACCAAGTTTCTTAACGAAAAATTAACAGTCTTTCAGAATATTGCCGATTGAACATCCCATGGAAAAAGTGTATGATGTCAACTAATGTGGTATCATGCGGTTAGCTGTTGAAAACTCTGACGCAACCGTTTTCCCAGAAGGAGGAAGCAGAGTTGAAAGTTGGACTTGACGTAGGATCCACCACCATCAAATGCGTGGTGCTGGACGATGCGGATAATCTGGTATACAGTACATACGAGCGGCATTACAGCCATATTCTGGAAAAGTCGGAGGAGCTGCTGCGCCGGGTGGCGGATCAGCACGGCGCAAAAGCGGATCTGGCCATCTCCGGCTCTGCCGGCATGGGCATGGCGGAGAGCGTGCAGGTCCCATTCGTGCAGGAGGTGTTTGCCACCCGCGTGGCGGCCAACAAGCTGGCCCCGGGGACGGACTGCATCATCGAGCTGGGCGGTGAGGACGCCAAAATCCTGTTCCTCACCGGCGGCATGGAGGTGCGGATGAACGGCTCCTGCGCCGGCGGCACCGGCGCCTTCATCGACCAGATGGCGACGCTGCTGAAAATGAGCGCCGACGAGATGGACGCCGCCGCCCAGCGGGCGGAGAAGACGTACACCATCGCCTCCCGCTGTGGCGTGTTCGCCAAGAGCGATGTGCAGCCCCTCATCAACCAGGGCGCCAAGGCGGAGGATATTTCCGCCAGCATCTATCAGGCGGTGGTGAACCAGACCATTGCCGGGCTGGCCCAGGGCCGGCCCATCAAGGGCAACGTCCTGTACCTGGGCGGGCCCCTGACCTTCTCCCGAGTCCTGCGGGAGAGCTTTGACCACACCCTGGGGGTCCAGGGCACCTGTCCGGAGAACAGCCTGCTGTACGTGGCCCTGGGCGCAGCCTTCTATTCCGACCAGGAATTCGACCTGAACCAGGTGGCGGACGACCTGCAGAAGCACGGCGCGGCGGAGACCTACCGCTCCCTGCCGCCCCTGTTCAGCAGCCGTGAGGAGTATGAGGCGTTCCGGGCCCGGCACGCCAAGGCCACGGTGCCCCAGGTGCTCTTCGGCGCGGACTACGCCGCCCCGGTGCACATCGGCGTCGACTCCGGCTCCACTACCGTGAAGCTGGTGGTCATCGACCAGGACGCCCGCATCCTCTTCTCCGACTACCGGCCCAACCTGGGCAACCCGGTGCCCCTCATCCGGCAGGTGCTGCAGGAGCTCTATGACGAGCATCCGGCCCTCCATGTGGCGTCCGTCACCACCACCGGCTACGGAGAGGATCTGGCGAAAAACGCCTTCCACGCGGACTACGGCGTGGTGGAGACGGTGGCCCACTTCACCGCCGCCCGCCACTTCCTGCCCAATGTGGACTTCATCATCGACATCGGCGGCCAGGACATGAAATGCTTCAAGATCGAGGACGGCGCCATCAGCAACATCTTCCTGAACGAGGCATGCTCCTCCGGCTGCGGCAGCTTCCTGCAGACCTTCGCCCAGGCGCTGGGGTACGACGTGAAAGAGTTTGCCCAGCTGGGCCTGTTTGCCGAGCGGCCTGTGGACCTGGGCAGCCGCTGCACTGTGTTCATGAACTCCAGCGTGAAGCAGGCCCAGAAGGACGGCGCCACCATTGAGAACATCTCCGCCGGCCTCTCCATGTCCGTGGTGCGCAACGCCATCTACAAGGTCATCCGGGCCTCCTCTCCCGAGGAGCTGGGCCGGAACATCGTGGTCCAGGGTGGCACCTTCTACAACGAGGCGGTGCTGCGGGCTTTTGAGAAGGAGATGGGCGTAGAGGTTATCCGACCCAATATCGCTGGCCTCATGGGCGCCTACGGCGCCGCCCTGTTCGGCCGGGGAAAGGCCCGGGCGGATCAGACCAGTACGCTTTTGAACCGTCAGGAGCTGGCGGACTTCCGCCAGGAGACGGAGAGCCGGGTGTGCGGCCTGTGCGGCAACAACTGCCAGCTGACCATCAACACCTTCGCCGACGGGGCCACCTTCATCAGCGGCAATCGCTGCGACCGGCCCGTCACCGGCAAGGCGGACACCGGGGAGCGGAACCTCTACGAATACAAGCGCAAGCTGATCCTGGGCTACAAGCCCGTCCCCGGCAGGCGGGGCAAGATCGGGCTGCCCCTGTGCCTGAATATGTGGGAGCTGCTGCCCTTCTGGCACACCTTCTTCACCAAGCTGGGCTTCGCGGTGTACCACAGCCCCTTCTCCAGCCGGGACCTGTATCTGAAGGGGCAGGGCACCATCCCCAGCGACACCGCCTGCTTCCCCGCCAAGTTGGCCCACGGTCATATTCAGTTCCTCGCAAAGCTTGGCCTGGACGCGATCTTCTACCCCTGCATGACCTACAATCTGGATGAGGGGCTGGGGGACAACCACTACAACTGCCCTGTGGTGGCCTACTATCCGGAGGTCATCGCCGGCAACTGCCCGGAGGTCCAGCAGACCAAGTTCATCTATGACTATGTGGGCCTCCACCGGCCCAAGGACTTCACCAAAAAGATCTTCACCATCCTGCGCAGCTACTTCCCGGACATCACCAAGGGCGAGGTGAAGGAGGCCACCGACGCCGCCTACGCCGAGTACGCCCACCACATGTCCCTCATCCGCAAGGAGGGAGAGCGGATCATCGACCAGGCCCGGGCAGAGGGCCGCCGGATCATCGTGTTGGCAGGCCGGCCCTATCACGTGGACCCGGAGGTCAACCACGGCATCGACACTCTGATTACCCGCGCCGGCGCCGCGGTCATCACGGAGGACTCCATCTCCAACCGGGTGGAGAAATTCCCCACCACGGTGCTGAACCAGTGGACCTACCACGCCCGTCTCTACGCGGCGGCCCGCTACTGCTGCACCCAGCGGGATATGGACCTGGTGCAGTTGGTCTCCTTCGGCTGCGGCGTGGACGCCATCACCTCCGACGAGACACGGGAGATCCTGCAGGCGGGTGGCAAGTTGTACACCCAGCTGAAGATCGACGAGATCACCAACCTGGGCGCTGTCCGCATCCGGCTGCGGAGCCTGTTCGCTGCCCTGGATGAGCAGGACGAGGCCCGGGAAACTGCCAGAAAGGAGGCGTGAGACATGGAGCTGGAATTCCAGAATTACCCCAAGTTCACCCCTGAAATGAAAAAGACTCATAAGATCCTGATTCCCAACATGGCCCCGGTGCAGTTCCGCATCCTGGCGGCCGTCATGCGGCAGGCCGGCTACACCTGCGAGCTGCTGGAGAACTGCGGCAGCCAGGTCAGCGAGCTGGGATTGAAATACGTCCACAACGACACCTGCTATCCCGCCCTGCTGGTCATCGGCCAGTTCCTGGACGCCCTGGGCTCCGGGAAGTACGATCTAGACCACACCGCCCTGATTATCACCCAGACTGGCGGCGGCTGCCGGGCCTCCAACTACATCCACCTGCTGCGCAAGGCCCTGGTGAAGGCAGGCTACGGCCAGGTTCCGGTGGTGAGCCTGAACTTCTCCGGATTGGAGAAGGACTCCGGCTTCCCCATGACCCTGCCCCTGATGCGCAAGCTCCTGGCCTGCATCTACTACGGCGACCTGCTGGTGGCCCTGAAGGCCCAGACGGAGCCCTATGAGACCCACAAGGGGGACGCGGCCGCTTTGCAGGAGAAGTGGTTGGACACCATCTGCGGCTGGGTCATGGAGGACAAGGGCTGGTCCGGCCGGGAGATCAAGGCCGCCATGCCCAAGATCGCCGCAGAGTTCGCCGCCATTCCCGTTCACCGGGTACCCAAGGTGAAGGTGGGCGTGGTAGGGGAGATCTACGTGAAATACTCCCCCCTGGGCAACAATGACCTGGAGAAGTTCCTGGCCTCCCAGGACTGCGAGGTGAACCTGCCGGGCCTGATGGGCTTTGTGCAGTACTGCGCCTACAACCCCTCCGAAACCGCCCGGCTGTATGGCGGCACCTTCCTGGAAAAGCATGTGTCAAGCGTAATCCTGGACTACATCGAGGGCATGGAGAAGGTGATGATCCGGGTCCTGAAGGACAACGGCTTCCACGCGCCCCTGCCCTTCCGGGAGCTGGTGAAGCTGACGGACGGCGTCATCTCCACCGGCAACAAAATGGGTGAGGGCTGGCTCCTCACCGCCGAGATGATCGAGCTAGTGCGGGCCGGGTACGAGAACATCGTCTGCGCCCAGCCCTTCGGCTGCCTGCCCAACCACATCTGCGGCAAGGGGATGATCAACAAGATCCGGGAGCTGTACCCCCAGGCCAACATCACCCCCATCGACTACGATCCCAGCGCTACCCGGGTGAATCAGGAGAACCGCATCAAGCTGATGCTGGCGGTGGCCCGGGAGCGGCTGGCGGAGAAGACTGCCGACCAGAGTGTCCGGGAGACTCCGGCGCCCGCAGAGACCCCGCAGAGCGGGGCGGAGCCTCAGACAGTCTCCGTATAAACAAAGCCATAACTGGAAGTGCCGGCGCGGCAGACCCGAGAGGGTCTGCCGCGCTGCTGTTTTCTGGCCGTGCTCCCAGCATTTGTGCCTTGAGGCCCGCAGCCCGTTCCGGTAAAATAGGGCGTGACGACACACGCATTTTGGTGACGATTATCTGAAAAAGGAGCGTTTTCCCTTGCGAAATTTCATCAGACGAACCGCCGCCGCGCTGGCCGTCCTGTGTATGGCGGCCCTGCTGTTGGGCACCCCCACGGAGGCGGAAGAGCGTACATATTCCGCCGGAGGAGAGGCGGTGGGCTACTACGCCGGATGGGCGGCCTACCAGGGCTTCACCCCTGACCAAATCCCGGCGGAGCATCTGACTCAGATCAACTACGCCTTTGCCCAGATCGACCCAGATACCCTCACCATTGCTCTGGAGAATCCCGCCCATGACCAAAAGAACCTGGCCGCCCTGCGGAAGCTGCGCCAGCAGAACCAGCATCTCAAGCTGCTGATCTCCGTGGGCGGGTGGTCGGACTCCCAGTACTTCTCCGACGCGGCCGCCACGGCGGCCCGGCGGGAGAGCTTCGCTGCCAGCTGTGTGGACTTTGTGGTGGAGCAGGGCCTGGACGGGGTGGACCTGGACTGGGAGTACCCGGTATCCGGCGGCACGGCGGGGACCATCCACCGCCCGACGGACAAGCAGAACTTCACTCTGCTGCTTCAGGAGCTGCGGGAGCAGATGGATCGGCAGGGCCGCCGGGACGGGAAGGACTATGCCCTCACTATCGCCGGCGCCGCCGGGAGCTGGTACTTAAACCAGATCGAGGCCGTGAAGGTGGCCGCCATTGTGGACCACATCTTCGTGATGGGCTATGACCTCCACGGCACCTGGGATACCTACGCGGACTTCAACGCACCCCTGTATGCGCCCTCCGGCACCTCGCCCCAGAGCAGAAGCAGCATCTCCGATTGCGTACAGGCCTATCTGAAAAAGGGTATCCCGGCGGAAAAGATCGTCCTGGGGATGCCTTTGTACGGCTATGCCTACCAGGGGGTCAAGGCCCAGAACAACGGCCTGTACAGCACTTACACATCAGCCAAATCCGTCAGCTACAAGATGCTGAAGAAGAGCTATCTGGACAACACGGACTACCGCCAGTTCCGCCATGAAGAGGCGCAGGTGCCCTGGCTCTACGGAAACCGCACCTTCGTCTCCTACGACGATGCCGTGTCCCTCGCTGCCAAGGCACAGCTGGCCCGGTCTCTGGGTCTGGGCGGCGTGGGGTTCTGGGAGATCTCCCAGGACGATGGGGGAGAGCTGATCGCTGCCGCCAGCGGGGCTTTCCGCAGCACCTGGGATAATCCCTTCCGGGACGTACCCCCCGGCGCGTGGTATGAAGAGGCGGTCCAATATGTGTATGAGGCGGGGCTGATGCAGGGGACCACCGGCAGCACCTTTTCCCCTGACCGGGCATCCAACCGGGGCATGATCGCCGCCATCCTCTACCGACTGGAGGGCAGACCCAGGGCGGGGACGCCTCCCTTCACCGATGTGGCGGCGGACAGCTACTGCGCCGATGCGGTGGCCTGGGCGGAACAGCAGGGAATCGTCCGGGGCTTTGACGACGGAACCTTCCGCCCGGAGGGGCGGATCACCCGCCAGCAGCTGGCGGCCATCCTGTTCCGGTACACGGAATACAGAGGAGCGGATACCGCGGGCCGGACGGACCTGAGCCGCTTCTCCGACAGCGCCGCTGTGGCGGACTATGCCCGGGAGGCCCTGGCCTGGGCGGTGTCTGCCGGACTGCTCCAGGGCCGGTCCGACGGCACGCTGGATCCGTCCGGCTCCGCCACGCGCGCCCAGACGGCAGTGATCCTCCAGCGGCTGGAAACACTGCTGGAAAAGAACTGAACAGAGTGCCGCAGGGCCGGGACACACTGTCCCGGCCCTGCATGCGTCCTCTCCTTGACGGACCGTCCCGTTCCAGGTATGATGGAACCAACAAGATTGACCGGCAGAGAAGGGGGAGCGATTCGATGAAGGTGTGCATTCTGATGGGCAGTCCCAGAAAACAGGGCAATACCAACGCCCTGCTGGGCCCCTTCCGGCAGGAGCTGGAAGGGCTGGGGGCGGAGACGGAAACTGTATGGCTCCATGCTCTGGAGATCAGGCCCTGCACGGCCTGCCGGGCCTGCCAGCGGGACTGGACGGCATTCGGTTGCGCTCAGCGGGACGACGTGCCCACGATCTTTGACAAGGTGCTGGCGTGCGATCTGATCGTGTTGGCCACGCCCATCTATTCCTGGTACTGCACGCCGCCCATGAAGGCATTGCTGGACCGGCTGGTGTACGGCATGGACAAGTATTACGGGGCGGAAAAAGGTCCCGCCCTGTGGGCGGGGAAAGCCCTGGCTCTGCTGCTGACCTGCGGCTACCGCCCGGAGCGGGGCTGCGACCTGTTCGAGGAGGGGATGCGCCGGTACTGCAAGCACGCCCAGCTCCGTTTTCTGGGCAGCCACGCGGAGCGGCACCTGGGGTATGACATCCCCTTCATGGACACGGAGAAAGAGGCCCGCACCCGGGCCTTTGCCCGGGAGCTGTGGGATGCCGTGCATTGAAGCACAGCCCCTGTGAGACCGCCGCCCGGCGGTCTCTTTTTCTGCGCATGGGCGGGATAAAACCGCCCCAAACGGTTGACGGACACGGTCCCAAGGCGGTATAATAACATGATTTACAATGGATAAGAGTTTGTCTGGAGGAATTTTGGTATGTGGATCGCGGAGCAATGGCAGGACTATGAGCTGCTGGACTGCGGCGGGGGAGAGAAGCTGGAGCGCTGGGGAGAGCAGTACCTAGTGCGGCCGGACCCCCAGGCCATCTGGGACAGCCCCCGGAAGAACCCCGCCTGGAAGCGGGCCAACGCCCGGTATCTCCGCAGCCAGTCCGGCGGCGGCCACTGGGAGAAGAAGACCCTGCCGGAGAGCTGGAAGATCCGCTACCGGGACCTGACCTTCCAGGTGAAGCCCATGAACTTCAAGCACACGGGCCTGTTTCCGGAACAGGCGGTGAACTGGGATTTCGCCATGGAGAAGATCCGGAACGCCGGGCGGCCCATCCGGGTGCTGAACCTGTTCGCCTACACCGGCGGGGCCACGGTGGCCTGCGCCAAGGCGGGGGCCAGCGTCTGCCACGTGGACGCGGCCAAGGGCATGGTGGCGTGGGCCAGGGAAAACGCCAGACTCTCCGGCCTGGAAGACGCCCCCATCCGCTGGATCGTGGACGACTGCGGCAAGTTTGTGGAGCGGGAGATCCGCCGGGGTAAGACCTACGACGCCATCATCATGGACCCGCCCAGCTACGGCCGGGGCCCCGGCGGCGAGGTGTGGAAGCTGGAGGACAACCTCTACGACTTCGTGAAGCTCTGCGCCGGCGTGCTGTCGGAGCGGCCCCTGTTCGTGCTCATCAACTCCTACACCACGGGCCTGGCCCCGTCGGTGCTGGGGTATCTGCTGCATCTGTTGGTGGGGGCCAAATACGGCGGCAAGTGCACCTGGGACGAGCTGGGCCTGCCGGTGACGGAGACGGGCCTGGCTCTGCCCTGCGGTGCCACAGGCCGCTGGTGCAGCGAGTGAGGCCGTGGGACGGACTGCGGCATACCTGCTGACGCTGGCAGCGGGGGCGGTGCCTGCCCTGGCGCTCTTTGGGTGCCTGAGCCCCCGGCGCCGGCGGCACCTCGCCGCCGCGGGCCTTGCCAGTCCGGTGGTCCGGGAGGCGGGGATGGCCCTCTTCTGGATGTTCTGCGGCGGCATGGCCCTGGTGACCCTGACGCCCCGATGGGTCGTCCAGGCCCTGGCGGGCCTGCTTCAGGGCTGCGGCTGGAACGGGGAGGGGAATCCCTTCTTCGCTCCGGGGACTGTCAATCTGGTTCCCTTCCGGACCCTGGGCGACGGTTACATCCTGGCGGGGAATCTGATCATGTTCCTGCCCTTTGGCTTTTTCCCCGCCCTGCTGTGGCGGGGGTGCACGTGGAAACGCGCGCTCGCCGCGGGCCTGTGTGTCACGGGGTTCATTGAGTGCTGGCAGCTGCTGGTGGGCCGGGCCTTTGACATCGACGACCTGTGGCTCAACACCCTGGGGGCCTTTTGCGGCTTCTGGAGCTGGTGCCTGCTGGACCGGGCAGCCCCCGGCTGGACCCGGCGGTTCAGGGTCCGGCAAATACAAGACTGATGAAATGAGGACAGCTATGGCGGAGATCATCCGAACGGAGAATTTACAGTACGCCTACCCGGCGGACGAGGGAGCGGAGCCGGTTCTGGCCCTGAAGGGCGTGGACCTGACCATTGAGCAGGGCTCCTTCGTGGTGGTGCTGGGCCACAACGGATCCGGCAAGTCCACCCTGGCCAAGACGCTCAACGGTGTTCTGCTGCCCTGCGGGGGCCATGTGTACGTGGAGGGAATGGACACCCTGGACGAACATCTGCTGCTGGCCATCCGCCGGACGGTGGGCATGGTGTTCCAGAACCCGGACAACCAGATCGTGGCCAACGTGGTGGAGGAGGACGTGGCCTTCGCCCCGGAGAACCTGGGGGTTTCCAGCAGGGAGATCCGGCAGCGGGTGGACGACGCCCTGGCGGCGGTGGGCATGGGCGAGTTCGCCCGCCACGCGCCCCATCTGCTCTCCGGCGGCCAGAAGCAGCGGATCGCCATTGCCGGCGTGCTGGCTATGGAGCCGGAATGCATCGTGCTGGATGAGGCCACCGCTATGCTGGACCCGGTGGGCCGGCGGGAGGTGCTCTCCGCCGTTCACAGGCTGAACCGGGAGAAGGGCATCACCGTGGTGCTCATCACCCACCACATGAACGAGGCGGAGGACGCCGACCGGGTTGTGGTCATGGACGACGGAAAAGTCATTATGGACGGCGCGCCCCGGCAGGTCTTCACACAGGTGGAGCGGCTGCGGTCCATGGGACTGACGGTGCCGGACACGGTGGACCTGCTGGACCGGCTGCGCAAAGACGGGCTGGACGTGCCCCTCACCGCCCTGACGGTGGAGGAGTGCGCAGATGCCATCCTGGCCGCCGTTTCCAAGTAATCGGAAGGGAAGAGAACATTGGAACCGATACTGCAAGTACAACATCTGACCCACACGTACAGCGTGGGCACGCCCTTCCAGCGCAGCGCGGTGGAGGACATGAGCTTTGACGTGTACGATGGGGAGTTCTTAGGGATCATCGGCCACACCGGCTCCGGCAAATCCACCCTCATCCAGCACCTCAACGGCCTGCTGAAGCCCACCTCCGGCCGGGTCCTGTTTGAAGGGCGCGACATCTGGGAAACCAAGGAGCGCACCCGGCAGACCCGCTTCCAGGTGGGGCTGGTGTTCCAGTACCCGGAGTACCAGCTGTTTGAGGAGACGGTGTACAAGGACATCGCCTTCGGCCCCATCAACCAGGGCAAGACCGGGGAGGAGCTGGACCGCTGTGTCCGGGAGGCCGCCCGCCTGGTGGGCATCCGGGACGATCAGCTGGACAAGTCCCCCTTTGAGCTCTCCGGCGGCCAGAAGCGCCGGGTGGCCCTGGCGGGGGTCATGGCTATGGACCCCCAGGTGCTGGTGCTGGACGAGCCCACCGCCGGACTGGATCCGGCGGGCCGGGAGAACCTGATGGCCAACATCCGGGACTACCACCGCAATAAAAAGCGCACCATCATCCTGGTGAGCCACAGCATGGACGAGATCGCCCGGAATGTAGACCGAATCCTGGTGCTGAAGTCCGCTCACGTGCTGATGAGCGGGACTCCGGCGGAGGTGTTCGCCCGGGCGGAGGAGCTGCTCTCTGCCGGGCTGGACGTGCCACAGGTGACCCGTATTGCCATGCGCCTGCGGGAGCAGGGCCTCGCCTGTCTCTTATACACATCTGACGCTGCCGACGATATGCAGTGTGTAGAT
>OJRB01001326.1_pt1 | contig 12265 bp, 9 predicted proteins | sample 1599061 | NCBI WGS metagenome assembly OJRB01 (sample SAMN03922522, study PRJEB24848) | human gut metagenome | isolation source: stool sample | host: Homo sapiens | place: Germany | collected 2010-02 | reverse complement strand
ACGAGATCAGCCTCGGTCTCGTGGGCTCGGAGATGTGTATAAGAGACAGGCACACAGGCCGTGCGGCGCGTAATGCGCTCCAGTTCGGAGAAATCGTTGAACTCCACGGCCTGCACGTCGGGCAGCAGGGGCCGGAACGCCCCCTTCCACTCCTCGCCCTCGGGCGCACCCATCATGCTCATCGCGCCGTGCGTCGACCCGTGGTAGGCGCGGCGCATGGAGACGATCTCCGTACGCCGGGTAAAACGTTTCGCCAGTTTCAAAGCCCCCTCGACCGCCTCGGCGCCCGAGTTGACGAAATAGACGCTTTCGAGCGGCGCGGGCAGCAGCGACGCGATCCTGGCGGCATACTCCACCTGCGGCGTCTCGACCAGCTCGCCGTAGACCATCACATGCATGTAGCGCGCAGCCTGCTCCTGCACGGCGCGCACCACGGCCGGATTGCCGTGACCGACATTGCTGACCGAAACCCCGGCCACGAGGTCGAAATAACGCTTGCCTTCGGGCGTATAGAAAAACGAGCCTTCGGCGCGCGCGACCTCCACCAGCATCGGCGACGGGGAGGTCTGGGCGACATGCGCCAGAAATTGTTTGCGGAGAATCATACTATTTTATCCATTTGCGCGGATTCGGGCCAGGAGCGCCGAAGCCGCCTATAAATCCGGGACCATACCCCGGCGTTGCAAAATCGCTTCGGAATCCTTCACGCTGCGCCGCATCCAGCGGCAGAGCGTTTCGGCCTGTTCGGCGTCGGACATCCGCCAGTTGCCGACCGTGAGGCGCATGCGCTCGGAGAGCGTGTAGATCAGGATCGCCGCCGAGGCCGAGACGTTCAGGCTCTCGACCATGCCGCACATCGGGATGCGCAGGAATTCGTCGGCCGAAGCGATCACCTCGTCGGAAATCCCGGCGTGTTCCGTCCCGAAGACCAGCGCGAAAGGTCCCCGCCCGACATCGAACGTCTCGGGCGTCGCGTCCTCGCGGTGGGGCGTGGTGGCCACGATCCGGTAGCCCGCCCCCTTGAGGGCGGCGACGGCCTCGCCCGTCGAGGCGTGGCGGCGCACGTCGACCCACTGGTGCGTGCCGCGCGCAATGTCGGGATTGGGTTCGAACGGGCAGAGCGTCTCCACGGTGTGCATCTCCTGCACGCCGAACGCCTCGCAATGGCGGATCAGCGCCGCGGCATTCTGCCCGTGGTACATGTTCTCGGCCAGCACCGTCATGTAGCGCGTGCGCATGGAGACCGTCTTCCGCAAAACGGCATACCGTTCCGGCGTCATAAACCCGGCGAGGCAGGCGATGCGCTCAGCGGCGTGTGCGGCATCGGGGCCGAAATCGAAGTCCGGTCCCGGGGAGTCGTTATTTGCGGTATTTTTCATCTTCATCGCGGATTTTCAGGTAGCTTTCGTAACGCGGCCAGGCGATTTCGCCCGCCTTCACGGCTTCGGTCACCGCACAGCCCGGCTCGTGGGTGTGGGTGCAGTTGTAGAAGCGGCAGGCGGGCGCAACGCGCATCATCTCGGGAAAATAGTGCCACAACTCGGCCTCGTCGATGTCGATCAGTCCGAACCCCTTGATGCCCGGCGTGTCGATCACCGCGCCGCCTCCGGCCAGGGGGTACATCGTCGAAAATGTCGTCGTATGGCGGCCCTTGTGGTGACTTTCGGAGATTTCGCCCGTGCGGATGTCCAGCGAGGGGTCGATGGCCTGGATCAGCGTCGACTTCCCGACGCCCGAATTTCCCGAAACGAGGGTCGTGCGCCCCGCAAGCAGTTCGCGCACCTCCTCCACGCCCCGGCCCTCCCGGACCGACACCTCCAGCACCCGGTAGCCGGCCCCCTCGTAGACCGCGCGGAACTCCGCGACGGCCTCCGCGTCCTGCAGGTCGAGCTTCGACAGGAGGATCGTCACCGGGACCTTGTAGGCCTCGCAGGTCACCAGAAACCGGTCCACGAACTCCGTGGGCGTCTCGGGCGAACGCAGCGACGCCATCAGCAGCGCCTGGTCGACGTTGGCGGCGATGATATGCGACTCTTTCGAAAGGTTCGAAGCCCGGCGGATCACGTAGTTGCGCCGCGGCAGGATGTCGGCGATCACATAGTCGCCCCCCTCGTCGGCCTCGCACGCCACTTCGTCGCCCACCACCACGGGATTGGTCGAACGCACCCCTTTCAGGCGCAGTCTGCCCCGGATGCGGCAGCGCACCGTCTCACCGTCGTGCAGCACGTCGTACCAACTGCCCGTCGCCCGGACCACTGTGGCTGTAAACTTTCTATCCATCGGTCTCCGTTTTTTCCTCCTGCCGGGGAACCCGCTCGCCGACCCACTCCAGAAAAGGGAAAATGGATTCGGAAAGCCACCGGACAGGCTTGTAGCTTTTCGACCGCTCGATCGTCCGCGGCCCCACGAGGCAATAATCCTCATTCAGCGCATCGAAGGCCGAGAAGAGCACGCTCAACACGAGCAGGTACTTCAAAACCGATACGGCAATGCCCAGCAGCGTGTCGGCAACGCCCAGTCCCGCAAAGTGAAAGACCTTGCGCACCACCCTGCCGGCAATCGCCACGACGAGGATCACGGCGACGAGCACCGTGACGAAACCGCCCGCGGCGGCCACTTCGTCATCGAGCCGCAGCCATCCGCCGACCTGCGCGCCGAAACGCGCCGCGATCCAAATGCCCGCCACAATCCCTGCAAGGGAGCATATCTGCACGACGAAGCCTTGGCGCCATCCGTTCCAGACGGCCAGCGCCAGCACGAGGCAGACGATTAAATCAAGCGTGTTCAATAAGCCGTTAAATTATCACCGTAAAGATACGAATTTTAAAGAAACGGCCCAAAAAAAGCATACAACGAACGATTAGGCGCAATATATAAATATAGGTATATCGTCCTAACGTATTACATCGCGCATATTAACACTCAACGCATTACAGATGCTGCAAATGGTTTTTACGGTAAGATTAGTCCGCCCCGCCTCGATGCGGCTCAAGTTGGATCTTTCCATGTCACACCGGTAAGCCAGCTCCTGTACAGTCAGCTTGCGTTCCTTCCTCAACTCCTTGATCCTCGTAGAGATATAAAGGATTTCATCTTGATAGTTCATTCCCATTTCAAAAATTTGGACAAAAATTTTGCTGTGCAAATTTTTATATATATATTTGCACCATGCGTATCATATATGATACCAACAAAAAGAGGGTCGTCCGAATAACAAATTGAAAACTAAATACAAACACATCTTTATTTCAACCATTTTTACTATGAAAAACAACAACTTGTTTAGAAAATTCCTGGCATTGTTCTTAACCGGAACCATGCTGGCCGGTGTCGGGTGTAAGGACTACGACGACGACATCGACGACATCAACAAAAAGATCGACGATCTAAATGCGAAAGTCGAACTGAAGGCCGATGCTTCCGCCCTTCAGACAATTTCAGACAAACTGAAGGATGTCGATTTCTCGAAATTCGTCACCGATGCCGAATTGAGCCAGGAGCTGGCAGCCTACGTCAAGGACGCCGACCTCGAAAAGAATGTCGGAGGCCTCGGGTTCCAGACCGTGACACAGGTGCAGGATCTGATCAAAGGCCTGCAAAACGAAGCGCAGGTGAAGGCCCTGATCGAGAATCAGCTCAAAGCCGCTGACCTCTGGTCCAAAATCGGCGGCGAGGTCAAGAAAGGCATCCTCGAAGAGCTGGCCAAAAACAGCGAGCTGACCACTGCCGTGAAGAATCAGGCTGTCGCAGCCGTCCTGGCCGCCATCACCAACGACCCGGCCGTGAAGGACATCAAGACCGCCATCAGCAAAATCGCCGGCGAGGAGGCCTCCGAATTCGTCAAGGAATACATGGACGTCAACAACAAAGCCTGGATCGAGAACGTGAACTCGGCAGCCGCCGAAGCGGTAAAGAACGCCGAATCCGCATTGAGCAGGCAGATCATCAGCCTCATTTCGACGCAGGGCTACCTGAAGAAGAGCGACCTGACTGCGGAACTCGGCGCCTTCAAGCAGGCCATCGCCCAACTTCAGGCCGATGTCACTGCGCTGATCAACCGCATCCAGTCGCTGGTAAACGTTCCCGGAACCATGGATGTCAGCTATGGCGAAGCCTATACGATGATGGATTTCTACAAGGTCGGAGCCACCCCCATCGGCAACGGAATGGTCACGCTGACCTACCGCGTCACGCCTGCCTCGCTGGCCAAAGACCTCGTAGATGCCTATGCTAACGGAAAAGCGACGTTCGCTATTGTCTCCGAGCAGATAAAAACCCGTGCCGCAACGGCAACTCCCGCAGCCACCATCACCGACGCTCGGTTTATCGAGGAGGGTAAGTTCGCCGTAACCGCCACCATGTCGGCGGAAGAGCTTGGTGAGCTTTATGAGAAAGAGGGTAAATGGATCACGCTGGCCCTTTCGATCGAGAACACCGTGAATCCCGGAACCGGCGCCGAGGACGAAACCGCCTCGGAGGTAACGAACAACGTGCTGTCGAACTTCGCCAGCATCATGCCCGACGAGGCCCAAGAGATCGAACTCGGCGTTTACACCAAGGACGAGGAGCCGGTCGCCTACGACTACGCCACCATCGAAATGCCGTTCAACAAGCAGGCCGTCAGCAAGAAGACGCTGCTGGAGAATACGCAGCTGCTGGCTTCGCTCGACGGAGGCAAGACCCTGATGACGCTGGACAACGTCAACAAACTGCTTGGCTCGAAAATCAGCATCGGCGCTTACACCGTAACGCCCAAATACTACGCCGACGCCAGCCAGTCGGCCGAGATTACGGACAAAACCGAGATCGGCAAATTCATCCTGCGCGTCGACAACTCGAAACTCGTTTACGACACGAAACTCGCTACGGTGGACTTCCGTGCAGCAGGCGTTTCCGGCGACGTAGGCAAGAACGTCGTATGCGCACACAAAATCGTGATCAACGTCGACGGGAAAGCCACGACGGCAACGATCGAGGCGCCGCAGACCTACATCATCACCAACCAGGCCGGCGCGACCTTCACCTTCAAGGAGACTCCCAAACCGCTGGCATGGAGCTATGCGTTCGTCAAGAACGGCATCGCCGGGCAGACCGCCACTCCGGAAATCTCCGATAACATCTTCGGCGAAATCGCTTTGGTGAACGACATAGACCTGCCGAAGGAGGTCACCATCGAGGATATTATCACGCTGGGCAACCTCGACACGGACCGTTCGACGGTCAAGGTAGCCGGCAAGGAGGTCGACAACGATCTCGGCATCCGATTCACCGCATTCGCCAGCCAGATCGCCATGGGCGTGAAAGCCTCCGTTCAGGCAGATGCATACGAGTGGGGCAAGGCCTATGACATCGAGTATGTCTATGTATACCAGAACGTCGACTACAAACTGAAGGGCCAGATCGCCTTCGGAGCCGCCCCGGCGCCCGTCAACTACATCGTCGACAACGCCATCGGCTACGAGACGAAGAGCGTCAGCAAGACGTGGAAGGACGTTTACACAGCCAACAAGGCCGGATTCGCCAGCGAAGCGGAGTTCGCCGAGGCTATCTTCGCAGCTACGACCGATCCCGCAACGCCCGCAGGCGTAACGAAACTCTTCAACAAAGCAAATGAGAAGGGCAAGGAGATCGAGAACACCAACGGCACGGCAATGACCGTCACCGCATCGACCCTGAAGGGCGTGCTGAATGCCAAGGACATCACCGCGACGGGCGACAAGTTCGAGCAGAAAGCCGAATGGACGACCTGGTACGGCCAGAAGATTTCCGTAACGTTCAACTACAATGTCACGATCCCCGACTTCGACTTGAGGTACAATGTCGGACACGTAACCGAGATCGCAGGCGTGATGACGACCGTAGTCGAAGGTCTGGTCAACGGGACGACCAACCTCTGGGAGTGGCCCAACATCACACTGCCGACCTACTTCAACGAGGTGGACGCCGAGAAGTACGACTTTACGTTCGAAGTGACCTCCAAAGACGGCAAACCGAACAAGGGCGACAAATACGCCATCGTCAACGGCGACAAACTCGACTGGAGCGCAGCAAACCGCAACTATGTCGACATCAAGGCTGTCGTTAAGATCAAGGACACGAACATCCAGGTAGCTTCCCTGCCGCTGCGCGTGGAGATCCAGACCCCGATCAAGACGCTGGCACAGACCAAGGCTATCGAGGTCGCTTACAAGACCAACGAGGCGACTACGGCCAATATGTTCGAGAACCTCCAGTTGATCGACGCCGACGGTAAGTCGTGGATCGAATACAACAAAGACACGAAGGCCTGGGAAGCCGTTACGGTAGGCGACGGCAAGACGGCCTACGACGTATTCCAGGCAAAACCCGAAGCAGCGAAAAATACCGCCGGTATCGTATTCAAGATGAAATCGGCCGAGTATGCCGATACCCCTGCCAGCGACAAGGATGCTTCCGCATATATCAAAATCACAGACAATACGCTGACCTACGAGAACAACAGCGCCACGCTGCTGAAGGACATCATCATCAAGGTAACGCCGAGCTTCACCTACCAGTACGGCGAGATCACGGGCGAGGAGATGACGATTACCATCAAGCGCTAAAGTTCACACGCTTCGCGGTCCGGCACGGCAACCGGCTGTGCCGGCTCCGCAAAAGCGATCCTCGGCAGGGGATGACCCCCAAGGAGTTGTTTTTTAGTTAACAAGTTTCACACCCATCCCCTGCTTTTTGGCGGACCGAAGAGGCGCGGTCCGCCATTTTTTCGTACCTGCCGCCCCGATGCCGGCCGGGCGTAAAACCGGACCCCGTTCCGGCTTTGCGCCCGGCCGGCATTTCCCCTTCGGAACACAAACGGCGCAACGGCAAAGACAGATAAGTTTGATTTTCAGCCCGGCTTGTATTATCTTTGCCAAAGATAAACCCCCGCACGGATAGGCGGCGCCACGGCAAACCCCAAGCAACGCTTGGTTCTGCACCCGGCTTGCACTATCTTTGCATCATACAGCATTTAACCAGCTCTGCCATGAAAAGATACCTAACGATTCTCCTGCTGCTGAACGTCGTCGCAATGACGGCCAGCGCCCGCGAGGTCTTCCCGATCAACGAAGGGTGGCGCTTTTTCTTCAAGTCGGAGAAAACCTCCGACAACGCCCGCCACGTAACCCTGCCCCACAGCTGGAACACCGATCCGCTGGCCCAGGGCTACTGGCTCGAAACCACGGGCAGCTACCAGAACGGCATGTATATCCCCGTCGAATGGGCTTCGAAACGCCTTTTCGTGAAATTCTACGGCGTACAGTCGGTCGCCGACCTCTTCGTCAACGGCTATCACGTCGGCACGCACCGCGGCGGCGCCACGGCCTTCACGTTCGAAATCACCGACAAAATCCGTTTCGGAAGCGACAACTCGATGCTCATGGTGGTCAGCAACAGCAGCCGCGACGACGTGCTGCCCACCTCGACCGACATGAACCTCTACGGCGGCATCTACCGCGAGGCGGAACTGATCCTCACCGAGCGCACGGCCATTTCGCCGCTCTACCTCGGGTCGGACGGCGTGCTCGTACACCCGCAGACGGTCGGTCCCGAAAAGATCGAGGGCGAGATCGAGGTGCACATCACCTCGAAGGGCGACAACAGCTGCACGCTGAACGTCGACATCACCAGTCCGCGGGGAGAGCGGGTCTTCTCGAAACGCCAGAAGGCGCGCCTCGACGGCAAACCCGTCTCCGTGGCCTTCTCGGTGGACAATCCGACGCTGTGGAGCCTGCGCGACCCGGCGCTCTACACCGTGACGGCCTCCATCGGCGAGGACAGCATCACCGACCGCGTCGCCGTCCGCACGGGCTTCCGCTCGATCGGCGCCAGCACGGCCGAAGGGCTGACGATCAACGGAGAACGCACACCCGTCCGCGGCGTCACGCTCTACCACGACAACGCCCTTTCGGGCGGCACGCTGACTCCGGAGGATTACGACGCCGACCTGCGGATCATCCGCACGATGGGAGCCAACGCCCTGCGCTCGGCGGTAATGCCGCACGCGCAGTACCTCTACGACCGTTGCGACGAACAGGGAATGCTCGTCTGGATCGACGCCCCGCTGCACCGCTCGTCGTTTCTGGGCGACGTCTCCTATTTCGCCACACCCGCCTTCGAACAGAACGGACTGGACCAGTTGCAGGAGATCGTAGCCCAGAACATCAACCACCCGTCGGTGGTGATGTGGGGTATCTTCTCGCGTCTCTGGATGCGCGGCGACGACGTGACGCCCTACCTGCGCCGGCTCAACGACACGGCGCACGCAATGGACCGTTCGCGTCCGACGGTGGCGTGCAGCGACCAGAACGGTGGCCTCAACTTTATCACCGACCTGATCGTCTGGCGGCAGGACGTCGGCTGGCGCAAAGGCTCGACCGACGACGTGGCCGTATGGCGCAACCAGCTGCAGAAGAACTGGTCCAACCTCCGTTCGGGCGTATGTTACGGAGGCAGCGGCTTCATCGGCCACAAGAGCTACACGGCGCAGACCGCACCCCGCTCGAACTGGATGCCCGAAGAGCGCCAGACGCGCTTCCACGAGGAATACGTGAAGAACCTGCAGAACGATTCGCTCTTCTGGGGTACGTGGATCAACAACATGTTCGATTACGGTTCGGCGCGCCGTCCCTACGGCATCAACGGCGAGGGGCTGGTGACGATCGACCGCCGCGAGCGCAAGGACGCATACTACTTATACAGGGCTTTGTGGAACGAACGGAAGCCGACGCTGCATATCGTCGACAAGCGGCGCAGCCTGCGCGACCGCAACCGGCAGGCGTTCAGCGTCTATTCGTCGGTCGGAGCGCCTACGCTGTTCGTGGGCGCAGACACCGTGGCAATGACCCAATACGCCGCCTGCCAGTACCGTTCCGACTCGGTGGAAATACAGGGTATCGTGCAGGTGAAAGCAGTGGCCGGGGAGCAGTGCGACAGCGTAACGCTCAGAGTCGGCAACGTGCTAAAACCGAAGCGGCAGCCGGTCCCTCGGCGAACAGCAGGTCCGCAACAGACAAATTAGGCTGGAAAGGCATGCGGTCGGAAAAGACCTGCACATAGGTTTCGGCGATAAACGCCGGACCCTCTTTTTTGCGCTTGGGACGCAGGTCGAGGTCCCCGGCGGCGGCATCGACATAGCTCTCGGAAAAGTCCGGCATCGGGACATGCGTCAGCGAACAGAGCAGTTCGAGCAGTCCGCGGTTGTAATCGGCCAGAAATCCGTACTCCCGGCGGTAGAAAGGCTCGAAATATTCGGCGTAGAAATCAAAATAGGGCGATCCCTTGTACGAAGCGACCAGCGCGCCCCAATGCTGATGCTGCCAGCGTTTCGAATAGTCGATCCGCACATCGCGCACCGGCTGGCGGGGCCGGTTGGCATTGCGCACATGCACCGTCAGCTCCATCACGCCGTCGGTGGCGAGGATGCGGGCGCGGTTGCGCTCCGAACGCTTCACGAAGTGTTCGCCCAGATCGACGACGCACCCTCCGCGCAGCAGGTGCGCGAAGTACTCGACCGAGGGGAGGTATGCCAAGGGCAGAACGGTCATGGCTCCACCCAGTCGCCGTTGTCCCGGATCAGTTCGACGAGCCGGTCGAGCGCCTCCTCCTGCGGTATGTTGCGCTCGACGACCGTACGGCCCTTGTAGAGCGTGATGCGCCCCGGAGCAGCGCCCACGTAGCCGTAATCGGCGTCGGCCATCTCGCCGGGACCGTTCACGATACAGCCCATGACGCCGATCTTGAGGTTTTTCAGATGCGACGTGCGCGACTTGACGGCGGCGAGGGTCTTCTCGATGTCGTAAAGCGTGCGGCCGCAGCTCGGACAGGCGATATATTCGGTGTGCGAGAAGCGCACGCGCGCCGCCTGCAGGATCATCAGCTCGATATTGCGGATCTCTTCCTCCGCGAAGCCCGGCGCGTCGATCCAGATGCCGTCGGCCAGCCCGTCGAGAAACAGCACGCCCAGATCGGCGGCGGCCTTGACCGCTAGCGTCTCCGGCGAAGTCTCCCCGTAACGGCGTTTGACCACGACGGGCCGGGGCGTGTCGAGGTTCAGGATCGCAGCCCGCAGTTCGGCCGTCGGATTCTCCGACACGGCTTCGATCACGCAAAAGCCCTCCAGCGGCTCGGTGTGGACGACCGGCACCGCGACGTTCGTACGGCGGCGGTATTCGGTCGGCGAATAGCGTTCGGGATGCAGTACGGGGAATTTGCCCGGCCGCCGGGCGAAATGCTTCACCAGCAGTTCGGCGACGGGGATTTCGTTTTCGGGCGCTTCGGTCAGCGAAACGCGGATCGTATCGCCGATGCCGTCGGCCATCAGCGCCCCGATGCCCACGGCGCTCTTGATGCGCCCCTCGATGCCGTTTCCGGCCTCGGTAACGCCCAGATGAATCGGATAGTGCATATCTTCGGCGTCCATCGCTTCGACCAAGAGACGATAGGCGGCGACCATGACCCGCGTATTGCTCGACTTCATCGACACGACGACCTGATCGAACCCCTGCGCCTTGCAGACCCGCAGAAACTCCATCGCCGAGACGACCATGCCCTGCGGCGTATCGCCCCAGCGGTCGAAAACGCGCTTCGAGAGCGACCCGTGATTGACACCGATGCGCAGTGCGACGCCCCGCTCGCGGCATTGGGCGATCAGCGCCTCCAGCTCGCCGTGATCCGTACGGTAATTGCCCGGATTGATGCGCACCTTGTCGACATATTTCGCGGCGATGGCGGCGACCTCCGGCACGAAGTGGATGTCGGCGACGATCGCCGTGTCGAAACCGTCCTCACGCACTCTCCGTACAATGTTTGCGAGGTTCTCGCCCTCGCGGCGGCCCTGCGCCGTGAGACGCACGATCCCGCCTCCGGCACGGTCGATCCGCTCGATCTGGGCCGCACAAGCTTCGGTATCGTTGGTGTCGGTATTGGTCATCGACTGTACGGCGACAGGATGCCCGCCGCCGATCACGACCCGCCCGATGCGCACTTCGCCGCTCGGACGGCGGCTGTATTCCGAAAGATTCATAATCGTTCACGCTTGCAACGCAGCGGACCGCACCGTCCCGTCGCAGCGCCGGATTGCTCCGAATACCGCCGGGACACGGCCTGTCCGTGCGAAAATATCGTCCACAAAGATAACACACAATTTTGCGAACTGCGAATAATTCGCTATATTTCGAAGAATCCCCAATCCTGCGCACCATGAAAACCACCCTCCGGAAACGTCTTTCCTACCTCCTGCTGTCATTGCTGGGCTTCGCATCCGCCTGCGACAGGGAGCCGGCGGAGATGTACGGGGTACCGCGCGCCGACACCCGCACCCAAGGCAGGGTAACCGACAAAAGCGGCAATCCGATCCCCGGAATTCAGGTCAGAAGCAACGGCGCCCCAAGCAAGGCGGTGCGCACTATGGCCGACGGCAGTTACGACATAGCGGACGAATCGGCATCCAGAACGGCATGGCTCACCTTTACGGACACGGACGGTCCGGAAAACGGCGGCCAGTTCGCCGAAAAGAGCGTCGAGGTGACGTTCACCGAAGCCGACCGCACGGCAAAGGGCGACGGCTGGTACGAGGGCGGTTTCGCCCGCACCGGCGTAGACGTCACGCTGGAAGAGAAAAAATAGACCGCACGCTGTTCAAAACCGCTCTTTTTATTCCCGCCCTGTCGAAACAGCGCCGGGAATAGTATCTTTGCTGCCGAAATACAACCTGTCATCATGTCCAAAAACATGTCCGCACTCCGACCTTTCCTCTTTGCACTGCTGCTCGCAGCGACGGCAGCGGCCTGCACGCCCCGACGCATCGACATCGGAAACGACATAACCGTCCAACGCCTTGCCGAAGGCATCTACCTCTACACGGCCGTCGATGAGATCGAGGGCTACGGTCCCGTGCCGTCGAACGGCGTTCTGATCGTGCGCGAGGGCGAAGCCGTCCTGCTCGACACCCCCGTCGGCGATGCGCAGACCAAAGCGCTGACCGACTGGGCGGCCGAAACGCTCCGCGCCCGCGTCACGACGTTCGTGCCCAACCACTGGCACAGCGACTGCATGGGCGGGCTGGGCTATCTCAAAACGTTGGGCGTGAAGTCCTATGCCCACCGCCTCACCCGCAGCATCGCGCAAAGGGAGGGCAAGCCCGTTCCCGACATCGGTTTCAGCGACTCGCTGCGGCTCGACCTGCACGGCACGGAGATTCGGTGCTATTATTTCGGCGGCGGACACAGCGAAGACAACATCGCCG
>OJRB01001316.1_pt1 | contig 12313 bp, 10 predicted proteins | sample 1599061 | NCBI WGS metagenome assembly OJRB01 (sample SAMN03922522, study PRJEB24848) | human gut metagenome | isolation source: stool sample | host: Homo sapiens | place: Germany | collected 2010-02 | reverse complement strand
TTGTTAGATAGTATACCATACTGTCTAACAAATGGGGTGCTGTTCAAAAACGGTCTGCCGGTTTCGGTTATTTCCCGTAGCTTGCCAAAAATTGCCGGGTGCGTTCCTCTTTGGGGTGGTCGATGAGCTCCTTGGCGTCGCCCTGCTCGACGACGACACCGCCGTCCATGAAGAGGATGCGGTCCGCAGCGTCGCGGGCAAACTTCATCTCGTGTGTGACGATGATCATCGTCGTCTTGTGCTCGGCCAGCTCGCGCAGGACGCGCAGCACCTCGCCGGTCAGCTCGGGGTCAAGGGCCGAGGTCGGCTCATCAAAGCAGAGGATGTCCGGGTGCAGCGCCAGTGCGCGGGCAATCGCCACGCGCTGCTGCTGCCCGCCGGAAAGCTGGTGCGGGTAGTGGTTCTCCCGGTCAGAAAGCCCCATCTGCGCCAGCAGGGCCTTTGCCTGCGTTTCAATGTCGGCCAGAATCTGCCGCCGGTTCTGCTTGTAGTCGGGGCGCTCCTTCGCCAGGAGCTGGCCCGCCAGCATGACGTTCTGCAGCGCCGTGTACTGGGGAAACAGGTTGAAGCTCTGGAACACAAGGCCGAAGTGCAGCCGCTTTTTGCGGATGGCTTCTTCGCTCTGCGTTTTGGTGTCGGCGGCGCTCCACAGCGTTTCACCCGCTACCGTAATGCTGCCGGTGTCGGCGGTCTCCAGAAAGTTCAGACAGCGCAGCAGCGTTGTTTTGCCGGAGCCGGACGAGCCGATGATGGCGAGAGCCTCGCCTTCGGCCAGATCAAACGAGATGTCGCGCAGCACCTTTGTGGCACCAAAGCTCTTGCCGATGCCGTTTACTTCCAACAATGCCATAGCCGCGCCCCCTCACTTGAAATAGTCCAGCCGCTTTTCCAGCCAGCCGAACAGCAGCGTCAGCGCACCGACGAACACGAGGAAGAACACCGCCGTGGAGAACAGCGGCCAGATCAGGCCCTTGGCGCTGTACTCTTTCGCCATCATGATGATGTCCTTGTTGGCGATGACGTTCGCCAGCGAGGTATCCTTGACCAGCGTGATGATCTCATTGCCCATGGGCGGCAGGATGCGCTTGATGACCTGCAGGAGCGTGACGCGGAAGAAAATCTGGGTCTTTGTCATGCCCAGCACCTGCCCGGCCTCGGTCTGGCCCCTGGGCACAGCCTCGATGCCGCCGCGGTAAATTTCCGAGAAATAGCAGGCGTAGTTGATGGCGAACGCCACGACGGCGGCGACCAGACGCCCGCTGCCGCCGGACGGCCATGGGCTGGTGAAGCCCAGCAGGCCGGGCCCTAAGTAGATGACCAGGATCTGCAGCATCAGCGGCGTGCCGCGGATGACCCAGACAAACGTTTTGACGACGCCGCGCAGCGGGGCAAGCCTGCTCATGGAGCCGAACGACACCACCAGCCCCAGCGGCAGTGCGAACAATAGAGTCAGACCGAACAGCTGGCAGTTGAGCCAGAACGCCTCGGTCAGGCGGCCCCAGATGACTGCTGCCTCGCCCATCAGTCGGCCAGCGTCAGGCTGTACTTGTCGGCCAGGGCCTGCATCGTGCCGTCGGCCTTCAGCTCGTCAAAGGCGGCGTTCACGGCGTCGGCGGCATCGCTGCCCTTGCGGAAGGCGACGCCGTACTCCTCGGCGTTCAGCTCGTCCTTGATGGCGAGGTTTGCGTAGTCGGTGCCCTCGCCAATCATGGCGGTGGCCAGCGTCAGATCCAGCACGGCGGCGTCAGCCGTACCGGCGGCGACCTCCATCAGGCAGTCAGTCTGGACGGACTTGCTGACGTAGTCGGCCTGGGAGAGGCTCTCGTCCTCGCTGATGGCGCTCTCACCGGCGGAACCGGCCTCGGCCACGATGGTCTTGCCGACAAGGTCGGCGGTGGAGCTGTAATCGGCATCGGCCTTCATGACGACGACCTGCGCGTTCTTGGCATAGGCCTTCGTGCAGGCGGTGTTGGCCATGACGTCATCGGTCAGGGTCATGCCGTTCCAGATGCAGTCGATGCTCTTGGCGTCCAGCTCGACAATTTTGGTGTCCCAGTTGATCTCAACAAAGTCGGGCTCCACGCCCAGCTTTTCGCAGACGGCAGTGGCAAGCTCGGTGTCAAAGCCGGTGAAATTGCCGTCGGCGTCAGTGTAGTTCATCGGCTCATAGACGGTGTAGCCGATGGTCATTTTGCCCTTGCTTTTGATGTAGGCAAGGTCGCTGTCGGCAGTGGCTTCAGCGGCGGAAGCTGCGGTGCTTTCCGTAGAAGCTGCCGTGGATGCGCTGCCGCCGCAGGCGGCCAGGCTCGCGGCCATGCCGAGTGCCAGAACGGTGCTGATGAATTTTTTCATGATACTTCCTCCTATACTTCGCACAGATCCCTCACACTGCCGGTTTAAAGCGGCGGTATGCTTTAATAGTAATGCAAAACCGCGGGTTATGCAAGGGGTTTGGGGGATTTTTGCAGAAAAAAGAATATTTATGCAGGGGAGAGGCGGCAGGCTGCGGCTTGACAAAGGGACAGCACAGCGTTATAATAAGTATAGAAAAAGGCACTGCGACAAGCGGTTGGTCTCTTTCCAATGAAAGTTCTTATTTATCACCTAAGAACCGTCACTTGGCAGAGTGGCGGTTCTTGCTTTTTACAACGATGCTCAATGTAATAGTCTTGCGACCAACATAAAACGTGAATGTAAAACGCATGATCTCACCTCCTTTCGGAGGGTAGAGACCAACCGCCTGCCGTATGTGCAGTGCCCGCCGCATAAAGCGGCATAAAAAGAATACCATGTTTCGACGGTTTTTGCAACCGGGAAACATGGTATTTTTTATTGCGTTTTTTACTTGATGACCCGTACCATATCGCGGGTGATGGCGTCCAGCGTGGGCGCACCGCACAGGCGCATCGTGTCGGCCAGCTCATTGCCGAGCTGGGCTGTGTAGGCGGCGACGCCGTCGGCACCGGCACCGTAGACGGCGGTGACGAAGGGCCGCGCGATCAGCACGGCGTCTGCGCCGAGGGCCAGCGCCTTGAACACGTCGCTGCCGGTGCGGATGCCGCCGTCCACCAGAATTTTGGCGCGGCCATCCACGGCGGCGACGATGTCGGCCAGCACCTCCTGCGTGGCGGGGCAGTCGTCCAGCACGCGCCCGCCGTGGTTCGAGACAACAATGCCCGCGGCACAAGCCTCGATGGCCTTTTCCGCGCCTTTGACGGTCATGATGCCCTTTAAGATAAACGGCACGCCCGCGGCCAGGGCAATTTCTTTTAACTGCTCCACGGTCTTGCTGCCCGCGGGCGGGTCAAGGTGCTGTAAAAACGGCAGGCCCGCCGCGTCGATGTCCATGGCCATGGCAAAGCAGCCGGAGCTGCGCGCCAGCGCTATTTTCCGGGCCACCGTGGCGTTGTCCCACGGCTTGACGGTGGGGATGCCCGCGCCGCCGCAGGCCGTGATGGCAGCCGCCGCGCCCTCCATGACCTTGTGGTTCGTGCCGTCGCCGGTGAAGGCAGCAATGCCGGCCGCCGCGCAGGCGGGGACAAGGATATTGTTGTAGTCCAGGTCGTTGTACTTGTCGCCGTAGTGCAGCGCCATGGCGCCGACAGGCCCGGCAAAGAACGGATATTTGAAGCTACGGCCAAACAGCGTCAGGGAGGTGTCCGGCTCAAAATTTTCATGGATGGTATCCATGTTCAGCCGTACATTGCGCCAGGCGTCAAAGTTGCGGATGGCCACCGTGCCGCTGCCCTTGGCACCGGGGCCGGGGATCGTGCCGCCGCAGGCGCGGCCGTTGCAGACCGGGCAGGCGCGGCAGGGGCCCATCTGACCCTGGGCAGCCTGTAAAACTTCTTTATATGTCATCTGGATTTTGCCTCCTGTGTTGCGAGCCGATGCGAGCATCGGCCCCTACAAAAATCGGGTAATTATGCTCCGCGCCCATTATAGCGCGTTTTGCCCGCTGCCGCAAGGCCGCTGACGACGACAAGTGCGCACAGTACACAGAGCCCTGCGCCCGCCTGGCCGGTCAGGTCGCCCACAAGGCCTACAAGCGGGCTGGCGGGGATCATCAGCAGACTGTAGGCCATGCTGTCCACGCTGATGAGCGTTGCGCGGCGGTCACTGGGGATCGCGTCGTTGAGCCGCTGCATACTGTGCAGGAACCAGACGGAGAGTGCCCCCTGTACGAGTACCGGCCCAGCGGCGCAGAGCAGCGCCGGGGCCGCGCCCGCCAGAAGCGTGCCTGTGCCGACGAGCAGCGCACAGCCGAAATAGAGCGCGCGCAGCCGTTTGGGGTGCAGGCGGCGGCCCAGCGATGCGCCCGCCATGCCCGCGGCCCCGGCCAGCAGACCCGGCAGAAACAGCCATTCCATGGCCCAGCCCTGCTGGGTCAGCCGCTGCTGGACGAACATCGAAGTCAGGTAGGACGGCAGCGAGATGACCGCGTCGGCCATGATAATGCGCCGCGCCGGCGTGCTGCTGCACAGGCAGTCGAGACTGTCCAAAATGTGCACGCGCAGCCGGGCGGGCAATTCTTGTAAGATGTGCTTCTCGCGGGCGGCCTGTTCGTCGGTGACGATAGGTTCGGTCAGGTTGGCCGCAGCCAAGGCGGAGACGGCGCTGACCGCGGCGTCCGCAAGGTAGTAGCCCGCCGAGGTCAGCACCCCGGCCAGCAGGCTGGCCAGTGCGCCGAGGGCGAAGGCTAGCTTCATGAAGATTGACGCTTTGGCGTCAACTTTAATGTAGTCGCGCTCCCGTCCGGCGGTTTTCAGGCTGTCGTAGGTCAGGGCTTCCGTGGTGCCGGAGAGCAGGTTGTAGCCCAGCGCTTTCAGCCCCATGCCCGCGCAGATGAACGCGAGACTGGGCGCAAACGCCATGGTGGCGGCGGAGACAACGCCCAGCGCACCGCCGAAGATCAGCGTGCGCCGCCGCCCCAGCAAATCGGCAGCCATGCCGCTGGGGACCTCACACAGCAGGCTGACGCCGTGGAAAACGCCCTCGGCCAGGCCAATTTGTGCCAGCGTAAAGCCGCGGGCCGCCAGCAGCGCGACCCAGACGGCGTCGGTGAAGCGCAGGGTAGAGGTAAATGCGTGCAGATACACGCAGCGAAGCTGCTTTTGTAAATTCATGGGGAACACCCTTTCATGATAGTATACGAAAACGTGCCCTTAAATTTATGTAAAAAGGCAGCAAAAAGCGCCCCGCGGCAAAGCCACAGGGCGCAAAAACTGCACACTTACAGCGTTACCGAGGTAAAAAAGGGCACACTTATAGCGTCAGTACGTCAGGGGTTTCCTTTTTTCTGGAACACAACACCAAACTGCCAACGCATAAGGGGGTGCTCTCCTTCCTCGGTAGATTTGGGATAAGTATAGCACAGCGTTTGCCAAATGGCAAGAAAAATTGTACAATAGGGGCATGATTTTTGAAAGCTAAGGGGAACGGGTATGAAACGTCTGGTCGTCGGGCTGCTGGCACATGTGGACAGCGGCAAAACTACATTGGCCGAAGGGCTGCTTTACCGCGCGGGGGTGCTGCGCAAGCTGGGGCGCGTGGACCACAGGGACGCCTTTCTTGACACCGACAGCCAGGAGCGGGCGCGGGGCATCACGATCTTTGCCAAGCAGGCCGTGCTGACGCTGCCCGCCGCGGACGGCGCCGACGAGACCGAGTTGACGCTGCTGGATACGCCCGGCCACGTGGACTTTTCCGCCGAGGCCGAGCGCGCTTTGCAGGTGTTGGATTACGCGGTGCTGGTCGTCTCCGGCACCGACGGCGTGCAGGCCCACACCGAGACGTTGTGGAAGCTGCTGGCACGTTACCGCGTACCTACGTTTGTATTTGTCAACAAGATGGACCTGCCCGGCGCGGACGCCGCCGTGCGCCTGCGGGAGCTGCGCGGGCGGTTTGGGGACGGCTGCGTGGATTTTTCCGCCGCGCCCGACCCGGAGGCGCTGGCTCTGTGCAGCGAGCCGCTGATGAACGAGGTGCTTGAGACCGGCGCAGCAGCGGCGGAAACCGTGCAGACCGCTATTGCGCGGCGGCAGGTGTTCCCGGTGCTATTCGGCGCGGCGCTGCGGCTGGACGGGCTGGACGGGCTGCTGCGCGGCCTGCAGACGCTGACCCGCACCCCGCCACGGTGGCCGGAATTCGGCGCGCGTGTGTTCAAAATCAGTGAGGATGCGGGCACGCGGCTGACCTGGCTGAAGGTCACGGGCGGCGTGCTGCATGTAAAAGATGTGCTGCCCGGCGGCGAGAAGGCCGACGCGCTGCGGCTGTACAACGGCGGCAAATTCCGGCTGGTCAGCGAGGCGCTGCCCGGCATGGTCGTGGCCGCAGCGGGGCCGGTCAGTACGCGGCCCGGGCAGGGGCTTGGCGCGGAATCCGACGCCGAGACGCCGCTTTTGGAGCCGGTGCTCAACTACCGTGTGGACTGTGACGCCGACCCCCATACCTTATTAAAGGCGCTGCAAACGCTGGAGGGCGAGGACCCGCAGCTGCACGTCAACTGGCGGGACGACCTGGGCGAGGTACACGTCCAGCTGATGGGCGAGGTGCAGCTGGAAATTTTGCAGACGATCTTGCAGGAGCGGTTCGGGCTGACTGTGGCGTTCAGCGAGGGCGGCATTTTGTATAAAGAGACGCTGACAAGGGCGGTGGAGGGAATCGGCCACTATGAGCCGCTGCGCCACTATGCCGAGGTACATCTGCTGCTGGAGCCGGGGGCGCGGGGCAGCGGTGTGCAGCTAGCGGCGGACTGCCCGCCCGACACGCTGGCCGAAAACTGGCAGCGGCTGATCTTAACGCATCTGGCCGAGCGCACCCACCCGGGCGTGCTGATCGGTGCGCCGCTGACCGATGTGAAGATCACGCTGGCGGCGGGCCGTGCCCACCAGAAGCATACCGAAGGCGGGGACTTCCGCCAGGCGACCTACCGCGCCGTGCGGCAGGGTCTGCGGATGGCCGAGGCGAAGGACGGCGTGCAGCTGTTGGAGCCGTGGTATGATTTTACGTTGGAGCTGCCCGCCGACGCGCTGGGCCGCGCCATGGCCGATGTGCAGAGGATGTGCGGCAGCTTTGAGGCACCGGAGACGTCAGGCGGCACGGTGCGGCTGACGGGCCGTCTGCCTGTGGCGACGGCGCGGGGCTATGCGCGGGAGGTCGCGGCCTACACCCACGGGCTGGGCCGCTGGGCCGTGCTGCCTGCCGGGTACGACGCCTGCCATAACGCCGACGAGATTGTCTCCGCCGCGGGGTATGACCCCGACGCGGATGTGGAAAACCCGGCGGATTCGGTGTTCTGCGCCCACGGGGCCGGGTATCTGGTCAAATGGGACGAGGTGCCTGCCCGGGCACATCTGTCCACCGGGCTGGAACGACGGCTGAACGGCGAGACGGCGACAGAAGAAGCCGACGCTGAGGACGATGCCAACGCGCGCCGCCGCCGTGCCGACGCCTACCGCGGCACGCTGGAGCAGGACAAAGAACTGTTGGCAATTTTTGAACGAACCTACGGAAAAATAAAGCGCCGCGGCGAGACGGGCGACGCGAAAAAGGCGGCCCGCGCGGCCCTGCACACGGCCCCCGCGGCGGCGTCCGTGCCCGCAAAGCCCGTGCCCGCCGGGCCGGACTACCTGCTGGTGGACGGCTACAACGTCATTTTTGCGTGGGATGATTTAAGGAAACTGGCCGACGGCAATCTGGACGCCGCGCGGCGCAGGCTGATGGATATTCTGTGCAACTACGCGGGCTACCGCCGCTGTGTGCCGATCCTGGTTTTTGACGCCTACAAGGTGCGCGGCGGCGCGCGGGAGGTGGAGCAGTACCACAATTTGTATGTTGTTTACACCCGCGAGGCCGAGACGGCGGATATGTACATTGAGCGCGCGACCCACGAGCTGGCGAAGGAGCACCGCACCCGCGTTGTCAGCAGCGACGGCGCGGAGCAGATCATCGTCATGGGGCACGGCGCACTGCGCGTGAGCGCCCGGGCGTTTGAGGAGGAAGTCAGGGCCGTGGAGAAGGAGATACGGGAGTTTTTGGGGGAATAAAACGAAGGGTAGGGGCGAGGCATGCCTCGCCTGCAGCTTACCCATGAGATGGAGCTGATGGGAAAGCTGCGGGCCGGGCATGCCCGGCCCCTACTTTTTGGGCAGCGGAAAACTTTCAGAAACCCTGCCGTGCTATACTGGCCTCAACGAAAGGGGGAAAACGCGATGCTTCCGATTTTGATCGTGGATGATGAGCCGCATATTGCCAGGCTCATTGAGATGACGCTGGAGCCGCTGGGGCAGCCGCTTGTGCTGGCCTGCGACGGCGAGCAGGCCGCCGACCTGCTGGAAAAGCAGCAGTTTGATCTGGTGCTGCTGGACGTCATGCTGCCGGGCGTGGACGGCTTTGCACTGATGGACTACATTGCGCCAACCGGCACGCCGGTCATCTTTCTGACGGCGAAAAACGCCGTAGCGGACCGGGTGCGCGGGTTGAAGCTGGGCGCGTATGACTACATCGTCAAGCCGTTTGCCCCGGCGGAGCTGCTGGCCCGGGTCGAGGGACTTCTGCGCCACACCGGGCGGCGGGCGGCGACGCTGAGGGTGTTCGATGCCGAGGTAGACCCGGACAACCGCACCGTGACCCAAAACGGGCGCGCGGTGGAGCTGACCCCGCGGGAGTTTACGCTGCTGTTGGTTCTGGTGCGGGCGCGGGGGCAGGCGCTCTACCGTGATATTTTGTATGAGCGGGTCTGGGGCCCCGACGCGGAGCCGAACCCGCGGGCGCTGGATCTGCACATCCACCGGCTGCGCAAAAAGCTGGACTGGGCGGACAAGATCGTGACCGTGCCGAAGGTGGGGTATAAGCTGCTGGCAGAACGGTAGGGGCCGGGTATGCCCGGCCCGCGGGCTGCAAGACGGCAGACCGTGAATGGGTCATGGCGGAAGGCTGCCGGGCCGGACATGTCCGGCCCCTACATGGCGGTAAATCAGAATGGATCATACAACCGGGAAACCGCAGGAGGTGACTTTATGAAGCGTACATCCATGTACACGGCTGTCCTTGCACTCTCGCTGGCAATGGCGCTGGCGGGCGGCGGGCTGGCGTGCAGGACGTTCCGGGAACGGCTGGACGCGCTGGAGGAACAGGCGGTTTTGCAGCACCAGCGCAATGTCTGTGGGCTGGAGGACGCCTTTGCCGCCGAGTACGATACCCGGCGCGGCGCGGGCTATCTGAGCAGCGGGGCCGACTCGGTCTGCGCCCGGGTAGGGCAGGCGTACACCCGCGGCCAGTGGCTGATCCTGGGCAGCAGCACTGCCGCGTTTGCGCTGATGCGGGAGGGCGACGTCGCCTACAGCGCCCTGCCGGAGAGCGTGGCCGCCGCCGATGTGCAGCAGGCCGCCGCGGCCACGGACGGCATCCTGCTGCGCGGGGAGACGCTGCTGCTGGGCGGGGTGCTGAACACGCCCTACTCCTACCCCGTGGCCGTCGTCACGGCGGCGGATGCGTCCGAGGCGTTCGCCGCGCGGAACCGGCTTTTGTACAGCTGGCTGGCCGTGCAGGCGATCATCACGCTGGCGGCGCTCGTCGCGGCGTACCACTATGAGCGTCTACAGGAGCTGAACGCCCGCCAGAGCCGCTTTGTGGCCGACCTGACCCACGAGCTGAAAACGCCGCTGACCAGCCTGATCGGCTACGCCGACCTGCTGCGCGGCGGCACGCTGGATGCGGAACGACGGCGCACGGCGGCGGAGGCCCTCTACCATGAGTCCGCACGGCTGGAGAGTTTGAGCCAGCAGCTTTTGGCGCTGAACGGCTTGCAGGAGGACGGCGTGGTGCTGCGCCCTGTGCGGGTGGCCGCGGCCTTTGCCGATGCCGTGCGCAGTCTGCCGGATGTGGTGCTGGACTGCGACGCGCCCGCGGAGGCCGTTGTGCTGGCGGACCGGGTGCTGCTGGCGGACCTTGTGCGCAATCTGGCGCTGAATGCATGGCACGCCGGGCCGCAGGACGGCGCGGTCCACCTGCGCTGCACCGACGCGGGCGAATGCTGGCGGCTGACCGTGCAGGACACGGGCTGCGGTATCCCGGCGGAGGCGCTGCCCCACCTGACCGAGCCGTTCTACCGCGTGGACAAGGCCCGCGCCCGGGCCAACGGCGGCAGCGGCGTGGGGCTGGCGCTCTGCGCACAAATTGCAGAGGCATTCGGCACGCAGATGACCTTTGCAAGCCGTGTGGGCGAGGGCACGACAGTGACGATTTTATTGCAGAAGGAGGCAGAGCATGAAGAAGCAGCGCAGCAACAATAAATTTTTAAAAATTGCCGCGGTGAGCCTGGCTCTGCTGGCACTGCCGCCGCTGGCCGTGTACGGGCAGACGGTGCGCTGCCGTGCGGCCCAGCCGCGGCCCGCCCTGCCCGGCGTGATGAGCGACGAGATACGCCTGGACCCCGTGGCCGGGGCGCTCTACCGTTACGGCGTGCAGGGCGGCATCAATCGGGCGGACAGCTATTGGTCTGACAATGTCTTTACCGTACTGCGCGGAAAGCTGAAGCAGGCCGCCACGCGGGGCCTTCTCAGCCGGGAGCAGCTTGACTACCTGCTGGACCGCGTGGCCGAGGGCGAGGCCCACGCCGGGCCGGTGCAGCCGGAAAACGGCAGCGTGCAGGTCCAGTGCTACGGGTGCAGCTACACGGGCAATATCCAGACTGTGAGCTTCCAGATGTACACGGTGAACGCCTACAAGGTGACGGAAAGCGGCGAGATGTACAGTATCGACGATGAGACGAGCATCGGGCTGATGTATCTGCCCGGCAACGGCGCGTTTTTGCAGGTCAGCGTCCTTGACAACCGACTGCCCGCGGCAGAGAGTACACCGGGGGAGCAGGTGCAGGCGTTTTTGACCCAGCTGGACACAACGCTGGACGGCAGCTGGGAGCAGACCACCACGGAGGACGGGCTGGAATATAAGCATACCTCCGGTGTGCTGCGGGTCGTGCGCTATGCCCCGGACGAGGTCGATTTCGCTCTGTGTGTCACGCTGGACCCCGACGTCTACGGCGGCCTGGACACGCTGAGCAATGTGGTCATCGGCCCCGATGGGACGATCTACACGCCGGGCGGGGAATATGGAACTTTTTGAAAAGGAAGAAAAGCGCCCTGCACGGTAAAAAAGTGCAGGGCGCTTTGCGGTTTCAGTTGGCGCTGCTCAGGCGGTAGCCGACCTTGTAGACGGTCTGGATGTCGTTTTGCAGGCCGAGCTTGCGGCGCAGGCGGTTGATATGTACGTCCACGGTGCGGCTCTCGCCGATAAAGGCGTAGCCCCAGGCAGCCTCGAGCAGCTGGCTGCGGCTTAAAGCTGTGTCGCAGTTGGTCACGAGCACAGCCAGCAGGGCGAACTCCCGCGGGGTCAGCAGCAGCTCATGCCCGGCGCGGGATACGCGGTGGGCGGTAAGGTCAACGGCAAGGTCTTTATACAGAATATCCTGTTTGCGGTTTATGATGGGATTCATAGCGGGGCCTCCTTCCGGCAGGATGCTTTTTGAAAGGGTGTACTGTCTATTATAACGACAAATGTTTCCGAGTTGTTACAAAATGCGGGAGAATTTGGACGGAAGTTTGACTTTTGTTTAGAAATTGGCAGAAAAGTTGACGGCTGGGGCGAACGGGCTGGACCCTTCCGGCCATCGCTGCGCTCGGCCACCTCCCCTAAAAGGGGAGGCTTAGCCGCCGGTTTTCCACATTTCAACAAACCCTGTCTATCGTGCTATTTTGTGGGTTTGCACGGGGTTTTCCACAGTTTCAACATGGTTTTCCACATTTCCACAGTGGAAAGATGTCGAAAACCTGTGCAAAATGTGGAGAAAGCCCGCCGCGGCGGGATTTTTTGCGGTTCGTTCAAAGTTGTTTCACACGCTGTTCATTTTTTGGGAGCATGCTATAATAGTTACAAAAGATAAGGAGGAGGCATTCCCTATGAAAGAGACGACACAGCCGCCGAAGGACCCCAAAAAGAAGCTTTGGATCGGCTATGCGATCATTCTGGCCATCGTTATTTTAAGCAATGTTTTCCTGTTCCCGGCTTTGATGCAGGCGAGCGTGAAAAGCGTGAACTACAGCACCTTCCTGCAAATGCTGGAGAGCAAGGAGCTGGCCACCGTCCAGATCGAAGATCAGCAGATCTACTTTGTGGACAAGAACGACAATTCCTACAAAACCAACGCCATTGCGCAGGACAACAACCTCGTCACCCGGCTGGAGGATGCGGGGGTGGAGTTCGGCACGGTTTATCAGTCGCCCACGATCTGGGATTCGCTGCTGAACCTGCT
>OJRB01001300.1_pt1 | contig 12411 bp, 13 predicted proteins | sample 1599061 | NCBI WGS metagenome assembly OJRB01 (sample SAMN03922522, study PRJEB24848) | human gut metagenome | isolation source: stool sample | host: Homo sapiens | place: Germany | collected 2010-02 | reverse complement strand
GCTTAAAAGGCTTCCGAAATTCGGGAGCCTTTTTCGTATTTGCGTACAAGTTGTGCAATCGGTACTGAACACGAACCGATTTTCCTGCATTCTTTTACGGAAAAACAGTTGTGAATCCCCGAAGAATGTGAGATAATAGGGAACGATTTCTATTTTAAAGGGTATTACAGACCAGAAGGAGGGAAAACCATGTATTCTTTTGACAGCAGAGTGCGTTACAGCGAGGTAGACGAAGACAGGAAGCTTTCCCTGACCGGAGTGATCAATTACATGCAGGACTGCTCCACGTTTCAGTCGGAGGACTTAAACATGGGAATTGATTATCTCACGGAAAAGCACCGTGCATGGTTGCTTTCTTCCTGGCAGATCATTGTGGACCGTTATCCGAAACTGGGAGAACGCATTGTGGTGAGTACCTGGCCCTATGATTTCAAAGGCATTTACGGACTGCGTAATTTTACGATCCAGGATCCGGAGGGCAATTACCTGGTGCGGGCCAATTCCAACTGGTTCTTCTTTGACACGGAGCACGGAGTACCGGTGCGCGTGGGGGAGGAAGACATCCGGGGATACGGCGTGGGACAGGAGGAAAAGCTTTCCATGGACTACGCGCCGAGAAGAATTCCGCTTCCGGCTGAGTATGAGGAATATCCGCTCATTGCGGTGGCGGCACATCACATTGACACAAATCATCATGTGAACAATGCCCAGTATGTGGAAATCGCGCGTGAGGTATTGCCTGCGGGACTTCTCATCCGGGAACTCCGGGTAGAGTACAAGAAAGCGGCAGTCCTTGGCGACCAGATCATTCCGCGCGTCAGCGTGGAAGAGGGGTGCTATACAATAGCCCTCTGCGATACAGAAGGAAAGCCTTACGCAGTTGTATGGCTGCGGACAGGCGTTACTGTACACGGGTAGGCATTTTCTGAACTGAAAATGCCGTATGATACAGCGGTGGCAGCAGATTTTGCCGATTTGGAATGCGAAGCATCGGCAAAATCCGTTGCTGTTTGCGCAACGCGTGAACAGTAACAGGCAGGTAAGCCGGTTGTGAAGGAACGACCAGAAAGAGAGAACCAGATGATAGAATTAGGAAAGATACAGCCCCTTGTAGTTCAGAGAGAAAAAGAATTCGGAGTGTATCTTGGCGAGAAGAAAGACGATAAGAACTCTGTACTTCTGCCGAAAAAACAGGTGCCGGAAGGCACAAAGGTGGGCGACAGCCTGGAGGTATTTGTATATAAGGATTCCCAGGACCGCCTCATTGCAACCACCAACCGCCCGAAGCTGCAGGTTGGGGAGACTGCCGTACTGACAGTCAAGGACGTGGCAAAGATCGGAGCATTCCTCGATATGGGACTGGAAAAAGATCTGCTGCTTCCGTTTAAAGAGCAGAACCATAAGGTGCGTCAGGGAGAGAACTGCCTGGTAGCCCTTTATGTAGACAAGAGCCAGAGACTGGCTGCCACCATGAATGTGTATTCCTACATGAGCGCAGAGTCTCCTTACAAGAAGGATGACAAGGTGCAGGGAACTATTTACGAGATCAATGAGAATCTCGGAGCATTCGTTGCAGTGGACAACCGCTACTACGGACTCATCCCGAAGAAGGAGCTCTACGGAGATTTCCACATGGGAGATGTGATTGAAGCCCGCGTAGTGAAAGTGCGCGATGACGGCAAGCTGGATTTAAGCCCGCGTCAGAAAGCTTACATGCAGATGGACGACGATGCTGAGCTGGTATTAAAGGTCATTGATGAGTTTGACGGCGTACTTCCGTTCAACGACAAGGCAAGACCGGAGACCATCATGCGGGAATTCAAGCTGAGCAAGAATGCCTTCAAGCGTGCAGTCGGCAAATTACTGAAAGAAAACAAAGTCCGTATTACGGAGAAAACCATAGAGAGAATATAGGAGGATAGTTTTGGACACGATAGAATACTATAATAAGTATGCGTCGCGAATTTTTGAGGATACAGTAGACCGGGACATGGAGCCGCAGCGGGAGGAGTTCTTAGAGGAACTCCGGGAGATCGACGGCGACACCATCCTGGATCTTGGATGCGGCTCCGGCCGCGACAGCCTGGCTTTTTACGAGCAGGGCTTTGATGTGACCCCGCTGGATGCATCAGAGGAGATGTGCAAGCTGGCAGAGATCCACACAGGCCTGGAAGTGCTGTGCATGGACTATGAGGACATGGAGTTTGATGATGCCTTTGACGGCATCTGGGGCAATGAGGCTCTTATCCATGTGCCGGAGGACGAACTGCCGGGTATCCTGGAAAAACTGACCGAGGCGCTGTGCCAGAACGGAATCTTATTCCTTTCCTTCCAGGAAGGAGACTTTGAGGGCCAGAGAAGTGGCCGGTATTTCTGTGAGTACACACGGGAAGAGCTGGAGCGCATTCTGACCGAAACCGGACGTCTGGAAATCTTGAAACTCTGGACTACGGAGGATGAAGACAGGGAAGCAGGAGACAAGCTTCTCAATGTACTTGCAAAAAAGATTTCCTGACCGAACAGACGCACACCAGGCGCAGCAAAACGGGCGATTGAAACAGCTTATGTTTCACCGGTGTGATAAGGAGGTATTATGGGAGTTAGGGGAAAGTCTCTGTTTCGGGATTATATTCTGATCCTGATCGGGGCGTCAATTATGGGGTTTGCGATCAAAAACATTTATGATCCCATCGGACTGGTCACGGGAGGGGCTTCCGGTGTGGCCATCATCTTAAAAAAACAGTTTGGAGTACCTCTGTGGCTGACGAACACGGCTATTAACATTCCGCTGTTCGCGGCTGCAGCAAAGCTAAAGGGCTGGAGCTTTATCAAGCGGACGCTTCTGGCTACGGTCACGCTGTCGGTTTCCCTTTATGTGATTCCGGAGATGCCGTTTCTGATGGATGATCTGTTTTTAACGGCGCTGTTTGGCGGTCTGATCACCGGAGCCGGGGCCGGCATTGTGTTTGCCTGTCAGGCCACAACCGGCGGGACCGACATGCTGGCTGCCATCATCCGGCGCTGGCTGCCGCACTATACGCTTGCCCAGATCCTGCAGGTGTTGGACGCGGTCATCGTTCTGATCGGCGCGGGAATTTTTGGCGTTACCTATGCGCTGTACGCGCTGATTGCCATTTACGCGGTTTCCAAGGTGTCGGACGGAATCATTGAAGGTATGAAATATTCCAAGGTGGCCTATATCATCTCGGATAAGAGTACAGAAATTGCTGCAGCCATCTTAAAAGAGCTGGAGCGCGGCGTGACGGCTTTGGATGCAAAGGGAATGTACTCCGGAAACCGGAAGGATGTCCTGTTTTGTGTTGTATCGAGAAAAGAAATTGCACAATTAAAGGAACTCGTAGTTGGTCATGATGCACAAGCTTTTGTCATCGTAAGCGATGCGCGGGAGGTTTTAGGAGAGGGTTTTATTGAATATAGACAATAAAACCTCAAAAAAGGCAGGCAAGTATTGGATACTTGCTTGCTTTTTTCTGCAAAGTGCATTAAAATATACGATAAGGGTCCTTTCAGGTTTGTGCGATTTTACAAAACGGGGCGGTATTACGAAATTAGGATTAAGGAGTGAATATTATGATTTCAAACCAGATTCTTCAGACAACCATTGACGGGCTGAAGGGGATCACCAGAATTGATCTGTGTATCTGTGATACGGAAGGAAAGGTGCTGGCTTCCACATTTCCGGAGGCAGAAGAGTACGAGAATTCCATTCTTTCCTTCGTAGATTCACCGGCAGACAGCCAGGTGATCCAGGGTTATCAGTTCTTCAAGGTGTTCGATGAGCATCAGCTGGAGTATATCCTGTTAGCCAAGGGCAGCAGTGATGACGTCTACATGGTAGGAAAGCTGGCAGCGTTCCAGATCCAGAACCTTCTGGTAGCCTACAAGGAGCGTTTCGACAAAGATAACTTCATCAAGAACCTGCTTCTTGACAACCTGCTGTTAGTCGATATTTACAACCGCGCGAAGAAGCTGCACATTGAAACCAACGTGCGCAGAGTTGTTTTCCTGATCGAGACCAAACAGGAGAAAGACATCAACGCACTGGAGACTGTCCGCAGCCTGTTTGCCACCAAGACAAAAGATTTTATCACTGCGGTGGATGAGAAGAACATCATTCTCGTAAAAGAAGTAAAACCGAATGAGGACTACGCAGATCTGGAGAAGACCGCCAGCGTCATCCTCGATATGTTAAGCTCCGAGGCCATGACCAAGGTGCGCGTGGCTTACGGTACCGTAGTCAACGATATCAAGGAAGTATCCCGTTCCTACAAGGAAGCGAAGATGGCTCTGGATGTCGGCAAGATCTTTTACAACGGAAAGAACGTGGTTGCGTACGGAACGCTGGGAATCGGCCGTCTGATCTATCAGCTGCCGCTGCCGCTGTGCCGTATGTTCATTCGCGAGATCTTCGACGGCAAATCCCCGGACGAGTTTGACGAGGAGACCTTAACCACCATCAACAAATTCTTTGAGAACAGCTTAAACGTATCGGAAACATCCCGGCAGCTCTACATCCACAGAAACACCCTGGTGTACCGCCTGGACAAACTCCAGAAGAGCACCGGACTGGATCTGCGTGTCTTTGAAGATGCCATCACCTTCAAGATTGCGCTGATGGTTGTTAAGTACATGAAATACATGGAGAACCTGGACTATTAATCATGATAGAAATTCGTAATATAAGCAAAACATACGATAACGGAAGCAAGGCACTGAAGGACATTGACATCCGCATCCAGGACGGAGAGTTTGTCTTTATCATGGGACGGAGCGGATCAGGAAAATCAACCCTGATCCGCCTTCTGCTGAAAGAGGCAGAGCCTTCATCGGGACGCATCATCGTCAACGATATGGACCTTCAGAAGATGCCGCGCCGTTACATACCGAAATACCGCCGTCGTCTTGGCGTGGTGTTTCAGGATTTCCGGCTTTTAAAAGACCGGACGGTATTTGAAAATGTAGCATTTGCCCAGCGTGTGGTAGGTGCTTCCCCCAGAAAAATCCGCGAAGAGGTTCCGCGCATTTTGAAGCTGGTGGGACTTTCTTCCAAATATAAGTCTTTCCCGCATCAGCTTTCCGGCGGAGAACAGCAGCGTGTGGCTATTGCCCGCGCCCTCATCAACCGGCCGGAGGTACTTCTTGCCGATGAGCCGACTGGAAACCTGGACCATGAGAATGCAACGGAGATCATGAAGCTTCTGGAGCGGATCAACGCGCTTGGCACTACGGTTGTGGTCGTAACCCACAGTCAGGAGATTGTAGACCAGATGGGAAAACGAGTCATTACCCTGAATAAGGGACGTCTGGTAAGTGACGAAAGAAAGGGTGGATCAGACCGTGAAGATTAGTACATTCTGGTATTGCGTGAAAGAGGGCATGAAGAATATATGCAGAAACATCTGGTTTTCGCTTGCTTCTGTGGCGACGATTTCTGCATGTATTTTTTTGTTTTGCCTGTTTTTTTCCATTATTGCCAATATCCGCTATATGGTGAAGCATGTGGAGAGCACGGTTGGAATTACCGTGCTGTTTGATGAGAATCTGACAGAGCAGGATATCCAGGGGCTTGGTGAGATTATCCACCAGCGGCCTGAGATCCGCGAGATGTATTATATTTCTGCGGAAGATGCCTGGAATTCTTTTAAGGAAGAATATTTTGCAGGCCATGAGGAACTGGCCGAAGGCTTTGCGGAAGATAATCCGCTGGCTGGTTCTGCTTCTTATGAGATCTTTTTAAACGATATTTCCCAGCAGGATGAGCTGGTTGCGTATTTACAGGGTCTGGATGGCGTACGCCAGGTGAACTATTCCAACTCAGCGGTCGCCGGTTTTTCAGGCTTCAACCGTGTGATCGGTGTGCTGTCTTCCCTGATCATCGGTGTGCTTCTGGCAGTATCCCTGTTTTTGATCAACAACACCATTTCCGTAGCAGCGGCATTCCGCAGACAGGAGTGCCAGATCATGCGTTTGATCGGTGCTACAAATTTTATGATCCGCGCTCCGTTTATCGTTGAGGGCGTGATGATCGGCCTCATTGGCGCGCTGATCCCGTTGGCAGGAACCTATTTCCTCTATACAAAAGGAATTGTGTATCTGTCTGAGCGGTTTCATGTGCTCTCCAACCTGTTTTATTTTGTACCGGTTGGTGAAATCTATCCGCTGCTGATCGGGGCAGCACTGATCCTGGGTGTTGGAATCGGATTCTTTGGAAGCTTTTTCACCATCCGCAAGTATATGAAGGTGTAATGATGCATAGAAACAAATGGAAAAGAATGCAGAGGCGCATGCTGGCTGCGGTGATGGGCACAGTGCTTGCCATGTCCTCATTCCAGACAGCTTACGCGACCAAGCAGGATGTGGAGGCGGCCAAAAAAAAGGTCAGCTCCATTGAGGAAGAAAAGAAAAAGGTACAGACTACCATCAAGAACCTGGAAGGTCTAAAGAACGATGCGGCAGCGTATGTCAAAGAGCTGGACGGCAGCCTGACAAAACTGGAGGGAGAACTGGACCAGCTTTCTACCCAGATCGGAAACAAAGAACAGGAGATTGCCGATACCGGCGTGGCTCTGGAGCAGGCGAAAGAGACGGAAAATAAGCAGTATGCCGATATGAAGCTTCGTATCAAATACATGTACGAGCAGGGCAATACCAGCTACATTGATATGCTGTTTCAGTCTGAGGATATGGTACAGCTTATGAACCGGGCTGAGTACATCAACAAAATTTCCGACTATGACCGCAAGAAGATGGATGAGTACGAGGCAACCCGCCAGACGATTGCGGACGAAGAACAGAAATTAAAAGATGACCGGGAAGCGCTTCTCGACATGCAGGAGAAAACAAAGGCAAAGCAGGAATCAGTCAAGACGCTGCGTGCCCAGAAAAATAAGGAAATGCAAAGCTATGCCGGTCAGATTGATACAGCCCAGAGCCAGGTAGACCAGTACAACGCGGATCTGGCGGCGCAGGAGAACAAGATCAAGCAGATCGAGGCAGAAATCAGGCGCAAGGAAGAAGAGGAGCGCAAGAAAGCGGAAGCGGCCCGCAAGGCAGAAGAGGAAGCCCGCAAAAAAGCAGAAGCAGCAGGAAAGAAAGTTTCTGCTACAGATAAAGCCGCTTCGTATAATGTTGCCAGTCTTGGGAATATTAGCTTTAAGTGGCCGTGTCCGTCCAGCGGACGCATTTCTTCCGGTTTCGGAAGCAGAACCTCTCCGACAAAAGGAGCGTCCAGCAATCATCAGGGAATCGATATCCCGGCATCCACCGGAGCGGCCATCACGGCAGCAGCATCCGGCACGGTTGTGGTATCTACCTACAGCTATTCCGCGGGAAATTACATCATGATCAGTCATGGCGGCGGTGTATACACCGTATATATGCACTGTTCCCAGCTCCTGGCATCGGAAGGCCAGACGGTAAAACAGGGACAGACCATTGCGAAAGTAGGATCTACCGGCTATTCCACCGGTCCGCACCTGCATTTTGGCATCCGTTCCGGTGGGCGCTATGTAAATCCGCAGTCCTATGTAAGTCCGTAAAGAAATGGTATTTCGCAGTTTACAGTTACAAAGTGCCTGTCCGAACAATAGGAGCAGCGTATGGACAGCAGGCGGGAATCATAAACAGACGAGGTGACATCATTGGAGAAAGAAAATAAAGGCAAGTCAAAGTTTTGGAAAGGCGTCTTAGCAGGTTCCCTTGTAACTGCTTTGGCAGGTTTTGGCATTGTGGGTGTGGCAACTGGTATTTCTGTGATCGGGCGTACCGTGATCGAGAATCAGGCGCAGAATACAACAGCAGAGGGTTCCGGCAGCGATGCCGTTCGAACCCAGGTAAATTTAAAACAGGTGGATGCAAAAATTTCCGTGCTTCAGCAGATCATCGACCGGTATTTCCTATTCGATGAAGACGCGGAGCAGATGGAAACCGGAATCTACAAAGGCATGCTGGCCGGACTGGATGATCCGTACACCGTTTATTATACTCCGGAGGAGTACAGTTCCCTGACAGAGGAGACCAGCGGTGTATACTGTGGCATTGGTGTGCTGGTCAGCAAGAATGTGCAGACCGGGGCAGTGACGGCGCTCCGCGTTTTCCCGGGTTCCCCGGCAGAAGAGGCGGGCATGCAGAAAGGCGATATCATCTATAAGGTAAAGGATGTCTCTGCAGCGGATGAAGAACTTGACATTCTGGTTCAGGAGTACATCCGCGGTGAGGAAGGCTCCTATGTCGATGTGACGGTTCTGCGCGGAACCGAAGAAATCCCGCTCCACATTCAGCGTCGTATGGTGGAGGTGGCTACGGTAGAACACCAGATGCTGCCGGACAAGACCGGATATGTAGAAGTAACCCAGTTTGATACTGTGACAGCAGAGCAGTTTATCGCTGCGGTGTCTGATCTGGAACAGCAGGGTATGGAGCGCCTGATCATTGACCTGCGCGACAATCCGGGCGGCGTAGTAACATCCTGTGTGGAGATGGCGGCATACGTTCTGCCGGAAAACCAGCATGATGGAACCATTCTTTCTACCGCTACCAAGACCGGGCAGGAAGAACGCTACTACTGCCAGGACGGTGAGACCCGCCATGATGTGAGAGGAACAAGCACGGAGGACGGCGATTTTCCGAAAGCCGATGACCATGAACTCAATGTTCCAATTGCGGTGCTGATCAACGGTCAGTCTGCCAGTGCGGCAGAAGTATTTGCCGGTGCCCTGCAGGACTACGGCGCAGCAACCCTGGTGGGAACCACTTCCTTCGGAAAAGGCATTGTGCAAAGCCTGATCCCGTTAACGGACGGATCTGCAGTCAAGATCACTACCGCCCACTACTACACCCCGGCCGGACATGACCTTCATAAGAAGGGACTGACACCGGATATAACGGTAGAACAGAAGCTGGATGAGGATCTCATCGGACAGTACGACATTCCGCTGGAACGGGATAATCAGGTTCAGGCAGCCATCGAAGTGCTGGAAAAGTAGAAAACATCTGGTATCTTAAAAAGAAAATAATCTGATACTTGCCGCATGCATAGAACAAAATGCATGCGGCTTTCTTTGTATTTTATCAAGTACAACGATACATCTGATGCCTTAAAAAAGAATGATTCTGGTAATTTTCATAATACCAGACAAGCCATATAATGAATCCATAAGAAATCCGGTACGGCAGGTTCAAAGGAAGGATGGCCGGAAGGAAAAACAGTCAGTAGAAAACAAAAATGGAGGATAAACTTATGGCAGAGCAGAATTTAAAAAAAGTATATGGAATTTTTATTGATGGACAGTGGCGTCCGGCTTCTGACGGAGCTGTTTACACCAGTACCAATCCGGCAAACGGTTAGGAACTGGCCCAGTGCGCGGAGGCGACCAGGGAAGATGGGGATGCGGCGGTGAAGGCAGCCTGGAAGGTATATCCGGAGTGGCAAAAGACAACCAAGGAACAGCGTGCGGCAATTCTGGAAAAGATTGCGGACCGCATCGAGGAGAACGCGGCATGGCTGGCGAAAGTAGCAAGCTAAACAAAGTGCCGTCAGGATTTTATCCGGCAAAGTAAAAATTTAAGAATATTCACGAAAGGTCCGAAGCAGGGCTGGGTGGTATCCCGCTGCGCAAAATATAAGTGCTGCATCGTCCGAACACAATACCCATATTTTGCACAGCGGTATGCCGGGATTACCGGCTTCGGACCTTTATTGCTATTGCTTTTAAATTGTTATTATCTTTTAGTGGCAGCTGTGCTCGCCGCAGGTATGGCCTTCGCCTTCATGGTCGTGGTGGTTGCAGTGCACGTTCGGGTTATAGCCGAGGGTTCCGGCTAACAGTGCATGAACGGCTTCGTCTGCGCTTCCGCTTGCGCCGCCGTACAGCCGGATGCCGGCCTGGGCGAGTGCGTTCTGGGCACCGCCGCCGATGCCTCCGCAGATCAGAGTGTCTACATTATGCTCTACCAGAAAACCGGCAAGTGCGCCATGGCCGCTTCCGTTGGTGGAGACAACCTCGGAACTGGTTATGCTTCCATTTTCCACTGTGTAAAGCTTAAACTGTTCAGTGTGTCCAAAGTGCTGAAAAATTTCTCCGTTTTCATATGTGACTGCAATTTTCATAATACCTTCTCCTTTTTTATGTTGTGGATTGGAAACAGGAAGGATGGGGGCAGCCGCAGCCTTGCGACACCCACATTGCTGGCAGTGTGAATACTCCCGGCCTTCACAGATGCGGTAATTTCCGCCGGTGATGATGAGGCGTTTCCCATTTACGATGCATTGTGCCAGCTTATAACGGGCACTTTCGTAGATTTCCGTGACGGTTGTACGGGAAATGTCCATCTGCTCGGAGCATTGTTCATGGGTCCTCTTTTCCAGATCAACCAGCCGGATCACTTCGTATTCATCCAGTGTGAGGGTGATCGTGTCATCTTTATGGCCATTTTCCGGACAGAAAGAATCATATTGCGGCGAGAAGCAGATCCGCCGGCATTTTGGGGGTCTTGGCATGTGAAATCCTCCTTGTTTTCGACATATGTCGATTATACCACGCAAAAAAGAAAAGTCAATAGCTAAACTCTTATTATCCTGAGGATTTTAGGAATAAGGATTGACAGATCTCTTTGATTGGGGTACCATCCAATATGGATATACTATAGAAGAGGTGAAAATCACATGTTAAAGGTAGAGAACCTCACATTCGAGGTGAATGAAGAGGGAAGAAAGCGCTGTCTGGTCAATCATGTCAGCTTTCAGGTTGCGGATGGCGAGATGTTGGTGATTACCGGTCCAAATGGCGGCGGCAAATCTACGCTGGCCAAGGTACTGGCCGGAATTGAAAAAGCGAATGAGGGCCAGATTTTTCTGGATGATGAAAATATTTCCGGTTATGATATCGACCACCGTGCCAATGCGGGCATCGGTTACGCGTTTCAGCAGCCGCCGCGTTTTAAGGGTATGACGGTGGCAAGAATGCTGTCTCTGGCAGCTGGAAAGGAACTGAGCGAAGCCGAAAGCTGCAGACTGCTTTCGGCAGTCGGACTTTGTTCCGCGGATTATCTGAACCGCCAGATGGACGGTACACTCTCTGGTGGTGAGATGAAGCGCCTGGAGATTGCGACAGTCCTGGCAAAACCACATAAGGCCAGCATTTTTGATGAGCCGGAGGCTGGTATTGATTTATGGAGCTTCTCCATGCTGATCAAACGTTTTGAGGAGATTCACAAAGAAAAGAAGGAAAGTCTGATACTGATTTCCCATCAGGAACGGATCATCCGCATGGCGGATAAAATTATGGTGATCGAGGACGGCGAAGTGAAACAGTACGGAGGCCGAGACGAGGTTCTGCCAACGCTGTTTACGCAGGAAAGCTGCGGCCGGTGCGCAAACGGACTGGAAGGAGGTGGCTGCTGATGACACAGATCAATGAGACAACCCAGGGGGTGCTGGATCAGATCAGCGAAGGCTTTGACCAGAATGGTGCTTATAACCTCCGCCAGAATGGTGTTTCCATCTGTCATGGGGACAGTGAGCATATCAGGATCCGCAAAAAAGAAGATAAGCCGGGCATCGATATCCTGATTGATGGCGATACAAAAGGAGAGAGAGTTTTTATTCCAGTGGTGGTCAGCGTTTCCGGAATGACCGATCTGGTTTATAATGATTTCTATATTGCGGATGGCGCGGATGTTACGATCGTGGCAGGCTGCGGCATCCATAACAGCGGCTGTAATGAGAGCCGCCATGATGGCATTCATACCTTTCATGTTGGAAAGAATGCCAATGTTCATTATGAAGAGAAACATTATGGCGAAGGAAATGGAACCGGAAGCCGTGTTTTAAATCCGGTAACCAATATTGAATTGGGGGAGAATTCTGTATTTACCCTGGACACGGTTCAGATTAAAGGCGTGGATTCCACGGTCCGCAACACGAATATTTCCATGGAAGCGGGTTCCAAACTTTATGTGATCGAGCGCATTATGACCGATGGAAAACAGCATGCGGAGTCCAATATGGAAGTCTGCATGAACGGAAGCGGTTCCTCTGCGCAGATTGTATCTCGTTCTGTGGGAAAGGGCGAGTCTTCCCAGGTGTTCCATCCGAAGGCTGTTGGCAACACGAAATGCCATGCTCACATCCAGTGCGATTCCATCATCATGGATCACGCAAGAGTTGGTTCCATCCCGGAAATCCAGGCAAATCATGTAGACGCGGCCATTGTCCATGAGGCGGCAATTGGACGCATCAACGATGAGCAGCTGTTAAAACTCCGCACGCTTGGCATGACTGAGGCGGAAGCAGAGAACGTGATCATTGAAAATTTCTTAAGTTAACATTCTGTTATCAGGACAGGGGCGAAAGATCTGCTGAGGTAGATTTTCGCCCCTCTTTTGATTGTC
>OJRB01001294.1_pt1 | contig 12459 bp, 8 predicted proteins | sample 1599061 | NCBI WGS metagenome assembly OJRB01 (sample SAMN03922522, study PRJEB24848) | human gut metagenome | isolation source: stool sample | host: Homo sapiens | place: Germany | collected 2010-02 | reverse complement strand
TACGAGATCAGCCTCGGTCTCGTGGGCTCGGAGATGTGTATAAGAGACAGGAAGTTGTCCTTCGTCAGCGCCGTGGTCTCAGTGTCCGGCAGGTCGGCGACGTCCTTCGTGATGGAGGTGAGGATATCCTGCAGCGTCATTGTGTCGCCCGGCTTCGCGTTCGACTCGGCGGGGGAGCCTGCGCAGGCGGCAAGGCCGAAAACAAGCAGGACGGCAAGGAGCAGTGCGGTCAGTTTTTTCATGTTCATGATTTCCTTTCAAAAATGGAATACGGCTATTAGACGGCGCAATTCTCTGCAGGTTCCATAAAAATTTCCCGGTGGGGAATAACCTCCCCACCGGGACCGGATTTTATGCGCGCCCGGAATATACGCGCTCGGCCATCAGGGCAGCCTCCTCGCGCGTGGCGTAGCCGCCGGGGCGCGTGCCGTCCGTGATGCCGTGCGCCATGGCGTGGGCCAACTCCTCCTGCGCCCAGCTGCTCGCCTTGCTGCCCGTTCCCTCCAGAACGGTGCGAATGCGTGCATCGATGCGGGCATCAAGCTCCTGCAGTGTCAAATCCTCCGCCTCCTTTTCCGCCGGCCTGCGCAGCAGCGCGGCCGTCTCCCGCCGAAAATCGTCCATGGTCTTCCCAAACCGCGGGAACCAGTGCTCCACGTCGCCGTGGGCGCTGGCAATGCCGCGGCGATTGCCCTCCGCGTGGTCGAGCACGACGCCGTCTGCCAGCGGGTCCAGCCCGAACCGGCGGCAGAGATAGGCCGTCAGCTCGACGGCTTCGCGGTACACCGCCGTAAAATAGGCACGGTCGTCCAGTCCGTCCTCGCAAATTTCAAAGGCCAGGTGCGTCCGGTTGCCGGACCGGCCGCAGTGCCAGGCCTGCACCTCCCACGGCAGCGTCTGATAGACCGCGATGCCGCCGCCGGCCTTTTTGCCCAGAAATGCGTGGACGCACACCGGAAGTCCCGGCCGGTTCCAATCATTATCATAGCGGTTTTTGCCCAATTCGCCGTCGTCCGGCTGCACATAGCGGCGCAGATACGGATTGTTCGCGCCCGTGGAGTGCACCATGACGCCGCACGGGACGAGCGGTGTGCCGCGGCGAAAGCAGTCGTTCCGCGTGAGGATGCATTCATGCAGCTCCATGCTTTCGCCTCCCTTCGCGCCAGCTTATGCCGAAGCCCGGCGCGCGGTTCCTGAATTTTCTGTGAATTTTACGCCTGCCGCGTGCGCTGCGCTTGCAATCCGTCCCCACGATTCGCTATACTATAATAAATAAAGTAGCGATGTACCTGAAGGAGGCCCCGGAATGGGAGAAGCATTCATCCGTTTTGAAAATGTGGAAAAAATTTACGGCTCCGGTGAGGGCGCGGTCCGTGCCCTGCACGATGCGAGCTTTACGATCGGAAAAGGCGAGATCTGCGTCATCGTCGGCCCGTCCGGCGCGGGCAAGACGACGCTTCTGAACATCCTCGGCGGCATGGACACTCTGACGAGCGGCCGCGTCTTTCTGAACGACCGCGAGGTCTCAGCCTTTGACCGCCGCCAGCTTGCGGACTACCGGCGCCGCGACATCGGCTTCGTGTTCCAGTTTTACAACCTTATCCCGAATCTGACGGCGCTGGAGAACGTGGAGCTTGCTTCGCAGATCGTCCGCGACTCTCTGCCCGCGCCGCAGGTGCTCACGGACGTCGGCCTCGGCGAACGCATGAGGAATTTTCCGGCCCAGCTCTCCGGCGGGGAGCAGCAGCGCGTGGCCATCGCCCGCGCGCTGGCAAAAAAGCCGAGCCTGCTGCTGTGCGACGAGCCGACCGGCGCGCTGGACTATGCCACGGGCAAGCAGATCCTCGCCCTGCTGCAGGATCAGAGCCGGAAGAACGGTATGACCGTCGTCATCATCACGCATAACTCCGCGCTTACTGCCATGGCCGACCGCGTCATCGGCATCCGCAACGGCACCGTGGCCTATGCCCACCTGAATGAGCACGTCACGCCGGTGGAGGAGATCGAATGGTAACGGGCAGCGCCTGGCGGAAGAACAATCGCCGCGAGCTGCGCCATTCACTCGGGCGGTTTCTGGCCATCGTCGCCATCGTTGCCCTCGGCGTCGGTTTTTTTGCGGGCCTGAAGGTCGCGCAGCCCGCCATGCTCCGCACCGGATCGCAGTATGTGCAGAAAACGGAGCTGTTTGACTACCGTCTTGTCAGCACGCTCGGCCTGACGCAGGAGGACGCCGATTATTTTGCCGGGCTGGACGGCGTGCGGGCTGCCGAGGGCGCGCGGAGCGTCGACCTCACGGCCGAGTTTGAAGACGAGGGCATGACGCTCAAGGCTCTGACGCTCTCCGATGCGGTCAACCGCCCCAGCCTGACGGCCGGGCGCATGCCGGAGCGTGCGGACGAGTGCCTTGCCGATGCCGACCGCTTCACGGAGGCCGACCTCGGTAAAACGCTCACGGTGCAGGCTGCGTCCGTGAACGATGCGTTCACGCAGACGGCCTTCACCATCGTCGGCCTTGCGGAAACACCGCTGTATCTCGGCGCGGAGCGCGGTACGACGAGCCTCGGCGGCGGCACACTGAACGGCTTCGTGCTGCTGCAGCCCGAGGCGTTCGCCATGGACTATTTTACGGAAATTTACCTGCTGCTGGATGGCACGCAGGGTACGGATCTCTATTCCGATGCCTACGATGCCGCCGTCGACGCCGTGCGTCCCACGCTGACCGCCGCGCTGAAGGAGCGCGCGCAGAAGCGCTATGACGACATCATCGACGAGGCGCGCGATGCGCTTTCCAAGGCGCAGAAGGAATATGACGACGGCCTTGCGGAATATCAGGAGCGGCGCGCGCAGACCGAGCAGGAGCTTGCTGACGCCCGCACGCAGCTCGACGACGGCGCGCAGCAGCTGGAATACAACCGTGCCCGCCTCACGCAGGCCGAGTCTCAGCTGGCCGGCGGCGAAAAGGAGCTGGAGGCCGGGCAGAAGGAGTATGACGAAGGCCTTGCCGCCTTCACGCAGGCAAAGCAGGATGCGCTCGACCAGCTCGATGCCGCACAGGCCCAGATCGACGCCGCGCAGAAGCAGCTCGATGACAGCGGCATCCTCGTGCAGTATGAGGCCCTGCAGATCACGCGCCGCCAGCTCACCGAGCGCCTTGCCTTGCAGGAGCCGGGCAGCGCTGAGGCCCTGCTGACGCAGGGACTGATCGAAGCGACGGATCTGCTGCTGCGCCAGTTTGAGCAGAGCGAGGCCTATCAGGGCTATCTGCAGCTGCAGCAGGCGCAGGCGGAGCTGGATGCAAAGCGCAGCGAGGCCATGCAGACACTGAATGAAAAACAAGCGGAGCTCGATGCGGCCAAGCAGAAGCTCGAGGACGGCAAAAAGCAGCTCGAGAGCAGCCGGAGCGAGATCGCAGCGGGCTGGGCCGCCGTGAACGCCGCGCAGGCTGAGCTGGAGCAGGGCGAGGCCGACTATGCCGCCGGAAAGGCCGAGGCGGAAAAGCAGTTCGCCGATGCCGAGGCGAAGCTTAAAGACGGCAGGCAGCAGCTCGAGGACGCACAGGTCGAGGTCGACAAGCTTGAGCACCCGAAGAGCTATGTACTTGACCGCAGCACGAACACGGGCTATGTCTCGTTTGAGAACGACAGCTCCATCGTCGCGGGCGTCGCGAAGGTGTTTCCGCTGTTCTTCTTCGCCGTGGCGGCTCTCGTGTGCATCACGACCATGACGCGCATGATCGATGAGCAGCGCACGCAGATCGGTACGCTCAAGGCCCTCGGCTACAGCGACGGCACCATCGCATGGAAATATATGTCCTATTCCGGCGGCGCGGCGCTGCTGGGCTGCGCGCTCGGCTTTGCCCTCGGTACATGGATCTTCCCACTGTTCATCTGGATGGGCTATTCCATGCTATATGACTTTGCACCCATCGTCTATGTGTTCGACGGCTGGCTGCTCATCATCTCCGTTCTGGCGGCGCTGGCCTGCTCGGCGGGCGTGACGTGGCTTTCCTGCCATGCGGAGCTGCGTGAGAACCCTGCGAATCTCATGCGCCCGAAGACCCCGAAGGCCGGCAAGCGCATCCTGCTCGAGTATATTCCGTTCGTATGGAACCGCCTGTCCTTCCTGCACAAGGTCTCCATCCGCAATATCGTGCGCTATAAAAAGCGCCTGTTTATGATGCTGCTGGGCGTCGGCGGCTGCACGGCCCTCATCGTTGCGGGCCTCGGCCTGCGCGATTCCATCTCCACCGTCGTGGACGATCAGTTCCGGGGCGTCACGCACTATCAGATCGCCGTCACGTTCGTCTCGCCCATGGACGAGGCGCAGCAGCAGGCCTTCCGCGAAAAATATGCGGACGAGATGACGCAGTGCATCTTTGTGCACGCCGCGGCCTATGAGGCGCGCACGTCCAGCGGCATCAACAAGGTCAACGTCATTGCGACGGACGACCCCGCCATCACGCAGGCCATCGACCTGCATGAGAACGGCAGGACCGTCGCCTGGCCGCAGCAGGGCGTGCTGCTCGACGCCGCGCTGGCGCGGGATACCGGGGTCTCTGTGGGCGAGACGCTCTCGGTCTCCGTGGACGACACGACGAGCGTCGATCTCCCCGTCGCCGGGACGTTCGAGAATTATGTCTACCACTATGCCTACATGACGGCGGAGACCTACAGGGATCTGTTCGGCGCAGACTGTGAATATAGCACGGCCTACATCCTCACGGACGGCGATGCCTACGCGCTCGGCGCGGCGCTGGCATCCAACTCCCGCGTCGCGTCCGTCACGGTCTCCGAGGCCCTGCAGGACATCGTGGACAACACCATGAAGAGCCTGGACTACATCGTCGGCCTCGTCGTGGTCTGCGCCTGCGCGCTGGCGCTCGTCGTGCTCTTTAACCTCTGCAACATCAGCATCACGGAGCGCGTGCGCGAGATCGCCACGGTGAAGGTCCTGGGCTTCTACCACCGCGAGACGCTGAACTATGTCTTCCGCGAAATTCTGCTCCTGACATTCTGCGGCGCGCTCGTCGGCCTGCCGGCGGGCTGGGCGCTGCACCGGTTCATCATGCAGAATATCCGCATCAGCCTCGTCTCGTTCCACATCCACGTCACGCCGCTGAGCTATGCGCTGGCCTTCGCCGCCACGCTGCTGCTGGCCGTGGCCGTGTGCCTGTGTCTCATCCGCAAGATCGACCGCATCTCCATGGCCGAATCCCTCAAATCCATCGAGTGAGAAAAACCGCGCTGCCGGAAATGAACCGGCAGCGCGGTACAGACTGTCAAAAACCTGCTTAGCCGAAAGTTTCGGAGGGAAGGAAAGTGTGAAAGGAAACCGTCAGGGTTTCCTTTCGCGTTCCATCACCCGCCGCAGCGGCAGAATTGCAAAATCATGCTGCAAAATTTGATTTTGCAATTCTGGAAGCAGCTTGGCGAAAAAGCCCCGGAGGGACTTTTTTTGACAAGCCGGTCCCAGCTTTGCGATTTTGATGGTGCAGAAAATAGAGAGGATAGCGGAAAAATGATGGCCGTGGTATAACATTCTTGGATAATATGCCTGATAAACTGTAATTTGTTATTTACTTTTTGTGCTGCGCGTTATATACTAAAAGCGGCAGATGGCGGAGTGAGGACACGGTGCTGTCTGACTGAATTTCGGAGGGAACGATCATGAAAAAGAGACTGCTTGCGCTCCTGCTGTGTGCCGTAATGGCCTGTGCGCTTCTTGTTCCGGCATTCCCCACTGCCGCCGCTGCGGAGGTGACAGAAACTGACAAGGAGATCCGTCTTTCGTGTACGGATACATGTGTAGCCGTGATCAACAAGGAAACCGGCGCTTTGACCTTTGAAGGCGATGGAGATATGGTCCAAGGTTACAAGATGAAGGTCCGCTTTTCCGATTACAGCGATTATATTCGAAAGGTGACCCTGAAAGCTGGTATGTTTGAAATCCCAAGCGGAGCATTTGAAAACTGTACCCGGCTCGAAAGTGTAAATCTGTTTTCGGCCTCAGCTATTTATGAGAATGCATTCAAAAACTGCTCAAGCCTGAAAGATATCAAAATCACGGGTAATGTAAATTATATTTCCGGAAGTGCTTTTGCAGGCTGTATAAGTATTACAAAATTTGATCTGAGTAAATATAACACTTTTTATAAGATCGATGAGGCAGGGGCCCTATATCGGGATACCAAGCTTATTCGGTACCCTGCGGGTAGAACCGGAAGCTATGAAGTCCGTGCTATGACGAGAGAAATCGGTGAGGGAGCGTTTGAAGGCTCCTTAGTCCACGATGTTGCACTGCCTGACTCTCTTTACAGAATCGATGAGAGAGCATTTGCGGATTGCCCCAATCTGACCGGGCTTACCATTCCAAAATCTACGGTGAACATTGAAAGGTGCATCAGTTTAGGCAGCCCTAATTTCCGCGGGTTTCAGGTGGAGTCGAATAATCGTTTTTATTCTACGGATTCCTATGGCGGGTTATACACGACAAAGAATTTATCCGGAAACCTGGAGTTTAAAGAGTGCCCGGGGGGCTTCCGCGGGAAGTATGTCCTGCAGGCTGGAACGCGGATTGTAAACGGATTTCATGAACATGACGGTGTGACGGAAATCTGGATGCCGGACAGCGTAACAGAAGTTTACTATTCTGACGGCTGCAAGAATCTTAGCAAAGTCAGACTATCTAAGAACTTATTAACAATAGATTCTACCGCTTTTAGAGACTGTGCCGCACTGCGTGAGATCGTGTTTCCGGAGAGCGTTAAAACAATCGGTGAGCGCGCCTTTTCTGGCTGTATTTCACTCAAGCACGTCTATTTTATGGGAGATCTGCCTGAAATCGGCTGGCTCAGCTTCGCTGACAGCAATGCAATAAGTGACTTTGCTGCGATCCCCGGCATTGTGTTTTATTACCGGGAAGGAACCTCAGGATGGGGACCGACAGTTTTTGATCAAACTTTAAGCTACCCCACAGCGGTTTGGACAACAGCCCCCTATACGGATGCCAGCCCGGACAGCTGGTATGCCTCGGCCGTGCGGTATACTTACGACAATGGTCTTATGAACGGCACAGGCGAATACAGCTTTGAGCCGGAGAGCAGCATGACCCGCGCGATGCTTGTGACGGTCCTCTGGCGCTATGCCGGACAGCCGCAGGCTGCTGCCAACCCCTTTACGGATGTTCCGGGCGGCGAGTGGTACACGCAGGCTGTCGCATGGGCAGCGGAGAACGGCGTGGTCAACGGCATCGGCGGCGGTAAGTTTGATCCGAATGGCCGCGTAACCCGAGAGCAGGCAGCGGCGATCCTGTTCCGCTATGCGCAGAAGGTTGGCGCTGCGTCCGCGGAGCGTGCTGATCTGTCCGGCTTCCCGGATGCGAACGCCGTGTCGGATTATGCCAGCGATGCCATGCGCTGGGTTGTGGCGGAGGGCATCATCGGTGGCAGCCGCGAATACGACGGCCGCGATTGGCTCAAGCCGCAGGGAAGCGCCACCCGCGCACAGGTCGCGGCGATCCTCATGCGCTACATTGAAAACGTTACAAAATAGGGAAAAGGAACGGCTGCGCCCCGGTTTCGGAGCGCAGCCGCTTTGCATGGTTTGCGTGGTATGGTCGGAGGGCCACAGCATAAAGCCGCAGCCCTCCGTCTTTATGTTATATGAGGGAGCCTTCACACAAAGTGATCTCGTGCAATCATGGCCAGCCGCTCCCGCAGGTCGGGGCTGAAGCCTGCGAGGTCCTCGAGCGTGATGGTCTTGTCATCCAGCAGATAGAGCAGGTTATAGTACATTTCGGAGCGGCTGACATCGGCCACGACACCGACGCGCTTCTTGTCCTTGCGAAGCCTCTTCTCCAGCTCCCAGAACTTGTCGGATGCCTTGCCGGGCCCGGCCAGCAGGGCCGCGTAGGATTCGGCCAGCTGCTCCATGCAGCGCTCCTGCCACTCCGGCAGCCTTTTGCGGAACAGCTTCCAGTCGGATTCGTTTACGGGCAGCATGGGGGACCTCTTGTGTAGAATAATTTGACGTTTGCGGGGATGACAGAATGTCTGATGCGGCTTTACTCCCGGTTCTCCAGCCGCCTGCGGATGGCGTTCAGCCACGCGCCGTTGTATTTGAAATACTGAGGCCCGGCGACCGAATTCCGGGTCCCCAGCAGATGCTTCGCCAGTGCGGTCAGGGACCATATTTCGTCCTGAAAGCGCACATGCTTGTCGTCGGCGACGGTGCAGCGCTCGCCGGTATGTTCATTCCCGCGGCAGCAGAATTCCAACTCCGCTCCCTCGGAAATGCCGCATTTGGAAAATGCGAACGGGGAGACCCGTTCCCGGTGCTGCTCCTCGATCTGCCGGGCCAGCGCCTCGTCCTGCTGTGCTGTTGTCGTCACCCTCCGTTTTTTCAGACGGTGGTGGAAGCCGTTGATCTCCGCAATCGCCTCGAGGATCGCGTAAGCGTCCTCCGGCGGCATGGCATAGAATTCCCAGATGCGGCGCTTGCCGTCCACTTCTTCGGCAGAACGCAGATCGGGGTTCAGCTTGTCCAGAGAGGAGGAAGCGGAATCTTTGTCTCAGCGCACCGCGTGCAGATCGCAACCCAGCAGGTCGATCAGCTCCTGTTTCTTGGAAATCTTTGTCTCAGCGCACCGCGTGCAGATCGCAACTTTGCAAAGTCGACCTACGCCTCCATCCACAGCAGATACTTTGTCTCAGCGCACCGCGTGCAGATCGCAACGGCAAATGTGCACAAAGCACCGCGTGCGGATTTGTGGAATGCGCTGTGAGTCGGTAGATAGCTTTTCGCAGCACGAAGATCTGCTGCGCGCTGACTATTTTCCCGAGCTCTTCTGCTACCAAAGCAGCCTCTGCTGCCATTAACGGTAGCCCCGGACGGACAATCGACCGGTTTTCTCCGGTGCGAACGGCACCGGCATTTTATATCTGCCTGACCTTCGCGTCAGGCAATGCTTCTGCGGATGCCCATACTGGCGGGCGTTTTGGGGAGAGCGTGCAGGCGCTCGATTTCCCGATGATGGTACTGCACAAAGGCGGGATAGTCCCGCGCAAGGGAATCGAGATCAAGAGCTTTTGACATAGAGTCATAATGCTGCAGCAGGAAGGCGGAATAGAGATCACGTTGGAGATGCTCACCGTCCTGCATATCGTTCCAACGCCGGGAAAGAGACTTTTTAACATATTCACCGGTCAAATGATTATATTGGCTTGCTTTGATGTCTGCCGGGTTGATCTCTACAACATTCGGCAGCCCGAGAGACTTGCATTTTTGCCGCAATATTTCGATCAGCATGGCGGGTGCCTTGTTGGCAATGGACTTTCCAAACCGCTTTTTGCTTCGGGGCTTTCCGGTCTTTTCAGATATCACGGTCTTCTTTGCCCGGCGTGTCAGGGAAGACCATTCCATTTTTTCCACATAGAAATGATCACCCAAGGACAGCAAATGGTTCGCCAGTTGAATGTGCTGGAGCTTTCGTATTTCAGCCTGATGGTGCTGCAGATATTTCAGTTCCTGTTGGTTCCTCCGATATCGCTTGGACTTATTATGTGTTAACTTGACACCGCGCCGGATCGTGCCGTCCTCGGCATAGTTATCCGGGTTGGTTGCCCTTCTGCTCCGGTCCATTTTTCGCTGCAGGCAGCGCTTTTCCTGCTCGATGTTCTGTACCCGATCTGCCAGTTCGACGAGTCCGGCCACCCCGGCGGCGGAATACGCCAGTGTTTGCGGCCCGATGTCCAGCCCGACGGGGCCGCTGCCGATAGGGTGAACCGCTTTTCCGGTAACGGGATCGGCCTTGATCGCAGGCTTCCCCTCCAGAACGAGCTGGGCATACCAGCGGTCTCTGCGCTTTCCGGGCCGGCGGACCAATCGGACAAGCTTTACTCTGCGCTGCAGCATATCGGTCTCGTAAGCATTGTCCGGCGATAGCTTCAGCGGCAGCTTCAGGCCCTTCCACTCGATGTAGGCCCCGCGGAACATGATCTCCCTGCCGCCGCTTTTTCCCGTTCTGGAGTAGCCCTGCACAGAATTTACCTCACCGGGTCTTTTGCAATGTACCTTCTTGCCGCCCTTTTTGAACAGGAGCTTATCAAAGGCCGCCCAGACCTGCGGTGCGATCCCATGAACGGCAACGCTCGAGCCGATGTTGTCACGGAAGTGCTTGTAATATTTTCCCATATCTGTAGTAAAGGAATTATCCGTAAACCCGGCCTTTTTCAGACTTTTCCGCCGTTCTTCGTATAGCTTCTCCAGTTCGGTCCGATGCGCGGGGTTATTCCAGTCCAATGTCCGTATTTTCCGTTCATTCTCCCGATATTCGGCAGTCTGCTTTACCTGCGCAAGCCGTTTCAGCTCTGCATGGACCAGCGTGTTATAGAGCTGCCGCGCGATCTCAAAGCGCTTGGCAAGACGGTCCTCCTGCCACTTTTCCAGTTTTAACGGTAAAGTCAGGCAGCAGGTATCTGTGCTGCTCTTTTTCACAGGACTCCCTCCTTGCCGGCTGCAGCAAAATGCAATCCGGATCGTTTAGAACTATTTTATCATTAGGTGTGCAAAAATACAAGCTGTGTGACAGCGGTTTCCTGTCCAAATTCCTTTCAAAACTGCAAGGATAGAATTGTTTGCGGAGCGCTGCAGCGCCCCGCAATGTCTTTTTATCAGTCCATAATTCCATACCGCTTCATCAGCTCGATCCGCTCTTTTCCCAGCTTGATGGAGCCGGAAGCGCTGTTGTCTGCGCCGGACTGCTTTTCGCTGGCGTAGTGCGCGATGCGCTGCGCCCATGCGACCGGCAGCAGATACGGGCGCTTTTTTAGATAGGGATAGCGACGCTCCAGATACTCGCGCTTGGGGAACACCGTCCGCAGGACGCTGCTCTTCTCCCCCGTGCGGCTGGCCTTGACGGCATTCAGCGTGACGGTGGAGGAATGAAGGCGCGTTAGGTCATTGGAGCCGTACACGCCGCCGCAGAGGGTGTCATGCAGCAGCGGCTCTACGTCGATGGAAGCATCCCAAGGCATGGGCAGGTCAAAGTCAATGCCGAGATAGTCTCTGGCAATGCGGAACGACGCCGCGGCAAACGTCGCCGCATGAACGCTCTCACACTGCTCGTGCAGGCGCTGCCAGTCGATTTCATCGTGATACTCCCGCGCCCACAGGCCAATGTCGCAAAACTGCCGCAGGCCGATGCCGCTGCGCACGAAATGCTTGTAGGCGTGCAGGATCAGGTACAGCAGGTGCTCATGGGGTGGCATGGTCAAGAAGCCATCTACCTCGATGGGCTTGAGGTCGGTAAAAAAGTGGTTCAGCTCGTCATGCGCATCCTCGGCAGAATCAAATAAATGTCGGTGCAGCTCGATGTAAAGCGGGCTGCCGTCTTTCGTGTAGGGCACCTCGTCCGCCGATGCCAGTTCGTCCGCAGGAGTGCCGGTGCGCAGGCCGTTCGCCAGAAGCTGCTCGTGGCAGGCCATGAACTCCGCGTCCGGAATGTAGATGTCATCATCCGCGCTGATGCGGTGATCCTTGAGCGGATACAGGCGGCTGCAAAGCTGCCCCTTGACCACGATGGGGTGCAGTCCTGCGGCGCGGAGTTTGTGATAGAGGTCAGCAAACTCCGCTGAGCGCACGGTTTGGTTCAACACCTGCCCAATGACCTGTTGCTTGGTCACAGCGAACAGCGCAGCGTTTTCCCCGGCGGCAGGCGTTGCGCGGGCAGCCTCAAAGAGGATCGGCAGCAGCTTCTGCTGATTGGCCAACGTAAAAATGGCAGGCCAGTCCACCTTTTCGGTGGGCAAATCTCCACCGGAGATGGCAGCTTTGGCGATATGCAGGAATTGTGTTTCGGTGGTGGTCAGGGTCATGTTCGTGTGCCAAGCCCTTTCTTTGTGTTTTTCGATGGCGTGAGCGGCAAGCAGCGACGCTGCGCCGAGGAACGCGCCCAAGGTGTTGCAGATCACATCGTCCGTCTCCGCAAGCCCCAGCGCGTAACGGTACTGGGCGTACTCGATTCCCGCACTGAGAATGCAGCCGACAAACGTCGTGAGGATGATTCTGCCCCAGCGGTGCCACTTCTGCGGCAGGGCATTGGACAGCGTCAGCCCCAGCGGGAAGAAGAGGAAGACGTTCATCAGCATCTCGCGGTAGAGTTCCGGCTGCTGGCGGGCAGCGGAAAGCGCAGCGAAGGGCGTGAGGATGAGTTCGTAGTTGCCGGGTGTGCGATTCAGAATGGTGGCGCAGAGGATGGCTATGACAGCTGCACAAAACCACACAAAATTTGCCATCGTCCACCTGCGTAGCTGAACTTTTGTGCGCAGATATCCCCAAGCGACAATGGCTATAACGATAGCCAGAATAATATTCGACAAAGGCTTTGAATAGATTGATTGAAACATAAATTATTGTTATCGAACGTGGAACGATAATTATGCGGCAATGCGAAGCACAGGAC
>OJRB01001288.1_pt1 | contig 12472 bp, 8 predicted proteins | sample 1599061 | NCBI WGS metagenome assembly OJRB01 (sample SAMN03922522, study PRJEB24848) | human gut metagenome | isolation source: stool sample | host: Homo sapiens | place: Germany | collected 2010-02 | reverse complement strand
CCTAATGGGGCAGGTCCGTGGCATTTTGCTGTCATAACAATGATGATGCTCTATGGAGTGGGTAAAGAAGATGCAGGAATTTTTGCACTATTAGTGCATGGAATACAAACCTTTTTATTAATTTTGTTGGGAATATATGGATTAGCGGCTTTGCCGTTCACTAATAAAACTAAGAAGTTATGAGTACAATTCTCTCTCTTGCTCCGCAGAACGTGTGGAAGCATTTCTATTCATTGACTCAGGTTCCCCGTCCTTCGGGTCATCTGAAGAAGATTCAAGAGTTCTTGCTGAACTTTGGAAAGAGCATCGGTGTAGAAACATTTCAAGATGAAGCAGGTAACATCATCTATCGTAAACCTGCTACTCCCGGTATGGAAAACCGTAAGAAAGTAATTCTTCAGTCACATATGGACATGGTGCCCCAGAAGAATAACGATACAGTACATGATTTTGAAAACGATCCCATCCAGACTTATATCGACGGCGATTGGGTGAAAGCCAAAGGCACCACATTGGGAGCTGACAACGGTATGGGTGTAGCTGCTATTATGGCTGTTTTAGAGGACAACACACTGAAGCACGGACCGTTGGAAGCATTGATTACCGCTGATGAGGAAACCGGAATGTTTGGTGCATTCGGCTTGAAACCGGGTACGGTAGATGGAGATATTTTGTTGAATCTTGATTCGGAAGAAGAAGGTGAACTATATATCGGTTGTGCAGGCGGTGAAGATCTGACTGCTACTTTGGAATACAAAGAAGTGGAAACCGACCCTGATGATATCGCTTTGAAAGTGACTTTGAAAGGACTTCGCGGCGGTCACTCCGGTCTTGAAATCAACGAAGGCCGTGCCAATGCCAATAAGTTGATGGCACGCTTTATGAATCAGGTGATTGCTTACGATGAGGCATGCTTGGTTTCATGGCAGGGTGGAAATATGCGTAATGCCATTCCCCGTGAGTGCGAAGTGGTGATTACCATTCCGGCTGAAGAAGAAGCAGATGTGATGGAATATGTACAAGAATGCGAGACTTTGTGGAACGAAGAATATCATGTGCACGAAACTCCGATCAGCTTTAAGGCAGAGCGTGTCGAACTGCCTGCAATGATGGTTCCCGATGAAATCAGAGACAATCTGGTTGATGCCATCTATGCTTGTCAGAACGGTGTGTCACGCATGATTCCGACCATTCCCGATACAGTGGAGACATCTTCCAATCTGGCTATTGTCACTATCGGTGGCGGTAAAGCGGAAATAAAGATTCTGACTCGTAGTTCACGCGACTCCATGAAGGATTATCTGAATACTTCTTTGGAAAGCTGTTTCTCTATGGCAGGCATGGAAGTGACACGCACCGGCGGTTATTCCGGTTGGGAACCGAATGTTGATTCTCCTATCTTGAAAGCAATGAAGGAATCGTATAAGGCACAGTTCGGCAAGGAACCGGAAGTGAAAGTGATTCATGCCGGTTTGGAATGTGGCATCATCGGTGCCGTTGTTCCGGGCTTGGATATGATTTCTTTTGGGCCTACCTTGCGTTCTCCTCATTCACCCGACGAACGTTGTTATATTCCTTCGGTTGCCAAGTTCTATGATTTTGTAGTGGCAACATTGGGCAATACGCCTGTCAAAGAATAAAGAATATAAATTCATTAAAATAGTTGCAGATAAGGCTGGATTCTTAGAGTCCGGCCTTATTTGATATTAAGTCCATGCTTATTCCTTCGTAGTCGGTTGTTTCCGAAAGGCTGTTTTCGTTGAATAATAAAAGAGCGTCCGATAGAGCGCACCAACCTGTGAAATGTATGTGTATTTATTGGTCATCAAAGGTATGAGATATCGCTTAAAGTTCCAAATCTATTTGTGTCTTGTTTTTTGTTACTTAAGACAACAGACGTACTGCGCTTGCTTTGGATAAATGAATTACACCTTTTCGGGTATATTTTAAAAAGGAGCACGAACAATTATACCCATTTGGGTGTAATTGTGGAATCTTTTGTTATATTTGGACCTTAAAGGGTATAATTATGAGCGATTCATTACCATTGTTTATAAAGGATATGCGTAAAAAATTTGGGCTTACGCAGGTGGATTTGGCAGCTAAGTCGGGTGTCGGATTGCGTTTTGTACGTGAATTGGAGCAAGGTAAGGAAACTTTGCGGATGGATAAAGTCAATCAGGTACTTGCTCTTTTCGGGCATAAAGTAGGGGCAGTGCCTATAAGAAAGGAGGATGAAGAATGAAAAGAGGAAAGATATTTCTTTATGATACCTATGCCGGTCTGCTTACGGAAGATGAAAATGGTTTCACTTTTGTCTATGACGCTGATTTCTTGAACTCCGATAAGGCGGAAGCCATTAGCTTGACACTCCCCTTGACGGATAAGCCGTATCATGACACTGTGTTGTTTCCTTTCTTTGATGGCTTGATTCCCGAAGGATGGCTTCTGAATATTGCAGAAAACAGTTGGAAGATAAACCAGCGCGATCGTATGTCGTTATTGCTGGTGTGTTGTAAAGACTGCATAGGGGCAGTAAGTGTGATACTTGATGAACCGGTTTAATTGAGATGCGATGGGAAAATGTTTATATTGCTATAAGGAGTTGAAAGAAGGTCAGGTGGATTATCATCCGGCTTGTGCTCAAAAACTGTATGGTACACGGCAGGTTCCTCATCTGCCTTATGTGAGAAGCGAAATAGGGGATTTGGCCAAGCAAGTGGTCAGAGCCCGGACTACATTGACCGGTGCACAGGCCAAATTGTCGCTTGATGTTCGCCCCGGTGGAAAGAATGAACCTGATCGTTTTACGATTGTCGGGTTGTGGGGACGGTTTATCCTGAAGCCACAAACGGACATTTACCGCTCTTTGCCTGAGCTGGAGGATCTCACAATGCACATGGCGGAAGCAGCCAAAATAGCTGTTGTGCCTCATGGATTGGTGCGTTTTGCCGATGGAGAGCTATGTTATATCACCCGACGTATAGACAGGAAGGCAGATGGCAGTAAGATAGCGATGGAGGATATGTGTCAGTTGACCGAACGGTTGACCGAATATAAATATAAAGGTTCATATGAGCAGATAGCCAAGGCTATCAAGAAGTATTCCGCTGTTCCGCAACTCGACTTGGTGAACTTTTGGGAGTTGGTGATATTCTCGTGGATAACAGGAAACTCGGATATGCATTTGAAAAACTTCTCATTATATAATGTAGGACTTGGTTATTGTCTGACACCTGCATACGATTTACTCTCTACCGTCCTTGTTATGCCCGAAGATACTGAAGAATTGGCATTGACACTCAATGGAAAGAAGCGGAAAATATGTCGGAAGGATTTCGAATCGTCTATTGTCGCTTCGGGGGTCAGTGGCAAGGTGATAGAGAATATCGCCAAAAAGTTTCGACGGTCTGTTATTAAATGGATGGATTTGATTGACAATTCGTTTTTGGCGGATGATTTGAAGAAGCAGTATAAGCGTCTTATCTTGAAGCGTTTGCTTCTGCTTCGTTGAGAAAAGCAGAAAATCCGTATCCCTTGTTTTGTTAATTTAACCAATTAGGATGCAGTGCTGAACTACATAATGCGTTTCTTTGTTAAAGGAACAATTAAAGACGAAGCTTATGAATACTCGTTATTATTTTCTGATAGTGCTCTGGGCAATGAGTTTATTTGCTCCATTGCATGCACAAACTTACGATAAAATGTGGAAAGAGGTAGAACAACTTCAAAAGAAAGACCTTCCTCAGTCTGTGGTGTCCGCATCGATGAAAATCTATGATAAGGCAAAGGCTGAGCGTGATGTGCCGCAAATGATGAAGGCATATCTGACTGCCATGCAATATCGCACTCTTGTCACTCCCGATAGTCTGGAGACGGATATGAAGGGATTGGAAAACTGGGCAAAGCAAACGGAAAAAGCGGAAGACAGGGCGGTGCTCTATTCCATTTTGGGTGAGTTGACTATCTCGAAAGATGTAAAGCAAGGTTTCAATTTCTTGCAGTCTTCACTGAAGGATAAAGACCTGTTGGCAGCCTGTCCGGTGGAGAAACTGAAGCCGATGGTAAGAGTCGGGGAAATGAGCAAACGCTATTTTCATGATAATCTGTATGATTTGCTGGCGCGTCGTGCCCTCTTGCTGATGAAGCAAAACAGGTGGGAAGCTGCTTCTCTCGGGAACCAGACCAACAGCCTGCCGGCACAGGTGAAGGATATAAAAAGCTTTATGGCATATACGGCAGTACCGGTGTCCGAATGTGATTTCGTGGCAGCAATTCTTCAGAATTATCGTTCGCTTTTGACACTGTATGATACTCCTGCGTATCGTTCGGCATGGATGGTGACCGGCATCGGAGCGTTGGATTATCTGTTCAACACGTTCAATCAGAACTTTTCCAATGAGGATTGCCAAAAGGAATTACGCTCTTGGATAGCCGGATATCCCGATGAGGAAGCCGGAGCTGAGGTTTATCTGGCCCTGTCGGATTACTTGCAGAAGCAAAATAATCAGGTGGAACGCCTGAAAGTGGTACGTGAGGGGATTTCCAAATACCCTCGTTATGTCGGTGTCAACAGGCTGAGAAACATAGAAAAGGAGATATTGAATCCTTCTCTGTCATTGGAAGTGTCTGCGGCTTATCCGGGCAAGATGCAGGAGGTAAGAGTGAACTATAAGAATTTGAACGGCTTTACGTTGCAACTGTATAAGATAAACTTACCCGTCACTTCCGTGATGTGGGCAAGTAAGATGAAGAATTTTGTTGCAAAGTATGGTAAGTTGCAAAAGGAGGAAAACTTCTCGCTGAAAGGAACTGCCGATTATTTGCCGGTCGATACTACGCTTCAGATTCAGGCTCCGCAGCCGGGTATCTATTATTTGAAAGCTGTACCGGAAGGAAAAGTCGGCGAACCGGGTGGAACATTGATGTATGTCACTGCGTTGAGGGTGATTTATCGTCCCTTGCCTGACGATGACCTGGAACTGGTTGTGGTGGATGCCGAAAGCGGACATCCTGTGCCCGATGCCGAGGTGGTGATTTATACCGGTACGGACGGACGTTTCATGCCTTCGCAAACCTATACGGCCGATAAAGAAGGTACGCTGAAACTCGGGTTTCCCGATAAAAAAAGAACTATCATGTATAATGCCCGCACTATGAGCGATACGGCTATGCCGATTGCAGACTTGTGGAAACAAATCTATTACGCTCCTTCGGAGAATCGCGAACAGGAGGTGTTGAGTCTGTTTACAGACCGTTCCATCTATCGTCCGGGACAAACGGTTTATGTTTCGGGCATTGCGTACAGGCAGCAACAGGATGATACTCAGGTGTTGGCCGATAAAGAATATACGGTGACTCTGTATGATGTCAATAACAATAAGGTGGGCGAGGTGAAGGTGACAACCAACTCGTTCGGCTCTTTCAGCGGTCAGTTCACGCTACCTTCTCCCTGCCTGACCGGTTACTTCAGGTTGCAGGCCGGCTCTGCTTCCGGTGGCTTCAGGGTAGAGGAGTATAAACGTCCTACCTTCGATGTTGCTTTTGAACCGGTCAAGACCGAATATCAAATAGGCGACTCTGTGCTTCTCACCGGTGTGGCGAGGACATTTGCCGGTGCTCCGGTGCAGAATGCAAAGGTGAATTATCATATCACCCGTTCTTTCTCTTGGTTCTGGCGCTTCCGGGGGGGCCGTTCTGCCGCTTGGGATGGGGAAACGATGACCGATGCTGAAGGCAAATTCACCGTCACGGTGCGTCTGGAGGCCGATTCCGATGTGAAGGATTTGCCGACATGGTATTATACTTATCGGGTACAGGCGGATGTGACTGACGGTGCGGGTGAAACGCAACAAGCCAACCTGTCGTTGCCCTTGGGTAAAACTTCCGTTGTGCTCGCTATTGAGGGATTATCCGCACAGACGGTGAAAGAGAAAGCCCGGGAATTGACCTTCTCTGTTACTAATTTATCGGGCGAACCGGTAGATACAGAGGTGATTTATCAGGTGTTTAAACCAAATAAAAGTAACCATGAACCCGGTGAGAAAGTGTTGCAGGCTACAGTTGCATCCAATAAGAAGTTTGTGCCCGAAGCATTATACCGGCTTCCTTCCGGCTCTTATATCCTGAAGATTTCGGCTAAAGATGCGCAGGGCAGGGAATGTACGGAATCTCAAGGCTTCCTGTTGTTCTCGCTCGGCGATAAACGTCCGCCGATTGCCACCACCGATTGGTTCTATCAGGACGGAGAGAAATTTGAGGGAGATTCTCCGGCTACTATCTATGTCGGCAGCAGTGAAAAGAATATCTATCTTCTTTATGATGTCTTTTCCGGCAATAAGCGGGTGGAAAGCAGACGCGTGCAGTTCTCCGATTCCATCGTCAGTTTCCCGCTTACTTATAAACAGGAGTATGGAAACGGGGTAATGGTAAGTGTTGCCTTTGTGAAAGACGGACAGCTCTATGGTCACTATGCACGGATTACCAAACCCGAACCGGATAAAGAGTTGCAGTTGAAGTGGACTACGTTCCGTGATAAGCTTCGCCCCGGTCAGCAGGAAGAATGGAAACTGAGCGTGCTTTATCCCGATGGCCGTCCGGCTGATGCCGAACTACTGGCGTTGATGTATGATGCCTCTTTGGATCAGTTCTATAAGCATAACCTTTTATTCCGTGTGAACTTCGACCGTAACACTCCATATTCCAAATGGAACAGCTGGTATGCACGGACTGAATATATCTATGTCGATTTCCCGTTTAAGAGTTTGAATACTTCTTCGTACTCTTATAGTGAATTGTTGGTTCCGTCCGTGGGTGTACGGCATTGTGTCTTGGAGAGTTTGCCTGCCGGTTGGGGAATGAATTCGCGTGCTGCCCGACCGAAAATGGCAGATGATGTCCAAAATGTGGCGATTACAGATGTGGTGTTTGAGGAAGAAATAATTCCTGTGTTGAGAGCGGAAGCAATGGATGCGGGTGCTTTGGAAGAAACAGGGAATGTGCAGGTGCGTCAGAACTTTGCCGAAACAGCTTTCTTCTATCCGCAGTTGCGTACCAACGGGCAGGGCGAAGTCAGCATTTCGTTTATCCTGCCCGAGAGCCTGACAAAATGGAAGTTTATGGGGCTGGCACATACCAAGGAGGTGGATTACGGCCGGATAGAGGCAACCGCTACTGCCTCCAAAGAGTTCATGCTTCAACCCAATATGCCTCGTTTTGTCCGTGTGGGTGATAAGGCAAATATTGCCGCTTCACTGATTAACCTGTCGGATAAGGCTGTTGCCGGAACTGTCAGAATGGAACTTTTCAATCCTGAAACAGAGAAGGTCTTCTATACTCAGAAGCAGAAGTTCGGAGTGAAAGCGGGAGAAACGGGCAATGTGAGCTTTACCTTTGACGTCACTGATAAGTATACTGTATTGGCATGCCGCATGGTGGCTGAAGGAGATACGTTCAGTGATGGCGAACAGCGTTACATCCCGGTGTTGACGGATAAGCAGTGGGTGACGGAGAGTGTGCCGTTGGATGTAAACGGCAAAGGAAGTTATACCTTCTCATTGGAGCATCTGTTTAATAACCACAGTCGTACGACATCCGGCCGGAAGATGACAGTGGAATTTACGAGCAATCCCGTATGGTATGCTGTCATGGCATTGCCGGTGGTTGCGGTTCCGCAGGGAGAGGATGCGCTGTCATGGGCTTCTGCTTATTATGCGAATGCGTTGGCCGAGTTCATTGTGAGTTCAAATCCGCGTATCAAACAGATATTTGACAGTTGGCTGGCACAGGGAGGCACTAAAGAAACTTTCATGAGCCGGTTGCAAAAGAATGAGGAGTTGAAGAACATATTGCTGGCAGAGACACCGTGGCTGACTGAAGCCGTGAATGAAGAAGAACAACGTCAACGTATTGCCACCTTGTTTGATTTGAACACGATGAGTAATAAATTGTCTGTCTGTGTGGCACATTTGAATGAGCTGCAAAATGGGGATGGTGCATGGAGCTGGTACAAGGGTATGCCGGGCAACCGTTATATGACTACGCAGATAACGGAAATGCTGACCCGCCTGCAAGTGATGACCGGTGGAAAATTGAATCAGGCTCTCTCTGCCATGTATCAGAAAGCATTAAACTATCTTACCGTGCAGGCAGGGAAAGAATACAAGGCAATGAAGGAAGCCGAAAAGAAAGGCGTGACGAAGGTCAGTCCTTCAGAACAGACGCTTCAATATCTGTATATATGTGCTTTGAATGGCAAAGCCGGAGCAAATGCCGATATGAACCGTTACTTTATCAGTAAGCTGAGTGCACAGGCGACCGATCTGACTGTTTACGGAAAGGCGCTATCTGCCATTGTTTTGCAACAGGCCGGAGAGACGGTAAAGGCGAAAGAGTTTGTGCAGTCTGTTATGGAGTATTCGGTGGTGACAGACAAGATGGGGCGTTATTTTGATACTCCCAAGGCACATTATTCTTGGTTCGGTTATAAGATTCCGACCGAAGTGGCTGCAATGGAGGCGGTGCAATACGTTACCAAAGACGAGCAGGCGTTGAGCCAGATGAAACGCTGGCTTTTGAAAGAGAAGCAAACGCAGGTTTGGGATACTCCTGTTGCTACGGTGAATGCTGTATATGCCTTACTGAATTCGGGAACGGACTTATTGGCAAACTCTGATGCCGTGAAGATTACCTTGGGAAAAGAGGTGATTCAGACGTCGGCGGAAGAGCCGGTGGGTTATCTCAAGAAGGTGGTTGAAGGCAATGTCCTGAATCTGAAGAAGGTGACAGTGGATTGTGAAGGCAGCGGTATGGGTTGGGGAGCTGTGTATGCCCAATATCTGGAGAATATGGATAAGATGGGTGAGCAAAGTAGCGGTTTGTCTGTCAGCCGTAGCCTTTATAAAGGAGAGACGCTCATAGAAGAAGGCACTGTATTGAATATAGGTGATAAGATTACTGTCCGTCTGACGGTAAAGGCAGACCGGGATATGGATTTTGTACAGATTAAAGATGAGCGTGCCGCTTGTATGGAGCCGTTGGCAGCATTGTCAGGTTATCGCCTGAGCACAAACCTGGGATATTATCAGGCAACAAAAGATGCTTCCACTTCTTTCTTTGTCAATCAAATGCGTAAAGGAATGTATGTGATAGAGTATCAGGTGTATGTGACCCGTTCGGGAGAATACCGGTCCGGGATAGCAACGATTCAGTCGGCTTATGCACCCGAGTTCGGCGGGCATACAGGAGGATATAAAGTAGTGGTGAAATAGAATTGTAAAGGGAGTGTGCCAAAACTAAACCGGGCTATTCCATCGCCCCTACGAACTAAACGATAGTTTTGACATACTCCCTTACAACTTAATGACAGGTTATTTTCATTTGGAGATATCCGCTTGTCTTTTGACGCTGCGGCCTCCATCGTATTCCAACCGGAAATCAAAGTTTCCTATTGTTCCGTAGAAGTAGTTTCCATTGACATGCGGATAATCTATAATGATGGATTCCCCGGTATCATAGTCTATATATAACCGTCCGTTCTCAATAAACCAGTCGAATTTATAGGTATCGTAATACTCGAAGGGAGGAGTGGTATAATAGAGGTCTTCCGTTCCTACACCGTGGTCGGGGCGAGAGCCGGATGTGAATGTGATATAGCTGTCCAAAGGTTCACCCCAAGAATCACCGGCACCCATATCGCCGAACCATGTCACTCCATACAATCCCGATAAATCAAAACCGATGTCTTCATCGCTCTCACAGGAAGTGAAACCGAGCGTGACAACCAGTGCGGCCAGCATACATAGATAATTCTTCCATGTTCTCATAATATTCCAGTTTATAGTTTTAATCTTTTTGTTTTAACACCTTCTAATGCAAAGATAATGCTTTTTTTCCTTACCTTTGTTACTTTAAACGAAGAATTTAGTTTGGTATGAAATACATAATGTTGATAATAAGTATGTTGCTGGGATCGGGGCTTTCAGTCTTTGCGCAGCCAAAAGCCTCTTTTGATAAGACAATGCACGAATTTGGAACCATTTTATGGAAGAACCCGGTAACGGCTACCTTTAAAATAACAAATAAGGGCGATAAGCCGTTAGTGATATCCAATGTCACCACTTCCTGCGGGTGCACTGTTACCGACTGGACCAAATCTCCTATCCTGCCGGGGAAAACGGGTGAAGTCAGTTCTACGTTTGATGCCAAGGCTCTCGGTCGTTTCCGGAAAAGCATCGGTGTTTATTGCAATGCGTCAGACAAGCCTGTTTATTTGTCTTTTCGCGGAGAAGTGACCGCCGACCCCAAGAACTATACCTTTACCCATCCTTATCAAATCGGTGCAATCCGCCTGAATAAAGAGGAAATAGAGTTTGACGATGCGAACAGGGGAGATAAACCGACCATCGAACTGCTGATAGCCAATACTTCGGACCGGGTCTATACACCTGTGTTGATGCATCTGCCTCCTTATTTGAGTGCGGTGGCCACTCCCGACAAGCTGGGGCGTAACCGCACCGGAAAGATTAAGGTGACTCTTGATACCGAAAAACTTCCCAAGCTGGGGTTGACCACTGCTTCGGTATACTTGTCACGGTTCCCCGGAGACAAGGTGGGTGAGGAAAATGAAATTCCGGTTTCGGCTGTGCTGTTGCCCGATTTCTCTCGCATCAGTCAGCAGGAACGCCTGAATCCGCCTGCCATCCATCTTTCTGCCAAGGAACTGGTCATGGGAGAATTGGCAGATGACGAGAAACGTTCGCAGACGATTATAGTGAAGAATGTGGGTAAATCCAATCTGGAAATACGTGATTTGCAAGTGTTCAACTCTGCTTTGGGAGTGCAGTTGAAGAAACGTGTCTTGAAGCCGGGGGCAACGACCAAGATGAAGATTACGGCTTATGGGCATAACCTCAGAAGAGTGAAAGGCTCACCTCGTGTATTGATGATAACGAATGACCCGAACAGCCCGAAAATAATTATCAATGTGAAAGTAACCTCAAAGAAATAGCTATGGAACATCCTGAAAATAGTGAAGAATATAAGGGATTGGTCGTCAATGCGGGCATTGAACAACCATCCATTGTGAATCCTTATTTGAAATTCCGCAAGAAACCGCGTCGCCGTGAGTTTTCTGTGGGAGAGTATGTGGAAGGTATTGTGAAAGGTAACGTGACCGTCTTGAGTCAGGCCGTGACACTGGTGGAGAGTGTGAAACCCGAACATCAGGCCATCGCTCAGGAGGTTATAGAGAAATGTCTCCCTTATTCCGGCAGGTCGATTCGTATCGGAATCAGCGGAGTGCCGGGTGCCGGCAAGAGTACCTCCATTGATGTTTTCGGGCTGCATGTGCTCCGACAAGGAGGAAAGTTGGCTGTCTTGGCCATCGACCCCAGCAGTGAGCGTTCCAAAGGCAGTATCTTGGGCGATAAGACCCGCATGGAGAAACTGTCCGTCCATCCCAATGCTTTTATCCGCCCCAGCCCCTCGGCAGGTTCGTTGGGCGGAGTGGCACGAAAGACCCGTGAGACGATTATCCTGTGCGAGGCAGGAGGGTTTGATAAGATATTCGTCGAAACGGTGGGAGTGGGGCAGAGTGAAACTGCGGTACACTCCATGGTGGATTTCTTTCTGCTGATTCAACTGGCGGGCACGGGAGATGAATTGCAAGGCATCAAACGGGGTATCATGGAGATGGCGGATGGCATTGTCATCAACAAGGCCGACGGCAACAACATAGAGAAAGCGAAACTGGCAGCGAGCCATTTTCGGAATGCGCTGCACCTGTTTCCGGCACCCGATTCGGGATGGTCTCCCAAAGTCCTGACTTATTCGGGCTTTTATGGCTTGGGCATCAAGGAGATATGGGACATGGTTGATGAGTATTTTGCTTTTGTGAAAGCCAATGGCTATTTTGAACAGCGTCGTAACGAACAGGCAAAATACTGGATGTACGAGTCCATCAACGAGCACCTGCGCGACAGTTTTTATAATAATGAGACAATAGCTTCCATGCTGGCTGTGAAGGAAGAGGAAGTGTTGAACGGAAAGCTGACTTCTTTTGTTGCGGCAAAGAAGTTGCTGGACGCTTATTATGATACGTTGAAGTAAAAAGGGAGTGTGTCAAAACTCAACCGGCCTATCCCATCGTCAGCTGTAGGGGCAGGGTTTGCCTGCCCGAATGCATAAAGCAAACTGTTTTCGGGCGAGCGAACCTCGCCCCTGCGAACTAAGCGACAGCATTATCCATGTTTTGACACATTTCCTTATCTTATGCAGTATACCGTTTTTTTTTATTTATCAACCACAACAATACCGGCAGCTTTTTCCGACAAAGAAGTGAGGCGAATAGTCATAATGCATCCGTTATTAGCCTGCAAATTTGTAGGTAAAGAGAACCGATAAGTTACTTTTTTACCACATTGCAGCTGTCTCTTATACACATCTGACGCTGCCGACGATATGCAGTGTGTAG
>OJRB01001287.1_pt1 | contig 12473 bp, 5 predicted proteins | sample 1599061 | NCBI WGS metagenome assembly OJRB01 (sample SAMN03922522, study PRJEB24848) | human gut metagenome | isolation source: stool sample | host: Homo sapiens | place: Germany | collected 2010-02 | reverse complement strand
ACTGCATATCGTCGGCAGCGTCAGATGTGTATAAGAGACAGCTTTGGGAATACGATGTAGAGAATGATAAATTGACCGTAGATTTTGGCCTCAATGAAGACATTAATAATAATGAGGGGCTAAAAGCGATTCATGATTACAACTTCAAGAATCAAGAAGACTATAAATCCTCAATCCATCCGGATGATTTTGACCGGGTATATAATAAACAGTTCAAACCTCTCCTGCAAGGGAAGATCAATAACTTCGTAGCGGCCTACAGGCGTATCCTCAATGGCAAAACATTCTGGTTCAACTCCAATGTACGCTCCTATAAATTCAACGACGACGGAACGCCTAACAGGATCGTAAGCTATACCTCCAACATAACCCAGCAACGGGAAAAGGAGATCGAGCTAATCAAGGTAAAGGAAGCTGATAAATTGAAGTCCGCATTCTTGGCGAATATGAGTCATGAGATACGCACGCCGCTGAACGCTATCGTCGGGTTCTCAAATATAATCGCCGAGATTGATGATGAGGTAGAGCGTCAATCTTATTTAGATATCATTCATAAAAACAATGATTTGCTACTGCAACTGATCGATGATATCCTTGATTTCTCTAAAATCGAGGCGGGAACCATGGATTATCATTTCGAGGAAGTGGACATCAAGGATATATGTGGCGAAATCGCATTGGCAGACTCTATAAAGATGCCTTCAGACGTGGTTCTTATCTTTGATCTCGGCTCCCCATCCGTAATCGTTAAAACCGATGAGCGGAGGGTTATGCAAGTGATATCTAATTTCGTGAATAACGCTATCAAATTTACCACAAAAGGAAGTATCACGATTTATTATGAGATAGAAGGGGATTTTATCCGAGTCTGCGTGAAAGATACAGGTATCGGTATCTCCGCGGAAAACCAAAGACGTATATTCGAGCGATTCATCAAGGTAGATACTTTCCAGCAAGGTACGGGATTGGGATTAACCATCAGCCGAACCATTATCGAGGCATTAGGAGGTAAAATCGGCGTAGACTCTGAAGAAGGGGTGGGTTCCACTTTTTGGTTCACTCTGCCTTTGGACACAAAACGGACTGATATTGAGCTTTCACCGGATATCCCCGTCCAATCCGAAGAAACGCCCCGTTCAGATAGGCATCATTCCATCTTAATCGCCGAGGACGTTTATGAGAATTATTTCCTTTTGGAAACCTTGTTTGGCAAGCAATACCAACTTTATCATGCGCTAAACGGGCAAGAGGCTATCGATATGTTCGAGACATATCATCCGGACCTAATCCTGATGGACATAAAAATGCCGGTTATGGACGGATTCGAAGCGACTCGCAGAATCCGCACCTTATCCAAGACCATTCCGATCATAGCGCTCACGGCATTCGCTTTCGAAAGGGAAAAGGAGATCGCCAAACAATGTGAATTCACGGATTATGTAGTGAAGCCCATTGATATAAAAGAACTAAAGAAATTAATCGTTAAGGTATTGGCATAAAAAAGCGTGTTGCGACAATCGCAACACGCTTTTTTTTACTTAGGCATCGGAGCGGCAGAAGGAGGAGGCGTTCCCAATCCCCATTCCTTATTCGCTTTCGGCCCCATCTCTAACTCTAACAAACCACCAGCGGCGATATCGCTATGATTGAACCAAGGCTGGTTCAAGGTTACGCCGTTCAACTTAGCGGATTGTACGTATTTATTCTCATCGGATGCGTTATTCGCACGGATCTCGAACGTATTGCCGTTACCCATATCCACTTTCACGTCGGTAAACATCGGGCTACCGATATTATAGGTAGGAGAACCCGGAGTCACCGGATAGAATCCCATCTGGCTGAAAACAACGAAAGCGGACATACCACCACCGTCCTCATCGCCCGGCACACCCATCAAATCATTGCGGAACCATTGATTCAATAAGGTACGAATACGTTTCTGGGTCATCCAAGGCTTACCCGCATAATTATACAAGTACGGGATATGCAAGCTCGGCTCATTCGCCATAGAGAACATACCTACGTTACCCGTATGATCCGGAAGCGTGGAATAGAATTGCCATTTAGACATACCCAGCGGCGTATTGAACATGGAATCCAAGGCAGAGGTAAACGCCTCATTGCCTCCGATCAAAGAGATCAAGTCACCGATATTATGCTGTACGTCCCAACGATAAATATATCCGTTATTCTCATCGTAATAATCACGGGCACCTAGACCGCCATCATAACGGTAATCCAATGGATAGATAAACTTGCTATCCTTATCTTTCGGATGGAAGAAACCTGTCTCCGGATTAAATACGTTCCGGTAATTGTAAGAGCGACGCAAATAATAATCCGCCTCGTCTTTCTTTCCCAATTCTTGAGCGATCTGGGACAAGCACCATTCATCATACGAAGTACCTAAAGTCACGGCGATCGGCTGACGTTTTTCCCAAATGGATACGTTAGGCACCGTCTCTTTCTCTCCCGGTCTCAATGCGGGAATATAGCCATGTTCCTTGTAGAAATCATCCAACCAACCGGCGGGAGCGGCAGACCACGGGATCAAGGTCTTTTCCTCGATACCTTTCTTACAAGCGATATAGGCTTTTTCCAGCTCAAACCCACGCAAGCCCTTGCGGTAAGCGTCGATCACGGTAGCGACAGCATGGTTTGAGTTCATACGGCGTGTATCTCCTGTCACCTCCGGGAAGGTAGGCATCCAATCGGTACCCATCTGCTCCGCCATCAGGAGATAAGAGTTGATGATATCGTTCTCACGCTCATTATCGATCAAGACACGCAGGGGATGTGTAGCACGGTAGGTATCCCAAATCCAGTCGTCCGTATAGAAAGACCGTCCGCCATCCTCATGGATCTTTCCGTCGAAAGCACTGTAATAATGTCCGTCCTCGCTCAAGTTTATCGGGCGTTCGTAGCAACGATATAAAGAGGTATAGAATACGGTCTTCTCATCCTTGGTACCGCCTTGTACTTGTATTTTACCTAAAGCGTCGTTCCAATCGTTGCGGGCGATCTTCGCTACCACATCCACGTCGTAAGCGGCGATCTCACGCTCCAGATTCTTCTTCGCCTGTTCCTCGCTGATAAAAGAGATACCGTAGCGAACGCCAAGTTTCTTCACGTCCTCCCCGAAGGAAAGGGCGATAGCGGCATTGATACCTTCCACGGAAGTCTCGTTATAGTTGACACTGCCGTTCGACAATACCCCCGCTTTCACAGGCTTCTGGTTCGTCTCGGCATATAAAAAGACTTTCGTTTTCTTATCTATATATTGATAACCGCTTACGGCGTTACCATTTACTTGTAGCTGTCCGTTACGGCTGTTAAATACCAGATAAGCCGGTCCCTCTTTCTCGAAAGTGAGCGAATATACGGCACTTTGATGGGATGGGGCGAAGTCCACGTTGATTTCCTCATTATCCAGATATACCTGATAACGGTACGGCAAAATCTTCTCCCGGTCATAGCTATAAGCGATCACGGGTCGCAAGCCGGATTCGTCACCTTGATAAGGGCATAAATTGAACGCAGAACGCTCACGATGGTTTGTCACGATAATAGGCAAACCGCCCAGACGGTCACCCGTGAAGTCCGCACGCTCCGGATATACACGTAGCATACTGTTCGGCAAATGCACGGTCGGGAAAGTAGGCACCAATAAATGGCTGATGTTTCCCATATAAGGATTCACGTAATCCACCGGGTCCATCGCAGAAGGAGAAGTCCCTCCGCCACCGGCACATGACACCCACAGGAAAACGGAAGCCAAAAGGGCCATCGAAGTTTTAAGCTTTGTCTTCATTTTGTCGATTATTAATTCGTTAATTATTCTTTGCTCCTCAGCCGGGTACTTTCCCGGCAATCCGTGAGACGTTGTCTCATGGGTAACAGAGCAAACCGCTCACTGGTAAGGGAGCTATTTACTCAGCCGTCTTCGGACGATTTTCCGGGGCAGCTCCGAACTCCTTATTCGGCGTGTTGCCCATCACAAAGGTAAGATTCCCTCCCTTCACGATATCATCATACAGAATATAAGAATTGTTATAAGGTTTACCATTTAGCAACACGGATTGGATATATACATTCTCCTTGCTGTTGTTCTGGGCTACGACCTCGAAAGTCTTACCCTCCGGCAAATGAACGGAAGCCTTATCAAATAACGGGCTACCGAACACGAACACGCCATTGGAAGGATTTACTTGGTAAAATCCCAAGGCAGACATGATATGCCAAGCGGACATCTGGCCACAATCCTCGTTTCCGATGATGCCCTCCGGCTGGTCGGTATAGAACACATCTTGGATGTAACGAACTTTCTCGGCTGTCTTCCATTGCTCGCCGGCGTATGGATAAAGGTAAGTGACATGATGGCTCGGCTCATTTCCATGGGCGTACATGCCGATCAAGCCACTGATATCCGGAGAGGCGTTCTCTCCTAACTCACCTTCCACCAAGAACAAAGAATCCAGTTTCGAGATAAACGGAGCGTCGCCACCCATCAACTCGATCAAGCCTTCCGGATGCTGGGGCACGAAGAATGTATAATGCCAACCATTTCCCTCACAGAAATCGCCTACGCTATGTATGGACTGGATCGGATCGTACGGCGTACGCCAGCTGCCATCATTCATTTTCGGACGGATAAAGTTGATATCCTTATCGAAATACTGCGTATAATATTTACCACGTTTCAAGTAATTCTGGTAATCCTCCGTCTTGCCCATTTTCTTCGCCATCAAGGCGATACCCCAATCATCGGCTGCGTATTCCATCGCGATAGAAGTAGCCTCACGTACCTTATCACAAGGGATATAGCCTTTTTCCAACACGTACGGCACCCCGTTTTGCTTCTCATAGACAGAGGAAGCAACCATATAACGATACGCACGGTCGGCGTCAAAGCCGGTAAAACCTTTCAGATAGGCATCCGCGATAATAGGCACAGCGCTATATCCCGGCATTTGATCCGTCTCACCACCAATCAACGGCCAGATCGGTAATTTCTCTTGCTGGTCGTAAATGCTTAACATCGAGTTCACCAAATCCGACACATATTGAGGCTTGATAATCGTGAACAACGGATGCAAGGTACGATACGTATCCCATAGAGAGAAAGTGGAATAGTTCTTCCAAGTATTGTTCGTATACACCTTATCGTCATGGCCACGGAAATCGCCATTCGCGTCGCAATACAACGTCGGAGCGATAAACGCATGGTACATGGCGGTATAGAAAACCTTCTTGGCACGCTCATCTTTCGTATCGATGGAGATACAAGATAATTGATCATTCCATTTATCGATAGCCTCGTTACGAACCTCGTCGAAATCCCAATGAGAAAGCTCCGCACGTAAGTTAGCCAAGGCATTCTCGCAACTTACGGAAGAGATAGCGACCTTTACCAAGGCGGTCGGGGCATCTCCCTTAAAGGTAATCACTCCCTTTACGGACTCGCCTGTCAACTCATCATTACCCGCGGCCTCATCATCGTTGAATACAGCCAAAGACTCGATCGGCTGATCACATTTCAACGTAAAGAATACTTTGTGACGTGGGCTCCAACCTTTGGAAAAACGGTACCCCTCGATCGTGTACTCATCAATCTTCTTCAAATAAGTGTCATACGCTTTATCACCGATACCCTCCTTCAAGTTGATCAAGAGGCGATGCTCGCTTCCCGACGGATACGTATAACGATGTAAGGCTACACGCTCGGTCGCCGTCAACTCCGCTTTTACGCCATTATCCATCAGCAAAGAGTAATATCCCGGAGCTACGGCTTCGTTGGCATGTTTATAATAGGAAGAAGCGGCTCCCTCCATATTATCTTGCTCGCCACGGGCGGTACGTACCTCGCCCGTATAAGGCATCAGAAGGATATCCCCCAGATCAGAACATCCGGTTCCGCTCAAATGCGTATGACTAAATCCGATAATGATACTATCGGAGTAATGGTAACCGGAACACCAGTCCCATCCCTTAAAAATATTCTGAGGACCTACTTGAACAGCTCCAAATGGAACGTTTGCCCCGACAAATACGTGTCCGTGTTCTCCCGATCCGATATAAGGATCTACATATGCGGTAAAGTCTGTCTTGTTTTCCGTCTTCTCCGGTGTAGCACAGGAGTATGCGAAAAATGTCAGGCATATCGCTATGCCTGACATTAATGGTTTGTGAATGAAATTCATCTTAATTGCTTATTTCTTCTTTTTACTAGGTTTTACTGAAATAGGGGAAAGTTTATTGATCCCTTCCTCGTTTACGGAGAATGAGTAAGGCATATCCTCCGGATTTATACCACGATTCATATTCGGCTTGTCACCCATCTTGAAGTCAATCACGCCACCCTTAAACAAATCGTTATGATCCAGATAATTCTTGGTGTAGTTCTTGCCGTTGAACGTCATGGATTCGATATAGATATTCTTATCGCTGTTGTTCGGGGCGTTGATCACCAAGTTGTTTCCATTCTCAAAATGGATCGTAGCCTTCTTGAACAGCGGAGCGCCCAACACATATTGGGTCGTACCCGGAGCGACCGGATAGAATCCTAACGCTGAGAATACATACCAAGCAGAAGTCTGGCCATTATCCTCATCACCGCAATAACCATCCGGACCCGGAGTATACATCTTATTCATTACTTGACGCAACCAATATTGAGCCTTCCAAGGTTGACCCGCATAGTTGTATAAATAAATCATATGCTGGATCGGCTGGTTACCGTGAGCGTAGTTACCCATATTCATCACGGTCATCTCGCGGATCTCGTGGATCACACCACCGTAGTAGCTATCATCGAACAAAGGCGGTACAGCAAATACGGAGTCAAGCATCATCACAAATGAATCCTTACCGCCCATCAAGTCGATCAATCCCTGAGGATCGTGGAATACAGACCATGAATAATGCCAGCTATTACCTTCCGTGAAAGCGTCACCCCATTTCAGCGGAGAGAACGGAGCCATAAACTCGCCATTCTCATTCTTGCCACGCATCAACTTGGTTTCCTTGTCGTACAGGTTCTTATAGTTCAACGCACGACGGGCATATAATTCCAATTCCTTTTTCGGACGGCCTAGTTGTTTAGCGATCTGCCAGATACACCAGTCATTGTAAGCATATTCCAATGTACGGGCGGCGTTCTCGTTGATCTTCACGTCGTAAGGAACATATCCTAACTTATTATAATATTCATGACCCAGACGTCCTGTAGAAGAGACCTTCGGGTGAACGTTTTCCGTACCATGAATCAAACCTTTATATAAAGTCTCCAAATCGTCAACCTTCACACCCTTCATATAAGCGTCTACCAAGATAGACGCCGAGTTATTACCGACCATGCAACCACGGTGACCCGGACTTGCCCATTCCGGGAAGAAGCCGCTTTCCTTATATGTATTGATCAAGCCCTCTTGCATCTCCTTGTTTACCGACGGGAACATCAAGTTCAAGAATGGGAACAAACTACGGAACGTATCCCAGAATCCGGTATCGGTAAACATATAACCCGGTAATACCTCACCATTATACGGACTGTAGTGTACCACCTCGCCCTGAGCGTTGATCTCATAGAACTTACGAGGGAACAACAATGAACGATAGAAACAAGAATAGAACGTACGATATTGATCCAAATCTCCACCCTCAACCTCGATCTTGCTCAAATGCTCATTCCAAACATCCTTACCTTTCTGAACCAAGGTATCAAAGTTATCGTTACCTAATTCCTTCATGTTGATAGCGGCCTGATCGAAGCTAATAAAAGAGGAAGCCACCTTCGCATGAACGATTTCACCCTTCTTCGTCTTGAAACCGATTACGGCTCCTACATGGTCACTCGTTTGCTCCTTCGCACCCTCTTTCAAAGAAGCGTCGGCAAATGTAGCCTCGTATGTGAAAGGCTTATCAAACTCGATCACAAAATAATTCTTGAAATTATCGGGAACCCCACCGCTATTCTTCGTTGAATAACCGATGATCTTATTCTCCTCCGGAATCACCTTGATATAAGACCCCTTATCCAAGGCATCCACCACGATATAAGAATGCTCGTTTTCCGGGAAAGTGAAACGGAACATAGCGGCACGATCTGTCGGCGTTAATTCCGTTACCACGTCATGCTCCGCCAGATATACCTTATAGTAATAAGCCTTGGCGATCTCTCCTTTATGCGAGAACCAGCTCGCACGTTTATCTTGGTCGAATTCCGGTTTACCAACCACCGGCATGATTGCAAATTGTCCGTAATCATTGATCCACGGGCTTGGCTGATGGGTCTGTTTAAAGCCACGGATCTTGTTAGCCGTATATACATACTGCCATCCATCTCCCATCTTTCCTGTCTGAGGAGTCCAGAAATTCATACCCCACGGACGAGCGATCGCCGGATAGGTATTTCCTGTAGACAACTCAAAAGAAGATTGCGTACCCATTAGCGGGTTTACATACTCTACTGGATCAAAAGCCTCATTCACAGCCGCTACCGCAGGTTTTCCCACCCACATCAACATCGCCGCTAAAGCTAAAGCCCAAACGCTTTTTTTCTTCATGATATAGCTATTTAATTAATAATATAATTTATCCGTTTTTGTGTTTTATATTCATAGTTGGACTACAAATATCCATTTAATTAACATGAATAGAAAGTGATTCTCGTGTCATTTATTTAGAAATATCCCTTTCTTTCTTATGAATTTCTGGCATTATACGAATCTAGGTGCAAATCTAACAAAAAGAATTAGAAAAAAGAAATCCAATGAGCTAGATCATGCCCTATTCATCGCACTTTTATCATTCCCGAAAAAGATTAAATATCACATGCGAGTTCCGTACGAACTATGTCTATTCTACAATATAATATTACATATAAATGTAATCAATCTAAACTTAATTTAAAACAAGAGCAAAATGACAAAGAATGAATCTAAGCTATTATCCCTTCAAGGGATAGCTAAAGCCTCAGCGTTCTGTTTGCTGCTTTCTGCCTTCTCTGTAGACGCCGCTATGGCCGTTCCCGCTTCCGCAGGTACGGTTGATGAAGTGATGGTCGTACAGCAGGGTAAGAAAGTGACAGGTATGGTTGTTGATGGTGCTGGTGAGCCTGTTATTGGCGCTAACGTGGTGGTGAAAGGCACTACAAATGGTACGATCACGGACTTCGACGGTAATTACTCGTTGGAAGGCGTGTCCGCAAATGACATCTTGGTGGTATCCTATATCGGTTATTTGTCCCAAGAGATCCCGGTGGAAAATCAATCTTCAATAAAAGTAACTTTAAAAGAGGACACTCAAACTTTGGACGAGGTTGTAGTTGTAGGTTATGGTACGATGCGTAAGTCAGACGTGACCGGTTCTATCGGTGTGGCTAAAGGAGACGACTTGACAAAGAATCAAAACTTTAGTGCGCTAGACAACTTGCGCGGTAAGGTATCTGGTGTAAACATCTTCTCAAACTCCAGCCAGCCGGGTGCTTATTCTAACCGTGTCGTTATCCGTGGTATGGCTACTATCAACGCTTCTTCAAACCCTCTATATGTGGTAGACGGTGTTGTTATGGAGAACTTCGACTTGGTGAACCCGAATGATATCGAGTCTATGGAGGTCTTGAAAGATGCTTCCGCTGCCGCTATCTACGGTGCTCGTGGTGCCAATGGTGTTATCATGGTAACTACGAAGCGTGGTAAGAAAGATGGTGAAGGTGTACAGGTTAGCTATCAAGGATCTGTCAGCGCAAGCCATATCGCTCGTAAGATGGATACGATGAACGCCCAAGAGTGGTGTGACGCATTCATGATTGGTCTGGAAAACGAGAATAAGTGGCAAGGTAAAAATTGGTCTTTGAACCGTGCTGATTGGTTTAATGATTCAGATTTCTTTGATGCAAACGGTAATCCTCTGTATGATACGAATTGGCAAGATGAGGCTACTCGTACCGCGGTTTCTCACAACCATCAGTTGAATATCCAACAAGCGGGTAAGAGCTCTTCAATGGGTGCTTTCTTGAACTATACGGATCAACAGGGTATTGTAAACAATACGTATAATAAGCGTATTAATGCGAAGTTGGCATACGACGCAAATCCTACGAAGTGGTTGTCTACGGCAGTCAATGTATTGGTTAACCATACATGGGGGCGTTATACGCCTGAGGATGGTGGTGGCCAAGAGGCTCGTCGTACCATGATCGAGATGGTTCCTTGGATGCCGATTCGCGATAAGAATGGTAAATATACCACTTCTACCTCTTCTTCCATTGGTGATGTATTAGGCTTTGAGGGTATGTCTAACCCAGTCATGATCTTGGATATGCAAAAACGTATGCGCTACAACACGCAGGTGTTTGGTAACGCCGCTTTGACATTCCACTTGGCTGAAGGTTTGGATTTGAAGACTCAACTAGGTCTTGACCATCATAATAAAACGTATAGAGGTTATTCTTCTATCGATTTGAACAACATCTCCATGCCGAATGGTTGGGCTGAGTACCAAAATTGGAATACACTTTATTGGCAGGAGGAGACTTACTTGACTTACAATAAGGTATTCGGTGATCATCGTATCAACGCTATGGCTGGTTTGTCTTGGCAAGAGCGTGTGCAAAAGTGGAATAAGGCACGAACAGAAGGTTTCTCGGATGATTTCTTTGAGGACAATAATATGTCCGCAGGTACAACTCCGGCATCTCCTGAGTCTTCTTACGATCGGTGGGCGATGAACTCTTATTTCTTGCGTTTCGCTTATACATATAAAGATCGTTACTCCGCAACCGTAACAGGTCGTGTCGATGGTTCCTCTAAGTTTGGTGAAAACAACAAGTATGCGTTCTTCCCATCTGCAGGTTTGGCTTGGAATATCTCTCAAGAGGATTTCATGCAAGATCAAAGCACGATCAGCAATTTGAAGTTGCACACTAGCTACGGTTTGACTGGTAATTCCGAGATTGACACTTATCGGTCATTGGCTCGTGTTTCTTCTGGTACGCTTTTGATCAACGATATTCGCGCTCCGTATTCTTACATCAGCTCTATGGCGAACCCGGATTTGAAATGGGAGAAGACTGGTCAGTTTGATGTTGGTTTCGAGATTGGATTCTGGCAGAACCGCTTGTCTTTCGATGTAGCTTACTATAACAAGAAGACAACCGACTTATTGTTGGATTGCCCGATTCCTCACACTACAGGTTTCACGACAGTGTATAAGAATATCGGTTCTGTAAGAAACCAAGGTATGGACTTAATGATCAGCGCACGCCCAGTTCAGACACAAGACTTCAATTGGAGTTCTACGATTAACTTAAACTTCAACAAGAACAAGATCCTTCAGTTGGGCGACAATAATGAGGATATCGAGATGAACAGCTGGGTAGGTGGTTCTGAAAGTATCTTGCGTGTAGGTGAGAACATGAGTTCTTTCTATGGCTACAGACGTTTGGGTGTTTATACGGAGGAAGATTTCAATAACGGCTTGTGCGAGAAGAACCAGATCGGTCGTGCGAAACGTACGGATAAGAAAGAGATCATCGGCAAAGGTATGCCGGACTGGACTGGAAGCTGGATCAACAACTTCTCTTACAAAAACTTCGATTTGACGATGGACTTGCAGTTCGTATGGGGTGTTGAGACCATGCAACAGTTCTACCACTCTACTTACGACCGTTTCGGTATCACGAATGGTTTGAGCAATATTTTATATGACGCATATAACGGATCGAACCCGAACACGATGCAACAGGCTGTTTACTTGTGTAACTCAGGCCATGCAGGTCAGGATACGACAGTAGATTCTCAATGGATCGCCAATGGTTCTTACTTGCGTTGTAACATGTTGCAATTGGGTTATACTTTTGACTCAAACGTGATTAGCAAGATCGGTTTGTCTGCTTTGCGTTTGTACGCAAGTGCGAATAACTTATTCTTGATTACTGCTAGCGATTTCACAGGTTACGATCCTGAGGGTACATCGCAGGGTGATAGTAATAAGTTCGGTCAGAACATGGTATTCTTCTCTTATCCAAGAGCGAGAACTTTCACGTTCGGTGTTAATGTAACATTTTAATTCATTTAATCAGTAGAATTTTTAGAAATGAAAAAAATATTGACAGTAGCGATTGCATGCGCTTGTTTAACCGGGTTCAGCGCATGTAATGATTTCTTGGAAGAGAAACCGAAGTCATCGTTGACAGCCCCGGATTATTACCAGACAGAGGCTCAAGCTCAGGCTAACGTGAACTATTTGTATCGTACGGGAGCTTCAAGTAAGCTCACAGGTGCGGGTAGTGCTTACGTAGGTCCGTTTGCCTCTATCACAGGACAATTGACCGGTTACTTTACAAACAGTTATGAAGGTCAGGAGCTGACTTGTAAATATTCTCGCGAGTTGACTCGTCAGCAGAATACGATGACTGTTTCCGCTGTCTCTTATACACATCTGACGCTGCCGACGATATGCAGTGTGTAGAT
>OJRB01001263.1_pt1 | contig 12606 bp, 10 predicted proteins | sample 1599061 | NCBI WGS metagenome assembly OJRB01 (sample SAMN03922522, study PRJEB24848) | human gut metagenome | isolation source: stool sample | host: Homo sapiens | place: Germany | collected 2010-02 | reverse complement strand
GGATTTGCAAGAAGATTTGCTGTTCAGCTGGTCAACGGCCATTGCCCAGAATTCCTGGTCTCTGCCTGACGGGCAACCGTTGTTCTGCCAGAGAAAATAAGCTGCTTCTCTGATTGCATTTTCATTACTATTAACCATAACTAACTCCAAATTAATAAAAAATGTTTGGTAAACATTATTTAATATACAATCAAAAATTTATACGTCAATAATAAAAGGCTGTTTTTTATTTGAAATATAAAATATTATCAAAGCGCTTAGCAATTTGCTTGCATTTAAAACTATAAGATTTTATAGATAACGTTTAAAGAGTCTGATATAAAGTCGTTTGAATATTATCAAAAGTCTAATTATGTTAATATAGTCTAACAGGGGGCTACCGAATGGAAAATTTATTATCAAAAGAAGAAATGAACGCAGTTATAAACGGCGATCACGGTAACGTTTTTGCTGTCTTGGGCATCCACCGCGATAAGGGAAGCAAGGAAGTATTCATCCGCACTTATCAGCCCAATACCAAGTCCGTCGAACTCTTGAAAAAAGACGGCTCGTCCTTGGGAATGATGACCAAACTTGACAAGCGCGGTTTCTATCAGATTAACCTCGGACAGATTGAAAATTTCCCCTACAAATTCCGTATTGAAAACGACCGGGGCGATTTCTACGAACAGGAAGACGCTTACCGTTTTTCTTCCATCTTAGGCGATATTGACATCTACCTTCTCGCTGAAGGCAATCACCTTGACATGTATAAAAAACTCGGCGCGCATGTGCAGGAAATGGACGGCGTGCGCGGTGTCAGTTTTGCCGTTTGGGCGCCGAATGCCAAACGTGTTTCCGTTGTCGGAAATTTCAATAACTGGGACGGCCGCGTTAATGTGATGCGCAAGCATCCGACCTGCGGCGTGTGGGATATTTTTATTCCCGGAATTGATGAAGGCGAAATTTATAAATATGAAGTCAAAACTCAGGAAGATTACATTCTGGTCAAATCTGACCCGCTGGCCTTCTGGAGCGAAGTCCGCCCAAAAACCGCATCGGTAGTTTATGATTTGAACCACTATCACTGGGAAGATCAGAACTGGATGAACTATCGTGAAGAATATAATGCTTTTGACAAGCCGATGTCCATTTATGAAGTCCACCTCGGTTCCTGGCGCCGGAAAGGTGAAAACGGTTCCGAATTTTTGACCTATCGCGAAATGGCCGACCGGCTGGTTCCCTATGTTGTCAATATGGGCTTTACTCATGTCGAATTTTTGCCGCTGGCAGAACACCCGCTTGACTGCTCCTGGGGATATCAGGTTATCGGTATGTTCGCGCCGACCAGCCGTTTCGGCACGCCGGATGATTTCCGCTATATGATCGACAAGTTCCACCAGGCAGGTATTGCTGTCATCATGGACTGGGTTCCGGCTCACTTCCCAAAAGACGGCCATGGTCTGGTTGAGTTTGACGGCACTCATCTGTATGAACACGCCGATCCCCGCAAAGGCGAACATCTCGACTGGGGCACCAAAATTTATAACTACGGCCGGACGGAAGTCTGTAACTTCCTCTGCGCCAGCGCGTTATACTGGCTGAAAGAATATCATATTGACGGTCTGCGCGTCGATGCGGTGGCGTCTATGCTTTATCTCGACTATTCGCGCAAAAACGGCGAATGGATTCCCAATATCTACGGCGGCAATGAAAACATTGAAGCTATCGCTTTTCTGCGTAAAATGAACGAACTGGTTTACGGCCAATGCAAAGGGGCGGTAACCTGTGCCGAAGAATCAACCGCCTGGCCGATGGTTTCCCGTCCGACTTCAATGGGCGGCCTGGGGTTCGGCTACAAATGGAATATGGGCTGGATGAACGACACGCTGAAATATATCAGCCATGAGCCGGTTCACCGCAAATATCACCACGGCATGCTGACTTTCGGACTGCTTTATGCCTTCAACGAAAACTTTATTCTGCCGATTTCTCATGATGAGGTTGTTCACGGCAAAGGTTCCATGCTCGGCAAAATGCCCGGCGACGAATGGCAGAAATTTGCCAATCTCCGTGCTTATTACGGTTTTATGTACACCCACCCCGGCAAAAAACTTCTGTTTATGGGCTGTGAGTTCGGTCAGGATTGGGAGTGGAATTCGGAAGAAAGCCTGCGCTGGCATTTGCTGGAATATCCGATGTATAAGGGCATGCAAAACTGCGTCCGCGATTTGAACCTGATGTATAAGGGCAATCCTGCCTTTTATGAAGAAGATTTCGATTATCGCGGTTTTGAATGGATTGACCATTCCAATGCCGATGACAGCGTTATTTCATACATGCGGAAAGGGCATAACCCTGCCGATTATATGGTGGTTATCTCCAACTTTACGCCGGTTGTCCGCCATGATTACCGGATAGGGGTGAACGAAAACTGCCGCTATCAGGAAATCTTTAACAGCGATGATGTCAACTATTGGGGCAGCGGCGTTAAAAACGAAGGCCTGCTGACGACGGAAGAAGGCGAATGGAACAATAAGCCGCGTTCAATAAAAGTAACTTTGCCGCCGTTGTCAACCATCGTTCTCAAACCGGTTAGAGACTAACTTCACAAAGGACAGGAGATAACAATGTCAAATTACAAATCCCAACCCGGAAAGTCTTATCCCCTAGGCGCGACTTATGACGGGAAAGGCGTTAATTTCGCATTGTTCTCCGCCAATGCCGAAAAGGTGGAGCTCTGCCTGTTTGACGCATCCGGATCGCAGGAATTGGAGCGCTTTGCCATTAATGAAAACGACAACAGCATATGGCATATTTATGTTCCCGGTCTGGAACCCGGACAGGTTTACGGCTATCGGGTTTACGGCCCCTATAAGCCGCAGGAAGGGCACCGTTTTAATCCCAACAAGCTGCTGATAGATCCATACGGCAAAAAGCTGGTCGGCAAGCTGATTTGGCATAAGGCGATTTTCGGTTATGACATCGACAGCCCGGATAAGGATCTGTCTTTTTCCGAACTTGACAGCGCGCCCTATGTGCCGAAGTCGGTTGTCATCGGCAATACGTTCGACTGGGGCAATGATGATGAAATCCGCCCTCATCATAAAATGGAAGAAAGCGTCATTTATGAAACTCATCTGCGCGGCTTTACCAAACTTCATCCGCAGATAGCCGACGACAAACGCGGCACCTTTGCCGGTTTTGCCGACAAATCGGTAACCAGCTATTTGAAATGGCTGGGCGTTACCGCCGTTGAATTTCTGCCCGTACATGCCTTTTTCGGCAACCGCCATAAAAAAGGATATATCAAAGATAATTACTGGGGGTATGAAAGCTTTACGTTCTTTGCGCCGGAACAGACCTATCTCTCCAATGATGAAATTGACGAATTCAAGCAGATGGTCAAAACTCTTCATGCCAAGGGCATCGAAGTTATTCTTGACGTCGTTTATAATCATACCGGCGAGGGCAACCAACTGGGGCCGACATTCTGCTACCGCGGCATTGACAATGCGTCTTATTACACGCTGAATCCCGATAACAAGCGTTACTATTACGACAGCACCGGCTGCGGCGCTTCGTTTAACGTTCAGAACGGCTATGTCCTGTCGCTGGTAATGGATTCGCTGCGCTACTGGATTGAACAGATGCATGTTGACGGTTTCCGTTTTGACTTGGCAACTTCTCTCTGCCGTCAGAATATGGAGTTCAAAGTTCACAGCGGTTTTTTGTATGCCACGGGACAAGATCCGCAGACCCGCCGTGTCAAGCTGATTGCCGAACCCTGGGATATCGGCTACGGCGGCTATCAGGTCGGTGCTTTTCCGCCCGGCTGGGGGCAGTGGAATGACAAATACCGCGATAATGTTCGCCGCTTCTGGAAAGGCGACCAGTATCAAACCGCCGAACTGGCCAGCCGCCTGGCCGGTTCCAGCGATGTGTTTAACTATATGAACCGCGACATCTGGAGCAGTGTCAATTTCATTACCGCCCATGACGGTTTCAGCCTTCATGATGTTGTCAGCTTTAACGGCAAACATAACCTGAGCAACGGCGAAAACAACCGTGACGGCACCGACAGCAACTGGAGTTGGAACTCCGGCGCCGAAGGTGAAACCGACAACCCGGTGATTTTGGAAAACCGCCGCCAGCGGATGAAAGCGATGATAAGCACGTTACTGCTTTCGTTCGGAACGCCGATGATGTTGGCCGGAGATGAATTCGCACACAGCCAGTTCGGCAATAACAATCCCTATTGTCAGGACAACGTTTTAACCTGGATAGCCTGGGATGCCATCAGCAAGGAAGACAAAGAGCAGGTCAAATTCGTCCGCCGGGTTATCGGGTTGCGTAAAAAACTGCGCATATTCAACCGCCGCCATTTCTTTATCGGCAAAGTTGTCAAAAACGGATATAAAGATATTGCCTGGTATAATGAGCGCGGAGTTGAAATGGCAGCCAACGACTGGCATGACGGCAACCGCAAAGCTCTGTCTTACTGCGTTTATACCGGCAGCCGTTTCGTGTTGGCAATCTTTAATGCCAACCACGACGACATGAGTTGGAAGCTTCCGGAAATTTCCGGTAATCTGTCTTGGAATTTATTGCTGGACAGCTCCTCAAAATTCGGAGATGAGGGGAAAATCGGCTCGGCGCAGACAATCAGAGTCCCGGCGTGGAGCGTGTTATTATTTGAGATTAAAAAATAGGGAGTATTCTTATGGAAGAACTATTGCAGCAACTGGCCGGAAAATTGGGAATAGCCACCAGATTCAGCGACGGCGGACTGGTCCGGAAAGACTATGAAGTCGATGACGCGGTGGTCCGTTATATTGCGGAGCGCCTGGGGTATAAAGCCGGCAACCGCGGCGAGGTGGAAAAATCGCTGGCTGATTTTGAAAAACGCCGCTGGCAGCAAACCCTGGAAAACATCTATGTGGTAGAACAGGGCAAGTTGCAGTTTGATGCGGTGGTTCCGGCGGAACAGGCGCAGAGTTTCTTCGCCCTGCAAATTGAAAACAAGGATACCGGCATCAGGTCGGAGGTTGCTTTTGAAGTCCACCCGACCGATGAAACTTACACCATCGGTAAAACGATTTATGTCAAACTTCTGGTCGCAATAACCAATGAATTGCCGGTCGGCTATTATAATCTGACGTTTACCGTAGCAGATAAAACCTATAAAAGCACTTTGGCGGTAGCTCCGTGCCGCTGTTATGAAAATCCGGCTCTGGCAGACGGCAAAATCTGGGGCTATGCGTTGCAGTTGTATTCGCTGCGCAGTGAGCGCAACTGGGGTGTCGGCGACTTTACCGACCTGGGAAACTTTATTCGGATGTGTGCCCGTTGCGGGGCTGATATCATTGGCCTCAATCCGCTGAATGTTTTGGTGCACAGCTTTCCCGAAAATGCCAGCCCGTACAGCTCAATCAGCCGCCTGTTTTTAAATCCGATTTATATTGACGTTGAAGCAGTGCCGGAGTTCAAACCGGAAGATTTGTCTGAAATAGCAGACAAAATTGCCGAACTGCGCCAAAGCGAGCTGATTGATTATGCCGAAGTCTATCCGCTTAAAATTTCGGTTCTTGAAAAACTGTACGGTCGTTTTATGGCTGATCGCGGCAGTGACCGTCGGAACGAGTTCCGGGCTTTTGTTGAGGCTCAGGGCGACGACCTGCATAAACTTGCACTGTTCCAAACCCTCTATGATATCAAAAGTACATATATCTGGGGCGGCTGGACGGCCTGGGAAGATGAATTCCAAAACCCGAATTCTCCGGCTGTCCGTAAATTTGCCGAAGAATATGCCGACCGTATCCGCTTTTTTAAATATCTGCAATTTGAAGCCGATCGCCAGTTTAAACAGGCTTCGGCCGTCGTTGCCGAGTGCGGGTTGAAAGTCGGTCTCTATCGTGACCTGGCCGTCGGCGTCGGCAAAGACAGTGCCGAACTTTGGTCGGATAACGATTTGTTTATCCGCGATGTCGGTGCCGGTGCGCCGCCTGATGCCTTTTTCCCTGCCGGACAGAAATGGTGTCTCGGTGCTTTCAATCCCTATGTGTTAAAAGAACGCTGCTATGAACCGTTTATTAAAATTCTCCGCGCCAATATGAACGCGGCGGGAGCCTTGCGGATTGACCACGTTATGGGCCTGATGCGCCTTTATATTATTCCCGATAACGGCGATGCGGGAACTTATGTTATGTATAATTTCAAAGATATGCTGAATATTGTTGCCATTGAGAGCTGCCGCAATAAATGTCAGATTGTCGGCGAGAGCATCGGCAATGTTCCCGAAGGTTTCCTTGAAACGCTTGCCGAAAAGAATATTTATGCGCTGAGCGTGCTTTGGGCAGAAAGAAAAGATGCCGGCTGGGGCGATTTCAATGCGCCCGGCGAATATCCGGAAAAGGCCTTTATGTCAGTCGGAACCCATGATATGGCGCCGCTGCGGATGTGGTGGTTCGGTTACGATATTGAACTGATGCATTCGCTCGGCTTAATGGATGAAGCGGCTAAAAACGATGCATATCACAAACGCGAAATCGACCGTTGGAAACTTCTCTCGGCGCTGGACGCCAACGGCTGCTGGCCGGAGGATAACCTGCGCAAGGATAATTATATCTACGGACAGGGATATCCGGAGGGAATAGAAGAGGCGGTTCACCGCTTTGCAGCCAAGACGGCGTCTAAAGTCTTTTTGGCGCAGTTGGAAGATATCCTCCATGTTGAAAAAATGCAAAATCTGCCGGGAACGGATAAAGAACATCCCAATTGGCGCCGCAAACTTCCGGTTACACTTGAAAAGCTGGAAGGGGATATTGCTTATATCCGCAATATTCAGGCTATCCGCCGCGAAAGATAAAACGAAAACGCCCTTTTTTAGTTAATGTCATGGCTCATACGAGTGTTTATAGAGAACACTCGTATGAGCCATTTTTTTTCTTGTCATTGCCCACTTCCTCTCAGCAGTCATGCCTCGGCTTTCTTTATTTTGTCATGCTCCGGCTTGACCGGGGCATCTCCCGGCTTTTTCCTTGTCACCTATTGCCTCACCCGCCGGGAGCAGCCAGACCGGGCAATCGGAATTTGCTCGTTCCGCGTGAATAAACTGCCGCGGGAGGGTGTTGTCATTCCATAGTAAAAACCATGCTGTTTTTAATCTGACATTTCCTCGGGTATGACCAGTTGAAAACAGGCGAAACACTATTAAATCTAAGTAATACCGCGTAGAAGGAATAGCCAAAAAATCTTGTGAGGTTAAGAATTATTTGACAATTACTGCCAAGTATGATACCTTAAAAACAGGCTTGATTCAGTTATATCTGCGAGGTGTACTATGAGGATTATTAGGACAATAATTTTCTGTGCCAGTATGGTCGTATATTCATCGACCGCGGTACGGGCTTCTGTCAACAACAACCAAACAGGCGGATTGTCAAATAATCCCGACGCCACCCTCATAGAAAAGAACCAAAACCGCTTTGAATTCGGGCCTCAGACCCTGTCTCTGGAACTGCCTGATGCGGGGTCTGTTTCTGTTAAAAATTTCCCCAAACTTGCAAACGTTACTTTTATTACCGGAGATAAGCAACTTGACTTCGGCAATGTTGAATTTGTTGACCCTTATGACCAGATTTGTAAGAGTATGGGATATGCCCAGACCTCTTGTGCCGCGGGGTACTGGAAATTTGATTTTTGCCGTTATAGCAATGCCTATTTCAAACAATGCTGCGCCGATAAGTATAAATATACGGCAGACAGTTGTTCATATCCGAATGAATTAAGTTCAGACGGCTGCGGCGGCAAATATCGCTGTATCTGCAACCGTACGCTTTATCCGGTTGAGAGCTGTGCGTCGCCGCAGGTCGTTTCTGATGACAGCTGTATAGAAGGCAATAAGAAATATTATTCCGAATGTTTGTGCCCGAGTAACTATAACCAAATCTGTGACGGTAAAAATCAGGAGGGAAATGGGGAAGGCTGCACTTATCAGGGTACAACTCAATATACCGGTTGCCGCTGCAAAAACGGCTATAACATGACTTGCGGTGACTTGGGGCCGGTTACGCCGAGTGATTATTGTTTAATGAACGGTATAAAATACTACAACAATTGTAAAACCTGTGAAAATAAATGTTTATTAACCGCCTGTCCGACCGGGGTTGTCTGTGAAAAGGAAAACTGTTCGGGAAAATATTGTCCTGTCGGCTGTGCTGTTAACTATAAGGATTTGGATAATTATTGGTGCGCTGGTGCTTTGCGGTGCTGGTTTAAATAAAAGGAGAAAGAAAATGAAAAAAAATATGCTATTGATTGCAGGAGCAACGCTGCTGATTTCAGCTTTCTCAGCTGGATTAATCCGGGCGCAGACATGTATACAGCCGCCAACCTGTGAAGAACTGGGATATATCTATTCCGCTGATGAATGTGTTAACGGAAACAATATTCTAAAATGTCCCACGGATCTCAGCAAGATGGTTTGCAGTTTTGATGCCATTGGCAATGACGGAGACATACTTTATGCCGACCATTCGACATCTTCTGAAGTTATTAATGCTAAAACACCGATAGCCGTCATATTTGATGCCGGTAATCGTTTGGCTGTTTCTTTGGAAGCAAAAATATATCAAAAAGGAGACAGCGTTATCTGGGGAGCGGAAGGCGATATTCCCGGATTGGCTAATTGTTCGGGCACTGATTGTGAAGATAGCAGTATTACAAATACAAATATGATTATGTCGTATGGCGAAGCTAATAATAAATCATATCCGATGGCAGAGAGCGTGCGCTCTTACTCACCGGCCGGATGCAAACAGGCTTGGTGCGGAGCCGGAAAATGGTCAATGTTAAGCATGGGAGATTTTAAGAAAATTTATGCCGCTCAGAAAACAATAACTGCAACATTTAAAAAATTGGGAAAATCTTTAAGTTCAAATAACTGGAATGTTTTTTTAACATCTTCTCCGTATGACAAAACGAGTTATAATGCATATTCATTTTTTGTCGGTGTGGATGCAAACCTGGTCCCGCCTAAATCGGGAGAGGGATTCGATGCAATATGGAATTTGGCGTTGCCCAACGGAGCATCTTGGCAGTTTATGCTGTTTCGGGTAATCCGTTATTAAAAACAATAAAACCCTCTGAAATGAGGGTTTTATTGTTTATGCTTCTTTTTCAGACATTTTAATTTGTTCAATATGGGTAGCTTTGCCGCTTTTGTCGTCAATGTCGATTAACACGCCGAACAGGGTCCCCGGGCCTTTGGCCGGAGTCAGCCGTCCGCCGGTATATTTGCGCAGCAAACGGTTGAGCGGCTCGGTCTTGTCAAAGCCGATGACAGAGTTATAGTCGCCGCACATGCCGACATCGGTCTGATAAGCGGTCCCGCCGTCTCTGATACAGTAGTCTGACGTCGGAATATGCGTATGCGAACCGATAACGGCCGAAACGCGCCCGTCAAGGTAATGTCCGATTTCAATTTTTTCCGCCGTCGCTTCGGCATGAATGTCAACAAAAATGGCGTTGATGTTTTTACCCAGCGTATAATTTTTCAGCAGCTTGTCAATTGCCTGTGCCGGACAGTCGACCGCTTCCATAAACAGGCGTCCCAGCAGCTGTGCAATCAGGATTTTTTTGCCGTTTGGCAGTTCGATTTCAATCGCGCCTTTGCCCGGCAGACCTTCCGGATAGTTCAACGGACGGACGATACGTTTGCATTCGTCCAGAAAAGGGATTAAATCGCGTTGCTGCCAAACATGATTTCCGGTAACCAGAGCGTCCACTCCGGCATCCAGAAACTGGCGGCAGATGGAAGGACTGGCGCCGAACCCGTGGGCGGCGTTCTCAATATTGACGATAACCGCGTCCGGCTTATAGCGTTCGCGGAGTTTGGATAAATTGTTAAGCACGGCGTCTCTGCCGGCGCGGGCAACCACATCCCCGCAGTAAATAATTCTCACTGTCTGAACTTTCTTCTCTGTTTTTGACGTCTCGTAACACAAAAAAACTCCGGTAAAACGGAGTTGTAAAATAGTTTCTGTGGAGGGGCCGTCTCGCCGTATCAGTTACATTCTTATCGAACCGCTTCTCAATAAAGTGGGCGCCATTTGAAAAGACCTCGGTCAGATCAGGGACAGCTCCCTATAAAATAATGTTGGCTCGGAAGATCTGCGGAAACACGCACCAGACAGCTCGCCTCCTATGCCGTTAGCTTACAATGATTCGATTTTTTTTGCAACAGAATTTATTTCTTCGGTCAGATTTTGCAGCTTTTCCGCCAGTTCTTTATCCAAACCGGGGAGTCGCGAGTTATCCACAGCTTCCCCTCCGGCAACCGCCTGCGGCACGCCTTTTTTCAGTTCGGTAAGCTCATCGGCCAGCAACAGTCCCACCATTGCCAGCAGCATATTTTCATTAACTTGCAGACTGCCGCCCGTAATCATCCGCGCTTTCTCGTCCAAAAGGCGGGAAAGCTGCATAATCCGGACTTCCTGACCGTCTTCGCAGGCAACGGCATACTCTCGGGAGTTAATTGTTATCGTTACTTGTGCCATCGTTTTCCAATACTTTATCTAAACGGGTCATGACGGTGTTGATGTTGTCAATGATTTTGCGGGAAGATGCTTTCAAAAGCTCCAACCGGGCTTCGCTGTCCTTCAGTTCGGCACCGTACCTCTTTTCTTTGCGCGCCAGCTCGTCTTTCTTGCTGCCTATCGCGCTGTTTAAGCGGGCCAGCGCATCGCTCAGGCCGGCAATGGCGGCGCTTGTCTGCGGCAGTTCGGCATTTTTTTCGGTCATGATAAAATTTCACTTCCTTTTAAGGGATTATTCTCGTATATTGAACAGCATAATACTTTTTCTTAAACATTAATTCAAGCGGCAAAGAAATCTTATGCAAAAGTTTATTGTAAAAATCACTTCGGAAAACATCTCGTTAATCGACGATTCCCGGGTGGAATGTTTTCTGCTCGATTCGGCGGCGGATACGGCTTTTAACCGCCGTTTTGCCGAAGCGGCACGCAAAGCCGGAAAACTGCTCCTTTCCTGCGGAGACAAAGCGCCTGAACTGTGCAGGGAACTGGGACTGGACGGCGTTGTGGTCGATTTGAGCAAAAACGAAAAGCCGAAAGCCGAATTCCAGTTCTTGCGTAATTTTCTCGGCAAAGACGCCGTTATCGGCGCTGTCACCCGCAACCGCCGCCACGAGGCGATGGTTATCAGCGAGTTCGAGCCGGACTTTCTTGTCTTTCAGGCCTGGAATGACGGAATTGAACAGGTGCGCGAGCTGGTTTCCTGGTATAACGGGCTCTTTTTAATTCAGTCGGCCATTCTCTGCCGGGACGAAAATCTCGATTATGCGGGCTTTGATTGCGATATTGTTATTTTATCTGACCGCGAATATACGATTTTTGTTGCTAAAAAACAAAGTTTAGATTAAGTTCTTGATTAAAATTTCGAAAAGTCTCGAAATCATTTCAACATTTAAACATTGTAAATATGGAGATAAAATATGAAACAACTCGCAGGTTCTATCCGCATCGGCTGGGTAATTGAATACAAAGGCAAACCCTGGACCATTACCAAAGCTATGCATATCAAGCCGGGCAAGGGCGGCGCTTTTATGCAGGTCGAAATGAAAGCCGTTGAAGAAGGCACCAAAACCAACGAGCGCTTCCGTACCGAAGACACCGTTGAAAAATTAATGGTTGAAGAAAAAGACTGCCAGTTCCTCTTTGAAGACGGCACCGGATTGACTTTTATGGACAGCGAGACTTTTGACCAGTTCTCCATGCCTGCCGATATCCTCGGCGACAGCCGTCCTTTCATGACCGACGGTATGCAGGTTATCATCAGTTTCATCGATGGCAAGCCGATTTCGGTCGAACTGCCGCAGCAGGTTGTCTGTGAAGTTGTTGAAACCGAGCCCGTGGTGAAAGGACAGACGGCCGCTTCTTCTTACAAACCGGCCATTCTGGACAACGGCGTTCGCACCACGGTTCCTCCGTTCATTGGCGTCGGCGACAAAATTGTTGTCGGCACGGCTGAAGCCAATTATGTTGAAAGAGCAAAATAATGTCATATCTCTCACCCAGTTTGACGCTGTTGATTAATGCGGTTAAAAAGGCCTCGGGGTCGCTTAACCGCGACTTCAGCGAAATCGAACAGCTGCAGTCTTCGGTTAAAGGCTACAAGGAATTTGTCGTCGCTTCTTATACCAAAGTTTCCAAAGCGCTGCAGGTCGAATTAGGCAAAATTCACCCTGATTACGCATTGGTTTCCGAGGCGGAAAAGCTGGGTGCGCGCAATTGTTATATCGTTTCGCCGATAGACGGTCTGAGCAACTTTGCTCACGGCATTCCGCATTTTGCCGTCAGTGTAGCCGTTTATGAAAATAATACGGTTACGGCGTCCGTCGTTTATAATCCGGCCACCGACTGCCTCTATTTTGCCGAAAAGGGCAAAGGCGCCTATAAGGAAGGTTTCCGCAACCATGAGCGTTTGCGCGTATCTTCCCGTCGTGATTTGAAAGAGGCTTTGGTTGCGACATTGGTTAATTATAACGAAAATGTCAGCGAATATGACGTCTGTCTCTTATACACATCTCCGAGCCCACGAGACCGA
>OJRB01001249.1_pt1 | contig 12783 bp, 4 predicted proteins | sample 1599061 | NCBI WGS metagenome assembly OJRB01 (sample SAMN03922522, study PRJEB24848) | human gut metagenome | isolation source: stool sample | host: Homo sapiens | place: Germany | collected 2010-02 | reverse complement strand
AGTTTTGCTGAGTTTTTTCATCATACACCTCACATATAACTGAATCATAGCCTGATTGTAAGGTACCACGTCATCAAAACAATGTCAATATAAAATAAACAACCCCTTTATTTTTGGCTAAAATCACTAAATAAAAAGCCCCTTATTTAAGGGGCTTGTCGATATTTAGAAAGCATATGTCAGACCGGCGTTGACCGAATAGGTGCTGTCGTCTTCGATAAAGCGGCTGCCTTCCAGATAGAAATTGAACTTGCCGCGTTTATAATCGAAACGGCTGGACAGAACTGCTCGGTTGCGTTGTGTCTCATAGCTGTTCATGTGATAACGTCCCTGCAGTCCGACAATACCGGCGCTGACTGCCTGATAGGGGTTGTTAAACTCATGATAATAAGTTCCGCCCAGACGGATGTTCAGTTCATCGTCACCCATGGGTTTGAAACTCTTCTTGGCATATAAGCCGAGTCCGCCCTCAACGGAAAGGTTATTGCCGGAATCAACCCGGATATTTTCCTTGGTGCGTCCTTGATACAGGCCGATAATATTGAATTCGGCCACCGGTTCCAACGTCAGCAGGCCCATATCCAGTTCATGGCGCGCTTCGTTAGTGATACCGTAGTAATAATTACGGGTATCGGCCTTATATTCCCCGGTATGGTCATAACGGGTATATTCACCCCAGCCCATACCGATTCTCGGCATCGAAACAACCTTGGTGCTGTCGGTTTCGAAAATCAACGGTGCCATAATTTGGGCAATGACTTCATCACGTTCCGCACCGTTGTCATAATCACTGCTGTATTTGGTGAAGCTGGCGCCGAGGCCGTAACGGAAGTTGGCGTTATATTTCTTGTCAAACAAAGCATAACCGGTGTGGGCCTCGTCTTCATAACCGCTCAGGCCGTTGGTGCCGTCCTGTTCGCGCTCAAAATAGTCATAGCCGACATGAACACGGAATTCTTTCGTGTCATTGTTGTTGAAGACGGCACTGTTGACCTGACGGTTGACATTGCGGAGAATATCCATATTTTGTTTGGCAAAATTGGGAATTAAGTCAAGCCCCAGATTACTGTATAAAGCCTGATTGAATTCTTCCATGCTGCCGGCCGTAATCATACCGTCATAAATTGTGTTGCGGATAGCATAATTGCTTTCCAGATAAGCCGCCTGGCTGGCATTATTAACCAGATTCGAGAAAGCGACACGGTTATAAACGATGTCTTTTTCGCTGGACGGTTTGTCGGAAGTGCTGCTGTCGTTGTCTGCCTCATCTTCGTCTTTGACTGTCGGCTGTTCGACGGCCGGCTCGTCTTCAGCCTGCGCCGCCGCATCGTCGGCAGAATCTTCCGCGCTGTCAACCAGAGAGACTTCCCACATCGGCGAAGCGGACATCAGGTTGACGTCAATTTCACTGGCCGTCAAAGCATTCCGGTTAACATAAACGTCTTTCTGTCCCTGTTCCAGCATCGCCCGGTCGCTGACGGCATATAAATCGCCGCTGATTTCGTTGCCGGCGACCATTGTTCCGGTTGAGGCAAGCAGAACTCTGCCGCCGCCCATTTCGTTAAGTTTGAACGAGGCGGACGTTACCATAGTGCCGCTGTTTTGCAGAGTTGCGCCTTGTTCCAGATGAATAAACTTGTTGGCGCAGCTGCCGCCGTCATCGCAAATGTCAACGCTGCCGGCCGAGGTGTCGCCGGTAATGGTTCCGCTTTGCGTTTGTCCGCCGGCAAAAACGATTTTACCCGAAGCATTGTTGTAGAAAGTGGATTTCCCGTCAACATAGATGCCTGTTCCGGCCGAACCGGCAGCCATATTAATCGTTCCGGCATTTTCAACCGAACCGCCGTTGACGGCCTTCATCCCGTAAGAAGTGGACGAAGTTCCTTTAATGTTAATGGTACCGAGGTTAATGGCGCGGGCATGCGATCCGTCGGCATACATGCCGACACCGCCGTTGCTGTTGACGGTGATGACACCGCCAGACGCATTGGTGACTGTCGTATCTATCGTTGTAGAGGTTGCAATCATGCCTTTGCCGCTGTTGACGGTAATGGTGCCGCTGTTGACAGCATTTGCTCCGGCGGAAGATGTTCCGTCTGCCGCCATGCCGTTTCCGCTGCCGGTCGCGGTAATTGAACCTGTGTTGTTGACGGTAGCCCCTTTGGCCTGCAAAGCAGAGCCTGAACCGCTGAAGGTGAGGGTGCCTTTGTTATTTGCCGTGCCGCCGTTTTCCGCCAGCATCAGGTAAGAAGCGCCGGAACCGGCATTGATTTTTCCGCTGCTGCCGTTGGTAACAATTCCGCCGTCAGCGAACATGCCGATATTGTTATTGGCATTAATTGTAGCATTGTTGATTGCTTCGCCCTCGGTTGCTTTCATGCCGAATGAACTGCTGCCGGTAACATTAATGGTACCGCTGCTGTTTGTAGCTGTTCCTCCGTCAGCCAGAATACCGACGGAATCTGCCCCGCTGACGTTAATGGTTCCCGTATTGTTTGCAGTTCCTTCCGCCTCTGTTATCATACCGATTCCGCTGCTTCCGTTGAGGGCAATAGTACCGTTATTGGTAATTTTTCCTCTGGTGGCATACATGGCCGTAGAGTTATTGGCCGAGCTGTTCAGCGTAATGGTTCCGCCGCTGGCATTAACGGCTTCGCCGCCGTCGGCACGCATAGCCTCAAGGTTGGAGGAAGTAACCGTAATTGTCTTCTCGTTGCGTCCGATTCCGTCGTCAACCAAAACAGCCGCATCGCCGCTGCTGAATTCGATTGTTCCGCTGTTGACCACGGTTCCCCCATTGGCGTATAAGCCAACCGTATCGGTGCCGCTGACTTTGAGACTGCCGGAGTTGGTGGCTGTTCCTCCGTCTGCCTGCAGACCGATGGCGCCGGTGCCTCCCAGATTGATAGTTCCCAAATTGCTGCCGCTGCCGTTGGCCACATAAATACCAACCGTATTTTCGGCTTTCAGGTCAATCGTTCCCGAAGCGGCATTGACAACATTGCCGCCGTCGGCATACATACCTTGCGCACCGTTTCCGGTAACGGTAATGGCTGCATTGTTGGTTGCGGTGCCGGTTGAAGCCCTCATGCCCGAAGCTGCCGTATCTGCGGCGGAAACATTGATTGTTCCGTTGTTGACGGCGCTTCCCGAACCGGCCGCCCAAATACCGGTTGACCCGGCACCCGAGACGTTGATTGTTGCGCCTTTGTTATTGATGACTTTGCCGCTTCCTGCCAGTTTCATACCAGCGGCATTGCTGCCGACAACATTAATGGTGCCGGGCAAATCCTTTTCTTCATATTTGGGCTGGTCGTCATCGCCGAGAACCGGTTCTCCGTCTTCGTCCAAAACCGGAACCTGAACCGTTTTGCCGTTGGTTACGGTTCCGCTGCTAGCTGTCATTCCGATGGAACCTTCGCCGGCAACCGAAATCGTCGTTTGATTGTAGGCTTCGCCGTTGGCCGCATAGATACCGGAAGAACCGTTGCCGCTGGAGATAATGGTTCCGATATTGTCGGCCGTTCCGCCGTTGACATAAATGCCTGAGGAATTGCTGCCGCTGGCGGTGATGTCCTTGTTATTGGTTCCCGTGCCGCCGGTTGTTACTTCCATACCTTTGGAACCGCTTCCCGATGCGGTAATCGTTTTATCATTAACCAGCGTTCCACCGCCGGACATTCCGGTTCCGTTTGAGCCGGAAACCGTTATCGTTCCGCTGTTGGTAATGCTGCCTTTGGACGCGCGTATGCCGTAGCCGCTTCCGCCGACCTCAATGCGGGCACCTGCGGCGTTGGTAACGGTTGCCGTGTCGGCCCAAATGCCGTTGCCGTTTCCGGTAATCGTAATGACGCCGTTGTTGTTTATTGTGTTTGACGTTTCGGCCGGAGAAGTAGCGGAAATGGAAGAATTAATGGCACTGCCGCTGCCGTTGACCGTAATCGTTCCGTCATTGGTGACCGTTGCCCCGCTGTTTGCGTTGCTGGAAATGTTAATGCCGTCGGCACTGCTGTCTTTCTCGGTTGTGATGCTGGCGCCGGCTTTGTTGTTGACCGTTCCGCCGGCTGCCTCAATAGCCGCCGAACCGTCGGCAATGGTAATCGTTCCCTCGTTGTTGACGGTTCCGCCCTTGGTAGAGGTAATGCCTTTGGAACCGGTTCCGTCAACATTGATTTTTCCTTTATTGGTAATGCTGACGGTGTCGGTATCCGAAGCCAGAGTCATGCCGGAAGAATTGGTTCCTTTAACGTTAATAATCCCTTTAAGGTCGTTCAAAACTGTTCCCGTAGCCGTTTCGCTCATATAAATGCCGTGCGAGTTGCTGCTGTCTTCGCCGATTTCCAGCGTACCGTTGTTGGTAACCGAACCGTTCCCTTTGGTATAGATGATAAAGCCGTCTTTGCCGTTCAGGTCAATTTTACCGCTGTTGGTAATATTGTTTCCGTCTCCGGCGATAATAACTTTGGAACCTCCGGCGCCAACCGTGACATTGCCGTTATTTTGGAAATTGCCTTCGTCGGAGTCCGTTGTGCTGAACAGAGTATAATCTTCGGCGTTAATGACGATATCACCGTTATTGATGGCCGTACCGTCATTCGTTGTCGTGAAAATGGTACCGTTGCCGCCGTTTAGGGTGATAGTTCCGCTCTTGTCGTTGATGACGGTTCCGCCGTTTGCGGTCATGCCGACGGCATTGTTGCCGTTCATGTTGATATGTCCGGAGTTAATGGCCGTTGCTCCGTCACCGGCGATCATGCCCGTACTGCCGCTGCCGCCGACAATCGCCCCGGTCCCGTTGTCAACGCCGATGTTAATCGTGCCGAAATTTTCGGCTTTGCCGCTTGTGGTCTGCATACCGACGGAGTTATTGCCGTACAGGTTAATTGTTCCTCCGGCAACATTGGTGATTTCGCCGTCGCCTTCGTCAAACAGGCCGAACGCATTGTCTGAATGCATATTGATCAGACCGTGATTCAGTCCGTTGCCGCCGTTGACGGAGATACCGTAGGTTTCGGAGTTGACCGAACCGCCGGTAACGTCGATTTGCCCGAAGTTTTTGGCCGTTCCGTCCTGCATGGACATACCGTATGAATTTTGCATATTGGGCGTTCCGGTAATGGTAATTGTTGCATCTTTATTGTTAAACGATTCGCCGCTTTCGCCCATAATGCCGTATCCGCCGTTGGTCAGGTTGATTGTTCCGTTATTGGTCAGTGTACCTTCGGTAGAGGCCATGCCGTAACCATACATGCGGTTGATGTTGATTGTGTTGTTGTTATTGGCCCGTCCGTCGCCGATAGACATGCCGTAGCCGACTTCTTTGCTGGCCGCATAGTCATAGCCGTTCAGGTTGATAATTCCGTCATTGTCAATCTGGGCCCGTTCACCGCCGGCAGAAATCATACCATAGTTTTCTTTGCTGTTTTGAGTGCTGGTTAAGGTAATGGTACCCCGGTTGACCGCAGTGGCATTTTCTTCAACCGAAATGCCGGTCGAATTGGCGCCGGTAATTTGAATCGTAGCGTCTTTGTCATTAACCGCATTGCTGCCGGAAGATATGCCGACAGAATCCTCACCCTGTGAAATATTAATTGAGCCCTGATTGGTAACGGAGCCGGAGGTCGATTTGATGCCCGTGCCGCTGACCAATTGGATTGAGCCGGTTTTGCCGTTCAGAACGGCGCCGCTTTCGGAAGCCATACCGGTTGAACCGATACCGTTCATGACAATCTGTCCGTGGTTGGTATTGGTTCCCTGCGTTGTGTACATGCCGGTGCCCTTGCGGGTGAAAGTAATTTTACCCGTAGCCGCGTTGGTGGCCGAGGCCGAATTTTCGCCATACATGCCGTAAGAGTCAGCATCGCCGGAAAGAATAACGTCCATGTCAATCGACCCTGTGTTAAGCATGGTGCCGTTTTGAGCATGAATGCCGTAGGAAGCTTCGGTTGTCGTACTGTCGGTGCCGTTGATTTTGATTGAGCCGTTGTTTTCGGCAGTGCCGTCTTCAATAAACATACCGTTGGAACCGTTGGCATATTTGATGTCAATCACGCCGGTTTCCGTATTTTGAATTTTGGCGCTGCTGGCATTATTGGTCGTTCCCGCTTCCGTCGTAACGTTCTGCCGGATGGTCATGCCGTCGCCGCCGTTGCTCAGTGTTATGGTGCCGCTGTTTGTTCCGGTTCCGGCGTTAATCTGGAGGCCGGTGCCTTTGGCCAGCATTTTGATTGTGCCTTTGTTGACAACGGTTCCGCCGTGCCGGGTTGCCATGCCGAAACCGTCGGTGCTGTTGACGCTGATGGTTCCGCTTTCGGAATTGACGATGGTCGGATTAAGGGTGTTGAATTCGGAGTTGGTTCCTTCGCCGCGTACACCCAGCATACCGTAGCCGCCGATTCCTCCGGTGACCGTGATTTCTTTGTTATTGACGATTGTTCCGCCGTGTACCGACAGCATTCCGGCATGGGAATTGGTAATGTTGTTGGTGCTTTCCGGCGCAATCGTCAGGCGGATGGCGCCGTTGTTTGTTGCTGTGGTATGAGCGTCTGAGCGAATACCGACAATGCCTCCGGTTCCGTTCAGCAGATTGCTTTGCGTCGAATCATAGGTACCGCTGTCGCCGAGATTGACGTTCAGATCAATGACGCCGTTGGCGGCGTTGGTAATTTCAATAAACCCGGTACGGCGCAGCAGCTTTGTTCCCTCCAGAAACGCCTTTTCCAAAAAGCTGCCCATACCGACCAGAGAGGTAGAAATTGTCTTGTCGGGCGTTGCTGCGGCACTCAGGGAAATATTACCGTTGTTAATCAGCTGGGTCGGAATGGTGCCGGCCGGATTTTGCACTTGGTTAATCAAACGTCCCTGCATACCGATTAAAGTACCGGCAACACTGTCAACCGCAGCGTTTCCGGTGATTTTTCCGTCATTGATGGCGGTGGAGGAGGTATCGGCATACATGCCGTCCACTTGGTCGGTGGCGGTAGTGCCCTGAAAGGCAATGTCTATGTTTCCGTTGTTGCGCACCAGTGATTTATCGCTGGCAATCATGCCCAGCGTTCCGTTGCGGGCGATAATTTTAAGCGTATTGTTGTTTATGGCGTTAGAGTTATGCAGTGCCACCATGCCGGCGGTATTGTTCTGCAGGGTAATTGTTGCGCCGACTTCGGTGCCGGTCAGGGGAATTTTGCCGTTGACGACCTGATTGCCGTCAATCGCTTTCATTCCGACCTGAATATATTTGGTATAATCAAGCACGGAGTCGTTCAGGTTAATCACGTCAACCAGATTTTTGGTTTCATCACCCACTTTGATTTGAGAATCATTGCTCAGCGTAAAGTTGCTGTCATTTTCGCCGTTGGTGATTTTTACCGGCGTATAGGGGCTGTTTTCGGGAGCGGAAGGCGTTTCCGTACCGACAAAAGCGCCCAGACTGTCGTCCGTCGGCGTAAAGCTGTCATTCGGCGGAAAATAGTAATGGTGTTTTTTGCCGCCACCGCCGCCGCTCAGAGCAATTGCGGCAATGCCGCCGGCCAGAAGCAGGCCGCCGATAACCCAGGTTGTGGTTGAAAAGACGAATTCGCCGTCTGCAAATTCTTTATAGGCGTCGCGGGGCGTAGCGGTTACCGGCGTTGCCCGGCTCGAGGCCATGAAATAATCATATTGCTGCGGCGGAATGTTCTGAATGCAGGGATGCCGAGGATTTGCGCCGGAAGCATGAAAAGCGTTATATGCCGTATAATTGTTTTGGTAGATTGAATGACACAGGCCGGTGTTGCCGTATCTGTCGGTCGCATCAATGTTCATTCCGCGCTGAACGGCAGCACGCAGAGCCCTGACATTCCCTTGTGAAGCCAGGCTGTACATCTGGGCCAGGCTTATCGGGGGCAGGGGTGCCGCAAAGGCCGAAAGCGTGGTCGCAATGTAGAAAGAAACCATTGTCAGATAGGTAACAATGCTCTTGAAGCTGAAAATTTTAAATTTCATCAATCTACTACCATGGTTAAAAATATATTTGTCGACAGAGTATTTTTAACTTAGGCGTAAATTTCCGTCAATCGCGGTGCGCAGGTTATACCACGGTTTTTAACTCTTTATTAATATTTTTAAAATTTCGTTGCTATATAATTAATCGTCGCCTACAATTTGTCAGGTCTCATAAATAGGAAGAAAAAATGAATATCTACTCAAAATTGTCGGATTGGCAAAAACGCGGTCTGATTACTGCGGAACAGCAGCAGAAAATTACCGATTATGAAAACAACGTCAGGCGCCCGATGCTTTATCATGCGCTTTTGTTTTTAAGCTGTTTTTGTATCGGCATCGGTGTGATTGCCGTCATTGCCGCCAATTGGGAGGCCATTCCCGCCGCAGTTAAACTCGGCGTCGATTTTACTCTCCTTTGTACGGCTGCATGGGGAGTATGGCACAGCCGCAGAAAGGGAAGGAACCTGGCCGCCGAGGCACTGCTGACGGCCTTTGCCTTGCTTGTTCTCGGTTCAATCGGCCTGGTCGGGCAGATATATCATTTGCCGGCGCATGGATTGAGCGCTTTGCTCTTCTGGTCGGTTTTAACTTTTCCCCTTCTGTTCCTGAGTAGCAAGCCGTTGTTTCCCGGTTTGTGGTTTATTGGCTTTTTCCTGTCGCTGTATGACCGCCTGTCTGATTATCGCTGGTTTGCCGATTTCATTAACCGGTTGTTTGACCGCAATGCTAATTTCGGTATCTGGAGCGGCCTGTTTGCTATGCTGGTCTTTTACCGCCTGCTGCAAATGCTGCCGCATCCGGCCATTCAAAAGGCTTGGCGGCATCTGACCGTTTTTGCTTTTGCATTTTGCGCTTTTGTGCTGGATGCTTTCAGTTTGAAAGATTGGTCCTATTTTCGGACGGATAATGTTTCACTCGGTTGGACGGTTTGGGGCTTGTCAGCACTTGCGCTGGCCGGGTTCGCTTTCGCTTGCCGGAAAACTTCGTTGCGGCCGGGAATAGCCGCGGCTGCCGTCATCTTTGTTTATGCTTTTTTGACGGATATGCTGCCCGCCTGGGAAGATGAAACTTCCGCCCTGATGATGATTGCTTTGCTGTCGGTGGCGGGAATTTATGCATACCGGCACAATTATCCGCGTTTGCTGAATGTAAGCACGGTTTTGATTGCGTTGCGCTTTTTTGGTATTTACCTTGAGGTCTTCGGCTCCATACTGTCAACCGGAATGGGGCTGATTGTCTCCGGGCTGGCCTTTGCCGCGATAGCCGTCATCTGGCAAAAGGTACGGCGCCGTTTGCTGCATAATGTCGGGGAGAAAAATCATGATTAGAAAAAATTGGGCTTTGCCGGCTTTGGCTTTTCCGATAGTCGTTCTCCTGATATGGACGGCTGTTCTGCAATACCTCAGCCTGACCGCGCCGCGGGTTATGGTAACGGTAGAGGGGTATGACCCCCGCAGTCTGATTTCCGGGCATTATCTGGAATTGCAGCCTGACTGGACGCGAACGGATTGTAAAACATTCGGCGGACAAACCTGTCCGAAGGATAAATTTGAAAAAGTTTACCGTTTCTACCTTCCGGAAGATGTTGCGCCGCAGCTGGAACGGATGATAAACCGCACCCGGCCGCTGATGCAGCTGGAATTTGCCCTTGCAGACGGAAAACCGCTTGTCCGCGAACTCCGCATTGATAAACGGCATTGGTCTGACTGGTACCGTGAGCAGATGAAAAACGTGAAAGAGTAATTATATTCCTCTGCGGAGGAAAAATGGTTTATTTGTATCTCGCGTTAAGCGGCATTCTTGACGGCGGCGTCATTTTCGGAGCCAAGGTTTTGTCAAACCTCGGAGCATCTTTGTTTGAGCTGATGATTTATCCGAATCTGCTTTCCGTTTTGTTTATTGCTTATTTTGCCCGCTGTGATTTGCATAAGCTTTGGCGCATACCTTTGAAAATGAAATTTCTGTTTGCCGCCGCTCTGTTTTTCATAACGCTGGGACAATATACGCCGATCTTTCTTAAAATTCCGGTTACATTGGTCGTATTGCTGATTTATTTGCAGCCGGTTTGGACTATTTTGATCGAACGCTTTTATTTTTGCCGCCACCAGACGCTGCTGAACTGGTTTCTGGTCGGCTGTATGATTGTCGGCCTGTGGTTTCTTATCAATCCGAGCGGCGGGACGGAGTTATCGCCGTGGGGTGTCCTTCTCGCGGTTCTCGGCGGTGTCGGATTGTCTTTATGGCTGATTGTGGCTCAATATTTCAGCCGGCAGAATGTATCGCCTTCCGGAACATTTCTCGCGGCCAGCGTTTATACGCTGATACCCGTTTTTGCACTCTATTGGATTTTAAGGATTTTGCCAGAATTCAACGGCGTCCGGATATTCAGCCTGGAAATGCCGCCGCAGCTGTGGCTTTATTTTGTCATCTACACATTAGCTTCTTATGTGGCGCCCAATCTGCTGCTGTTTGCCAACAACCGCAATGTCAGCCCGGTAATTGTCGGTATGCTTCTGCTTTTGGAACCGGTAACCGGGTTGTTCTTGGATTGGATGTTCCTCGGCAAACCGCTGACCTGGAACATATTGCTCGGCGGCGCCATAATTCTGATTTCCAATGCTGTTCTCATACGAACGCAGGAGTAAAAATCTTTTTGTACAAAATTTATTGTAAAATGTCCGAAAATGAGGTATACTGAAAATCTAAAACAGTATAATGAATTTTCTATTATTAATATATTAAACAAAAAAAACGTATGAGTTACATTGCATTAACACTGGGTTTTACCGCTTTGTTTGCGGTTCTGAGTTTTCACAAAGAGTATAAAACGACATGGAGCATTCTTTGCGCCGTTGTATTTGTTTTATTCGGAGTTATTAACTACAACACTCTGCCGGTTCTCCAATGGTGGGGATTTGAAGGTGTTTGGATTGAGGCGTTTATTGTATCTTTAGCCGGCGCCGGTCTTCATTTTGCCTTTTGCGCAGATGACAGCGACTATGAGATAAAGTATGCCTGGCGCTTTATTCCGACCGGAATCACCGTCTTGGCTTTTTTTATTGCCGGTTTTCAGAGCTGGGAAATGTTCCACGCTGACGAATATTATAAACGTCTGAAAGTGGAAACCGTCCCCGACAGCGTCTTCAATGCCGATGTTCATCCGATACCGGTTTCCAAAATGATTTCGGTTGACGGTAAACTGGCCCGCAAGGTTGCTGAAGACAAGCTCGGTGAAGACTTAGGGTTAGGTTCGCGTGTAGAAGTCGGTAATATGACCATTCAGAACATTACCGGAGAATTTACCATTAACAACGGTAAAAAGCTGGTTTTTAACAATGATCTGATTTGGGTAGCCCCGCTGGAACATCGTTCCTTCTGGAAATGGTTCCGCAACGGCCATACCCCGGGTTACATTATCGTTGACGCGACCGATGCTACCAGACGCTGGCTGGTAACGGAAGTTAACGGACAGAAGCTGCGCATTCAATATCTGGAAAGCGGACGCTTCGGTGATGACATTGAACGCCACATCAAAGGCAATGGCTATGCTTCCAAAGGTTTGAATGACCACTGCTTTGAAATTGACGGCAACGGAAATCCTTATTGGGTTCTTTCATCCTACGACCAGAAAATCGGTTTCGGCGGTGAAGAATCCGAGGGGCCGATTACCGTTGATGCTCAGACGGGGGAACTCAAAGCTTACAGCATTGAAGATGCGCCGGCCTGGATAGACCGTATTCAGCCGCAGAGCTTTATTGAAGACCAGATCAGATGCTGGGGCGAATATAAAGACGGATGGTGGAATGCCGTTTGGGCACAGATAGGCATTCAGGAACCGACACCGGGAACGACTTTGGTTTATTCCGAAGGACGCAGTTTCTGGTACACCGGTATTCAGTCTGCCGGAGCGGATAACGGTACCAATGGTTTTATGTTGGTTGATACCCGTACCAAAGCGGCCAAATTTTACCGCGTGATCGGTATCAATGAAACCGAGGCGATGCGTATTGCCGATGACCAGCCTTTTGCCAAAGCGGCGCAGTATAGTTCCAATTTTCCGGTACTGTACAATGTCCGCGGTATTCCGACTTATTTCATGACTATGAAAGGAAGTTCGGGAAATGTGGTCGGTTATTGTTTTCTGGCAGTCAACAACCGTCAGGCCGTTGGCAGCGGTGTTTCCAAACAGGATGCCGAAGCCGCTTATCTGCGTATGTTGAAAAAGACATATCAGGATAAGATTAAAGACGGAGACGTCAACAAGGAAACACGGCAGTTTACCGTCCGCGCCATCGTTCAGGAAAGTAATGTTTATTACATTCTGTTCAACGAGATCAAAGGAATTGAGTTTACCGGAAGTACGGAATTCTATCCGGAACTGAAATGGACCAAACCCGGAGATAAGGTCAAAGTCTCATACGGAAAAGGCGAGAGCAAAGTTATCCCGCTTGATTTCTATGAGAACTTAGACTTTGAAATCTAAGGGATCATTAAGAAAAAGCCTGGCAGATTGCTGTCAGGCTTTTTCGTTTCTTGTTAATCCGGCTTACTTATTTGGAAGCTTTTTTGACATTTAATTTTTTTACTTTGGTTTTTTCTTCTTTGCTCTTCGGAATATAGACTTTCAGCAAACCGTTGTCGTAGCTGGCGTCTGCTTTGTTAAAGTCCAAATCCCAGGGCAGGGAGACGGTGCGTTTGAATGAACCGTAGCTGATTTCGGAGAAATAGCTTCCTCCTTCCTTGTTTTCATACTGTCTCTTATACACATCTCCGAGCCCACGAGACCGAGGCTGATCTCGT
>OJRB01001240.1_pt1 | contig 12874 bp, 9 predicted proteins | sample 1599061 | NCBI WGS metagenome assembly OJRB01 (sample SAMN03922522, study PRJEB24848) | human gut metagenome | isolation source: stool sample | host: Homo sapiens | place: Germany | collected 2010-02 | reverse complement strand
GTTTCAACGGTTTTCCTGCGTCAAAAGTGGTTGTCTTACCGGAAAGAGATTCAGAAAAGAACGTAACAATCTCTTTTCTTGTCTGTGCCTTCACCGACTTCCCGGGGTATTTCTCATTTGCTTCGAGTTCATGAGCTACTGAAGAAACAACACTGGCGGCACAGACTATGCTTAGAAAAAACGTGTTTTTTATTGTTTTCATACTACTTTGGAGTTTGTCGTTTTTCATATATTTGCTAACGATTTAATGTATGCACAAAGATAGAAATTACTGTCCGGTTCTCCTTACCTTTTCAGTCTAATCTAAAAACTAATATCCAAAGTTTTTAATTAAGAAGTAGAATTAAGCCTTCCGAGAATATGATCCCCAAAAGTAATTGTTACATATAATTACCATTCCATTCTATATAGTTTCCGATAGTCAGTTTTCATTCGAAACCGCATCCTTATATCTTTACAAAAACAAAAACGGCCTTTAATAAACACGGATTCTGTTTATAATAAACTTATCGCACGTTTATTATAAACGGTATCCAAGTTTATTAAAAACGATATTCGTCCCTTTTTAAGTAAGAGACGAAATGTAGCAGGCATAATTAACGACAAAATGGGGCAATAATCATCTGATCATTGCCCCATTCCAAGTTCTTCTGATACTTATAAGTAACAGTATAAAGGTGATATTTATGTATCTATTTTTCTTATTACATTCATCTTATTTATGCCTTTTCTTTTCTCAAAGATACAACATAAAAAGTCATTTGTCAAGTACTTCACCGGAAAAGCGGATATTCTTACTCTATACCCTGCTTTTAGTTGCGCAAAGCAGCTATCAGTTCTTCCACCGAAACAAGATTCTGTTCGCCGGTTTCCATATTCTTCAGCATTGCTTTGCCTTCATTCATTTCGTTCTCTCCTACGATAGCTACGAACGGAACACTCTTGGCATTGGCATAGCTCATCTGCTTCTTCATCTTTGCCGCATCCGGGAAGATTTCCGCACGGATACCTGCCGCACGAACTTTTGCCAGCATACTCATGGAGAAAGCAGCTTCTTTATCACCAAAGTTTACGAACATCAATTCCGTACCGTTCACTGCTTCCTTCGGATAAAGTTCCAGTTGATTCAATACATCGAAGATACGGTCTGCACCAAAAGAAATGCCGACTCCCGACACACCGGCCATACCGAATACTCCTGTCAGGTTGTCATAGCGACCGCCACCGGTGATACTGCCGATCTGCACATCCAGCGCTTTCACTTCGAAGATAGCACCGGTATAATAATTCAATCCGCGAGCCAGCGTCAAGTCAAGTTCGATTTCATTTTTCAAGCCCATTGTTTCCAATGTGCCCAGAATAAATTCGCTTTCTTCGACTCCTTTCATGCCTGTCTCACTGGCTGCCAGCACGCTCTTTAGTGTAGCCAGCTTTTCAGTATTGGTTCCGCTCAGCAGAATGATCGGCTGCAATTTGGCAATCGCCTCATCACTGATTCCTTTCTCTTTCAGTTCCGCATTGACGTTCTCCAGACCAATCTTATCCAGTTTGTCAATAGCCACTGTGATATCTACAATCTTATCCGCTTCACCGATAATCTCAGCGATACCGGAAAGAATCTTGCGGTTATTGATCTTAATACACACACGGATGTTGAAACGGCTGAATACTGTATCGACAATCTGCATCAGTTCTACTTCATTCAGCAGTGAATCACTGCCGACAACATCGGCGTCGCATTGATAGAACTCACGGTAACGTCCTTTCTGCGGACGGTCTGCACGCCATACCGGCTGTATCTGATAACGCTTGAACGGGAAAGTTATTTCATCGCGGTGCATCACCACGTAACGGGCAAAAGGCACTGTCAAGTCATAGCGCAAACCTTTCTCACAGAATTTGCTTGCCAGCTTAACAGCATTACGACTCAATAACTCTTCATCCGTGATGCCGGAAAAATAATCTCCGGAGTTCTGAATCTTAAATAGAAGTTTGTCACCCTCATCGCCATATTTCCCCATCAGTGTAGAAAGCATCTCCATCGACGGAGTTTCTATCTGCTGGAAACCATACAGATGATATACGTCACGAATCGTATTGAATATATAATTACGCTTCGCCATTTCTACCGGCGAAAAGTCACGAGTTCCTTTAGGAATACTTGGTTTTGCTGCCATGATATAATTACTGTTTAGTATTTTAATTGCGCAAATTTACTGCAAATTTCCGAGCAACACTTGCATATATCTGAAAAAATCGTCAACATTCTACCCTAAGTTGTGCAAAACCCGAATATATGATAACGTATGACAAACAAAAGAGTGCCTTCCAGAATCCTAATGCGGACTAAGAAGGCACTCTTTTATATTTTATGGAGAAGTTTTTAGTCTCTTCTACCCATGAAGATCATAATGTAGTAAATCAACGTAGCCAATGAACCCAACGCAGCTACTACATAAGTGTATGCAGCGGAACGAAGTGCATCTTCAGCTTGTCTGTGATTATACGAGTTGGTGATCCCGGATGAACTCAGCCAAACGAGTGCACGCTTACTTGCATTGATTTCCACCGGCAAGGTGATAAAGCTGAACAATGTAGTCATGGCAAACAATATAATACCTGCCAACAATAACTGAGGGAATGTATTCAGCAATAAAATACCTCCCAACAATACCCATGTCATGACAGAAGACGCAAAGCTCACTACCGGGACCAATGCGCTACGCATTTTCAACGGCGCATACATACGTGCGTGCTGAACAGCGTGCCCACATTCGTGTGCAGCTACGGCAGCCGCCATGATACTGTTACTTTCATACACACCTTCACTCAAATTCACTGTTTTATTTGCAGGATTGTAGTGGTCGGTCAATCGTCCCGGAGTATGTGTTACTTGTACATCATAAATTCCATTGTCATGCAACATCTTCAAAGCCACGTCGCGTCCTGTCATGCCATTGCCGGTAGGGATCTTGGAGTACTTCTTGAATTTGTTCTGCAAATTCATCTGCACCAGCCAACTTACTACGGCAATTCCAATAAATAATACCCAATAAGACATCATATACTTTTCGTTTTAATTATTACTCTATATCTATAAACAAATTGTTTGCCAAAAATACGGGGAAACTATCAATGTCAGAATAGTTTCCCCGTGCTTTTATGAAGAATTAGCTAAAAATTAGTCAATCGTAAGTTCTACCACATAGTCAATATCTTTCGGGACTTCCGCAAATTCCAGCAGAACGCCCGCTTTCGTTTTGGTAAGGCGAACCTGAGACTGATCTTTAAATACAACCGCCTTCTTCACTTTCTTATCTGTCAAAGGCAGGAATAATGCTTTATCTTTCAAATCCAGAATATGCACATAGAGTTTGTTCCCTTTCTGTGTAGTCACTCCCCAATCGTGAGGCGCAACCACACCGCCACGTGTTCCATAGATTGTCTCTCCGTATTGTTTCATCCACTCGCCCATCTCTTGCAAACGTTGTACTGCCACTGCAGGAAGTTCTCCGTCAGGTTGAGGACCGATGTTCATCAGAAGATTGGCATTCTTGCCGGCAGCCTTCACCAGATAATGAATCAATGTTTTGGTAGACTTATAGTTTTGGTCGGTAATCTTATACCCCCACATCCCATTCATCGTTTCACAAGTTTCCAGCGGCAGGTGACTTACATCCTGTCCGGAGAGCCCTGCCGTATTCTCACCCGGCAGATCACGTTCGAAGATCTGAATATCCTCACCGGCAAAAGGCGTCTGATGATGATTATTTCCGACCAGACACCCCGGTTGGAGCTTATGAATCAAAGCATACTGTTCGGGCAATTCCCAATCAAAGTCTTTATTCTGATCCTGATCCCACCAGCCGTCGAACCAGATAGCACCTACGGGACCGTAGTTCGTAAGCAATTCCGTCAACTGGTTATTCATAAATTGATAATAGCTTTTCCAGTTTCCTTTTGAATCCGGCCGCCCCGTTCCACGCCCTGTTCGTCCCCAGGGATAGTCTTCACGCACCCAGTCGAGATGCGAATAGTAGAAATGAAGTTTGATTCCATGTTTGGCACAGGCAGCAGCAAGCTCCTTCACAATGTCTCTTTTGAAAGGAGTAGCTTTCACCACATTATAATCCGAATATTTGGTATCAAACATCGAGAAACCCTCGTGGTGACGAGTCGTGAAACAGATATATCTGGCTCCCGAAGCCTTGATAGACTGCACCCACTTATCCGCATCAAACTTGGATGGATAAAATCCACCTGCCAGTTTGGCATACTCTTTATAATTCAGATTTATATTTGTCATAGTCCATTCACCGGTAGCAAGCATTGCATACAGTCCCCAATGAAGGAAAATACCAAACTTATTATCCTGAAACTCTTCCCGTGCTTTCAAGTTTTCTTCTGTCGGCTGATAGGAAGACTGGGCAAAAGCCCCACAACTCATGGCGAGTAATAAAAGAAAAGAAATAAAACGTGTTTTCATAAGGCATTTATTATTTGTGTCCATACTAAGCAACAAAGATTTGAACAAGAAAGGCGGAGTTTGTCCAATCTCCGCCTTCCCAAAATATAATAGAACAAATGTTATTCTTCCGTATAACGTTCGATAGTCTGCGCTCTGTCCGGTCCTACGGATACAATCTTGATTTGTACGCCAAGTTGTTCTTCGAGGAAAGTCAGATATGCGTTGAATTCTTCGGGGAATTCATCTTCGCTCTGCATCTTCGTCATGTCCGTCTGCCAGCCCGGAAGTTCTGCATATACAGGTTCCACCCCTTCAGTGATGTCGTATGGGAAGTAATCAATTTCCTCACCGTTAACTTTGTAAGCTACACAAGCCTTGATTGTTTCGAAAGTATCGAGCACATCGCTCTTCATCATAATCAATTTGGTAACCCCGTTTATCATAACGGAATATTTCAACGCAACGAGGTCAATCCAACCGCAACGACGCTTACGACCTGTAACCGAACCGAACTCATGTCCCAGCGTACACATCTTGTCTCCTGTTTCATCAAACAGTTCAGTCGGGAAAGGACCTGCTCCTACGCGAGTACAATATGCTTTGAAGATACCGTAAACTTCTCCGATACGGTTGGGAGCTACGCCCAATCCGGTGCAGGCACCGGCACAAACTGTATTGGAAGAAGTAACAAACGGATACGAACCGAAGTCGATATCAAGCATAGTACCTTGTGCACCTTCACAAAGAACACTCTTTCCGTCCTTCAACAGATTGTTTACTTCATGTTCGCTATCTACAAAATGGAACTGTTTCAGATATTCGATACCTTCCAACCATGCCTTTTCCAGTTCAGCAAGATCATATTCGTAGTTCAGGCTTTTCAGGATTTGTTCGTGACGAGCCTTTGCAGCAGCGTATTTCTGATCGAAATTATGAAGGATATCACCTACACGGACACCGTTACGGCTTACTTTATCCGTATATGTAGGACCGATCCCCTTACCGGTAGTTCCCACTTTGGCATCTCCTTTGGCAGCTTCGTAAGCAGCGTCCAGGATACGGTGTGTCGGAAGAATGAGATGCGCTTTCTTTGAGATGTGCAAACGTTCTTTCAGCGGATGCCCTGATGCTTCAAGCGCTTCTGCTTCTGCCTTAAACAGTGCCGGGTCAAGTACCACACCATTACCGATGATGTTTACCTTGTTTCCCTGAAAAATACCGGAAGGGATAGAACGAAGCACATACTTCTGTCCTTCAAACTCAAGTGTGTGACCGGCATTCGGGCCGCCCTGGAAACGAGCAACCACATCGTACTTAGGTGTTAATACGTCGACTACTTTTCCTTTACCTTCGTCGCCCCATTGTAATCCTAATAGAACATCTACTTTCATTTTTCTTTTTTATTGTTGTTATTTACTTTTTTCCGTTTGTTAGCTCTGTCGCACTTGCTGCATATACCATATATATATAAGGAGTAATGCGAAAGTTGAAAGCGGCTTAATTTTGTATTTTCAATGGCATGCTGCAACTCCTCGTTCTGAAACTCGGTCACTTTACCGCACTGAGTACATATCTGGTGATGATGTGTCTCGCGATTATATGATTTTTCGTATTGGGAGGAAGTGCCGAACTGGTGCTTGATAACCAGCCGCGCATTGATAAGAAGGATAATAGTATTGTAGAGAGTCGCCCGGCTCACCCGGAAATTCTCCTGGTCCATCATCCGCGAATAGAGCATATCTATATCGAAATGGCCGTCAATAGAATAGATAGTATCGAGTATGGCGTAGCGTTCAGGAGTCTTACGATGCCCGTTCGCCGTGAGATATTCCGTGAATATCTGCCTTACTGTATCTTTCACATTTTGAGTTTCCATTATCAGCCAAAATTAGCGCGAACAAAGTTAAGCCTTTTTTGCGGAAAGCAAAAGAAATTCCTCTAAAAGAAAATACAATGTTATCTGTTATTAAATAATAAGGTGATAAAGTTATGGTCAAGTCCGTCCCCCTATCACCTTATACAATCATAGTCTTATTATATTATAAATCTGCAGCCTCTTCTTTCACCATATTATAAAGTATCTGCTCCGCTTCTACCTCAGAATCGGCCATTCCTTCTACCAACCGACACACCTGAAAAGCGTGTTCCTCGTTATGCTGCATATACTTGCGAATCACCAGCAACGCCGCATTACGCACGTGATAACTCTCGGAATGAACTGCACAGATTGCCTGGTCGAGCAATTCGCCTGAGGCCCGCTCCGTCATATCACCTTTCTTCATCAGGAGACGGGCGGCAGTCAGGAAACCACAGGTTTGCACATATTCCTGTTCATCCGCAATCCAGTGAAGAGATTTGGCAGGGGCATACGGCAAATGCTGAAAAAGATTCATGCAAGTCAACTCGGCTATTTCGATATTTTGAATATCCTCTACCCAGATGTCCGCAATCTCCGGATAAAAGGTATCAATCGGTTGAAGCATGGCAGCCATGATCTTACACTCGCGGATATTTTCTTTCCACAAGGCTTGCGCCAGGTCATGATTCTTCTCATAGCCTTCGGCAATCATCTTGATACGGGGCAGTTCTACACCGAAATTGAGTTTGTAGAGTAGCCCTTTCTCACGCATACTTTGGGACACAGCCCCGTTCATAGAGAGACGGAGCTGTGTTTTGATATCTTTTAATTGTTCTTTAATATCCATATTCCGATTAGTTGTTTACCGAAGGCAATGGAGAGTAATCCTTGCTGTAACGCAACATTTGCTCTACATAACCTTCACTATAATCCACAGTGACATCCGTAATATTTCCATTATCATCCGTCACCAGTTCGTATTTCGGATTCACAAAACCTTTGTAAGGAGCCAGATTCAGTTTCTTGTAACGTTCCAATACTTCAGCGTGAAGAACCGGGTCTACTTTCACAGCATAATTTTCTACCAATGCACGCGCACCCTCAAAGTCACCGGTCGACTTGATACGTTGGATTTCAGCCAGCAGTTCGCCGAAAAGTTCACGCACTTTCTGGTAGTCATTGATTACGACATACGTCTTTCCGTCTTTCTTCACCATTTCGACCACTTTATCGGCAGCACCTTTCTCAAACACCCAACGGGCAATCAACTGACGGTTACGCATATGGGCCTCCTCAACAGTATTTCCCGGTTCGATGCGTACCAACTGTGTCATTAACCCGTTCATTAAATAAGTATAATATTGAGCCTTATAAGCATCGGGAGAAGAAAGGAGTTTCAGTTCCACCAGTTTCGGGTCGGCTACATAATAAAGTCCGAACAAATCGGCACGGGCTTCTTCGATCGTAGAACCATAAGCCTTCAAAGCATCAGGGTCCACTCCCGGAAGCAATTTGCCGGAACCGTGTCCAAGGCATTCGTGCAAATCCGTATGAAGCTCGTCCGTCAGATCGGCATAAGTATCAATCAGTTTTATTTCCGCGTCGCTGTATACAAATTCTTCGTTGAATCCATTGCCATGAGCAGCTTTGTTATAAGCATCGGTAATATTTCCGATAGTCACGGATTTAGATCCGTGATGCGCACGAATCCAGTTAGCATTCGGAAGGTTGATACCAATCGCTGTCGCCGGATAAAGATCACCGGCAAGGATAGCGGCAGTGATTACTTTAGCCGATACACCTTTCACTTCATCTTTCTTGAAAGCTTTGTCCACCGGAGAATGGTCTTCAAACCACTGGGCATTACTGCTGATAATTTCCGTGCGGTGAGTAGATTCGATATCCTTGAAATTAACCAACGATTCCCAACTGGCTTTCATGCCCAGCGGGTCGCCATAACTTTCGGTAAACCCGTTCACAAAGTCAATCCGCGAATCAAGGTCCTTCACCCAAAGAATTGCATACTCGTCAAAGTCCTTCAAGTTACCCGTTTCATAGAACCGGATCAACTTGCTGATAACCGCTTTCTGCGCCTCATTCTCAGCAACAGTTTCCGCTTTCTTCAACCAGTAGACAATCTTCTCAATCGCCTGCGTATAAAGTCCGCCTACTTTCCATACCTTTTCCTCCAACTTTCCATTCTCTTTCACCAGACGACTGTTCAAGCCATACGACACCGGAGTCTCGTCCTTCGGGTCTTTCATTGCATTGTAGAAGTCTTCGGCTTCCTTCTGCGTCACTCCGTTGTAGTAGTTGCAGGCGGAGGTCAGCACAAGGTCTTCACCGTCAGCCTGATTCACCCGCTTCGGCATGATAGCCGGGTCGAAAATCACGGGGAACAGTTCAGCGCAAAGTTGTTCGGCAGTCTGTCCGTCTGATAACGGAAGCAATTGGGCGTCAATGCCAAGCACGGCCTGTTTCAGAAAATCCTGCGAGAAGTTGGGCACAAATTTCTCTGTACCGTAGTGGTGGTGAATACCATTAGAGAACCATACCCTTTTGAGGTAAACTTCCATATTCTTGAAGTCGGGAGTAGTTTTATCTCCCTGATAGTTCGTATATACTGCTTCGAGCATCCTGCGGATTCTCAAATTATACTTTCCATTTTGATCGAATAAGATGTCCCGTCCTTCCAGAGCAGCCTCTGTCAGGTAGTAAATCAGTTCTTTTTGTTTCAGCGTCAGTTCCTCAAATCCGGGAACCTTATAACGCAATATCTGTAAGTCTGCAAATTGTTCCACTGTATAATCAAATTTATCTGCCTCAGCAGTTGTTGTTTTGGCTCCTCCGCACGATGATAAAAGCGCAGCGGTCACCGCCATTGAAATAAGATGTTTTTTCATAATGCTGATATTGATTCATTAAAATGAGAAAAGGAATTATCTCCAAAATCTTTCATTCAGAGGTAATTCCTTTTGGTCAGTTTCGGAAAGCGCAATTACTTTTTATCTTCCAAATGTCTTTTGCGATAACCGTTAGGAGTCTCACCTATGTTTTTGTAAAATGCAGCGTAAAAAGATTGACGATTTGCAAAGCCAACCATTGCACTGATTTCTTCCACATTCTTGTCGGCATAACGCTTGTCTGTCAACAAATGCAGAGCGTCTTTCACTCTGTACTCATTCAACAAACAAGAATAATTCATGCCGAAACGGGAGTTCACCACTGCCGACAAATAACGGGTATTGGTCTGCAGTTCTTTCGCCAAATCCTTAGCAGAGTAATTGGGGTCTCTGTACTTCTTCTGCACGACAATGATATTCAATATCCTGTCGTACAGCTCGTCTGCCAGTTCCGGCCGTATCAAGGAACGGTAGGCAGCCTTCTTTTCTTTCTTTTCGCGCAGGTTATAGGGATGCTTCTTTGTAGCCTCCTCCTGTGCATTCTTTTCTAAATCACTCATTAAATTAACTGGTTAGGGTCTGTCTCTTATACACATCTGACGCTGCCGACGATATGCACTGCATATCGTCGGCAGCGTCAGATGTGTATAAGAGACAGGGATACGTTTAATTACAAGCTTATTTAACACAACTGCTTCATTATTAAGTTATTTGACTGAACGCCACTTCCTTTTGCATTTTATGCAAGAATTAACGTACCTTTGTCCCCTGATAAAAAGATACCGGCACTGCTTATGCTACAAACGCTTAAAACATACTTCGGATACGACAGTTTCCGTCCCCTTCAGGAAGAGATTATCCGTCACATTCTGGACGGAAACGACGCACTTGTGTTAATGCCCACCGGCGGTGGAAAATCAATATGCTACCAGCTTCCCGCCCTGCTGCGCGAAGGAACCGCGGTAGTCGTTTCGCCGCTCATCTCGCTGATGAAGGACCAGGTAGAGGCATTATGCGCCAACGGCATCAGCGCCGGTGCGCTGAACAGCAGCAATGACGAAACGGAAAATGCTGCCCTGCGCCGTGCCTGCATGGAAGGCAGACTGAAACTGCTGTATATCTCGCCCGAAAAGCTGCTTGCAGAAGCCAATTATCTCCTGCGGGACATGCACATCTCGCTTTTCGCCATCGACGAAGCGCACTGCATCTCGCAATGGGGACATGACTTCCGGCCTGAATACGCACAGATGGGGATTCTGCACCAGCAGTTCCCGCACGTGCCCATCATCGCCCTGACCGCCACCGCCGACAAAATCACGCGCGAAGATATCATCAGGCAGCTTCACCTGAACCATCCCCGGACGTTCATCTCCTCGTTCGACCGTCCCAACCTGAGCCTCACCGTAAAACGGGGCTACCAGCAGAAGGAAAAATCCAAGACAATTCTTGACTTCATAGCCCGCCATCCCGGAGAAAGCGGCATCATCTATTGCATGAGCCGTAGCAAGACGGAATCCGTGGCGCAGATGCTCCAGAAGCAGGGTATCCGCACCGCCGTCTACCATGCCGGCCTCTCCCCCTCCCTCAGGGACGAAGCGCAGGACGATTTCATCAACGACCGCGTGCAGGTAGTGTGCGCCACCATCGCTTTCGGCATGGGTATAGACAAGAGTAACGTTCGTTGGGTTATTCATTATAATTTACCAAAGAGCATCGAGAGTTTCTACCAGGAGATAGGACGTGCCGGCAGAGACGGACTGCCCAGTGACACGCTACTGTTCTACTCGCTTGCAGACCTGATTTTGCTTACCAAATTCGCTACCGAGAGCGGACAGCAGAACATCAACCTGGAGAAACTGCAACGCATGCAGCAATACGCCGAATCCGACATCTGCCGACGCCGCATATTGTTAAGTTATTTTGGAGAAATAGCAGATCATGACTGCGGTAATTGCGACGTCTGCAAGAACCCGCCCGAACGCTTTGACGGAACTGTCATCGTACAAAAAGCCCTGAGCGCCATTGTCCGCACAGACCAGCAAATCGGTACAGGCGTTTTAGTGGATATTCTCAGAGGAAACATGTCGCCCGAAGTCGTAGGCAAAGGCTATCAGCAACTGAAAACCTTTGCCGCCGGACGTGATGTTCCCGCCCGCGACTGGCATGATTATTTATTACAAATGCTGCAACTCGGATACTTCGAGATTGCCTACAACGAAAATAATCATCTGAAAATAACTTCCGCAGGAAGCGATGTCCTCTTCGGCAGAGCCACCGCCCGATTGGTAGTGATACGCCGGGAAGAAACAAACGAAACCAAACGTGGCAGAAAACGCAAAGCAACCGTCCCCGCCCAAGAGCTACCCTTAGGACTTCCCAATACAGAGAACGAAGCCCTCTTTGAAGCATTGCGCAAATTAAGAAAACGTCTTGCCGATGAAGAGGCCCTGCCTGCCTATATCGTCCTGTCCGACAAGGTTCTCCACTTGCTTAGCACCTCACGCCCCACCAATCTCGAAGAGTTCGGCAACATCAGCGGCATCGGAGAACACAAAAAAAAGAAATACGGCAAAGAATTTATCAACCTAATACGAAAATATAGTGATTAGTGATTAGCGATTAAGGATTAGTGGTGAGCAGTGAGTGTTTTGCGATTAGCAATTAACTGTTTATTGTACATAACTTAATCACTAACCACTAAACGCTAATCACTAACCACTACCCCCTATTTCCCCGTTTGTTGTAAGAAGTTGCGTAAATCAGATTGCGGTACTCCTAACGATATGGCTTTCTCGAAATCGCGTTTGGCAAGTTCTTTCTTTTTTTGGGCGAGGTAGATTTCGCCGCGCATCAGGTATATTTCAGGCTGCGAGCTATCCAGGCTTATCGCCTCTTCCAGGTCTACCAATGCCATATCTGTATGGTGCAAGTCTTTTTCTACTCCGGCACGAGCCACATAAAGCATGGCATATTGGGAAGGAGACAACTGCCGGTTCTCTCCTTTGGCGGCAATCATAGTGTTCAATAGCCTCAGTGCTTCTTCGTATTTTCCCTCTCTTTGCTCTAAAGTAGCCAAGCCGAGACGGCCGTTGTAGCTGGTAGGATTCACTTTCAACAAGCGTTCGTAATCCGCCTTTGCCATTTTATAGTCACGCTGCTGCATATAAATATAAGCGCGCATCAGCAGGGCTTCTTCGTTGTCTTTCTCCAAATCCAGCACCAGCAAATAGTCGGCTTGTGCTAGGTTGTTGCGCCCCAGTTCCATATAAATGGTCGCACGGTTCAGCAAGATAGGCACTGCCCGCGGGGCGATATTCAGGGCGAAGTTATAGGACTCCAAAGCCTTTTCGTACTTCCGCTGGCGGCGTTGTATCGTACCGAGGTTGGAGAACAGAAGGGCGTTATGAGGATTCGCAGGCTCCAGCTTCAAGGCTCTGCGGATGTACGTTTCCGCCTGCGGCAGACTATCCTGCTCCGTATAAGTTACGGCACGGTCGCAAAGTTCCTGATAGGTTTGCCCGAATGCAGGCATACCGCTTGCCAATAAACATACTGCGAGAAAAATCAGTTTCTTCATACTTATGATTCTAAATTTATTAATGCACCCGTACCGGTTTCACCAGCCGGTACAGGAAGTACCAAGCA
>OJRB01001239.1_pt1 | contig 12880 bp, 11 predicted proteins | sample 1599061 | NCBI WGS metagenome assembly OJRB01 (sample SAMN03922522, study PRJEB24848) | human gut metagenome | isolation source: stool sample | host: Homo sapiens | place: Germany | collected 2010-02 | reverse complement strand
GATCTACACACTGCATATCGTCGGCAGCGTCAGATGTGTATAAGAGACAGCTTTATCTAATACCTTCGGAAGCTGCGCCGCGTCTACAATGACCGGCTTAAACGCATTGTTGCGGTTAAAACGGCTGAATTCCACAGCATCGGTAAATACCAGCTGGTATTTATCACCAGTGTTCAGCTTAACCAGCGGAGTTCCTTTGCCATCCTGCTGAAGCGCAAAGATGAATTTGCTCTTCATAAAGTCAGCAGACATCTCTTCCTGGAGCTGTGCCATGCGCTTTGCGTCCTGAAGTTCCTTCGGTCTGCGCACCTCCTGGGCAAAATACAGGGCGGTCAGATGAAGCTGCGGATTTTCAATCCACTGCTTGCCCTCTTCCACCTGCGGATTTTCTCTGCGCTTTGCGAATTCATCAATCTGGAGCAGATCCATTTTGTCATCATAGTGGATTTCCAGCGCATTGACGCCCATGGTATAAAGATTGGTAAAAAACAAAAGCATATGGTTGGAAAGAATCTTTGCAACTCCTACCGGAATCTTCTCTTCCTTTAACTCTGCCACTCTTGCCTTTGCGGCATCCTCAGACAGATAGACGAATACCTTGTCGTCATAGGTTTCTCCATCACACTCTACGTATGGCTCCTTGGTATATCCTGAAATCAGTGCGTACACTGCACCCTCTGCGTCTTTCATCTGCGCCAGCAGTCTGTCTTTTCCCTCACTCATATTGCTCTCCTGTCCGCGGTTCCACATGGTAGTTTCTGCGTTCCGCCTGTCTTTTTCCGTGAATCTCTTTCCTGTCGCTTCACGGTCTGCTCCTAATTATACAGGCTTTTTTTGTCTTTTTCAAGCAGATCAGTTCCAGTTCATCCGTCCATAGCGCAGGGTCATGCCGTGGATCTCCTGTTTTAAGTCTTCAGTCAGGTCAGACTTGGCCAGACGCCATTTCCAGTTAGTTCCCACTGTGGACGGCTTATTGATCCGGCTGCGGTTGTCCAACCCCATATAATCCTGCATCGGAATGACGCAGAGAACTGACCGGCTGCGAAGGATCAGGCTGATCAGAGACTTGCCCAGCTTTGACTGCGGGGTATACTGGTCGCAGAGATACTCCCGTACCATCTTCTGTTCTTCCGGAGTAATACTCTTCCACCAGCCGACCAGGGTCTCATTGTCATGAGTTCCCGTGTAGGCTACGGAATTTTCTGTATAGTTGTGCGGCAGATAGTCGTTGGCACAGCCGGAATCCCTGGAATCAAACGCGAACTCCAGCACCTTCATGCCCGGAAAACCGCTTTCCTGCACCAGACGGCGCACGGAATCCGTCACATAACCCAGATCCTCGGCAATGACCTGCTTCCAGCCAAGAGCCTGCTCCACCTTCCGGAACAGGTCAATGCCCGGTCCCTTTTCCCAGTGTCCGTTCACGGCAGAAGTCTCCCCGTACGGAATGGAATAATACTCGTCAAAGCCCCGGAAATGATCGATGCGCACGACATCGTAAAGGCGGAAACAATGGGCCAGTCTTGAGATCCACCACTGATATCCGGTTTCCCGGTGATAATCCCAGCGGTAAAGCGGATTCCCCCAGAGCTGTCCGTCTGCGGAGAAGCCATCCGGCGGGCAGCCGGCCACCGCAAGCGGGAGATTGTCTGCGTCTAACTGAAACAGCTCCGGATGCGCCCAGGCATCCGCGCTGTCCATAGATACATAGATTGGGATATCTCCGACCAGCTGGATTCCCCGCTCATTGGCATAGGTTTTCAGCTGGTTCCACTGGAGGTAAAACTGATACTGCAGATACTGCTGAAATTCAATATCAAAATACAGTTCTCTACGGTAATAGTCCATGGCATTGCCCCAGCGCAGGCGGATATCTTCTGCCCATTTCGTCCACTCTACGCCATCAAACCGGTCTTTAACAGCCATAAAAAGGGCATAATCAGAAAGCCACCAGTTATTTTCGGCAACAAACTTCTGGTAATCCGGATTTTCATGGATATGGCTGCGCTCATAGGCCTTGCGAAGCAGCGGATAACGGCCAAGATAAAGTTTTTCATAGTCAATATTGCGCTCGTTCTTTCCAAAATCTACCGCGTCGCATTCTTCTTTTGTCAGAACGCCCTCCTCAATCAGCGCTTCCAGGCTGATAAAGTAAGGATTTCCCGCAAACGTGGAAAATGACTGATACGGGGAATCCCCGTAGCTGGTCGGTCCCAGCGGAAGGATCTGCCAGTAACTCTGTCCGGCTCCCTTCAGCCAGTCCACAAATTCATAAGCGCTTTTTGAGAAACATCCGATGCCGTATCTGGACGGCAGACTGCTAAGCGGCAGCAAAATTCCTGCTGATCTGTTCATATGTTCAATACTCCCTTATTGTTTTCATTCTGATTTCAAACGATCCGGCTGCGTTCAGACCGTTACCATAACGCCAAAATGATCCGATACCACCGGATAAAGCGTTCCATTGCAGATAACTCTGCTGGAACGGATCCGGACCGGATTCCGGCTGAACATATAATCCAGGCGGCAGTTCTCCCCTTCTGCCATCTTATCTCTCCAGCCGTCAATCACATGGTCCACGGTCGCGCCGTCATCTTTTTGCGCTGCCAGAACATAGCTGTCCAGCCACCCTGCTTTCCGGATGCAGTCATAGCCTTCGCCCGATACTGCCGACGGGCTGTTAAAATCTCCCAGAAGCCAGACATTTTTCCCACTGTCCAGCCTGCCCTTTTCCTGCAGGAACTGGTTTAACTGTTCCCACTGCCCTGCAAACGGGTCTTCCGCATCGTCCCACCAGCCCATGTGAACGGTATAAAACCAGGTGTCCGGATCTGCCTCCGTGCGGATGCCCAGCACCCGCCTGGTCTTCCAGTAATGATAATCGAAGGAGCGGCTGATCTGAAACTGGTCCGTATCCGCAATGGGTGATAAACTGAACACAGCCATGCCTTCGTCATAGCGGTCATAGCCCATCTTTGCCGAGATCCAGGTCCAGGAATAAGAAAGCCCGGAATCCTTTAAAAGCTCTGCAAGCCTTGCCGCATGATTTCCTCTCCGCACTGGAAGAGAAAAGCCACGGCAGCGCACAAACCCGGGCAGCTTTTCATCCGGCCATATTTCCTCACAGGCCAGCTGGTTTACCTCCTGCATGGCCAGAATGTCCGGTTTTTCTTTCCGGATGACCTCAGCAAACGCATGCAGCTTTTCCTCGTAATGCTCCTCAATGAGGCTGTGGGTATTCAATGTGATCAGTTTCATGTTCTGTCCTCTTTTTCTTCCCCCGCAAAGGATTTTGGGGAATCCTTTGCGGCTGTTTTCTTACAGAATATCGTTGATATCGGATTTCAGCACATCGGCCTTCGGTCCGTAAACAGCCTGGATTCCCTGATCCTTTTTGATCAGTCCCAATGCCCCTTCTGCTTTCCACTCCGGAAGCTCTGCCACTTTGGAAATATCCTTGACTGTAACACGAAGACGGGTCATGCAGGCATCTACCAGCACAATATTTTCTCTGCCTCCAAGCAGCGCGATGATGCGTTCCGCCTGACTGTTTCCCTTCTTTGTTCCGGTGCCTGCGGTACTGCTTCCTTCCGTCTGATCTCCATCCTCCGGTGCTGTCTCATCGGTATAGTTGCCAAGACGGCCCGGAGTCGCGAAATGGAACTTTCCAATCATGGCATACGCAACCACATAACCGATGATGAAAAATACCACCACGCAGATTACAAAGTTAATAAGATCACCGCCCAGGCCAGCCTTTAAGGACATCGGAATACGGGTGACAAATTCCAGGTTTCCGAAGGAATGGAGGCGCAGATGGATCACACCTGCCATGGCAAAGGCACATCCCTGCAGCACTGCGTAAAGCACATAGAGCGGCAGCGCGCAGAACATAAACATAAACTCCAGCGGTTCGGTCACACCGGTCAGGAACACGGCCAGCACGGTAGACACAAACATAGAACGGTAATTCTGACGCTTATCCGCATCAACACGGCGGTACATAGCCACAGCGATACCAAGAAGCAGGCCTGTAGCTCCGATCATCTGGCCTACCTTGAACCGGGCCGGTGTTACCGTAGTAAGAAGATTCGTGTAGGCTTCCATATCGCCCGCATTTTTAAAGTTGATCAGGTCTGTTGCCCAGGCCAGCCACAGCGGATCCTGGCCAAATACCTGGCTTCCAGCGTTCACACCGGTCGCAATGGTGTAGGTGCCGCCAAAGGAAGTGTAGTTCATCGGAATGGTCAGCATATGATGCAGGCCGAACGGCAGCAGCAGACGCTCCAGGGTTCCGTAGATGAACGGTGCCAGGATCGGTGATGTGGAAGAAGAATTCGCGATCCATACACCAAAGGCGTTGATTCCGGACTGTACAACCGGCCATACCAGAGCCAGAACCAGAGAAATGATCACGGACCAGGCAATGCAGACCATCGGCACAAACCGTTTGCCGTTAAAGAATGCCAGGGCATCCGGCAGCTTGCGGAAATTGTAGTAGCGGTTATAGATCACGCCTCCGGCAAAACCGGAAATGATTCCCACAAAAACACCCATATTCAGAGCCGGAGCGCCAAGCACGGAAGTAAAGTATCCGTTTACCAGAATTTCCTGGCCAAACAATGTGTGGGTCACGGCCTCCGGATCACTGAGCATAGCTGAGGTCACCCCGAAGATGGAGCCGGTGATCTGGTTGATCAGGATAAAGGTGATGATTGCCGCGAAGGCACCGCCTGCACGTTCCTTGGCCCAGGAACCGCCAATCGCTACCGCAAACAGGATATGAAGATTATTGATCACGGCCCAGCCGATGTTCTCCATCGTACTTCCCACCGTCATCAGCACAGACATATCTGCTCCCGCCATCTGAACCAGCTTTCCAAGGCTGATCATAAATCCTGCTGCCGGCATGACCGCAATGACGGTCATTAAGACTTTGCCAAGCTTCTGCAGAAAATCAAAGTTAAAATTCAGGCGCGGCTTCTGTGACGGCTTCTCACCTGTGCTGTCTGCGGATGTTTTCACCGTCTCCGCTTCTTTTGCCCCAGTGCCCGCAGCCGTCTCCAGGCTGTCTGCAGTTTTCTGCTCATGGTCCGGGACTGTCTCCACAGTCTCTGCCGTTTCCATCAGCACCGTTTTACCGGCCTGAACTGGGCCCTCTGTGCCGCTTAGCTGCTGCCCGTTTAAACCGCCGCACACCAGAACCGGTGTGATTGGATTGATCTCGCGCTCTTTTAAATAGGCCAGATCCACCTCTGCCAAAAGGTCCCCTGCCTTTACCTTATCACCTGGTTTTACAAAGACCTGAAAGCATTCCCCCTTTAAATGTACCGTCTCCAGACCCACATGGATCAAAAGCTCCAGGCCTTCTGCCGTACGCAGGCCAAACGCATGCTTTGTGTCCGCCACGGAAATAACCTCGCCGTCCACCGGACTGAGCAGTTTTCCCTCGGACGGGATCACCGCCATACCATCCCCGATAATCTTCTGGGAAAAAACCGGATCCGGAACTTCGCCAAGTCCCACAGCCTCTCCTGTCATAGGAGAAAGAATCTTGCCGCACTTCATAAAAATATCCCCCTCATTTTTTCTGACCGGTTCTGCGCCCCCTGTGCTGTCTGTACTTGTCAGATTATTTTGCACAATTAATGCAACCGCTTGCATTAACTATATATGTTTTGCACAGGAATTGCAATCTATTTTTTGTTTTTAGCGTGCTTTCTCCACTTTCAACAACTTTTCAGTGCCGTTTTTGTGCGTATTTTCCATGTGTCCTCGAACAAAATCTAATGCACCATTTGCATGATTTTGCACACCGACATTGACTTTTTTTCCGCAATCCCGTAAAATATCAAGAAGAAACCAAGGAATCATCCGGTTCTATATTTTATAAAAGAAAGGAAGCTGGAATCATGTCCGTAACCATCAAGGATGTAGCCTCACTGGCCGGTGTATCTGCCTCTACGGTTTCCCGCACCTGTAAAAACAGTCCTTCCATCAGCGAAGAAACGAAACGCAAAGTAAGAAATGCCATGAAGGAGCTGGGCTATGAACCCAATTTCCAGGCCAGCAATCTGGCCTCCCGAAACACGCGCACCATCGGCATTATCCTTCCGGTATCTGCCCGTGAGGTCTACGAAAACTCCTTTTATCTGGAAGCGATCCGCGGCATCAGCCAGGTCTGCAACCAGCAGCATTACATCAGCACCATCGTAACCGGCCAGGATGAGAACGAGGTGCTGGAAGTCGTCCGTTCCATGGCACGCATCGGACAGGCAGACGGCTTTATCCTGCTCTATTCCCGCCAGAACGATCCCGTGATTGAATACCTGCACCGGGAAAAGCTTCCCTATGTTCTGATCGGCAAAGCCTGCCAGTACGCCAACCAGACCATTTACATTGATAATGACAATCTGCTGGCGGGAGATGAAGCTACCGAATACCTTTACCAGCTTGGGCACCGAAAAATTGCCTACCTGGGCGTAGATAACAGCCTCGTCTTCTCGGCTGACCGCCGAAACGGCTACCAGCTGGCGCTGACCCGCCATGGCATTGTGCCAAAACCGGAATACTGTGTAGAACTCCCCTCCATCACCGCCGGGGAAGATACACCGGTACATGCACTGCTCCGGTCTGCCAGCCGGCCGACCGCCATTGTTGTCAGCGATGATATCCTTGCCCTGACCCTGGAACGCATCTGCACGGAAACCGGACTGTCGATCCCGGCTGACCTTTCCATTCTTTCTTTTAATAATTCGCTGTTTGCGCGTCTTACCTCGCCGCAGCTGACCTCTATTGACATCAACTCCTGCCAGCTTGGCATCGAAGCCGCCGCACAGATGATCAGCCATATTGAAAACCCAGAGCTTCCTGCCACCAAGATCCTGGTACCGCACCAGCTGATCGAGCGGGACAGCTGCGCACGACCTGTATCACATTCGTAAGCATAAGGGGATTTACCAATGAGTATGAATCGAAGAAGTGACATTGACATTGCCAAGGGCTTCGCCCTGTTTCTGGTGGTGCTGGGCCACGTCGTGACTATGCACCACACCATATTCCGGTGGATCTACGCATTCCACATGCCAGCTTTTTTCTTTCTCTCCGGCATGACCTTCCGTCCGGAAAAATATCCATCCTGTCTGGATTACATCAAAAAGAGGGGACAGACGCTCATCCTCCCCTATTTTGCGATTACCCTGACCGCGTTAACCATCTGCACCATCCGGCCCTATTATCATCAGGCTATCAGCGAATATGGGTGGAAGCACATTCTGAAATGGATTTTCTATTATGGGCAGCCCCAGCAGATCTACACCGGCCAGCTGTGGTTTTTGCCGGCACTGTTTTTTGCCGGTCTTTATGCACTGGTCTGGCTGCGTATCTTTGACCAGAAACACATCGTCACCCGCTGTTATGCCCTGACTGTTCTGATACTGGCCGGAACCTATATCCGCCTTGCAGATCCTCTGATCCCGGTCATGGAGCGGCTTCCCTGGAAACTGGATTCTGCCCTGTGCGCTGCCGTATTTCTGATTGCCGGATACTACACAAACAGAACAAAGCTTCTGGAAAAAATGATGCCATACGCCGGATTCCTGATCCCGTTTTTCGTGGCCTTAAGCTTCTTTTTCGGCCCGAAGCTCAGCGAATATGTAAACTTATGCGACTGTCGCTACACCGCACCGCCCTACTATTTTGGTGCCGCCTTTTCCGGTATTTTCGCGCTGCTTCTCACGGCAAAACTGGCTGCGCTCCCGGCTGTATCCGGCAGCGTATTTTCCCGTTTCTGGCAGTTTTGCGGCCGCCGCTCCATGCTACTTTTTTCCATTCAGAGCTTCGCCCTCTACTTCTTTGTGGAGCTTATTCTGCGCACCACCGGCGTGGAATTAAAGCCTATGGAATGGATGCCAACCAGGCTTTCCACCTTTGCGCTGACTGCAGCCACCTTCGGCCTGATCTGTCTCATTTGCTGGCCCTGGGACTGCTACAAACACAAAAGAGCAGGCACCTGATTTTTCAGGTACCTGCCCTTATTTTTCTGTCACATGCCCTACACCGTAATGCTTTTCAGTGATTTTTTCAGCTGTGTGATTTCTTTTTCCAGTGCAACCTTTTTCTTTTGATCTGCCTCAAATTCTGCCATTTCTCCGGTCTGCATTTCTTCTCCCGCAAAGCTTAAAAATCCCTGGGTAAATACAGATGGGTATTTGAATTTCTTGTCCGCTTTCTCAAAATGAACCAGCAGGGTTCCGTTATCATTGGACTGAACCGCACCGACACCATACGTCTTATGGCGCACCTGTTTTCCCACAACATCCGGAAGATTAACCGGCTTGTCCTGCAATTCTTTCAGCCGCTTCTCCTTTAATGCGATCTCCTGGGTCAGCTTCTCCTGGGCAGCTTTGGCTTCTGCCGTCTTTGTACGCTCTCTGGATGGAATCCTGCGGATATCCATACCTGCATAATAACGGTACAGGCTTGCGCAGTCCATGATATCGTAAACCAGGATATGAAGCTGGTCCTCGTAACCATCCAGCTCTTCTTCAAACAGCCCGCTGTAAAGACCGGTCAGCTCCTCATTCTCACGAATCGCGTCAAGAAGCTCATCACACATCTGGTAATAGCCTGCCAGAGAGAAATTCTTGCTGCTGAAATCTCCCTCATACTCCACGCAGGCCGCCCAGCCTGTAGCAGACGCAGCATCGAATACATAGTTTTCCTCCGGCTTCCACAGATTCAGGTAATAGATCACATGATCCCGGGTCTGCAGATATTTTTTCGTTCCACGCTCATAGTAGCGGACCCGTTCATTGATCTTGTCCGCAAAGAAATCTGCACGGTCCTGGCGTTTCTGAAGATCACCGCCGTCATCACTGAATAAAAATCGGAAGCACTCACGCACATACTCAACCTCTGCTTCCCGGGCAAGAAGCATCCGAAGTCCTGCTACCGGCTGCATGGCAGCATCATCCAGAAGATTGCCGGCCTCCTGCATGGCTTTTTCAAACATACCGGCAAAATCTGCCGCATCCAGATTCCAAAACCGCTTAAAGCAGCCCACAGCACGCCATTTGTAGACCTGATCACTGTCATCTGCCTGCTCAAGTCCGGCCAGACGTCCCATGTACTGTTCTAATACTGTTTCAAAATTCTTCCTGTTCATATTCCTCACCTGTTCATTAAATTTGCAGTTTGATTTCCAGTTTCTGCATATGGTTTTCACTAGATTCTCATTATATAGCAGAGATTTTTCTCATTCAAGACTTGACATCTCTTTCACAATATGCTTGCCCGTCCAACTTGTTACTGTTCACGCATTGCGCAAACAGGCAACGGATTTTCCGCAAACTGCTGCGGCCAGCTGCATTCTGTGTTTACAAACAAATCGCCCTGTTGCTATAATAATCTGAACAGATTCTGCTGAAGTGCCCTCATTCCTGCAGATTTAAAAATAAGCCCATTCAGGAGGAATTCATATGAAACAACCGGTTATTGTCAGAAACACACGGATCGGAGACGGTATTCCGAAAATCTGTGTTCCTATTGTGGAAAAAGATTTTCCTTCCATTCTCACAGCCGCCAGGAACTTAAAGTCATCCTGTCCGGATCTTGCAGAATGGCGCTGCGACCACTTTGACCAGGCCGAAGAGCCAGAGGCCGCCGTGCGTGTCCTGCAGGCACTCCATGAAATACTGGAAGATATTCCGATTCTGTTTACCTTCCGCACCAAAGCGGAAGGCGGAGAAAAGGAGATTGCCGCCGCGTCCTATGAACGGTTAAACTGCCAGGTAGCAGCAAGCGGCCTTGCGGACCTTATCGATGTAGAGATTTTTACCGGAGATGATACCGTCCGTTCCATTCTGGCTGCCGCACACCGCGCAAATGTTCCCGTGATTGCCTCCAATCATCATTTTCATGAGACCCCGGCCCAGGAAACCCTCCTCGAAATCCTCACCAAAATGGATCAGATGGGGGCTGATATCTTAAAGATTGCCGTGATGCCCCAGTCCCGGAAAGATGTGCTGACCCTGCTTTCTGCCACGGAGGAAATGGATCTTCGCACTGCAAAGCCCCTCATCACCATGTCCATGGGGCCAGTCGGCATGATCAGCCGCCTGTGTGGGGAAGTGTTCGGCTCTGCCTTAACCTTCGGAACAGTCGGTAAGGCATCTGCCCCCGGACAGATTGACGCAAAAGACCTGGCCAGTGTCCTGCAGCTGATCCATAAAAGCATGGGAAACTGATTCATTCCCTGTAATAACAGTTTCCGCTGCAGCCTTTGGGGAACAGTTCCCGCTTCATCTTTTCTCTATAGTCTGCTTCTGAGCCCGACTCTTCCAACAGAGTCAGGGCTCTTTTTAAATTACAGATATCGCGCTCCATATAGTCAGCGTAGTTGCCCCGTCCAACCAGCTTTAAGTGTGTGATTCCCGCCTCCCGAAGCTGATACAGGGCACATAGGCCGCAACCGGTGGCACCGCAGAGGTAACCGTCTTCAGCCCAGGGAAGCTGCTTCGATGTGCTTCTGTCTTCTGCCCGCTCCCTGCGTTCTTCCGGTTCAAGCCGGTACGGCACCCGGCACAGATAGCCCATCTCGTCGCAGTGCAGGGAATTGCAGAAGGCACCCGTAAAATGGCAGAGTTCATTCAGCACAAAGGCTTCAAACTCCTCTCCATGCCCAGCCTGCACCACCCGTCTCATATCATCAAAACTGTTTTTCCGGTGAAAGATAAGACGCTGGATCTGCTGCCGCTGAAACACGAAAAACATCCGGCTGTTCACTTCCGCGCTTTCTCCGCTCAGATGAATTTCGCAGTCGATATGCTCCTGCCTCAGATAACAGATGAGGGCCGGATCTGCCAGAATATAACTGCGAAATCCAAGCCCCATACACTGCCGGATGATCGTTGCAATCTCCGGATACTGCTCTGGAATATAGTACAGGGCATTGAAGGTCAGGTGCACCGGTTTCTGATATTTCCGAACCATGGCCGCAAGGATTTCCAGTTCCGAAAAAGAGCCCAGCTGTACATTACAGCAGAGTACTTCCCGTCGGTTCAGCGGCAGCATAGTGCCATATTTCCGATTCCAGTCATAAGGTACATATCCGGCAAAAAATTCGTCCGCTCCGGCATCACAGAACCGGACATATTCATCCAGGGAGCCAAGCCCTGCTACGATTTTCATACTCACATCCAGCACGGAAACACCAGCCTTCCAATATAATTCTGTTTACAAAATTTTTCTGTTTTTTCCAGGTCATACGGTACGATTCCGGCCCGCTCCAGAATCTCATGATCCCTTCCAAACAGGGAATTGTAACGCCCCACCATCTCCAGATGCTGCGGATACAGATAAGCCTGCCATTCACACCGTTTATCACAGCTGGTCAGAAGATGCTGCACACTCCGGTCCCCATATGCACTTCCTGCATACAGCGTACAATACTGAGAGGTATTTGTCTGGTAAAAGGGCAGATGCAGATGATTTTCCACTTTCATTTTCGCAGCTGGATCCGGGAACTTCTGCTCATAGCCGCAGCTTTCCCACTCCAAACGCTGTATTCCAAATTCCTGGCTCAGATATTCCTGGTAGAATTCTGCGTTCAGGCTGTTTTCACGCAAACACTCCCTGCTGCCCTTTTTATAGGTCATGCGCGGATCTTTTTTCCGCTTATTCAACATTCTTCCAAAACATGGAACCAGGTCCGGCAGTGCACCTTTCAGCATGTCTGCCATGGCCCAGTCATTGATCTCGACTTCCAGCTTTGTTTTCTGTTTTTCACACCACTGCTGCAGTTTCTGCAGCAATTCTTCTGTTTCCTGAATCTGATATTCCCGCACATAGGAAAAGGTAAGGGTGACCTGCAAAGATTCCCTGTTCGCTTTTTCAAGCAACGCAAAAAGCAGTTCTTTTTCCGGAAAAAGCAGGTGGCAGAAGGCATTGCCAATATAAATTCTGTCTGTTTTTCTGCCCCTCATCCAGTTCTGAAATGCTGGATACCGCGCCTGATAAGCAGTCAGAAAATCATCCAGTCTCTGATTTAAAAACTGCGTGTATACACGTGGATGATCAAGCTCCAGTGCAAATTCCGGTTCTGCCGGCTTCTTCTCTGTCCTTGTCTCAATTTGCTCTTTCCTACCGTCATACTCATCTTTCCCGCATCCATCCTGCATCCCATTTGTTTTACTTCCAAACCACTCCGTCAGCTGCTCCTGAAAAGATTCCGCAAATACCTCATCCGCTTTCGCCGGATATCCGGTCAGCTGCTCGGCCATGCCGCTGTCATCCTCCTCCAGTTTCAGGCGGATATAACGGTCATACTGCCCAAGCAGTGTGCGCACTGCACGGCGGTAATCTTCCTGCTGCACCGCTACCGCATAGCTGGTAAAGAATTCCGTTCGCGCTTCCATCTGCCTCCAGGCATCCGGTGTCACTGGAATCTCCTGGTACCGGTTCTGGTTCAGATCATAAAAGCAGAGACGCAGTTTTTCCTGTAATCTGGGAATTTCTGATACAGTTCGAAAGCAGAAGCCTTCCTCCGCCAGCTTCGTGATACGGATTTCCTTTTCTCCGTAAAAACCTGCCAGAAGGCCAAAGGGAATCATCTCCACTGCACTGTCTGTCCACTCCCAGGTTGTATCTTTTTCCATTGCCAAAATGCCCCCAGATTCAAATTTCTGCTACTCGCTACATTATAACAAAGTCTGAATCAGAATCATATGGTAATTTCTATTTGCCTTATTTTCGGAAATACGGTATTGCGAAAGAAAAACAGGAAAATTGAAATTATGGCAAAAAATGACATCATTCAGCATATAACAATTTAAGAATAGTTGCGAAAGGTCCGAAGCAGGCCGGGGTGGTATCCCGCTGC
>OJRB01001216.1_pt1 | contig 13142 bp, 8 predicted proteins | sample 1599061 | NCBI WGS metagenome assembly OJRB01 (sample SAMN03922522, study PRJEB24848) | human gut metagenome | isolation source: stool sample | host: Homo sapiens | place: Germany | collected 2010-02 | reverse complement strand
GGTGTTGTGTTTGGGGCAGCAGGAGCAGAGGCTGGCTGCGATGAGTCCCGTCGCGAAGAGCGTGCGGAACAGGGTGCGGCTTGGGTTCGATTTCATGAGTTCAATATTAGAGGTTTCTTGATTGGCGGTTGTCGTGTCCGAAAATCACCCGGTTCGTCCCCTTTGTAAAACGGGAAGTTTCGTTTTACAAAGGAAAGAGATTGCGAATGCTTTCGTGAATTTTTACAAAAGTAATTATTTTAACGGAGCAAACGAACGCGGAAGGCATAAAAAAATGTCACAGCAGTATGAATTTGTGACATTTTTTCTGGTTACGGGTCGTGGCGGGCGGTTACCTGCGGCCTTTACCGGCCGCAGATTCCGGAACGACAGTTTCCTGCTCCACGCCGATGGTGCGTGTTTCGTTCCCGCAGGTGACGGTCAGCGTGGCTTTGCGGGGTGCGCCCGTTTCGTTGGTCGTGTAGGTCATCGTGATCTCGCAGGGACCGGCCGCCTCCGCGGGCGTCACGGTCATCCAGTCGGGAATGCCGGTCAGCGTCCATGCGCCGGGGGCCGATACGATCATGCGCTGCATGCCTTCCTGTTGGGAGAAGGTCCATTGGGCCGTCGATACGGCGAAGTCGGGGGTTTTCACTTCGTCGTCGTCGCATCCCGTTACGGACAGTGCGGCCAGGCAGACGAGTATTGAACAGAGCAGTTTTTTCATCTCTTTATCTTGTTGTTTGGCGTGTGACAATGGGTTAATAGCCGGGGTTCTGCACCAGGTTGGGATTCTTGTTGATCTGGCTCATGGGAATGGCCAGCCAGTAGCTCTTCGGCGCTTCGAAGACGCGGACGCGGCCTCCCTGATTGGCCGGGATCACCTGGTAGAAATCCTCCTGGGTCTTGCCGTCCCGGTTCCACGAGCGGGGTTCCTTGTTCATCACCTCGGGAGCCTCCTTCCAGCGGCGCAGGTCGTGGAAACGGCGTCCTTCGAACAGGAATTCGATCGAACGCTCCTGGTGCAGCACCTTGCGCAGTTCGCTGCCCGAGGGAATGCCGCCCACCAAGGCCCACGAATCCTGGAAGCGGGGCAGCCCGCAGCGTTTGCGCACCCGGTTGAGGTATTCGAGGCTCAAGGCGCTCAACGACCCGTTGTATTCGAAGTCCGCTTCGGCGTAGTTGTAGAACAGTTCCGGAAGCCGCAGGTAGGGATAGGCGTATTTGCGGTAGTTGTAGGAGTTCTTCGACTGGTTGTAGGTGCTTGATTTGTGAATCCATTTCTGGCAGAGGTAACCCGTGCAGCTCTGGTATTCGTCGGTCTCCTTGAGCGTCGAGCCGTGCAGTTCGCCGCCGCGGAGCTGGAGCGTGAGGATTTTGTCGTCGATCTCGAACGTGCCGCGGTCGAAACCGATCGAGGCGTAGAAGCGGGGTTCGCGGTTGCGGTGCAGGCGGGCGGTGTTGTCGCCCGGGGCGACGCTGTACAGGTCCTCGTCCTTGGTCAGCGGGTCGACGTCGAGCGGCAGCCCGTTCTTGGTGTAGTACATCTCGACGGCCTCCATCGTCGGCACGAGAGTCGTTTTCCAGCCTTTCGACATGTTGCCCTTGATCGAACGCGGTCCGCCGTAGCGCTGCAAAGCCTGAATGCCGCTCTGCGCGCCTTTGGCCAGGATGAATTCGGCTCCGTTCCAAGGCTCTTCGACGAAGGTGTCGTGGTAGTTCTTGCGGCCGCGTTCGTCGTCGGGCAGGCTCGAATCGGCCGAGGTGTAGAGGTCGTATTTCGGCTTTTTCGTGTCGGGATTGATCTCGTCCGCGAGGGCGATCGCCGCCGCTGCCGCGTCCAGCGCCCGTTTCCACTTTTCCGGATCGTAGGTCGTGCTCATCAGGGGCGTGCCGTCGGGGTTGTTGAACCCTATGTAGTCGGGATTGCCGTTGACCAGCGGCGAGGCGGCGTAGAGCAGCAGGCGGGCCTTGTAGCTGAGCGCGGCCATTTTCGTGGGAAGTCCCAGTTCGGACTCGCCGACCACGTCGGGCAGCAGCCCGGCGGCCCGGTCGTAACACTCGGCGATGTACTTCACGCACTCGTCGTAAGGAGTCCGCGGAGTGAGGATCTCCGATTCGGGCGCGTCGATGGGGATGAACTTCTTGACCAGTACGATCGGTCCGTAGTATTCGAGCAGGCACTGGTGGTAATATCCCACGAGGAACCACGCCTCGCCCGCGTAGCGGTCGGCGTTTTCCTGCGAGACTGCGGGAACTTTGTAGATGTTGTCCAGCAGGTAGAAACAGTAGCGTATGCCGCGGTAGATGTCGTAGTTCGTGCCGCCGCTGGTGCAGTTCGGGGCCCAGCGGCCGAAATAGGTCAGGTTGGCGTTCTCCTCGCCGTAGAGCAGGCTCTTGCTCGAAAAATAGTAGGTCGTGCCGCGCGCTCCGGTGATGAAGTCGTCGCCGGCGAACTGGTCGGGCGACCAGTCGTACCCGATCAGGTTGGGCATGTAGGTCTGCATGTAGTAGCGGTAGTTCTCGGCCTGCTCCTCCGTTTTCCAGATATCCTCTTCGGTGGCTTTGCCTTCGGGCACCACGTCGAGGTAGGAGCAGGAGCATAGCAGCAGCAGTGAAAGTGCGGAGATTATCTTTTTCATGGTCTTTTGCTGTGTTTGGGTTAGAAATTGAACTGGAATCCGAGGTTGTACGTCCGCTGGAGCGGGTATCCCAGGCCGTTGCCCGAACCCTTTTCGGGGTCCCAGTACTTGAACGGGGCGAAGGTCAGCAGGTTGGTCCCCGAGACGTAGACGCGCATTTTCTTGTAGGTGTAGCCGATCTCGGCGGTCTTCAGGCGCAGCATCTTGCCGTTGCGCACGTAGAGCGTGCTGGCCTTGGTGTTGTTGTTGTTCCACAGCGGCGACAGGCGCGGGTAGAGAGCCTTGGGATTGGGGTCGTCCTCGCTCCAGTGTTCGTCGGCGATCCACTGCATCAGTCCCGAACCGGGCGTCGCGGCTGTCGCGAAGGGGTGGTAGTTGTACATGAGGATCGACACCTTGCCCTGTCCCTGGAAGAAGGCCGAGCAGTCGAATCCCTTGTATTTGAGCGAAAAGCCGAATCCGTAGATGATCTCCGGAACGGTCGGGTTGCCCGTCCAGCACATGTCGTTGTCGTCGATGATCTTGTCATCGTTCAGGTCGCGGTATTTCACGTCGCCCGGGCGGATGGGGTAGGTCGTGGCGTAGATGTCCTGCGAGGGCGAGGAGGCGATCTCTTCCTCGTCCCTGAAAAGCCCTTCGGCGATCAGGCATTGGATCGAGTTGATCGGATGTCCGGCCTTGTACTGGTAGGCCCATTTGTATTTGGGTTCGTCCATTTCGACGATCTCGTTGTGGGCGTAGGTGAACGTGCCGCGCAGCGAGAGGATCAGGTCTTTCGAGAAGGCCTTGTTGTAGTCGACCGAGATGTCGACGCCGCTGTTGTCGACCTTGCCGATGTTGGCCCACGGCGTGATGCCCGACATGCCGAAGGTCGAGGGCAGCGACGTGCGCTGCATGAAGATGCCCGAGCGTTTCTCCTTGAACCAGTCGAAGATGATGTTCAGGCTGTCGAACAGGCCGATCTCCACGCCGATGTCGAGTTTGCGGCTCTCCTCCCACGTGGCGTTGGGGTTGCCGTAGACGGAGAGGATGGGACCGTACTTACGTTCGAAGTTGTTGCCGATATAGACGTCGTAGCCCTGTCCCATGTCGACGGTCGTGAGGTAGGGGAAGCGGTCCGCATAATCCTTCGAGATCACGTCGTTGCCGACCAGCCCGTACGAAGCGCGGAGTTTGAACAGGTTGACCTGTTCCTTGATCCCCTTCCAGAACGGCTCGTTCGAAATCACCCAGCCCACGGCCACCGACGGGAAGAATCCGAAGCGTTTGCCCGCGGCGAAGTTCTCCGAGCCGTTGTAGCCGAAGTTGGCTTCGAACAGGTAGCGTTTGTCGAAGCCGTAGGTGACGCGCCCGGCGAGTCCCTGCTGGCGGTAGGGCAGCGCGGCGTACTCCTGCTCGTCCGAGATGTTCATGTTGCGCTCCTTCTGCATGTAGACGATCGTCGCTCCGACATCGTGTTTGCCGAACGTGCGGGCGTAGTCGATCTTGGCCTGGAACGCCAGCTCGCGGTAACCGTCCTTGCCGCGCGTCGTGCCCAGGTAGGTGGTTCCGGTGTTGGTCGAGTTGCTGGTGTAGCTGTAATTGCCCGCCTCGTCGATATTGTAGTCGGTCAGCTGGTACATGAACGGCGTGAACGAACGGTAGACGGCCGAGTAGACGCGGTTGTAGAAGGTCGCCATGCCCGTTGCGCTCAAGCCCTTGGTGATGAAGTCGAGGTTCTGGTTGACGGTCAGCGCCGAAGTGAAGTGGCCGCGGAACTGGTCGCCGTAGCCGCGGCACAGCTGGGCGTAGGGGTTGGTGAAGAAGCCGCTGTTCCAGGCGTTGTTGGTTCCGAAGCGCACGAACGTGTCCGATTCCTCGCCGGGCAGCGTCGCGGGGAATTCGCAGGGCATGCCGGTCATGGCGTAGGCGAAGAGGTCCGAGACGCTCTGGATCGGGGCGTGGCGGTAGTGCAGCTGGGTGTTCATCTTCAGCGATACGCGGGTGGTCTTGGTGGCGTCGGCCGAGACATTGGCCTGGAACAGGTATTTCTGGGCGTTGATGTTGGTGTCGAATTTCGAGGCTTCGGGCTTGCGCATGATGCCGTTCTCGTTGTAGACCGAGGCGTTGAGGAAGTAGTCGATCTTCTTGGCTCCGCCCGTCATGTTGAAGTTGAAGTTCTGGTTGAAGGTGCAGTCCTTGAACAGCATGTCGTACCAGTCGACGTTGGGGTAGACGTAGGGGTCGAGTCCCAGTTTGGTTCCCATGATCTTCTCGTTGCTGTAATAGGGCTTTTCGCTGCGCGTGGTGCGGGCCTCGTTGAAGGTCTCCATGTAGGTGATGCCGTCGGCGACCTTCGGAACGCGGGTCGGGGCCGAGGCGCCGAACTCGGCGCGCAGGTTGATGGTCATTTTCTCCGAGTCGCGGCCGTTTTTCGTGGTGATGATCATCACGCCGTTGGCTCCGCGCGAACCGTAGAGGGCCGTGGCCGTGGCGTCCTTGAGCACCGAGAACGACTCGATGGTCTCGGGCGGGATGTTGTTGAGCATCTGGTTGGTGATTTCCACGCCGTCGAGGATCAGCAGCGGCGACTGTCCCGATCCGAAGGTCGAGATTCCGCGGATCCAGAAATTGGCGCCGTCGGCGCCCGGCTCGCCCGATTTCTGCACGGCGATCACGCCGGCGATCTTGCCGCTGAACGAGGTCGAGAGGTTGCTCGACGAGGTTTGCAGGTCGCTCGGCTTGACCGACTGCACGGCGCCCACGAGCGACTCTTTCTTCTGCACGCCGAAGCCGACCACCACCACGTCTTCGAGTTTGTTCGAAGCGTCGGCCAGCGTGATGAGTTTGAAGAGATGGATGTCCCGGACGGAGATTTTCTTGGTGTCGTAGCCCAGGAACGAAACGGTGACCGTCTTGGCCGAAGCGGGCACGGTCAGTTTGTAGTTGCCGCCGGCGTCGGTGGTCGTGCCGACGTTCGTGCCCTCAACATAGATGTTGGCTCCGACGATGGGCTGGTTGTCGGCCGAGGAGATGACCGTTCCGGCGACGGTCATCTCCCCGTTCGGGGCCGTCGGGGCGGAGACCGGCGAGCGGCGGGAGATGGTGACCAGTTTCCCCCCCCCCTTTGACGGTATAGCGCAGCGATTTGTCGAGCACCGTGTCGAGCACGGTCTGAAGCGTCGCGTCCTTGAACGTTGCCGTGACCGGCCTGCTGACGTCGACGTCCTCGTTTTCGAAGAGGATCGAGTAGCCGGTTTGCCGCTCCACCTCTTCCAGCACCGTTTTCAGCGGAACGCTCCGGAAGGCTTTGGTGACGGTTTGCGCGTTGAGGGCGACTGTCAGCAGCAGGCACGGGATCAACGCTGCAATCTTCTTGAATAGGAGATTTACATGCATAAGTTTTAAGATTTAGGTTTGTTTGGAAAGAAGTTTTTTCAGGGTTCGGTTTTTCGGGGGCGGCTGTCGACGCGGTAACCGCAGGTGTCGCGCCTGACGCTGATCGGCAGGATGTCGCACAACCCGCCCATGATTGATTCGATGTTCTGCGCCTCGGTGAGCGATATGCGGAAGGTCTTGTCGTCGAACGCGTCGGTGCAGAGTTCGATCTTCACGTCGTATTCGCGGGCGAGCCGCCGGAGCAGGGCCGGGAGGGAGATCGCGTCGTAGCGGATGATGCCGTCGATCCAGCTGCGGAACTGGTCGGTGTCGACCTGCCTGCGCGACGCCTCCATCGTCCGGCAGTCGTAGTTGATCAGGTCGCCCGGAACCATCGTTTCCGTGCTGCGGGACGATTCGAATTGCAGCGAGCCTTCCATCAGCGCGGCCAATACGTCGGGGTCTTCGTCGTAGGCCGAGATGTTGAACCGGGTGCCCAGCACGGTGAACGTGCAGCCCCGGGCCTGCACCCGGAAGGGGAGGTCGGCGTTGCGGGCCACCTCGAAGTAGGCTTCGCCCGAAAGGCCGATGTCGCGCGACGAGCGGTTGAAATCCGACCGGTAGCTCAAGGTCGATCCGGCGTTGAGCCACACCTGGCTGCCGTCGGGCAGCGATATGCGGCTGTTGGTTCCCTGGGGAGCCTGTACGGAGAACATTTGCACGGGGTCTTCGGTGTGTATGAGGTGCCGGGTGGTGAAGGCCGAGATTAGGATGAGCACGGCGGCTGCCGCCGAGAACCGCAGCCAGCGCCGGCGGGCGCGGATTCGGTTCTCGCGCCGTTCTATTTTTCCGTTGAGCCGGGCGAGCGAACGGAGGACGTCGGCCGACGGCACGTGCCGTTGCTTCCATTCGCGTTCCCATTCGCGCATCAGGGCGGCGTTTTCCGGCGAGGCGGCGAGGAATCCGAAGAGTTCGCACTCTTCTTCGGGGGCGATGGGTCCTTCGAAATAGCGGACGGCGAGTTCTTTCAGGCTTTCGTTCATGGGGTCGGTTGTTGTACGCATACATACATACAACAATCGGGGCGGATTTTACCCCCCCCCGGTTCCGGAAAAATTCGCATATTTTTTGAAATTCGCCTCTGGAAGGCTTCAGGACGGCTGGTTCATCAGCCAGGCGAGGATCAGTATTTGCAGGTAAATGGATTGTTCGCGTTCGAGGGCTTCGGCGAAGATGCGCAGGGCGCGCTGGATGTGCCGCTCGACCGTATGCAGGGAGATGTGGAGCCGTTCGGCTATTTCCCGGTTCTTCAACCCCTGGAACCGGCTGAGGAAAAACACTTCGCGGCAGCGTTCGGGCAGCGAGTCCATGATACGCTGTATCTGCTGTTCCAACTCCTGGTACAGGTAGGGATGCCCGTTTTCGGCGAAGGAGAAATCGTAGTTGTAAAGACGCTCCTCCCCGATTTTCGCCCGGGCCAGGCAGCTGATCGTGTATTTGTCGACGATGCTTTTGTGCTTCAGGTAATTGAGGCATCGGTTGCGGGTCATGGCGAACAGCAGCATGCGGGCCTCTTCGGGGTCGAGGGGGGCTTGCCGGTCCCACAGCGCCATGAAGCAGTCGTGAACCAGGTCCTGCGCCTCGATGGGGTTGTTGACGAAACGCAGCGCATAGGCCGTCAGCCGGGGTTGGCAGTCGATGTAGAGCCGTTCGAAATCATACCGTTTGGATTCGCTGTGCATTTGTCGGGTCCGTCCTGATGCTTTTTTTGTTTTGGGCGGTTTCCGCCGCTTTTCGGGGGTGAAACCGAGGCAAATATAATCAAAAAAGTAAAAAAATGCCACAGACGCTCTGAAAACATCTGCGGCATGGGGCGTGTTTCGACGCCGGTGCGGGCTACTTGTAAAGCCCGGCGACGGTGAAGTCGAGTATCTTGCCGAAGCCGTCGAACACCAGCGCGTTCGGCTGGTCGAGCTGTCCGCTGCCGAAGTTGATCTGCGGCACGACGTGTATCTTGTCGTTCCCGTTGTCCTTCGAGGTGACCACCGTCACCGCGCGGCTGCTCCATGCCAGCGAGGCGTTGCTCGGAAGGGTCGACGAGCCGTCGTAGTTCTCCATGGCGTAGTAGCCTTGCAGGTAGAGACGGGCCAGGGTGATGTGCTCGCCCGCAGGGGCCGTGAAGACGGGCGCCGGGTCGAAATTGACGCTGCCCGTCGTGAAGATCACCTTGTAGATGGCGCTGCGGGTGGCGATGTAGAGGATCGGGTCGAATCGCGAGAAGACGAAGCTCACGGCTTCGGCGATGAAGGCGTTGGCCTCCGCCGGGATTTCGTAGATCAGCTTGGCGGCGGGTGCGCCGGCCGAAGCGGAGTAGTTGCCGAAGGTGTAGAGCGCATGGTTGCCGTCGGCTTTCCGCATCAGCAGGGTGTGGGTGGCGTTGTCGATGCTGATGCCGCCCGCGATGCATCGCAGGCCGGGAGCGTTCCCCGGGTCGAAGGGCGACGAACCCACGCTGCCGCAGGCGTAGAACGTCTGGTTGTAGCCGTAGCAGAACTTGCCCTGTTCCCGGTCGTAGAAGATCGTGCTGGGTTTGCGGGTGCTGCCCGGAGCGGAGTGGGCCGAAACGACGCCGTTGTCGACGGTCATGGTTTCGGTTCCGCTGACGGGCGTCGAGATCCGGCCGCGGCTGAGCAGCGTTTCGTAAATGTCGCCGTCGTTGAGGATCATCGTGCACTGGTAGGTGTTGAGCAGGCTCCGGATGTCGAGTTTTCCGGGCAGGTAGACGAACGCATCCTCCTTATGGCCCAGGATTTCGTAATAATCGGTCTCCACGCGCATCAGGTCGTCGTCGGTCGACACCCAGAGGATGTTTTTCTTGTCGGTTTTGTCGTAGGTGTAGAGCATGTGGGTGACCGCCGAGGGGAACGGACTGCCGTTGCGCCGGCTGATCAGCTCCTTTTCGACGGTTCCCTGCTCCGCGCCCGAGTAGGTCTCGGTCAGCTGCGGGTGCATGATCAGTCCCAGGTCCGAGGTGGTTCCGTCCCGGGTGTAGGCCACCACAAGCCCTTCGTTGAATTGGGCCGTCACGATGAGCGTCCACTTGTACTGGTACTTCAGGTCGTGGGCGGTGTCGGTGACCGTCAGCAGGAACAGGTAGCCTTTCGAGGAGATCGGCAGGTCGATCACTTCGTGGAACTCGCGCGTCGTGGCGAGCGAAATCGCCTCCGAGTCGTTGTCGGTCTGACTCACCGTCCATTCGTAGGTAAGTTCCTCGGGATTCTCCCGGCCGTCTTTGGTGATGCGGATGCCCGTGATGTCGAGCCGTGCGTTGTGCACCACCGTCAGCTGCGAGGCGATGGCTTCCGGCACTTCGATCTCCACGGGCGGGATATGGGTGGTCTGCAACGTGCTTTTGTCGTCGTAGCACGACGCGGCGAGCAGGCCCCAGCCTGCCAGCAACAGATATAGGGTGTGTTTTCTCATGGTCGTTCGTCGTTTACTTGGTGCGGATCGTTACCTCCCGGCCCTTCATGGAGCCTGATTCGTGGATGCGCTTTTGACCGGGGTTGGCGGCCTTCCATTCGTCGTACCAGGCCTGTGCCCTGGCGCGCCAGGCGTCGATGTAGTAGCTGTAATCGGGTCCCCAGTCGGGGAACACCTCCCAGCCGAAGATGTCCAGCAGCAGCTGGTGGCCGGCCTGGCTGTAAGCCTCCGTCGACGAGCTGCCCGAAGATGCCTCCGATTCGATGAAGGCGTTGTAGGTGGACCACTGCTTGGTCGTCGCGGGCCGCGGCAGCATGTTGTGCCACGAGACGTTGGCTTTCAGGTAGAGGTCCGGTCCCACCCGGAGGTCGGGCGAATCGGTCAGGCAGAGCGTCAGTTCGCGCTGCTGCGTGTCGAGTTCGGCCGATTTGGCGACCTCGATGCGGATGGCGCCGTAGGTCTTCCCGGCCGGAACCTCCGCGCCGAGGATTTCGTACTGTCCGGGCTGTGCCGTGGTTCCCTCTTCGAGAACGCGGACGCCGATTTTCCGGTCGGAGCCGGAGGCCCCGCCGATGAGTTTCACCGGGACCTCGATCACCGCCTCGGCGACCCCTTCGGGCTGCTGCTTGAAGGTCATCGAGGCGTAGAACGTGCTGTCGGAATTCGAGTATCCGGGATATTCGGCCGTTTCGTTGGGCGCAGCCCCCGGGAAGCAGACCCTTCCCTGCGACATGTCGTAGCGTGTCGGGTCGTCCTTTTCGCAGCCGGCCGCCGTCGCCGCGGCCAGCAGTATGCAGATCAGTTTTTTCATGCTTCTCAACAATTAATCGTTCGACTTACTGTACGCGTCCCGACTGTATTTCGAAATCGGGGTAGGGCAGCATGTAGACGGCGTCGTCGATGACCTTGCTGCCGCTCATCACGTCGCTCTGGCGGGGCAGTTTCTCGTAGCCCAGCCGCTTGTAGAAATAGAAGACCACGCCTTCGCAGATGAACTCCTTGCGGTACTCCTTTTCGAGCTGGGCCATCAGGCCCGCCTCGTCGAGGTCGGCATCCAGTTCTTCGTAGACCGCGCGGGCCTTGCGCACCTCCTGCAACAGGCTGCGGGCTTCGCCGAGGTCCTTGTCCGGACCGGAGATGCGGCACTCGGCGGCGATGTAGTACATCTCCGGCAGGCGGATCAGCGGCATCAGGTCCTTGTGGCGGTAGTCGGCGCCCGTCGAGGTCTGCTGATAGAGCTTCGAAGGGGTCTTGGTCCCCTCGGGCCAGTAGTCGGTGTTGTGGTAGAGCTGTTTGTAGCGGCAGTCGGAGATGCCGGCGCCCTTGATTTCGAAAAGATCGTCGGCGACCGAGTTCTTGATGCACAGCGTGCGGTACTGGCGGTCCTGTTCCGAATATTCGCGGTTGAGGTTGTTTGCGATCTTCTTGGCCATGTCCGTGACGCCGAGCGCGAAGATATGTTCGCTCGGGAAGCACATCTCGGTCGTGGGGGCCTTGGCGGAGTCGGTGAACGTGCGCAGCGTCAGCCCGCCGGCGATTCCGACCGATGCCGGGTCGTCGATCACTTCGAGGGCGGCCAGCAGCGCGGTGTGTTTGTTTTCGTCGCTGCCTTCCCACATGCAGACGCGCGCCAGCAGGGCCTTGACGGCGAAGTAGTTCAGGTGCATGTAGCGGTAATCGTAGAATTTGTCGACGTTGGCTTCGGTATAGATGCTTTCGGGATACCTGGCCCGGATGGGGTCGATCTCCAGCAGGCGGGCGGCCTCCGTGAGGTCGGCGATCATGCGGCGGAGCGTCTCGGCGTAGGTCAGCTGCGGCGCCGCGTCCTTGTCGACGCTCGTCAGGTAGGGGACCGTGTGACGGCTCTCCAGGTCGGTGCGTCCGGCCAGGTCGCTGCACCCGAACAGGCGTATCAGGTCGAAGTGGATGTAGGCCCTCACGGCGAGCAGTTCGCCCTTGATGATGCGGTAGTTGACCGAGTCGAGTTCGTCCTTCCGGCGGTCGATGTGGTCGAGGGCGTCGTTGACGTTGGCGATCACCGAGTAGGATTTCTCCCAGACCTTTTCGATCACTTCGGTGGATTTCGTGGTTTTGTAGTTGTAGCGGTCGAGGTCGTAGTCGTCCGCGGCGGTGTTCTTGCGGGCGTCGTACTGGCGGCCCAGCATTTCGACCATGTGCCACGTCAGGTTTTCGCCGTAGAGGTCGGTTTCGCCCATGGCGAGGTAGCAGCCGATGAGCGTCTGCTGGAAGCCTTCGGCCGAGGAGTAGTGGTCCTCGGCGCGGATTTCCGACGGGGGCGTCACGTCGAGCCAGCTCTCGCACGAGACGGCTGCGAGGGCTGCGGCGGACAGAAGGAGGTATTTGATGCTGTTTTTCATGGCTTCGGTGGTTTGTGTTAGAAGGTTCCGGTCAGCTGGAACGACATGCTCCGTGCGAAGGGATAGGTCGTGCCGCGCTCGATGCGGATCGACGAGAGCGTGGCGATGTTGTTCATGTAAAAGGCCAGCTTGAGCCGCTTGAGGCGGATTTTGCTGATCAGCCGCGGGTTGAACTCGTAATAGAGGCTCAGCGACGAGAACGTCAGCTCGTTGTTGTCCTGCACGAAGCGCGTCGTGGCCCGGGTCTTTTCGTCGTGCTGCTTGCCGTTTTCGTCGGTGTAGGAGCCGAGTTTCTTGAACATGGCGTTCTGGCCCGGAGTCTGCCAGCGGCCGTAGAGCACGCGGCGGTCGACGTTGTAGTGGATGTCGACGTTCTCGACCTTGTTGACCAGCGTGGTGTTGTACCGCTGCCCGCCGCCGAGGAAGGTGCAGGTGGCGCTTAACCCGAAGCCCTTGTATTCGGCCGCGAAGCCGAAGTTGCCGCGGTACTTGGGGTCGCTGATGCCGGCCACGACCTGATCCTGCGCGTCGTACTCGTAGGTCAGCGTGCCGTCCTTCCTGACGTAGATTTCCTGACCCGTCGTGGGGTCGATGCCCAGCGACGGCACGGCCCAGATGGCGTTCATCGGCATTCCGTCCTGATAGATCAGCACGGGCGTCGAGTTGCTCTTGTCCTGCGCCTGGGCCATCATCTTTTCGTTGTAGGCCTTGAGGCTTTCGGAGAGGTTGATGATGATGTTCTTGTTATAGGCGATCGAGCCGAAGAGGTTGAAAAAGCCCTGTTTGCCCTGCCAGAGCGTATAGCTCAATTTGGCCTCGATGCCGCGGTTGCGGACCTTGCCCAGGTTGTCCTTCACGGTGTCGAAACCCGTGGAGGTGGGGATTGCCACGTCGGTGAGCATGTTCTCGGTCACCGAGTTGTAGTAGTCGAAGGCGATCGTTGCGCGGTGGATCGTAATGTCGGCGCCCACGTTGTAGTCCATGCGCTGTTCCCATTTGAGGGCGGGGTTGGGCATCTTCGAGAGGTAGGCGCCCGTCTGTCCGTGGTAGGTGGCCCCGGTGTAGTAGAGATAGGTGGCCAGCACTTCGTTGGTGTCGTAGTTCTGGTTGCCCGTCAGTCCGGCCGAGGCGCGGATCTTGAATTGTTTCAAAACGTCCTGATCGCGCAGGAAGGGTTCGTTGTGGAGGTTCCACGCCACGCCGGCGCTCCATGCCGACGACCAGCGGTTGTCGGCGCCGTAGAGCGACGAGGCGCTTTCGCGGAACGTGAGGTCGACGTTGTAACGGTCGCCGTAGCTGTACG
>OJRB01001208.1_pt1 | contig 13183 bp, 10 predicted proteins | sample 1599061 | NCBI WGS metagenome assembly OJRB01 (sample SAMN03922522, study PRJEB24848) | human gut metagenome | isolation source: stool sample | host: Homo sapiens | place: Germany | collected 2010-02 | reverse complement strand
CCATATCTGCCCGTGGCACCCGCCGTAAGCTGCGCGAGCGCATATAGAATGCGCCCCTGCGGAGGCAAACAAAAAGTCCCAGCTTGCAAATAAGCTGGGACAACTTTCGGTGTTATTCCGCAAAGCAGGCGTTTTCCGCCTTGGCGATCAGCTCCACAAAGCGGTGGGGGTTGCTGGCTGTGCGCAGGCTTTCCACAAGGTCGCTGCGGCTCAGAAGGTTTACGAGCCGCGCCAGGATCTGCAGATGCAGGCTCTCACTGCCCGGCGGAACAGCGATCATGAACACAAGATCCACAGGTTTCCCGTCCGGTGCGCCCCAGTCAACACCGCGGCGCAGCAGCAGCGCCGAGATGCCCGGTGCGGACACGCCCGCGTTGCAGGCGTGGGGCAGCGCAATGCCGCCCCCGATGGCCGTTGTGCCGCCGAACGTTTCCCGGTAGCTGACCGCATTGTAGTAGGCATTGCCGTTGGTGATAACGCCGATGCCCTCCTGCAGCTCGACCAGAATGCCGAGCGCGTCGGCAGAGTTATCGATCTTTGCATAGAGCAGTACACCCTTGGGGTTCATCAATTCGCTGACCTTCATCGTCAAACCTCACGTCCTTCGGCTCTGCCGATCAGGCTGTACAGATACTCTCCCACTGCGCCCTCGGCGCAGGTGCAGGTCGTCACATGGTCAGCGGCAGCCTTGACCTCTGCCGGTGCGTTGGCGACAGCCACGGCGTAGCCGGCCTCCCGCATGATCTCCAGGTCATTGTAGTAATCACCGATAACGACGGTGTTCTTCATGGATTTGCTCATGAGGGCGCACAGGTCATGCAGACCGCTGGCCTTGCTGACGCCGCTGGGCATGATCTCTAAGTAAATGCTGTTCGTGGCCAGGAAGTAGTTTTCCCGCCCGTAGTACCGCGTCTTGGCGTACTGGCCCAGCTTGCGGATGCTCTCCGGGTCGGAGGCAAATACGACCTTGACCCAGCCGTCGGGCACACTCTCCACCGGGCAGGCAATGCTGCCGAGGTGCTCGTCCACCTGATGGGCGTGGGTTACCTCATTGGCGTGGATGACGAACATCTCGCCGTTTCCGGCCATGACCTCCACGCCTATATGCGGGAACTTGTTCAGGATGTCAAGGATGGCCGTCGTCGCCTGCTCGCGGTTCAGCGTCGAGCGGTGCAGCACCGACTCGGCGGAGAAATCATACAGCAGCGCCCCGTTGCAGGAGATGGCCGGCAGCGACAGGCGGATGTCCCCCAGCGCCGCGCGGATGGACTCCGGCGGGCGGCCCGTTGCCACCGTGAAAAGCCCCCCCATGCCGGTGTACAGCTGGATGACCGCGCGGTTGCAGGCGGGGATGCCTTCCTTGGCCGTCAGCAGCGTATTATCCATATCACAGATCACAAGGGTATCGCTTAGGGGTGGTTTCATGCGCGATGTTCCTTTCTTAACCGTGTCAGAAACTCTGTAAAATAGGGCGGCAGGGGCGAATCAAACTGCATCCACTCCCCTGTCCGCGGGTGGACAAAGCCCAGCTCCTTGGCGTGCAGGCACTGGCCATTCAGCGATTTGATGCAGTTTTTGGGGCCGTACACAGCATCCCCTGCCAACGGATGCCCCGTCGAGGCCATGTGTACACGAATCTGATGGGTGCGCCCGGTCTTTAATTTGCACGCAATGTACGTGAAATTGCCGCAGCGTTCCAGCACCTGCCAGCCCGTGTAGGCATACTTGGCTCCCGCCGCGTTCTCGGCCAGAACGGCCATTTTCTTGCGGTCCCGCGGGTCGCGTCCGAGCCACTTTTCCACAAAGCCCTCGTCCTCCTTGAGGTTACCGTACACCACGGCATGGTAGACGCGGTGGATGCTGTGTACGCTCATCTGGGCGCTGAGCGCCTGATGGGCGGCATCGTTTTTGGCAACGACGAGAAGGCCGCTCGTGTCCTTGTCAATGCGGTGGACGATGCCCGGGCGGATGGCCCCGCCGATGCCCGACAGCTGCCCCGCGCAGTGGTAAAGCAGCGCGTTGACGAGCGTGCCGTCCGGGTTGCCGGGGGCCGGGTGCACGACCATGCCCTTAGGCTTGTTGACAACGAGCAGGTCGTCATCCTCGTACACAATGTCCAGCGGGATGTTCTGGGGCCGGGCCTCGATGGGCTGCGGGTCAGGCAGGTCGATGGCGTAGACTTTGCCGGGCGCCACCTTATCCTTTTTGTTGACGGGCGCGCCGCCGCAGGTCACAAGCCCCTGCTCGATCAGATTTTGCAGCGCACTGCGGGACAGCGTCGGGCACTGCCCGGCCAGCCAGGCATCCAAGCGTCCGCTGTCGCCGGGGGCTGCGGTAAGCTCAAGCCGCTCCATCTTCGTCCGCCTTTGGCTCTGCGGTCTTATCCTTTTTGAAAGAGTCCAGCAGCACGGCGAGCATCAGCAGGCCGACGCCGACACAGACGCAGATGTCCGCAAAATTGAAGATGGCAAACCGCATGAACAGCACGTTGATGTAGTCCACGACCACACCGTTGAGCACGCGGTCAATGAGGTTGCCCACGCCGCCGCCCAGTACCAGCGTCCAGGCCGCACGCTCTGTCAGCGGCATTTTGCGCACGAACAGCATGATAAGGACAGCCAGCAGCATGACCGACGTCATGCCGATGAGCAGTCCCTGCTTACCGGCCAGCATCGAAAACGCCATGCCGTCATTCAGGCAGTAGCGCAGCTCCACAACGCCGGGCAGCACGTCCATGCTGCCCACCGGCAGCAGCGCCGCCGTGGCCCAGTGCTTGATGAGCTGGTCAATGACGACCAGAATGGCCGCTCCTGCCAGCGATAACAAACCAGAAATCATACAACACCTTATCCGAAAAAATCAGCGGTGCTTAAACGTATAAGCACCGCTGACGGTAGAGTAAATTTACTGCTTCAAGACCTTAGCGCAGCGCGGGCAGAGGCCGTCCTCACCGACGGTGGTCTCGTACTTCCAGCAGCGCAGGCACTTGTTGCCAGCCGCATGGGCAGCGCTGACGCCGAGACCCTCGACCAGGCCCTTGACGCCGCCCTCACCCTCGACAAGGTCAACGTGGGAGACGATAAACAGGTCAGCCAACTCATCCATCGGGATGGCGTTCAGGAAGTCGTAGACCTCCTTGCTGCAGTACAGCGTCAGACCGGCCTCCAGCGCAGAGCCGATGACCTTATCGGCACGGGCCTGCTCCAGCACCTTCTTGACGTCGTCGCGGATGGCCATGATGCGGTCCCACTTAGCTTCAAACGCCTCATCGGCGGCAGCCTTGGCCTCGGGCATCTGCTCAAAGACAACATAGTCCTTCATGCCGTCCAGCTTCGGGATGTAGCTCCAGATTTCCTGGCTGGTGAAGCACAGGATGGGTGCCAGCAGCTTGGTGAAGTCGACCAGGATGCGGTACAGCGCGGTCTGGGCACAGCGGCGTGCGTGGTCATCGGCGCAGTACAGACGATCCTTGATGACGTCCATGTAGAAGTTGGACATATCAATGACGCAGAAGTTGTACAGTGCGTGGTAGGCACGGCTGAAGTCGTAGTGTTCGTAGGCATCGCGCATGGTGGCGGTCAGCTTGTTGCAGGCCTCGAGCGCCCAGCGGTCGATTTCGAACAGCTGGTCATCATCGACCATATCCTTCGCGGGATCAAAGTCGCTGATATTGCCCAGCATGAAGCGGGCCGTGTTGCGCATCTTGCGGTACGCTTCGGACAGCTGGCGGAAAATTTCCTTACCGGCGCGGACGTCGACGGTGTAATCGCTGGAAGCGACCCACAGGCGGATGATGTCAGCACCGTAGTCGCGGATGATCTCACTGGGCTCCATGCCGTTGCCGGCGGACTTGTGCATCTGCTTGCCCTTCTCATCCACGACCCAGCCGTGGCACAGAACCTCCTTGTAGGGGGCAATGCCCTGGGTGGCAACGCAGGTCAGCAGGCTGGACTGGAACCAGCCGCGGAACTGGTCGGCACCCTCCATATACATGTCAACGGGCCAGCGCAGCTCGGGGCGCTCACGGCAGACAGCGCTCCAGGTGGAGCCGGAGTCGAACCAGACGTCCATGATGTCGGGGTCCTTCTCCCAGTCGGAGGCACCGCACTCGCAGACCTCGGTCTTGGGCAGGATGTCGTTGGCATCGTACTTGTACCAGGCGTCGCTGCCCTCCTTGCGGAACAGGTCGGACACAGCCTTGATGGAGGCATCGGTGATATGGTACTTGCCGCACTTCTTGCAGTAGAATACCGGGATGGGCACGCCCCAGACGCGCTGGCGGCTGATGCACCAGTCACTGCGGTCACGGACCATACCGGCCATGCGGTCATGGCCCCACGCCGGCTGCCAGTGCACGCTGTCAATGGCCTTGTAGACGTCCTCCTTGAAGGCGTCGATGGAGCAGAACCACTGCTCGGTAGCACGGAAGATGATGGGATGATGGCAGCGCCAGCAATGCGGGTACTGGTGGGTGATGTGCTGCACACCCATCAGATGGCCGCTCTCCTTGATGTGCTCCAGAATGACCTTGTTGGCGTCCCAGACCTTGAGACCGGCAAACTTCTCGCCCGCCTCGGCGGTCAGGCGGCCCGCGTCGTCCACGGGAACGACAACGGGAACCTGCGGATAGTGATTGACGCAGACCTCAAAGTCCTCAACACCATGGCCGGGAGCGGTGTGGACGCAGCCCGTGCCGCCTTCCAGCGTGACGTGGTCGCCCAGAATGACCAGACCCTTGCGGTCAAGGAACGGATGCTGATACTGCATGAGCTCGAGCTCACTGCCGAGAACAGTCTCGGGCAGGACCTCGTACTCGTCGATATGGCAGCCCTTCATCGTGGACTCAACGAGCTCGCGGGCCATGATGTGGTAGGCGTCACCGATCTTGACGAAGGCATATTCCAGATTGGGGTTCAGGCAGGTCGCGACGTTGGCGGGCAGCGTCCAGGTGGTGGTCGTCCAGATGACGATCCATGCCTTGTCCAGCGGGATGTTATGCTTGGCCAGCACGCCGTTGGGGTCGTCTGTCAGCTTGAAGCGGACATAGATGGAATCGCACTCGTCCTCGGCGTACTCGATCTCAGCCTCGGCCAGGGCGGTGCGGTCCTCGGGGCACCAGTACACGGCCTTCATGCCCTTGTAGATGTAGCCCTTCTTGGCCGTCTCGCCGAAGATCTCGACCTGGCGGGCCTCAAACTCGGGGCGCAGGGTCAGGTAGGGGTTCTCAAAGTCGCCCTGCACGCCCAGACGCTTGAACTGCTCGTTCATGACGCCGATGTGCTCGGTGGCAAACTCTTTGCAGATCTGGCGCAGCTCCAGCTTGGAGACACCGGCCTTCTTGTCGCCGAGGGAGCTCAGCGCCTTCAGCTCGATGGGCAGGCCGTGGGTGTCATATCCGGGCACGTAGGGTGCCTGGAAGCCGGACATGTTCTTATAGCGGATGATGATGTCCTTGATGATCTTGTTCAGGGCCGTACCCATGTGGATATTGCCGTTGGCATACGGAGGGCCGTCGTGCAGGATGTACTGCGGCTTGCCCTCGTTGTTCTTAATCATCTGCTCATAGACATGGTTCTGCTCCCAGTCCTCGAGCATTTTGGGTTCCTTCTTCGGCAGACCGGCCCGCATTTCAAACGGGGTCTGCATCTTATGGATGGTGTCGTTGTAGTTCTGCGCCAAAGTTTCCTACTCTCCTCTATTTATTGGATTCTTTAGTTATATCACATCGGGCGTCAGCTGTCAAAGTCAACGCCTTCAAAGTTATCGAACGCCGGGGAATTCAGCTCCTCCTGCGGTTCGTCACTTGCCTTTTTGCGGGTCGTGCGCCTGGTCGTACCGGCCTTGCGGCGGCGGGCAGGCTTGGCCTCCGGCTCGTCATACAGGCCGGAGACATCCTGGAGCCGCGTCTCGTCGATGGCAGGCTCCTCCACGGGGATCGGGGCGGGCTCGGCTTCCTCCGGCTCCTCCGGGTGCGGCGCGATGGCAAATTCCACCGTGTCTACCTTTTCGCCCTGAGCCCGGGCACTTTCCGTCGGCTCCGGCACGGGCTGGGCTGTGGGCGGCTCATAGTAGGCCGTCTCCTGCATGGCGGGCATCTGGGCTGTCTGCTGTACCGGGGCCGGCTCCGGCACAGGCTGGGCTGCGGGGGCCGTGTAGACCGGGGCCTGCACAGCGGGCTGCGGCTCTGCCGCAGGGGCAGCGGCCTGCTCCGGGGCCGGGGACGGCGGCGGAACGGGTTCATCCTCGGGCCGTCTGGTGTAATCGGGCAGTTTATTGATAAGGTTGATATGCTTGCGGTACATCTCGATCAGCGAACGCTTGAAGCTGTCTGCCTCACCCTTGAGCGTGACGATCTCCTGCTTGGCCAGCTCGACGTCATCGCGGGCGCGCTGCTCACGGTCCTCCGCCTTGATGTTGGCCGAGCGGATGATCTCCGCCGCTTTCTGCTTGGACTCACGGATAATACTGTCCCCCATGCGCTGGGCGTTGATCATCGACGTACTCAGGGAGTTTTCCATCGTTCGGTATTTTTCAATGCGCTGGGCCAGCATGACGAGCTTTTTCTGCAAATCATCATTCTGGGCAGCCAGGTCGTCCATTGCCTGGGCGACCTGCTTGAGATAATCATCCACATCCTCACGGCGATAGCCCTGGAACGCTTTGTCAAATGTGACGTGGCGGACATCCTCGGAAGAGATCATGACGGCTTTCCTCCTGTATGCGGGGCGCATGGCCCCGTTATTCCCTGCCCGCAGCGCTGCGGGCGATCCTGCGCTCAATATTGGTAAAAGGATATGAACAGACGATCCTTGCGGCTTTTGCCGCCGATGGCCGCCAGCTTGAAGCGCCCCACGCCGCGCACTGTAAAAACATCCGCGGCGTAGGCGGTCTCGTGGGCGGCCTTCAACGGCAGGTGGTTGATCTCCACACGGCCCGCGGCGATATATTCTGCCGCGCGGGTGCGGGAGGTGTGCAGCATGGCTGCCAGCACCGCGTCCGCACGCAGGGACGGCACGGTGGCCTCCTGCAGGGTGCGCTCGCGGCTTTCGGCCAGACGGGCGGGCAGTGCGTCGATGCACGCAGTATGCACGGTGCAGTGCCCTGCGCCGGTCAGCTCCGCGTTTATAAATTCCTGCTTGTCGGCGAGGATCACCGCGTAAAATGTGTCCTCACGCTCGGGGTCTGCCAGCAGGTCCCCCACGCAGCTGCGCTCAAGGCCAAGGCCCAGAATCGCACCGAGATAATCCCGGTGGGTCGGCAGCTTATCCCCGTAAGCGGTGCATTGCAGGTAGGCCAGCGGTTCTTCCTGCCAGGCGTCGGGCGGCTCAATACAGAGCACCCGGCGTTCTGCCGCGTCAAAGCCGCCCCAAAAGCGGATGCAGCTGCACCCGGCCTTGTTGCAGGCGGCCTGCGCCAGGCTCTGCTCCCGGTCCGAGAGAAAGCCCGTATAACGCGGGATGCCGCGGCTTACCGCAACGCGACACAGCTCCTCGACACGGCGCATCAGGCGGCGCTCGTCGTCATTCTGCGGCGGCACAAAGCCGCGCACCGCATTGGCGGTATCAGAAGAAGACGCCATTGTTTTCCAGCTCGTCGAGCAGGTCACCCATAATATCAACGTTGTACGGCGTAATAATGAAAGTGCTGGTCGCCACGCGCTTGATCTGGCCGTTGTTGGCATACGCTACACCGGACAGGAAGTCGATCAGACGGCGGGAGACCTCTTTGCTGGCAGACTCCAGATTCAGCACCACAGTATGCTTGGCGTTGAGCTGGTCCGCAATGCTGGACGCATCGTCAAAGCGTTCCGGTTTGACCAGAACGACCTGCAGCTGGGTCGTCGCGTTGATGTTCACGACCTTATTGCTGTGCTGTTTGATCTCCTGCTGCTGGGTATACTCCTGCGCAGCTGCAGCCCCCTGCCCGCCGGGGAAAACATTCTCTTCAGTGTCATCTACATAGGAATCTGCATCGGGGTCGATACCGAGCTTGCTTCTCAAACTGTCAAGCATGGACATGGTCGTAAAACTCCTTTGATTAGAAAGCGCCGTTTACGTCAGCGCGTCATTACAGCGATATACATTAAATATTATCTTCTTTTTTGGCAGTCTTGTCAATACAAACGGCGTATTTTCGTTACAATAGTTTGCCATCCTCCAAATTTGTGCCCTGCACGATGATCTCATCATAGAGGCGCACCTCATTTGCACTGCCGAGCTTGCCGTCCTCCGGGACAAGAATGTAGCTGTCGTTCTCATACAGCGTTGTGATCTTCAAAAAGCGCTGCAGGTTGCCGTACTTGACATAGACACCGCGCTGGCCGTTCACGATATGCAGCGCCTCCTTGTCGATGCGGATGCCCTCGTAGGTTTTTAAATCGACCTGCACGGTCTCGCAGCCCAGGCCCAGGACCTCGGCGCTGATGGTCTGGCATTGCAGCACGATCTTGGCAATGCCGTTGTCCTTGTCCTCGGTGACTTCCTCCACCGTAGCGGAAAGCGGGGTGTTCTGCTTGCCGGGTACGCTGATTTTCACCGTGGACAGACCGTCGAACCGTGCGGCGGTATCCAAATCGCAGACCGCGTAGAATTTCCAGCTGAAGCCCGTCGCGATCTGTCCGGCGCGGTTTGTATCCGCTGCCGGGAAGCCGTCTGCCAGCATTTTTTGCAGCGTGGCCGGGTCGGCATCGGCCAGTGCCCGGCAGTCCGTCCGGATGGCGGGCGAGGCCTCCGTGCGGCTGAAATAGCCGTTCGTTGTGGCGGTGACGGTCTGCAGCGTGTCGAGCTGTGCCTTGATGCCGTCGTACTCGGTCTGCAGCGCTGCGATGGACTGGGAGAAATCCGCCGTCTGCCCGGTGCTGATCTGCAGACGGTTCTGGGCCAGCAGAAAGCTGTCCTGCGCGTCGGAGATGCCGGTATACTGGGCAGTGTCCAGCTTATCCAGCAGGTTGTACAACGCCTGCTTCGTCTGGTTTGTCAGCACCGAAAGCTCACTGCCGGCAGAATTCTGCGACTTCGTAAGCAGCGTGATGGAGCGCTCGAGCCGGTCCAGACGCTCACGCTGCAGGCCCTGGGTGTCATCGGTGTAGCATTCGGCTACCACCGTGCCGTTCGTCACGCGCTCGCCATCCTGCACAAGATAGCCGAGATTTCCGCTGCCCGGCACATCCACAGCGTCAAATGCCACAACGCCGGTCAGGTTCAGGCTTTCGGCCAGCGTGTAGCGGATGGCGGTCTCGGTCTTGTAGGACCGATGGAAGATCAGCACGAACTGGACGGCAACATACAGCAGGAAGAGTGCCAGTGCCAGCAGACCCAGCGCGTGTAAAAGTTTTTTTGCCAGCGGGCGGTCCTGCCGGTTGCTCACGGTGCACCCTCCTTTCCGTTATTCCTCGTTGTGCAAAAAGGCCCGCACCAGCGTGCAGGCGCGCTCGGTGACATCCTCCTCATCCAGATAGAGCCACACCGCATCGTTCTGGCGGCGGAACCAGGTCAGTTGGCGCTTGGCGTAGTTGCGCGTTGCCTGCTTGAGACGCTCGGTGCATTCGGTCAGATTGGCCGTGCTCTCAAAGTACGGGAAGAATTCCTTGTAGCCGATGGCCTGCGCCGCCGTGCGGTAGGCATCGCGGTGGTCGTAGACCTGCCTTGCTTCGTCCAGCACACTGTTTTCGACCATTTCGTCCACGCGGCGGTCAATGCGGCTGTACAGCACTGCGCGGTCCCGGCAGGTCAGGCAGAGGCAGAGCGCATGGTAGGGTGCCTCGGCGGGCCTGGCCTCGCGGCGCTGGTCGCTCATGCGGCGGCCTGTGGCTTCAAACAGCTCCAGTGCGCGGATGACGCGCGGCAGGTTGTTGGGGTGGACCTGAGCGGCGTAGTCGGGGTCGATCCTTTGCAGCTCGGCGTAAAGTGCCGCGCCGCCCTCGGTGTCCGCCCGTGCCTGTAATCGGGCGCGGATGGCGGGGTCGGTCTTTTCCGGGGCAAACGCCATACCGCTCAAAAGACTGGTGATATACAGCCCCGTGCCGCCCACGACGAGGGGCAGTCTGCCGCGGGCCGTGATGTCCCGTATCAGCGGGTCAGCGGCGGCGGTGAAGTCCGCCACGCTGTAAGGGGTCTCCGGCGACAGAAAGTCCAAAAGATAATGCGGTATCCCCTGCCGCTCCTCCGCACTCGGCTTCGCCGTGCCTACGTCGAGATTTTTGTAAATCTGCATCGAATCGGCGTTGATGATCTCGCCGTCAAAGGCTCTGGCCAACGCGACGGAAAGTGCGGTCTTGCCGCTGGCCGTCGGCCCGCCGACGGCGACGACGCGGGGTTTAGACAAGTCGGCCAAACTGCTTTTCCAGCTCCTTCCGGGTGATTTTCAATACGCAGGGCCGCCCGTGCGGGCAGAACGGCGGGATTGTGCCGTCCATGATGCGCTGGGCCAGCGCGAGCATCTCGGCGGCGTTCGTGCGGTCCCCTGCTTTGATGGCCGCGCGGCAGGCGATGGAATGCAGCACCCACTCGGTCTTTTCACGCAGGGCATCGCGTCCGCCGTCGGCGAGCTTTGCCGCCAGCTCCACGATCATATCCTCTACATCGTCCACCGGCACGTCCGCGGGCACAGCGCGCACGACAACAGTCGAGCCGCCGAAGTCCTCGGCCTCGATGCCGGCATCGGTCAGAAGGTCAAGGTTCTGCAAAACGGCCTGTTTTTCCGCGGCGGTCAGATTGACCTGCACGGGGACGAGCAGCATCTGGGACGGCACGTTGCCGTAGTCCCTGGCCAGCTGCTCAAACAGAATGCGCTCATGCGCAGCGTGCTTGTCGATAAGGCAAAGCTCACTGCCGCGCTCGGTGATGATATAGGTCTTGAACACCTCGCCGACAAGGCGCAGCGGCTCGCTTGCAGGCGGCGGGGTCAGCGTCGTCTGCTCGGGACGTGTGCTGACCATGTCGGGCAGGGCGCTTAAAGCATGCGGGTCATTCCGAACGTAATCCGTCTCGAGGTCTGTCGCGGGGGCCTCGTCGGGCAGCTCCGGCAGGATGTCCAGCACCGTGTCATCGCTGGCGGCGTGGGGCATCGGCTGCGGGGCGGGAATCGTTACGGGCTCCGACGCGGGCGTTTCAACCGCCGTCACCGGCGTGACCGGGGTCAGCGGTCTCGGTGCGGGCCCCGCCGTGTAGGCAGGCTTCGGGGACTGTGCCTCCAGCACGCCCGGGACAGGCTGTGTGCCCTGTGCATTCTGAACGCCCTGCGCCGTCGGCAGCGGGCGCGCAGGCACGGGCGCGGTCAAACCGTTCAAAGCACGGTATTCTGCCGCGGACAGCGTCGTGAAGCCGCCTTTTTTCGGCTGGGCTGCAGCGGGCCGCGCGGCAGGTGCCGGGGCGGCGGGCTGCATCACGGTCTGCCCGGGCTTTTCTTCGGGCGCGGTGTGGCCCATCTCAAAGCGGCACTCGCCGCTGCCGGGCGTTGCCAGCGCGGCGCGCACGGCGCGGTAGACAGCGTCAAAGACGTCACTCTCTTTCGCAAAGCGAATTTCGGTTTTCGCCGGGTGGACGTTGACATCGACCATGTCGGGCGGCAGCTCCAGCATGAGCACCGCGCCCGGGAACTTGCCCTGCATCATCGTGCCCTTGTAGGCGTTTTCGAGTGCCGCCATCATTGTGCGGTTTTTGACGTAGCGGCCATTAACAAAGAAATGCTGCGCACCGCGGCTGGCGCGGCAGGCACGCGGCGGCGTGACCAGGCCGGTCACATGGTACAGCTCGCTGCCGCCGTCCACGGGCAGCAGGTCGCGGGCAAATTCACGGCCCAGGACCGCGTAGACCGCACTGCGCAGGTCGCCGTCGCCTGGGGTCACATACTGCTGCTTGCCGTCGCGCAGATAGCGGAAGCTGATCTCCGGGTGGGACAGCGCCGCGTGCAGGACGGTCTCAGCCACAAACGTGCCCTCGCTGGCGTCCTTTTTCAAAAACTTCATGCGGGCGGGCGTGTTGTAAAACAGGTCACTGACCGTGATGGTCGTGCCGACGGGGCGTGCGCCGGGCTCCATCCCACGCTCCTCGCCGCCTTCGATGCGGTAGCAGCAGGCGTACTCGTCGGCCTCTGTGCGGGTCAGCACCTCGACGCGGGCAACGCTGGCAATGGAGGCAAGTGCCTCACCGCGGAAGCCCAAGGTATGGATGTGCCCGAGGTCCTCCGCCGTCGCGATCTTGCTGGTGGCATGGCGGATAAACGCTTTATCGATATATTCCGCTTCTATGCCTGAACCGTTATCTACGATTTGCAGCTGCTGGATGCCGCCGCGCACCGCCGACAGCGTGATCTGCGTCGCGCCTGCGTCAATGGCATTTTCCAGCAGCTCCTTCGCCACGGAGGCGGGCCGTTCGACGACCTCGCCCGCCGCGATCAGCTCTGCGGTATGCTTGTCCAGTACACGAATTTCCGCCATGGTTTTCACCTGCCTTTAGTCTTTGTCCAGTGTATTTTTCAGCTCGTACAGGAAGTTCAGCGCCTCCAGCGGGGTCAGTGTCTCAATGTCTACATTGTGGAGTTTTTCGACGACCTCGCTGGGTACGCTGGGGTTGTTATAAGCCTCGACTGTGTCAAAATCGAGCTGCATCGTGTTATTGCGTCCCGGTGCGCTGGCCTCCAGCTGGCGCAGCACGGCGTGGGCGCGCTTTGTCACGCTGCCGGGCAGACCCGCGAGCTTCGCGACCTCGATGCCGTAGCTGTCGTCGGCGGGGCCTGCCACAATGCGGCGCAAAAACGTGATGTCCTCGCCGCGCTTTTTGACGGCGATATTATAGTTTTTGACGCCGTGAATATCCTGCTCCATGCTCGTCAGCTCGTGGTAGTGCGTGGCGAACAGCGTCTTGCAGCCGATGTTCTCGCAGATAAATTCTACCACACTGCGCGCAATGCTCATGCCGTCAAACGTCGAAGTGCCGCGGCCAATTTCATCCAGAATGACTAAGCTGTCCTTCGTCGCGTTTTTCAGGATCTCCGCGACCTCGGTCATCTCGACCATGAAGGTCGACTGCCCGGCGGCGAGGTCATCCGACGCGCCGACGCGGGTGAAGATGGCATCCACCACGCCGATATGCGCCGCGGCGGCAGGCACAAAGCTGCCGATCTGCGCCATCAGGGCAATCAGCGCATTCTGGCGCATGTACGTAGATTTACCGGCCATGTTCGG
>OJRB01001204.1_pt1 | contig 13217 bp, 9 predicted proteins | sample 1599061 | NCBI WGS metagenome assembly OJRB01 (sample SAMN03922522, study PRJEB24848) | human gut metagenome | isolation source: stool sample | host: Homo sapiens | place: Germany | collected 2010-02 | reverse complement strand
AAAATCGGTATCTCATGGGGTTTCTATGATTAGCGTATTGTTCTGCGCGGTATGAACTGCCCGCAAAACAACATTTTATGTTAAAAAAGACAGTTTTAACTTTTGCGTTCTTAACAATCCTGACGACTTTTTACGGCTTTAACGCCCAGTTCAGCACACCCGTGACGGACGACATGCTGCTGAACGACGATGCGGCCGATTTCGGCAATTCGCTGCTCGGTGAGGGCGACTATGTGATCTCGGCTTATGACAATGTCATTCGCAACATCAGCGAAAAAGAGGGCCACGACTGGCGCCTGATGAGCGCCATCGCCTACCATGAATCGCGGTTCACGCCCGACATCACCTCGCGCAGCGGGGCCCGCGGGCTGATGCAGATCATGCCCTCGGTGGCACGCCAGTTCGACGTCCCGACCGAGCAGGTCTCCAATCCCGAGACCAACATATGGTTGGCCAACAAGCTGATGTCGAAGATTATGAACACGCTCCGTTTCCCCGAGGGGACTCCCGAGAAGGATCGGATGAGCATCATCCTGGCCTCGTACAACAGCGGGATCGGCCATGTGAACGATGCGAGGCGCCTGGCACGGCTCAACGGCGAGGATCCCAATTCGTGGGAGGTCGTGGCCCGCTACCTGCAACTCAAGGCGCAGCCCGAGTATTACGAGAGCGAGGCGGTCAAGTGCGGACGTTTCACCGGCAGCCGGCAGACGCTGGCCTACGTGAACGACGTGATAGGACGCTATGACAAATACTGCCGGATTGCTCGGAGATAACTCCGGCAGGAATTGAAAAGTCTGAATCTACAGCAAAAAGGCTGAACCCAGGGGTTCAGCCTTTTCTCTTTATATCTTCTGAGTTGCCGGCGGACTTGTCCGGCGCCGGGTCAATAGACCCACTGGAAATCGTCGACGTACATTACATTCGTCGTGCAGCCCACCATGTAATCGCCGTAGGCACTCGTGGAGCAGGAGATGATGATGCTGTACTTGCCGGTGGGGCGTCCCGCAGCCGGGTCGTAGAAGTTGAGCGGCAGGGTGGCCTCTACCATTTGCTCGCCTTCGGTCGACTTGTCGACGAACAGCGACCCGTAGGCGATGAGTTTCCCTTCTGCGGTCTGGGTGGTTTCCGCCGGATCCCAAATGCCCGTGGGGTCTTTGGTGCCCGAAGCGACCCGGTGCCGGGCGTTCCAGTCGATGATGGCGACGAAAATGCGGGCTTTGTCCGGGTCGCCTATGCCGACCGGGGCCCCGGAATGTTTGCTTGCGTCGATCGTGCCCAGTGTCGCGTGGTATTTCACCTTCATGCCCGAAGGGCGCGCCGTCCAGTTGTAGGGCTGTCCGAATTCTACTACGCCCGTCCACAGGCCGTCTTTGTAGAAGATGCCGGACATCAGGTTGCCGGCTGCGATGTTGACGAGGGGAGGGGCTGCCGCGGCCAGTTTCGCGCAATAGCTGCCGCCCATTCCGTTGAAAGTCCCCTGCCTACAGAGCTTATCCGCAAATGTGTTGTTACCGCTGGCCCAGAACTCCGCATTCGTATTTTCGCTCGTGAAGCACGACAAGCCCGGGTTTTCCATGTTCCCGTCGGGAATCGTGTCGCCCGCGGGTGCCGTGTATTCGGCGGTTTCGGTCTGCTGCCCGCCGACGAGAAGCCGGAATTCATACGTTTGCCCGGCGTAGACGCCCTTGGTCGTGACGAGGCGTTTTACGGGGATGCCCGCATCGTTGGTGAGGCTTGTCCATTCGGGTGCGATCGAGCTCGTAAAGATGCCGCTTTCGTCCTGTGCGCCCTTCTGCGTCGTCTGCCAGTCGGCGGTACCCTTCAGACGGTACTGGATTTCGGCGGTGGCGTAATCTTCGGGCGTAACCATCGTGGTTACGACGGCCGTGTTGTTCCAGAGGTCGATCTCGCGGACACCGATCTTCACGTTGGTGGGCTGGACATGGAGCATCCACCGCTCCGTGCGGCCGTGGCAGGTGACGTCGACCAGACGAACCGTTTCGAAGCCCGTGGCGGAAAGTTCCTCGGCCGTGGGCGAGTAGGCGGTGATGTCGGCAGGCCCCAGCTTGAGGCTGGTGACCGTGACGGCCTTCAGGTCGGTGCCTTCGGCGACATAGGCCGTGGCCGTACGCGCCTGCGTGTCGATCAGTGTCGATCCGATCTGCCCGGCGACGGTGAACGACCGGGCTATGGGCTGCTCGGCCACGATCGTCCACTCGTAGTCCTGGTAGAGCGAGAGCGTGACATAGAGCGGCGCCCGCAGGTCGAACTCCCCGCTCAGCGGCTGCGAAGTCCTGATCTGGCTGATGAATTTCTCTTTGTCGGTCATCATCGGGTTGGATGTGGCGACGTCGAATTCCGCCTTGTCGATGGTGACCTTGCGGATATCGGTCTTCTCGTCCAGCGTGAGCGTCACGGTACGGTTCACGAGGCTGATGCCGGCCACCGTGAACCCCTCGCCCTCGATGCTGCGGATGTTGAGCTCGATGGTGGGGTACGGTATGTCGTTCTCGATGCACGACGCTGCCAGCAGGAGCGCCGCCGCCGAAAAGAGTATGCGTAGGTATTTCATAGTTTACTGCTTTTTCTTGTCCCACAAATGTATCGTCATACCGAAGTTGATGGCCGCGATATTGAGCCGGAAACGCATGTTCGAAGCCTTGCGCGAACCGATCTTGTTGCCGTCGGCATCCTTCTGGGTGATGCTCGTATACTGTATGCCGCCCAGCCCGAACGAAATCGTCGCACAGACGTTGGGGAAGATGTATACGGCAGCTCCCGGGTTGAACGCCAGCTTTACCTGCGTTTTGTCGTTGTAGGTGCGGTTGGGTGCGCCTCCTTCGTTATGATCCGGGTCGTATGCGAAGCTCGAATGTCCCGTCGAGAGCGCCAGCTCGAACTCGGCGAAGAGCCCGAAGCGTCCTTTGGGGTCGAGCCCCGCATAAGAACGGTGGAAAATGCCGAATGAGTATTCGTCGCTCGAAAGATCGACGTAGGGGAGCTGCCCCGAGAGGTCGTTGCCCTCGCCCGCATCGAAATAGGTGTTGTCGAGCGTGCCGCCCATGTGGCTGTATCCGAAACGGATGCCGATACAGTTGTTATCGCGGTAGAAATAACCGACGAAGGGTTTTACCGTTGCGATCGTGGCATCCGCATCGATGTTGTCGAAGATGAGCATGAGGTCGGTGTCGTCGCTCGAAACCGTACCGTAGGAGGCCGTAAGACCCATCATCACTTCTCCCTTGTAGGCGAATTTGAGTTTGTTGATCTCGCGGTCGATGCGGCGGCGCGTGGGCAGGAAACGCTCCACCTGGGGGCGCTTGTGCTTTTCGGCCGGCATGGCTGCGGGCATCGTCGCCGGGGAGGCCGCCAGGGCACCGAGGGTACCCGCTGCGGCTGCGGTGTCCGTTTCTGCGGCGAGTCCCGAAGTTGTTTCCGCCGTGGCTTCGGTGCCCGTTCCGGGGGTGTCCGAAGTTTCCGGGGGCACGGTGTCCTCGTTGCCGGAGGGGGTTTCTTCGACTGCGGCCGTAGCGGCCCGCTGCACCGCGGGGAGGGCTTGTCCCGTCTCCGCTGCGGCGCCGAGCGTGATGAATACCGATAAAATGGAAAGTATGATTCGTTTCATGTGCGTGCCGTGTTTAGAGATAGAATGCCATGCCGAGCCCTATCGAGAAGATATTGACTTTGAAGTTCATCATGCTGGCGTCGCGCTTGCCGACCGTCACCTGGTTGTGTACCTGTTTGGTGTGGCTGTAACTGATGCCCATCACGCCGACGTTGACCTCGACGGCCATGTTGTTCGTGGCGAAGGCGATGATACCCGGCGAGATACCCAGCGAGAAGGTATAGCCCGTCTGGTAGGTGCCCTTCACCGGGGAGTCCTTGGCAAAGCGTGCCTGTGTGCCGCCGCCCGAGAGCTGCATCTCGTTGAAGAGCGCGAAACGCTTGTTGCGGCCCAGCGGGATGTACTGGCGCCAGATCATGGCCACCGAATAGCTCTGTTGCAGCGAATAGCAGTCGTTCAGCTCGAAGTTCAGGTCGGAATCCTCGCCGCCCAAGTTGAGGTCGGCCTTGTCCAGCTTGAGCAGCGAGCGCGAATAGATGAAACGGCCTCCGAGCGCCATGTTGTCGCGGAAGGCATAGGCGATCATCGGGCTGACCTTGAACGTGTAGCCCTTCGATTCGATGCCCTCGACGACCAGGAACCTGTACGTATCGTTCGAGTGGGTCGAGTAGGAGGCCGTTCCTCCGAAGATCCATTGCCCGCGCGGGACGAAGAGGTTGTGTTTGTCTGTAAGGCCGCGCTGGCGCCGCATTTCGTTGACGGTCTGAGGATGCTCCTCGTGCAGCATACAGCTCGTGCTGTCGGCCTGCGGGGCGAGGGACGCCGCGGCGTCCGTCTGTTGTGCACGGCTCTCCGGCGCCGTGCCTGCCAGAAGCAGGAGTGCCAGGAGCGTACTGGTGGTTATCTTGCGCATTGTCGTGCGTTTGCGTTTAATCGTTAATATACCCATTCGAAATCGTCGACGTACATCACGTTGGTGGTGCAGGCATCCATGTAATCCCCGTATGCACTGGTGGAACAGGATACGACGATATTGTACTTCCCATCGGGAGCGGCGGCCGTGTCCTGGTAATAGTTTATCGGCAATATAACTTCTACCATTTCATCGCCCTGGGTCGTTTCTTCGATGAATTTGGAGGCATACCCGATGATGGGGCCGTTGGCCGCTTCGGTTTGTGTCTCCGGATCCCAGGTGCCCGTCGGGGCTTTTGTCCCGGCAAATACTTTCTGTTGGGCCGTCCAGTCCACGATGCAGACGAATATCCGGGCCTTGTCCATTTCGCCGACGGGAATTTTCCCGCCATGGAGATTGTAGTTGACTTCCCCGATCGTAGCGTGGTATTTGAACCTGACGGCTCTCGGGCGGGCGTTGTAAGCGAACTTTTTGCCGAAAGAGACGTTGCCGCCCATCCCGCCGAGAACCTGGATGGCGAAGTCTCCCGTGAATAGGTTGCCCGGTGCGGGAACCTTGGCCAGCGTATTATATGTCGCGGACAATTTGGCACAGTATGTCCCGACGCGTCCCGGCATGGCCTCGTCACGGGTACAGAGTTCCTTGGCGAACGGGTTGTAGCCGCTGCCCCAGAAGGTATAGTTGGTGCCGGAGCCCGGGAATTGCTGGGCGCTTCTCCACGATTCCAGGCTTCCGTCGGTCATGGGAGCGCCCTCGTCGGCCGTGAACCGGCCGCTGAGTTCCTTCGAGCCGACCGTCGCTTTGTAGTCGTACGTATTGCCTGCCGATATGCCGGTGCCCTTTTTGAGACGCGAATAGGGCAGTACCGTGGCCGGAGTGCTCCAGTCCGCCGTGGTTTTCTCTTCCCACTGGGGCGCATAGGTCGCCGTGATGAAATCGTCGCCCTGCGACGTCCCGGCCATCGGCTGCCATTCGCCGCCGCTGCTGCGCAGGCCGAATTGCACGGTGGTGCCGGGCGTGAAAGAAACCACGCGCAGCGTGACCGTATTGGCCCACAGGTCGTAGTCGTCCGCCGTTACGGGAACCAGCCCCTCCAGGCGGTAGGTCGTAGCGACCTCCGAGGAACCGCCGTTGGCGTCCTCGATGCGGAGCGTCACTTTCTGGTCGCCGGCCTGGCACGAAGCGAAGAACGCATCGGAGAGCGTCAGCCGGACGTTGTATTTGTCGACCGGTTCGAGGGAGATGCCCTCGGTCGTGCCGTTGAGCGCGTCGTAGCTCTTGTCGCCTACCGAAACCGTGAACCGGGTCAGTTCCGAGAAGGCCATGATCCGGTATTTCTTCTCTCCGGATCGGTACTTCTGGATTTCGGTGATGTCGAACCCTTCGCTGATGACGGCCGGATCGGGGCTGAAGATGATTTCGTCGTCCTTGTCGTCGGTACCGGGGGTCGACGCTGATCAGCACACAGTCGATATAACCGGGCAGATCGGGCGAATATTTGAACGTGAGGGTATACTTGCCGCCGGCTTTGACATTGGGGATGTAATCTTCCATTTCCACGTTCTTACCCTCGACATGCGTTCCGCGGAAGAGCCAGGCCAGCGACGTCATGCCTGCGGGCAGGGTGTAGTAACCCGTCCCCTCGGTCGTGAACCTGAGCGCCGGGACACTGCCCGCTTCGGCGGCTTGCTCGTCGACCTTTTCCCCGCCGGCGATCCATACGGAATAGCCGGGGGCGAGGTTCTGGAGGATCGAATCGTCGAATTTCACCTCTACGACGGTGTTCACGATTTGGCAGACAACCGCAACGTTTGTGGTTTCGCCGGGTTTGACGGTGAACGTCTCCTCGCCCTTGTATAACCGTTTCGTGAAATCGGCGGGGGCTTCCTCTCCGGCTTCGACCGCTACGCGGTAGGTGCCGGCCAACAGTTCCAACCGTTCAGGGAGCGCTTCTTTCGAGGTGTATTTGCGCAGCAGGCCGCCCTCGTCGTTGTAGATGTAGACGGTCTGGTGCTGCAACGGGTCGTATTCGCCGGTGTCGGCTGTCTGCCGGGTCGAGACCGTCATCGCCATGACGCCCGTGCGATTGTCGCTGCCCGCGGCGGAGTCGTCTTTCGAGCAGGCCGCGCCGAGGAGCACCGCGAGCAGTACGGCAAAATATGAGATATATCGTTTCATTATCGGTCGGCTTTAGTGGACGATGAGTTTGACAGTCTTGTGTGTCAGTACATTATCGTTGTCCGTCACGTCGAGGACGAAATTATGCTCGCCCGGGATTTCCAGCAGTATCTCGACGAATTTGGTGATCGAGAAGGTCACCGACGTTCGGTTCTTTACCTGCTCGTTGATCGGGAACCCGAATTCGCCGTGCAGGACTTCGACCAGTTCGTCGGGGATGTCGCAGATGTCGAATTTCTCCGGCAGGTTGATCACCGGCAGCAGCGGCCTCAGCGTTTCGGAGTCGATCGTCACGAAGAACGACTTGATGCCTTTGTCGGCCTCGATGTCGATGTCGATCACCATGTCCTTCTGCACTTCGTATTGCTGGTCGATGTCGTAGCCGCGCCACGTGATCCGGGGGCCCGTCTGCCCCGAGCTTTTATCGACTACGAGCGTCAGTACGGCTTCGGACGAGACGCCTTTTGCATCGGTCATCGTGAAGGCGAAGGTGTGCGTACCGTCGAATTCATAGAGCGCCCTGATCTGCCCTGCGATGTTGAAACTCTTGGCCGTCTGTCCTTTGAGCTCGCTGCCTACGGGGTAGCCGAAGCCCTTGAGGATAATCCCTGCCGCCGAAGATGCGTCGAGGGCGCAGAGGTCGAATGTTTGGGGCAACTGGATGGCGGACATCGACGCCAGGAACTGGCTGTTGGTGGAGCCGACGGTCACTTGCAGCGATTCGATGCCGTTGGGCGAGGAGAGGTCGAATGCGAACGGTTCGATGCAGTTCCCTTCCGCGTCGAACATGGCGTCGGTCAGCGTGAAGGGCTGCGTCATGTCGTGCCCGGGCCAGGTGAGCGCCGGGGCGTTGGGGTCTTCGAGGAGCTCTTCCCCGAGGTTTTCCGTACCGTCGACGACGAACTTGTTGTCCTGGAGGATGCTGTTGTCGACTTTGACCGAGAAGAGGATGTTGCCCTTGTCGGCGTAGCCGATTACGACCGAAACCTTGCGCCACTGCCCGGCCTTGACCCCGGTGATCTGCTTGCTGAATTTAGCGGGGACACCGGTGTCGGCGAAGGTGCCGTCGAATGCGAAGTTCAGGGTGTTTTCCAGGGCCAGCGGTTTGAAATAGGCCGCCCGGGTCTCGGTTTTGGAGAAATCCAGGCTGGTATCGCCCAGCGATACGGTGGCCTTGCTGGTGTCGGCAAGCATGTCGGCCAGCTCGGGCGAATATTCCACCGAGACCTTGATGTTCTGCAGGGTGCAGACCACCTCTTCGGGCGAGGTCGTCTGTGCCTTGGTGATCGTAAAGTCGCTCGTCGCACCGTAGACGGGGTGTTCCCAGTCCGCGCCGGGCATCGTGTCTTCCGAACGGACTTCCATGCGGTAGACGCCCACCTTCAGTTCCATCGGCGTCTTGAGCTGCTCCTTCAGCTCGGCATAGGTCATTTCGAGTACCTGCGCGTTGTCGGCGTCGAGGATCTCCACGATAAAGCTGTCCACGTCGGGAGCCGTGGCGCGCGTCCCGGATGCGGTGCGTGCGGCCTGCGTCTCGTCCGACGTGTCGTCGGGACGGATTTCGGTTTCGTCGTAGACGACCGTCATCGAGAGGTTGCCGATCGACAGATAGCCGGTCATCCCGGCGGGCTCGGGGTTCGGATCCTCCTTGTACGGGGGCTCTTCGTTTACACAGCCGGTTGCGAAGAGTGCCGCAACCGCTAACATCGTAAGAAATTTGGTAAATGTTTTCATATCTTTCCCTGTTTTTATTTCTTTTCGGTATCGTCGATGGCTCCCTCGTTGACCTCGCAGTCGAGCGTCCGGGTATCAGTGTAACTGTCGCCGAGTGTGATGGTCAGCGTGGCGCTGCCCGCGTTTTTGGCATCGTAGGTGATGATGTGGCAGGTGCGCGGCGTCGTGGCGTCGAGCGTCTGGGCGGAGAAAGTCACTTCGGGGCCTTCCCCCCCCCCCGTGCCCGTCGGGCTCTGGCGGCGTGCCGTGCCGGTCACCGTGAGCCGCGTGCCGCCCTTGACGAACACCGGTTCGTCGGCAGGGTCGCTGCCGGGCGTGAAGGCGAATTCATTGCCCGAGGCCGTCGTCACGGTGAACCTGGCGTCGTGGAAATAGGCGAGGAACTGCTCCGTGGCGCGGATTACCACCTGCGAATTGGCCACCGTGGCGGTCAGGTCTGCATTTACCGTGCGCCGGGGCAGCACTTCGATCTTTTGTTCGGCATAATAGTAAGGTTTGCCGGCTCCTTCCGCATCGGGGTCGCCGTGGGCGATCGCGACGGTGTAGGCGCCCATCCGGAAGACGGTTTGGCTCTGCTCGAACTCGGTGAGCGTATCCCATTTCTGCGTGCCCGTTTCGCCCGTTACCGTGAGCGAGAAAGCCCCGGCTGCGGGCGCTTCGGGCGTGCCTGAAGCCTCGGCCGAAGCCGTGTCGATCGACGTGTCGGCCGTGCAATTGATGGCCAGGGTGCCGTACCCCGTCTCGTCCGTCTTGTTTTCCGTGGAGCATCCGGCGGCCAGCAGGCACGCCGATGCCAATAGATATATAAGTTGTTTTTTCATAGCAGTCCGGATCGTTCGGTAAAAGATGTTGTCGGGATTGTCGGTTGCTTCGTGCGCTGCCGGGAGGACGGCGGAATGTGCCCCAGCACCGCCGGTCGGATTACCGGTATGTGAAATCTCCCGAGGCGTTTGCATGAGGCCGGATGTCCGGGATTTTATGCGCATGGGTATGAGTTTTTTATTGGCAATGTGCAAAAATAGCCATGCGGCGCGTATCTTGGAAATAAATTCAACGAACGTGCGGTTTTTCATCACGAACACCCTGTCCGGCGAGCATGCCCGTATCTCGTTTTCGCCTTTCACAACACTCGATGCACCCGATGGCCGGCTGTGTCGCTTGTCCGTCGGTTGCGCGACGGCCTGCCGTGGCAGTCCCTCCCCGCAAGAAAAAACCTCCCTGCAATCCGCAGGGAGGTCGGGGATAAAGGCCTCTGGCCTTCCGGATATTCCGGCGGGTTAGTATACCCACTGGAAATCTTTGACTGAAAGGGTATTTACGGTTCCATTCAGATAGTCGCCATAACGGCTTGTTGAACAGGATATGATAATCGTGTATTTCCCATTCGGTGCCGGGGCATTTTTGTCATAGTAAGTAAGAGGAATGCTCAATAATTGATCCGCACTCTTATCCTCTTCGAGATAGACAACGCCGTATGCAATTAACCCTGTTTTTTCGGTTTCACTCAATCCGTCCAGTGTTTCAGGGTTCCATACTCCGCTCGGTGATGCATTGTTTCCTGATGTTACATTGTGCCTTGCATCCCAATTGACAATGCATACCATAATGCTTGCCTGGTCATGTCCTGACGTAAGTTCATTGGCATGACTCCACTTTGTATAAAAGTCGGAACCGAAAGAGGTTTTGTATGTCAATTCGAGTGCGGTAGGTCGGGCTGTGTAGGTGTATGGCTGCCCGAACCCGACTGTCCCGTAAGAACTCGCGCCTAAAACTCCAGATTTGGTGAATGTAAATGTCCCTGTAAACAAGTTGCCAGGAGCCAGAACCTTTATGAAACCGAGGTTGAGTCCCGAGGCCGTCATTACCGTATAGGGAGTAGCGAAAGAGCAGAGAGTTTTAGTTCCATTGGTCATTTCATTATTGCCGCTTCCCCAGAATGTCGTACTGGTATTTTCCGAAGTGTAGCATGCAAGCGAGTTATCTGCAAGGGTCGGTATTGTGTTTCCTGACTTTTTTTGGAATTCTCCCGATATTACCTGCTGGGTATTTTGGGCATCCGTGTATATAAGTTGGTATTCATAGTCGTTTCCGGCAAAAACACCTGTCGTATTGTCAACCGTATAGGTCATCTTGCCCGATGCATTGGCTGTTCCCTCAGACCATACAGGTTCAATCGTCCAAATGCCATTTCCACTGTCCGAAGCATCTTTCCAATCCGTTGTGCCTTTTATGCGGTACTGCACTTTGACGTTGGTCGCATCCGACGGGACATCGGTCACAGTAAACGTCGCCGTATTAGTCCATAAGTCAGCGTCGTTATTGTATGTAATAGGTGTCGGAATTTGGAACGTCAGTTTTTGTACGGTTTTCTGCCCGGCCAAATCTGTAACTTGGACTTCAAAGATATGCGTACTGCCAGGTGCAGCGCCTAATTTTACCAGTGGGACAAGGTTGGTAATATTAAAAATTGTAGATTTTTTGTATTGAATCTCTGATGTGCAGGCCAGCCCAAGATTTTTGAATTCGATTGCTCCTAAAATAGACGTTTCGTTGAAAAGGTCAAGGGTCGTGATGCCCATATCATTGTTGAGATAATCGGACGTTATATTTACCGAAAGGCCGGCAATTCCTCCCGGGACATTGATTGTTACGGCCGCAGAATAATTGAGGCTCATTCCACTTTCATCGGTGGTAATGTAATGCACTTGGTCGATTGTTTTCCCGTCTTCCTCCGGCCATACGAGCGACGGGGCGTCGATGGGGGCGAACTGCAGGTCGGAGACCGCTTTCGTATAGAGCGTTCCGGCTTTGAAGGCTTCGGTGCGGTTGACCGTGACCGTAGCCATCTGGTTGTCGGAGCCGATTACGTCGAGCGTCAGCGTGGGGTAGAGGTCGGCCGGGACGTTGAAGAAGGCTTCGACCTTGTCGGCGCTCGCCCCATCGGGCGTGTATTGCAGTGCGATGACGTTCGACTGGTCGGTTGTGCTGAGGGTGACAGCCGTTTCGGCACCTCCGTTCTCGAGGGCGAAATCGAGGCTCGAGGCCGAAAGCTTTTGGGTTTCCCCGCCGGCGGTCAGCAGCAGGTATTTCACCTTGTCGGCCTGCGTGGCGATGGAGAAATCGAGGATCGACGTGAGGCGGTGCAGCGTGAAAGCGACGGGGTTGCCGTCCACTTTGCCCGCCTCGTCGGCTGCGCCGTATGCCTGGGGAGTAGCGACCAGCGCGTCGTAGGCGCTGTTGAAATCGTTGCCCGTCTGCGTACGCAGGTTCCCGAACGGGAGGTTGGCCGTGGTACCTGTGACCTGCGCGTGGGGGAAGAACGCATAGTAATTGCCGCCGCCCGCTACGAAATCGTTGAGCGAACCTTCGAATGCGGCCGAGGCGGTGTTGTAGTTGAACTTAGCGGCTGTGGCGGGTGCCGTGCCGCCGGTTTTGACCGGCAGGATGCCCAGGGCGTCGCCGGCTTCCCATTCGGCCGTGAAGACGCTTTCGCCGACATTGATGTTGGCGCGGGTGCCGTCGTTTTCGGCGACATTGGCATAGACTTTAATAAGCGAACCGTTGCTGGTTTCCGGAGTGGCATTCGCCTCGTCGAACTTGTTGCAGCCGGCCAGCAATACGAGGGCGGCTGCACAGAAGAGCGGTTTAAGAATTTTTTTCATGGCGCTGCGGTGTTAGGCTTCGTCGGATTCGCTCATGAAGCTGTCGTCATAGGACATCGGACTAACAGGCCCGCTTGGATTTGATGTGGCAAACCCCTTTTCAGTCGTAATCTCGATTACTTCGATGGTAGGGACAGAGTACTTCCCCCCCCCCTTGTTTGGCTAATTCAATTCCCATGATATGCAATAGTTTAAAGTTACGTAACAAAAGTAGATTCGCGTAGCCGTAAATGAAAATAAATTCAATGAACCGGAGGATTTTTCCAATGAATCAGCCGATTTGAGGGATGGCGGCCGGACTGAAATGATAAGATGAAAAACGTAAAAGTATGTACGGTGGACAAAAAAGGCCATCCGGGAAATCCGGATGGCCTTGTGACGAGGGTGCCCCTGTCTGTTATTTCACGTATTTGTCGAGCCAGCCGAAGAATTCGCGGTTCCAGACGAGCGAGTTCTGGGGTCTGAAGACCTGGTGCGCCTCGTTTTCGAATTCCACCAGCCGCGCCGGGATGCCGCGCACGCGGGCTGCCGTGAAGGCTTCGAGCGACTGCGTGTAGGGGATGCGGAAATCGTACTCGCCCGTGAAGATCAGAATCGGCGTGTCCCATTTGCTGACGAATTTGTGCGGCGAATTGGCGTAGGAGCGCTGTGCGACCTGGTTCGACCGATCCCAGTAGGGGCCTCCGTAGTCGTTGTTGATGAAGAACAGTTCTTCGGTCTCGCCGTACATCGACTCGAAGTTGAAGATGCCGCAGTGGGCGATGAACGCCTTGAAACGCTTTTCGTGGCAGCCGGCCAGGAAGAATACCGAGTAACCGCCGTACGATGCCCCGACGCAGCCCATGCGGGTTTCGTCGGCCCACGGCTCCCCGGCCACGTCGTCGATGGCCGAGAGGTAGTCGCGGATGTTCTGCCCCGCGTAGTCGCCCGATATCTGGTCGAGCCACTCCTGCCCGAACGAGGGCAGGCCGCGGCGGTTGGGCGCCACGACGACGTAGCCCTGCGCGGCCATCAGCTGGAAATTCCAGCGGTAGCTCCAGAACTGCGACACGACGCTTTGCGGGCCGCCCTGGCAGTAAAGCAGGATGGGGTACTTCTTGTCCGGGTCGAAATCGGGCGGCAGGATCACCCACGTCAGCATCTGCTTGCCGTCGGTGGTCTT
>OJRB01001198.1_pt1 | contig 13270 bp, 14 predicted proteins | sample 1599061 | NCBI WGS metagenome assembly OJRB01 (sample SAMN03922522, study PRJEB24848) | human gut metagenome | isolation source: stool sample | host: Homo sapiens | place: Germany | collected 2010-02 | reverse complement strand
GCAAGGAGTACACTCCCCAGCAGGTCAGCGCTATGATCCTGCAGAAGCTGAAGGCTGACGCCGAGGCTTATCTGGGCGAGACCGTCACCGAGGCTGTCATCACTGTGCCTGCCTACTTCAACGACAGCCAGCGTCAGGCCACCAAGGACGCAGGCACCATTGCCGGCCTGAACGTCCGTCGTATCATCAACGAGCCCACCGCAGCTGCTCTGGCTTACGGTGTGGATAAAGAGGACGACCAGAAGATCATGGTCTACGACCTGGGCGGCGGCACCTTCGATGTGTCCATCATCGAGATGGGCGACGGCGTTACCGAGGTTCTGGCAACCAACGGCGATACCCATCTGGGCGGCGATGACTTCGACCAGCGTATCATCGACTGGATGGCAGACGCCTTCCAGACCGAGAACGGCATCGACCTGCGCAAGGACAAGATGGCTGCACAGCGTTTGAAGGAAGCTGCCGAGAAGGCTAAGATCGAGCTGTCCAGCGCAATGAGCAGCCAGATCAACCTGCCCTTCATCACCGCCGATGCTACCGGTCCCAAGCACTTGGATATGACCCTGACCCGCGCAAAGTTCAACGAGCTGACCGCTGATCTGGTCGACCGCACCATGACCCCCGTGCGCAAGGCTCTGCAGGATGCAGGTCTGCGCGCTTCCGACCTGAAGAAGGTGCTGATGGTCGGTGGTTCCACCCGTATCCCCGCTGTCTACGATGCAGTGAAGAAGGAACTGAACTGCGAGCCCTTCAAGGGCATCAACCCCGACGAGTGCGTGGCTGTCGGTGCTGCTATTCAGGGCGGCGTTCTGAACGGCGAGAAGAAGGGTCTGCTGCTGCTGGATGTCACCCCGCTGAGCCTTGGTATTGAGACTCTGGGCGGCGTGTGCACCAAGATCATCGACCGCAACACCACCATCCCCACCCACAAGAGCCAGGTGTTCTCCACCGCAGCCGACAACCAGCCCTCTGTTGAGGTCAACGTGCTGCAGGGCGAGCGTGAGTTTGCCCGCGACAACAAGAGTCTGGGTGTGTTCCATCTGGACGGCATTGCTCCGGCTCCCCGTGGCGTACCTCAGATTGAAGTTACCTTCGATATCGATGCCAACGGCATCGTGAAGGTCAGCGCTAAGGATCTGGGCACCGGCAAGGAGCAGAACATCACCATCACCGCTTCTACCAATATGTCCAAGGAGGACATCGACAAGGCTGTGAAGGAAGCTGAGCAGTTTGCTGCCGACGATAAGAAGAAGCGTGAAGAGGTCGATATCCGCAACGGTGCCGACCAGATGGTGTTCCAGACCGAGAAGATGCTGAAGGAGAACGGCGACAAGCTGCCCGCAGACGTGAAGAGCGATGCCGAGGCAAAGCTTGCTGACCTGAAGACCGCTGTCCAGTCCGGCAATGTGGACGACATCAAGGCAAAGCAGGAAGCCCTGAGCCAGGTGTTCGAGAAGATGTATCAGGCAGCCGCTGCCGCACAGCAGGCCGCCGGTGCACAGCCCGGTGCTGACGCAGGCGCAGCCAACGAAAAGCCCAACGATGACGGCGTTGTGGATGCCGACTTCAAGGAAGTCTAAGTCTGACACAAAGCGCTGTGTCCGGCCAAACCGGCGGGCACACGCGCAATAAAGCAAAAGCCGCTCCGGTTTAGGCCGGAGCGGCTCTTGCTGGTTTATAGAGTGAGGAACCGACCGGGGCGTTACCCGGGGAGGGCGTTCCCGGAGAGGTGAGTGGATATGGCACAGGAAAAGCGTGATTATTACGAAGTGCTGGGGGTATCCAAGGGCGCAAGCGATGCCGAGATCAAAAAGGCATACCGCAAGCTTGCCATGAAGTACCACCCGGACTATAACCCCGGCGATAAGGACGCCGAGGCAAAGTTCAAGGAGATCAACGAAGCAAACGAGGTGCTTTCGGACCCGAAAAAGCGCCAGCTATACGACCAGTACGGCTTTGCCGGGGTTGACCCTACCTACGCAGCACAGAACGGCGGCGGCCCCGGCGGCTTCAGCGGTTTTGGCGGCGACGGCGTGGACTTGGGCGACATCTTTGGCGATATCTTCGGCGGCGGCTTTGGCGGCTTCGGCGGCTCGTCCCGTCAGGCAAATCCCAACGCCCCCCGCAAGGGTCAGGACATCCGGGTGCGCATCACCCTGAGCTTTGACGAGGCCGTGCACGGCTGCAAGAAGAACATTACCATCACCCGTCAGCAGGAGTGTACTGAGTGCCACGGCTCCGGCTGCGCCGCCGGCAGCAGTCCCGAGACCTGCCCGGACTGCGGCGGACGCGGCTTTGTCATCCGCCAGCAGCGCACCCCCTTTGGCGTGATGCAGACCCAGCAGCCCTGCTCCCGCTGCGGCGGCAAGGGCAAGCTGGTCAAGAACCCCTGCAAGGTCTGCCACGGCAGCGGAAAAACTGCCGCCAGGAAAACGCTGGAGGTGTCCATCCCCATGGGCATCGACGACGACCAGAGCTTTGCACTGCGCGGCATGGGCGATGCCGGTACCAACGGCGGCCCCGCCGGTGATGTCATCGTCATGGTCAGCGTGCGCCCCAGCGAGGTGTTCCAGCGCGACGGCTACGATGTGTGGGTCACCGTGCCCATCACTTACAGTCAGGCTGTGCTGGGCGACAGCGTCACCGTACCCTCCATTGACGGCAAGGTGGAGTACACCGTGCCCGAGGGCACCCAGAGCGGCACCACCTTCCGCCTGCGCGGCAAGGGTATCCAGTACCTGAATGGCCGTGGCCGCGGCGATATGTACGTCAAGTGCGAGGTGGAGATCCCCAAAAAACTGAACAAGACCCAGCGCGATGCCCTGAAAAAATTTGAGGGCACTTTGAAAGAAGAAAACTACGAAAAGCGTAAGGGCTTCTTCAAAAAGCTGAAGGATATGTTCAACGCATAAAAGCCAAACGGCGGCGCGTTCCATCGGAGCGTGCCGCCGTTTTTTGTGTCTGCGCAAGGCCGATTCGTCTCACACACTTGCGCTTTCGTCTAAAATGGGGTATGATTGAGACGAAAGACGGGCATCATGAGACGAAAGAACCGTAGCAAGAAGGAGGAAACACAGTATGAGAAGCTTTGACTACGGACAACTGGCAGACCGGATGTGGGATATGGAAACGCTCTCGTATGTGGCAAAGATCCATGAATGCAAAGGCCGACAGGAGCTTTATGTGCGCCAGAAACCGGCAGAACTGGATCGTTTGGTGGAGATTGCCAGAATACAGAGCACAGAGGCTTCCAATAAGATCGAGGGCATCGTAACGACCGATACCCGCATGAAGCAGCTGCTGGCCGATAAAACCACACCGCGCAACCGGGACGAAAGCGAGATCATGGGGTACCGAGAGGTGCTGAACACCATCCATGAAAACCATGATCTGATCCCGGTCAACTCCAATTATATCCTTCAGCTGCATCGGGACATGATGCAGTATGCAGGCGTTTCGTACGGAGGACATTTTAAGAACGTACAGAACTATATCAACGAGACCAGACCGGACGGCACGCAGGTGACCCGGTTTCAGCCGGTGGCACCCTATGAAACGCCTGCGGCGATACAGGCCATCTGCGAGAGCTATAATCAGACGCTTTTACAGGAAAAGGTGGACCCGCTGCTGGTGATCCCGGCGTTTGTATGCGATTTTTTGTGTATCCACCCTTTTAACGATGGCAATGGCCGGATGAGCCGTCTGCTGACGCTGCTTCTGCTCTACCGCAGCGGGTACGAGGTGGGAAAGTATATCAGCATTGAAAAGCAGATCGAAAAAACGAAGGATACCTACTACGAGGTGTTGCAGCAGATCGATCAGGGCTGGTATGAGGGAACGAATGACCCGGTGCCGTTTATCCGGTATATGCTGAAGATCATTTTGGCTTGCTATGCTGAGTTTGAACAGCGCGTAGGGCTGGTGAACGCAGAGGGAACACGGAGCACGGCACAGCAGATCGTGGAGCATTATGTCAACGGAAAAATCGGGCGTTTTACAAGTGCAGAGGTGGTGGCAGCCTGCCCGATGATTGCAAGATCTACAGTGCTGCGGGAACTGAAGGAGCTGACCCGGAAAGGCGTTCTGCAAAGGCTTGGCACAGGCAAAAACACCTGCTATGTCCGCAGGGATGCGCTGGAGAAGTAAGGCCGATTCGTCTCATACACTTGCACTTTCGTCTAAAATGCACCCTGTTTTAGACGAAAACTTGGATACATGAGACGAAAGCTAAAAGAGAACCCTATAAAAACAGCGGAGGCGCTGCCCGAAAGGGCAGCGCCTCCGCCTGCTTTGTTCTTTGGTGTACTCCGAGCCGGTCTTATGAGATAAGATGGATCAGAGCAGGACGATCGCTGCGTTGATGATCAGGCCGACACCGGTAGCGCTGGTGCTGATCATGTAAGCGGTGCAAGCGATGTCACGGATGGCATTGGCAGTGCCCTTGTTCATGTCGGCAGCCAGAGCATCCAGACCCTTCTCGGTCCAGGTGTTGGGGTTCTTACGGCGGTAGTCGCGGACAGCGGTCACGCCTCTGAACCAGCCGTACGGAGGAATCAGCCAGCACAGCAGAGCCTCGGTCATGGTGGCAGTAGCGCCGCCTTCGGTGTAGGTCATTTCCTCAGTGGACAGTACATTGTAGTACGCGGGCATCATCATTTTTTCCATAATAACACTCCTTTTGAAACAAAGCTATCCAAAACGGTGCACCCAAACGCACCGTTTTATCTGATTAAAAGGTTCAGCGCACGATCAGCAGGATGGCGCTCAGGGGAGCCAGTGCCACTACCGTGGTGGCGGAAACGGCGTCCCGTACAAAGTTGCTGGCAGACTTGCCCATATCGGCGGCAATGGCGTCGGTGGCACGACCCAGCACGGTAAAGAAGTTGCCGTCTCTGTTGCCCTCCTGCTGCAGCCATGTGCGTGCCTGCCCAATGCCCCAGACATAGCTGGAAGCCAGCACTACAGCGCCTACGACCGTTGCGGCAGTAGTGGCGATCCCGGCAGCATCATCGATCGTGCCGCCGCCGGTGGTATAGGTCATTTCTTCGTTGGAAAGTACCGCATAATCTGCGGGATAATTCATCTTTTTCATTTTCAATACTCCTTTGTTAAGGGGAAATGCCGCATTGCATCCCGATCCCACGGCGTCTATATCCAAGTGCCGATAGAGCATTGTTCTCTATATGGTCATTCTACAACAGCAGTCGGATTTTATCAAGGGGTTTTGGCACATCTGTGCAAAAACTGGCGGGACGCATGAAATTGCGGCTGCAAATTTGTGAAAATAGACTGCAATAATTTAGGCATTTGGCTGTTTAGCCTTTTACCCCGGCGCGGTAGAGGTAGGGGTCGCTCTTGAAGCTGTCAAAATTGTACAGCACAAGGATCTGGTCGTAGCCGTTATCGGCGATCAGCTGATCCAAGCTGTAGTTGTAGTTGCGGAAATCCACCACGTCAATGTCAGCGTAGTTGGCGGTCAGGTAGGGCACAAAGCAGTTGGCGTAGCTGTCCTTGATGACAAGGATGCGTCCGCTGCCGTTGCCCTGCACCCGGCTCAGGCCGTTGTTGCCGTGCAGGAACATGGCGTACTTGTCGTAGACGGAAAGCTTCTCCGTATCATACAGGCCGGTGGTCTGCCCCTCGGCGGGCTGACCCGCCGCCGTCACGTTCCATACCGTCAGGGTGTTGGCAAGGTCGTAGTAGGTGATCACGTCCGGCACAGCGTTCCATGTGCGCGCCTTGGCGTAGTGAGTGCCGTAAAAGCCGTCGGCAGTCAGGGCGGTGTGGGCGGCGGTGTCAAAGGGGGCAAGGCCAAGGGCATCGCACAGCTGGCTGTAAGCGTAGTAGGCGCCAAGGCTCGTCCAGTGGTGGTCGGTGCGGTAGTAGATATACTCGCTCTTGTGGGCGGCAAGGGTCTGGCGCACGTCCACAAAGCGGCCGCCTGCAGCCTGCACCGCAGCGGAAAGCTGGTCAAGATAGCCGTCCTCGTCCAGCAGGGGGGCGTTTGCGGGTACGTTCTCCTTGTAGATATCGCTGGCGGCGGGTGCCAGCAGCACATTCACCTTGCCCGGGTAGCGCTGGCACAGGCTGGTGAGCGCGGCGGTGTTCTTGGGCAGGGTGCGCTCCTCGCTGGAAAGCAGCCCGTAAGTGCGGGGGAACATCATGTGCTCTTTGCCCAGCAGGATGCCGCCGTTCTGCTGCTTTTGCAGCAGAGTGGTCTCCACCACGCTCTGCAGGCTGATCCACTGGTCGCGCCCCGCCACCTGATCCTTGACGTATTTGGTGTAGGCAGTAAAGTAGCTGTTCAGCCCCTTGGCGGTGAACTGGGTCAGCGCCGGGCGCTGGCTGAGGGTGGTGTTTTCCAGCTCGCTGTAACTGCGGTCCGGGGTGACCATATCCAGCGCGAACAGCCCGATGAAGAACAGGCTGAACACCACCAGCACCGGGTAGTGCAAAAGGGAGGAGGTCTTTTTCTCGTGTTTGGACATCTTCCCGCCTCCTTAAAAGTTAAAGTACAGGAACGGGCTGTTGGTGCTACCCACCACATAGGCGGTGGAGACCACCAGCAGCGTCAGGATGGCAGCGCAGCGGGTGACTACGTTCTTGCGCAGCACGTCCCACAGCTTTTCGATCAGCGGGGTGCAGCACACCACGCTTACCGCCAGCAGCACGCCGTAGTTCCGCAGGAAATACAGCGGCGACACCCCGCCGGAGGGGACAAAGAGCTTTTGGAACAGCAGCCCGAAGGATACGCCAGTGTCGTTGCCCACGAACATCGCCCAGCCTACCACCACGAGGAACAGGGTGTAGAAATGCGGCCACACCCTGCCCTTTTTCAGGTAGGGCAGCAGGAACAGCTTTTCAGCCGCCAGCAGCACAAAGTAGTAAAGGCCCCAGCAGATAAAGTTCCAGTTCGCGCCGTGCCAGATGCCGGTGAGCAGCTCCACGATGAACAGGTTCAAGATCTGCCGCTTAAGCCCCTTGCGATTGCCGCCCAACGGGATATACACATACTCGCGGAACCAGCCGGACAGGGTCATGTGCCAGCGCCGCCAGAACTCGGTGATGGAAGCGGAGATATAGGGGTAGTTGAAGTTTGCGGGGAAGTCGAATCCCAGCATCTTGCCCATGCCGATGCCCATCAGGGAGTAGCCGGAAAAATCGAAGTACAGCTGCAAACTGTAGGCGATGATGCCCAGCCACACCAGCGGGGTGGAGGCGTTTGCCAGACCCACAAAGGTAGTGGAGGGGCTGTCAGCCACCCCGATGATGTCCGTCCACAATGCGCCCACGGCGTCCGCCAGCAGCACCTTTTTGGCAAGACCGAAGGTGAACAGGGTCATGCCCTCTTCAATTTGCTTGAGGTTATAGCGGTGCTTGTAGACGTGCAGCTGGTCGGAGACGTCCCGGTACTTGACGATAGGCCCCGCGATGAGCTGCGGGAACATGACCACATAAGCGCCGAAGTCGATGATATTGCGCTCGGCTTTTACATCCCGGCGGTAGACGTCGATGGAGTAGGAAAGGGTCTGGAAGGTGTAAAAGCTGATGCCCAGCGGCAAGGTGCCGATGCCCTGAATTTCGGCAAAGGCGGTGCCCAGCAGGGCGTTTGCACTGCGCAGTACAAAGTTTGCGTACTTGAAGTAGAACAACATCCCCAAGCTGCCGACAAGCGCCACCAGCAGAAAAAAGCGGCGCAGCGCGGGCTTTGCATCAAAGTGCTCGATGGCAAGGCCGCTGAGATAGTTGATGAGGATAAGCGCCACCATGACCGGGAAAAAGCGCACCTCGCCCCAGCAGTAGAACACCAGACTGCATAAAAACAGCACGGTGTTCTTGAGTTTTGCGGGGGCAAGATAGTACAGCGCCAGCGTGATGGGCAGAAAACGGAACAGGAAGATGATGGTGCTGAAAACCAAGGGGTCAGCCTCCTTTTTTACAAGTTTTGCGGGCAATAACGGTTTTTCCATCCCGGGTGCGGGAGGGCTTGACTGAAAAAAGCCGATGCCGCAGATGGCACCGGCTCAGAAGGTCAGATTCAGCTGTTCAGGGCGCTGTCCACAGCACTGTTCAGGTCTGCGGAGCACTCGTTGGAGGCAATCACCATGACCACACGGTCGCCCTTGGAGGAGATGATGGCGTTTTCCACGTTGCTCTGTGCCTGTGCAAACTCGGCGTAGTTGCCGTAGAAAGCCACCTGATCCTGCTTGTAGCTCTCCAGCGCGGTCACCACGTCCTGTGCCTTGCCGGAAGCAGCTTCCACCACCAGCACAAGGCCGGCGTCGCCGTTGTCATTGCTCTTCACGCCCTTGTAGGCGGCTACGTCCTCCGCCTTCAGGCCAAAGTCGTACTCGATGTTCATGGCGGCGATCTCGAACTGGTTGGAGATGGGGTTAGCAGCCAGCAGGCTTTCCACGGCGCTGTCCAGCGCGGCGGTGCCGTTTTCAGAGGTATCCGCTGCCGGAGAAGCTGCATCGGTGACCGGTGCAGAGGTGGCGGCGCTGGACACGGAGGACGGCGCGGAAGAAGCGCTGCCGCCGCAGCCGGTCAGGGCAACAGCCAGCACGGCACTGACGGCGATCACAGAGAGTTTTGTGCGGTTTATCATAAAATATTCCTTCTTTTGTTGAATTCGTTTGTCGAGGTGCGGGGCTGCACCGCGCACACGGGCAGACTGTATTTATCTTACCATAACGGCAGGTAAATTGCAACGCACCCCACAGGGTTTTCCGGCAGTTTTCATCGGATTTTAACCGGTCACGGTCTCCCCGGCGGCAATGCGCTGCAAAACGGCTACCGCGTCCTCCAGACACAGGCCGCTCTGGTTGAGCAGGGCGGCGTTTTCCGGGCCCACATAGCGCCAGTGCCACGGCTCGTAGGTGATGCCGGTCACGCTTTCGGCTTCCTTGGGGTAGCGCAGGATAAAGCCGTACTGTTCCGCGTTCTCGCACAGCCAGCGGAAGGCGGCGGTGTCGGCAAAGCCGGTGTCAAGGGTGGTGTGCTCCGGGCTGTTCAGGTCGGCGGCAAGGCCGCAGTTGTGCTCCGAGCAGCCCGGCGGGTTGACGATGACAGCCGCCTTTTCCCGGGCGGCGGCTTCGCTCAGACCCTTATTGCGGTAGTACTGGGTCTTGTTGTCGTACAGCTTTTTCTGGTAGCTGACGCTGCGGTAGCCGCTCTGCATCCGCACATCCACGCCGTCCTTGGCGGCAGCAGCCTGCATGGAGAGAAAGGCATCGGCGGCTTCGGTCTGCAAAGTCTTGTTGATGGCGGTAGCCGAGCCGCATTCCTTGGTCTCGACAGGATAGTCTTCCGTTATCGGGTGGGTGCGGCTCACAAGGATCATACGGGGGTCATCCAGGATGGCCTGTGCCTGTGCGGCGGTAAGGGTGCTCTGCTGCACGCCGTATTCGGCGGGCTGCTCAAGGCTCTCGGCAGGCAGCTCGGGCAGCTGCGGCACGGCGGCCTTGCGGGTGCAGGCGTAGGCGGTGCCGCCCGCCGCAAAGCAGAGCAGCGCCGTCAGGCAGAGCAGACGCCGGGCATGATGTTTATGGTGGTGGGAAGAATACATAGAACCTACCTTCTTTCACAAAAAAGGATAAGTGCCCGCCGCCCCGGGCAGACTATCCGCAAAAGGGGGCGCGGGAAGATGAAGATGACAGCGCAGGAATACGCACGCCGGGTGCAGAAGGCCGGGCCGCACTCGCCGCTTTTGGCAGACTGCCTTTGGGCGTTCTGCGTGGGCGGCGGTATCTGCCTGCTGGGCGAAGGGCTGCGGCAGCTGTTTCTGCGGCAGGGCGCGGACGCCGAAGTGGCGGGCACCCTGACCAGCTGCACCCTGATCTTGCTCTCGGCGGTGCTGACCACGCTGGGCTGGTACCAGAAGCTGGCGGCAAAGGCCGGGGCGGGGTCGCTGGTGCCCATCACCGGCTTTGCCAACGCGGTGGTCAGTGCGGCCATCGAGTTCAAGGCCGAGGGCCGTGTACCGGGCACGGGAGCCAAGATGTTCCTCATCGCCGGGCCGGTCATCGTGTACGGCACGCTGGCGGCGGTGGTGTACGGTGTGGTGCTGTGGCTGCTGGGGGCTTCTATCCTATAATACGGAACAGCCCCGCCGGATATTGCAGCGCCGCAGCACCAGTATAGCACGTTCCGGGGCATTTTTTGCAGAAAAGGAGAAATTTTTTATGACAGAGCGCCGGGGCGATACCCTGTTGTTCCATACCCCGCCGGTCATCGCCGCACAGGCGGCGGCGGGCGGCAAAAAAGAGAGCGAGGGCCCGCTGGCAGCGGGCTTTGACGAACTGACCACCGACAACCGGCTGGGACAGCGCAGCTGGGAAGCCGCCGAAAAGCAGTTGCAGCTGCGGGCGGCGCGGCTCTGCCTGCAAAAGGCTGGCTTGCCCGCAGAGCAGGTGGACCTTGCGCTGGCGGGAGATCTGCAGGCGCAGTGCACCGCCTCCGGCTACGCGCTGCGGGAGCTGGGCGTGCCCTTTGCAGGGCTGTTCGGGGCGTGCAGCACCATGGCGGAGGCGCTGGCGCTGGGCGCGGCGCTGTGCAGCAGCGGGGCGGCGCAGAACCTGCTGGTGATGACTTCCAGTCATTTCTGCGCGGCAGAGCGTCAGTTCCGCACCCCACTGAGTTACGGCGCGGTGCGCACCCCTACCGCCCAGTGGACGGCTACCGCCGCCGGGTGCTGTCTGCTGCGCCCGGCAGGGCAGGGGGTGGGCATTGCCGCCGCGACCCTTGGCCGAGTGCAGGACTATAACATTAAGGATATCAACAACATGGGCGCAGCCATGGCACCGGCAGCCGCCGCTACGCTGCTGCAGTATCTTGCCGACACCCATGCAGAGCTGCGGGATTTCGACTGCATCTACACCGGCGACCTTGGGCTGGTGGGCAGTCAGATGCTGCGGGAGCTGTTGGCGGCAGAGGGGCTGCTGCTGAAAAACCACGCAGACTGCGGCTGTCTGCTCTACGATGCCGGGGAGCAGCGGGTAAAAAGCGGTGGTTCGGGCGCGGGCTGCTGCGCCGCCGTACTCTGCGCGCATATCCTGCCAAAGCTGCTGCGCCGCGGCAGCCGCCGGGTGCTGTTTATCGCCACCGGGGCGCTGATGAGCCAGACCACCTTTTTGCAGAAGGAGAGCATCCCGGCGGTGGCACATTTGGTAGAGCTGACCGCACCGGAAAAGGAGAGCTGAAATGAACTATCTGTGGGCATTTTTAGTGGGCGGCGCCATCTGCGCGGTGGGGCAGCTGTTCATCGACCTGACAAAGCTGACCCCGGCACGCATTCTGACCGGCTATGTGGTGGCGGGGGTGGTACTTTCGGCGGTGGGGCTGTATGCGCCGCTGGCAGAGTTTGCCGGTGCGGGGGCGACGGTGCCGCTGCTGGGCTTCGGGCATCTGCTGGCAAAAGGGGTGCGCACCGCCGTGGCGGAAAAGGGCGCCATCGGCATCCTGACCGGCGGGCTGACCGCTGCTTCTGCAGGCATCACCGCAAGCCTTGTCTGCGGCGTGGTGTGCAGCCTTGTGGGCAAAAGCCATGACCAGAACTGATGTTTTGTCCGCGCTGCTTCGCTATATTTTGCGCCCGGCGGCTGGTAAACTGGGGGCAAAACGGAGGTGAAGCGGATGAAACACAGCAGTCAGACCGTATTGTGGGAGCTGTGGGCGGCGCTGTGCCTGTGCACGGCGCTGGTGCTGCCGCCGGGCAGTCCGTGGCTGCACGAGCCGGCGCTGTTGTACCCGGGGCTTTCGCTGGCAGTGCTTGTGCCCGCCGCGTGGGCGGCGTGGTGGATGGCGGTGCCGCCGCAGCCCCTGCCGCCGGAGCAGCTGCTGGAGCCGGTGCAGCGGCAAAGCCTTGCCGCGCTGTGCGGGACATAACAGCGGAAAAAACAAAAACCCCTGTGCCGGATACCCGGTACAGAGGTTTTGTTCGTCAATCAAACTGCGCGATCAAGCGTTCTTGTTAGCACGCTTTGCCATACGGCTGATCTTGCGGCTGGCGGTGTTCTTCTTGATGACACCCTTAGCGCGAGCCTTGTCGATCGCGGAAACAGCAGCCAGGACGGTTGCGTCCTTGTCAGCGGCATTCGCATCGATGGCAGCGTCTGCCTTCTTGACGACTGTTTTCAGGTTGGTCTTAATGGCCTTGTTGTGAGCCTGCTCTGCAGCAGCCTGCACGACGCGGTCCTTCTGAGATTTGATGTTAGGCATTCGTTCCACCTCCTTGGCTACCTATAACAGCGCACCCTATGATACCATATTTCGCGTACCAGCGCAAGCGTTTTTTTGATTTTTGTTTGGAAAAGTTTTGTTTTTCCCATACTTTCCGGCAAGAAAGCGGGCTTTTGCCCCAAAAAAGGAACGGAGAGTGTGGAAAATGCGTACTACGGATATGGCTGACGAGCTGTTCAGCGGCGCGGCGCAGCCGCTGCCCGCAGGGGTGCGGCTGGCTACCGCCCGCCACGGCGGGGTGACAGTGACCCGGGTGGAGATCGCCCGCGAGGGGCTCAGCCGTCCCCGGGGCAGGTATGTGACGCTGGAAATGCCCAGCGTCAGCGTGCTGGACGAGCGGGACGCCGCCGTCATCGAGGTGTGCGCCCGGGAGCTGCGCGCCCTTTTGCCGCCGGAAGGGCCGGTACTGGTGCTGGGTGTGGGCAACCGCCGCATCACCGCCGATGCCCTTGGCCCGCGCACGGTGCAGCGCATCCTTGTCACCATGGGCGCGGGCGCTGCCCCGCCGGTGCGGGGCTTGCGCCCGGTAGCAGCCGTTGCGCCCGGGGTGGCGGCGGCCACCGGGCTTTCCCTGCAGCAGCTGGCGGCGGCGCTGGTGGGGCAGCTGCACCCGGCGGCGGTGGTCTGCGTGGACAGTCTCTGCTCCGCCGAGGGGCAGCGGCTGGGGCGCACGGTGCAGTTTTCGGACTCGGGGCTCTACCCGGCGCAGGCCGACCACACCCGCCACCTGACCCGGGACACCCTTGGCGTGCCGGTGGTGGCGGCGGGCATCCCTACCCTGATGCAGGCGCAGGAGGGCGCAGACCTTGTGGTCACGCCCCGCGCGCTGGACAGCGTTATCGCCCACGGCGCGGCTCTGCTGGCGGGCAGCGTCAACCGCGCCTTGCAGCCCCGCCTTACCGTGCAGCAGCTCTGCTGGCTGACGGGGTGAACGATTTAAAATGCGCGCCGCTGGGAACGTTTCTGCCTGCCTTCAGCGTGCAGGGACGCTCCGCTGGGCCAGAGGCAGGGAGGGGTGTTCCGACTCCCC
>OJRB01001193.1_pt1 | contig 13301 bp, 10 predicted proteins | sample 1599061 | NCBI WGS metagenome assembly OJRB01 (sample SAMN03922522, study PRJEB24848) | human gut metagenome | isolation source: stool sample | host: Homo sapiens | place: Germany | collected 2010-02 | reverse complement strand
GCATATCGTCGGCAGCGTCAGATGTGTATAAGAGACAGGGCACAGCGCATAGGCAAAAAGCATTGTCCCCGACGAAATATGGACGGAACATTCTGTAATATATACCTCAACCTGTTTCACATACATCACATACAAGATACAGATCGGATATAAAATCGAGCTTTTGCTCAACCAGTATGCCGCTGATTTTCTTTCCCGTCTTCTTTTCTGTTCCTCCATATCAGATCCCCCTGATTTTTCTTTTGTTTTATTTGAAATACTTGTATGTTTATTTTAGCGTAATTTTTCGTTTTTGCCTATCCTTCGTTTTTCAGTTGAATCTTTCTGTAAAAACCAAAATTGCGAAACCCTGTTTTGGCAGGACTCCGCAATCTCTTTTTCCTATTTACTTTATGATACATGACGGGCAGCATATTTCATTTTCTGGTTTCCGGCGCATTTCTTAAAATACTGCCGGATCGCATCTTCGTTCATATCGTTTCCGATAAACACAGCCTGGCCGGCGTTTTTCTGTTCTGTGCCGGTGATGCTGTAGCGGTGATCGGCGACATCAAATTGGAGAAACTGGTCTCCGGCTGCGAACTGTCCTTTTGCACGGATGATATTTCCAAACGCTCCGCGAATGATCTGTTCCAGAAAACACCACAGGGTTTCCGGTGCCTCCATTCGGATATTTTCGAAGGAGAAGGTCTCCGGCATCTTTTCGCCGCTCTGCGTATCCTGTACTTCTTTCTCATATCGGCCGCCCAGCAGCAGGCTCTGGTAATCTTCCCGTGTCATCGTGGATGCATAATCCGTGATGATTTTTGCCTGCGGGTTAATTTCCTGCAGAAATTTCTGGATGCGCTGTTTTTCTTCCGCCTGGCATGCTTCTGTTTTGGAAACAATGATCGTATCCGCGCTTCGGATCTGATCCTGATACAGCTCGGGATATTCCGCCATATAGCGGCGGTAACTGTAAACATCCACAATAGTGACCGGCGAGAGAAGCTGAATTCTCTCGTACTCGATCTGACGCAGATTTTCTATAATCCGGGCGAGACTTCCGACGCCTGTCGGTTCTACGATCAGGTATTCCGGGTCTACCACATTGGCAATGGTCAGCACGGATGCTGCAAAATCCTTTTTCCCGATGCAGCAGATGCACTGCTCTGTCATTTCCCATACATTTTTCTGCGTTCCTTGCCGGTTCTGGCCAAGACGTGCGCCGTCGATTCCTGCGGCTCCATATTCATTTTCCAGTATGGCAAACTGCTGATCGACGTTCCTGGCCAGCCGTTTGATAAATGTTGTTTTTCCCGCGCCCAAAAAGCCGGATACGATCAATATTTTCATACGTTTCCTTTTTCAGTCAAATTTTCAAATCATCAGTCAGCCAATTTAACGACTGGTTTGATTAAATCCTTCGGTTTATCTCTCATGAGGAACAGTGCTTCTTCCAGATGATCCCATCCATCAAACACATGTGTGGACAGCGGGCTGACATCCAGCTTGCCTGCCGAAACAAGAGCTCCCAGTTTTTCCATGCGGAGTCTTCCGCCAGGCATCAGGCCTCCGTTAATCTGTTTGTGACCCATTCCAACGCCCCACTCTACACGCGGAATATCAATGTTGTCACCGGATCCAAGATAGTTTACATTTCCGATCTTTCCGCCCGGTTTCAGGCATTTTACTGCTTCTGCAAAGGTTTCTACACCACCGCCGGCGATGACTACTTTATCAACACCTTTTCCATCTGTCATATCAAGTACCTGCTGGAAAATCGGTCCGTTCTTGTAGCTGACAAAATCCGTTGCGCCGTATTTTTTTGCCGCTTCTACGCAGACCGGTCTCGTTCCGACAGCAATGATTCTCGATGCGCCGCGCATATTCGTTCCGGCTACCGACATCAGACCAACTGGTCCGATTCCGATGACAAGAACTGTATCACCAAACTGTACATCGGCAAGCTCTACGCCGTGGAATCCGGTCGGCACCATATCGGAAAGCATGCACGCGTCGACAACATTGATGTTTTTCGGAAGCAGCGCAAGGTTTCCATCGGCATCATTTACATGAAAGAATTCAGAAAAGACACCATCTTTGAAGTTGGAGAATTTCCAGCCTGCCAGCATTCCGCCGGAGTGCATGGAATAACCAGCCTGTGCTTCCAGAGAATTCCAGTCCGGAGTGATGGCCGGCACAAGAACCCGGTCTCCCGGTTTGAAATCTTTTACGAGCTCTCCGACTTCCACAACCTCTGCACAGCACTCATGGCCCAGAATCATGTTATGACGGTCACCGATGGCCCCTTCCCATAAAGTGTGGACATCTGATGTGCAGATGGCAACTGCCAGTGGACGGCAAATGGCATCCATCGGCCCGCATTTCGGGCGTTCTTTCTCGATCCATCCGGATTCACCGATTTTCAGCATTGCATAACCTTTCATATCTTTTGCTCTCCTTTCAGATTGTTAATGATTTATCGATTCCTATGATTCGAATATATCACTAATAGGTTACTAATTCAACAGAAAAGTCACGGAATATCGTAGAATATTCCGTGACTTTTTTATAGCTTTTGCACAATAGATTACTTATAGATACTTTTTATCAAATTCTGTACCGACCGCATTCCCATACCGAAACGGCTACAGCCGGCTTTCTGCATTTCCTGTATAGTTTCCAGACTGCGGATTCCACCGGCGGCCTTGATCTGAATGCGACCGGCGGCTTCACGGCTCATGATTCGAACCTGCTCCACGGTGGAAGGACAGCCGGGATACCATCCGGTGCTCGTCTTTACATAATCCGCACGGCCTTCCACACACAGATCCACTGCCTGGCAGATTTCCTGCTCCGTCAGCTGCGGTGCCTCGATGATCACCTTAAAAATCGCCGAAGGCACCTGCTCCCGGATGGCCAGAAGTTCTTCTTTTACATAAGAAAATTCGTGGCTTCTGAATGCCGTAAGATTCATCACCATGTCGATTTCCCGGCAGCCAGCCTCCCACAGTTCTTTTGCCTGCCGCTTCTTCTGTCCGGTCGTATCTCCGCCTCCCGGAAAGCTTACCACGCCTCCCGCATGGATTTCTCTGGTGTCCTGCAGCCGTTCTGCCACATGGGCGCTGAACGCCGGCAAGGTAAACACAGCAGCCAGACGATATTTCTTTGCCAGCTCCACCATCGCATCAATTTCATCCATTGTATGAAATGCCTGTACACAGCTGATATCAATCTGCCGCATCAGTTTCTTCTGTTCTTCTGTCTCATCGCTCATTTACTCCGTCCTTTTCCCGAAATCTCCACCTCGTACTTGCTTCCGATGATCCGCACGTGGTCAATGCTCACCGGCCGGTTCTGCCAGTAGGTGACTCTGTGCACCACAAGAAGCGCATCCTTCGGCTCCGTTTTCAGAACCTGGGCTTCCATAAAGGTCGCGGATTTCGCTGAAATTCTGTCTCGTGTCTCATCAATCTGCAAGCCGAATTTCTCCTCCAGAAACTGATACAGCGCTACAAACTGATTCTCATACGCCTCGATGCCAGGGACTTTCGCATATTCGATATAATTTTCCATCAGCGTAACAGGCTCTTCATCCGCAAGCTGCAGCCGCTGAATCCTCGCCACGCTGGTTCCCTCCGGAATTTCCAGTTCATCGGCGAGCTGTTTGTCCGCCGAAATGATGTCGATCATCATATCTGACGTCGTTACCCGATATCCTTTTTTCATCAGGGATTCCGTGACCGATGTGACCTTGTTATAATTCTGAATTGCCTTATGATTCAGCACCCTCGTTCCAGAACCCTGGCGAACCTCAACCAGTCCCTCCTGCACCAGCATCTTTACTGCATTCCGTACCGTAGTACGGCTGACCTGATAGATTTTCTCCAGTTCACACTCCTTCGGCAGAAATCCCCCGACAGGATATGTTCCCTTATTGATCTCGTTTTTCAGTCTGCTGTAAACCTTCACATAAGCCGGTGCATTTTTCATCTTCTTCCCCTCCCGTGAAATATCAATATCCGCTTTTTGATCCTTTTTGCAGTATACCATATTTTGACGGCACAATCGAGTCCCAAAGAAGAGTTCCTGTTTTCTGCTTTGTCACCGACACATACTCTGCCAGACGCACAGAAAAAAGGCAGACGCATGTCATTTCTTTATGACTCACATCTGCTCTGCATGAATCTTCTTTTTTCTGCTGTCTGCGAAATACTTCCATTCTCCAGAAGCAAATCTCTCTTTCTGCGGTGTAAATTTTTGTTACAAATTTTTTATTGTTCTTTTCTATTTTTTCGTATCAAACCGCATCACCGCCATGTGCACCACGTACGGCACCAAGATGACCGGGATTGCCAGGTATGCCAGGATGCTGTACACCTTCTGGATCAGCGTCAGCAGACCAAACTGTGCGATAAGGAAGTCCGCGATGCAGCAGACAAGCGCGGCAAGGATCTGGGTGCGGCTGATTTTGCCTGCGGTTTCTGTTCTGCTGCTTCGTTCAGCGAGACCGGCGTGGATTCGTTTGACCATGGCGGCAACCATGTTGACGGCTGTGGATACGGCACCGAGGATGATCAGTACGGAAATCAGCGGTGTCATGAATTTACTGCCGACGCCCTGCTGAACCATAAATAATGTCGGGACGCTCTGCTGGATCATTTCCGGGTTCTGGTATACGGTCATGATTCCGAGGACGACCATGATCATCAGAAGGGCATTTAATACGGCACCGACTGCCATGCTCTTTCCGGCATCCTGCGGTTCTTCGAAGGACTTGGCATGCTGGACGAAGACTGCGACATTGGCAAGCTGGAAGGTTCCGTAGAGGAATGCGGCGTACAGGGCTTTGCCGAATGGGAGGTCTGCGGTTTTCATGGTGTTTACAGTATCGCCGATCTTTCCGGCTCCGGCGATGATGTTCGGGACGTAGACGATCAGCAGACCGGCAATAATGCAGATGGACAGCACTGACGCTACTTTCCGCACCAGATCCGTTCCGAATACCGAAACGACGAAAATAATTTTCCAGTTTCATAACGATTCTCCCTTCTTCCTAACAAGCAAAAGGGCATACTGACCTTCTGTTGGTCAATACGCCCTTGTATCTCCGATGTGCTTTAGTATATCACAGTTTTAACGCGAATGCACTCAATTTTAAGCAAAACGCAAAAAATCCCGGGATTTTTCTCTCCCGGGATCTGAAAATTCTTACTATGTAATTCTTTTTTAAACCACACGTCTTACCGCAAGAATCGTGGTATACGCTGCGTTGCTACTGATCTTGATACCGTCGCGCTCATTGCTTGCGTGTACGATTGCACCGCCGCCGATGTAGATGGCTACGTGGCCGCTGTAGCAGATAATATCGCCCGGCTGAGCCTCTGCATAAGATACACCGCGTCCTACACCACGCAGTGCACTGGAGGAATGCGGAAGGTCGTATCCGAAGTGTGCGTAAACGCTCATGATAAAACCAGAGCAGTCAGCTCCGTTGGTAAGGCTTGTGCCGCCCCATACGTATGGATTTCCAATAAACTGTGTTGCATAGGATACGATGGCACTTCCGGTTGCGCTTCCGGTGCTGCTGGAGTTGCTGGAATCATCCGAGCTGCTGGTATCGCTGGACGAAGAATCATCGTAAGAGCTTCCTCCGTTAGACGGTGTTGTTGTCGTGGTGGAGCTTCCTGTGCTGGACGGTGTGTTGTCTGCCGTTGTTGTATTATTTGCAGCACTGCTTGCGGCTGCTTCTGCTGCTGCCTGTCTTGCTGCTTCTGCCTGGCGGGCTGCCTCGGCTGCTTCTGCTGCCTGACGGGCCTCTTCGGCTTTTCTTGCTGCCTCTTCGGCTGCAATCTCCTCCTGGATCTGCTGGATCTTTGCGTTCTGCTCTGCCAGTACTGCGTTGTACTGTGCAGCCATGTCGTTCAGGTCTGCGATCTGGTTTTCGTAGTCATCGGAAACGGCTTTTTTCTGCTCAAGCATTGCCTCAAGGGACTGCTGCTGTGCTTCCTGCTCTGCCTCACTAGCTTCGAGATCTGCTTTTTCATCTGCAAGCTGATTGCTGTAGTCTGTTACCTGCTGTACAAGATCCATGTACTCCTGCAGACACTCTCTGTCGTATTTGTATAACTTCTGGGTGTACTCAGCCTGGTTGAGAATGCTGCTTAAATCTTTTCCCTCCAGAAGAAGTGCTGCCCAGCCGTTGTCTCCGCCGCTCTCATAAAGGAACTGGATTCGTTTTTTCATCAGCTCGTACTGCTCGTCCTCTTCAGCCTGGGACTGTGCCAGTTTTTCCTGTGTTGTTTCAATTTCTGTCTGTTTCTCTGCAATTTCATTTTTCAGATTTTCCACGGATGCCATGGTTACGACAAGCTGTGCGTCCAGGTCATCAATCTCGCCGGTAATCTGATTCTTTTTGGTTTCCAGATCGTCGATTTCTGCTTTTGCGTTGTCAAGCTGTGCGCTGGTCTCTGCCTGTGCTGCCTGCTGCTGCTGTAACTGCTCCTGTTTCGAGGCGCTTACTGTCATTACCTGAGCTGCACTTACGATCACTGCTAAACTTAAGGCAAGAAATTTTTTTCTCATTCTTTCACTCCCAAATTGATTCGTTGTATGTAGGTTTCTTTGTTTCAGGTTTCCCTGTTTCTTAGAAATTCAATTATTCTGTAACAATTTTGAAATATTTTTCCCAATTCTTTTACATAATATCACAATTCACAAATGGATGCAAGGAAAAATATCCCGACTTTTTGTAAACAATTCGTGAACAGTAACGATACATGTTATTTTACCTTCTGTACACTCACACAACTCAATTTGTATTGATCCGGCGAGGAAAGCGCATCGCCGTCAGGGATTGAAAAGTCCTCTGCGGAGAATTTCGCACAGAGTGCCCGGTACTGATCCTCTGTAAAGTACGGCACCGCATCCTGATTCCATTCCAGACTGATTTCCTGATCGGTCACGCCGCGCGTTACAATTTTCCCGCCTTCAAAATCCTTTTGTTTCATTTCTTTTAACGCATTGTAAACTGCAGTTCCATAATCCAGACGTACTTTCAACACGGCATTGGCGTACTCCTCCACGCCGCCGTTTGCGATCAGTGCTCCGCCTGCCGCAGATGCTGCTGCGCCAAGTACATTCTGATACGATGCACCGTCCGAGAAGAGAATCTGTCCGCCCTCACCATACCAGCTTTTGATTTTTTCCAAATACGACGGTGATACGCTGCTGCTTTTCCGATACGTATAATCCAGCGTGATGCTGTTTTCTCCAAGTCCCAGATCCGCAGCGGCCGCCTCTGCACCGAGTGCATAACCTGTCCCGTACTTTGTTCCGTTCTCTTCGTTTTTCTGTCCGATATAGCCCAGGTGCGTGTAGCCGGCCTGTACTGCCGCATATCCTGCCAGGTAGCCGGCCTCTGATACATCAATTTCCAGGCTTTCTGTATTTCCGCGGAGACGGCTGCGGCCGCTCTCACTGACCGGTTCTGCCTCCAGCAGCAGAAAACGGACATCCTTCCAGTCGCGCTGTGCATCGTAAACGGCGCGGCTCATGCTCGTTCCGGCACAGACGATAACGGATGCTCCCTTCTGCGCCGCCTCTTTGATGGTGTTTTCATAGTCCTCTGTTGTCCGTCCTGCCGGAACACTTGCTTCATATTTCAGACCGCTCTCGTCTCCATACTGCGCAAGACCGTTCCATGCTGACTGATACACGGCATCGGAAGCTACCTCACTGCCGTCGGTTACCAGCACCAGATCCACTGGTTCCGCCTTTTCTTTTCCGCAGCCGCCCAGCAGCAGCAACGACACTACGCCAAGACAGAGCGCCCATTTCCAGCTCTTTCGCATGTTTACTCCCCTTGTATTTTTATTTTCCAGATTTTTTCTTTTGTATTTCTGATCTGCGTCTTTCACGCACCTTCTAGTATAGACAATTCCAGCGCAAAAAGAAAGAGAGAATACACGAACTACAAAGTTTTTTTGTATTCTCTCTTATTTTTTATAGAAGATATTTTACTGGAACAGATCGTTCAGGATTTCTGCCGGTTTCTTCCTGCGGTAGCCTTCACTGTCACTTAAGATACTGCTGCTCCAGGTGAAATGATTCACACCGGTCAGATAGGACCGGTCAAGAACTTTTACACCATACCGCTCATACGCAACCGGATAATACATTTTCATGTATTCATTTGCCAGCTCAATAGCTTCACTGTTAATGCTTCCTGTTGAAGAAACGGTTCCGCCAAGCTGAATATACGGCGGTGTCGCATGAATGACAACCACGCTGCCGTCCGAGCACTGGCCAATGACAATCCAGACATGACCGCTCTTGCTGACCACATCACCCGGCGTAAATTTCTGGGACGTATCGCCTGTCACGCAGGTTCCCCAGCCTTTTCTTGCAAAGTAGGCCGGCATTCCAGTGGAGGTTGTCGTTGCATACTCTTTCGTCACCTGATGTGCGGTCCATCCGACATAGCCGGAACAGTCAAGACCTTTTCCGTACTCATACAGATGATCGGAATAGTTGTAGGTGGAATTCTGTGTATTGAAGAATTGTTTCCACTGCGCATTGACGCCGTAACTCTCTGCCTCTGCGTCTGTGTGGCCGCCTCCCCAGATATACAGGGTGTTTCCAAGTGGAAGCAGTGCATTTTTCAGAAAGTTCCGTACGGTGCGGACACCGATCTGCGCGGACGGTTCAAATCCGTCCGGACTCTGTACCAGCTTGCCGTCCTCATCGAACACATACGTTTTTCCGTCGATCACCTGTTTTCCGGTTATCATGCCGCCCCAGTTTCGGAAATAGTATGTATTTCCGCCAATCGACTGCCAGCCGATTGCCATTTTCGAGTCAGATCCAAGGTAATAGAGGTTATTATCATAGGTAATAAACGCATTCTTGTACATGCCGCCCCAGCTTCTCGGATAATAATAGTTATAATCCCAGTATACCCAGCCGCTTGTCGCCATAACGCCGTTTTTGTCTACATAATAATAGTTTCCGTCGTACTGAAACAGCTCGTCATCTCTTCTGGTTCCATTGGCGTTGATCCAGTAATGCGTTCCGTCCAGAAGCAGCCAGCCCGTATGGCTTGTGCCGTCCTCATCGAAATAATACGTTTTTCCGCCGTTCTGCACCCAGCCGGTGGCAAATGTTCCATCTGAATTGGCATAGTATGTTTTACCGCCGATGGTAAATGTCTGATCATGGTACAGACCGCCCCAGCTCTGGAATGCGTATTTTGTTCCGCCGATGGTATGAATTCCGGTGTACATGCCGCCCCAGCTTCGGAAATAGTAGCGGTTTTTGTCGTAGGTGATCCATTCAGACGATGCCATCGTACCGTCTTCTTTCATCCAGTACCAGTTGTTGTCATATTTCACCCAGCCGGTCTGAAGCGACGTATCCTTGTTGATCCAGTAATACGTTCCGTTGGTCAGATACCAGCCCTCTTTTGTAATCTGCTCGCCGTCTTCCAGAAAATAGTATTTCTTTCCATTGATATCGCAGACACCTGTATAGAAGGTTCCGTCATCCTTTGCCCAGTATTTCTTTCCCTGCCAGGTAAAAGATTCGTTATGGTAAACGCCGCCCCAGCTGTGGAAATAATATCTTGTTCCGTCAACCTCTTTCATTCCGGTGTACATCACACCGTCACCGTCAAAATAGTATCGGTTGTTGTCATACGTGATCCATTCAGATGCAGCACGTGTGCCGTCCGCTTTCAGCCAGTACCATTTGCCTTCCAGCTTCAGCCAGCCGGTCTGAACAGAACCATCCTGATTGATCCAGTAAGTCTGATCTCCCAGCTGAACCCAGCCGGTCTGGCTGGCATGATAGATCGATCCGTCATTCTGCGCTATGTAGGTTTTCCCTTTTACGGTAAAGAAGGTGTTTCGATATACACCACCCCAGCTCCGGAAATAATACTCGTTTCCTCCGATGCTCTGGAAACCGTTTTTATAAATGCCGCCCCAGCTCTGGAAGTAATACAGATTGTTGTTGATTTCTTTCCAGCCGGATGCCATCATGACACCATTATCATCAAACCAGTACCAGTTATCATCGTACAGCAGCCAGCCGGTCTGCAGGACGCCGTCTTCTCTTACCCAATAATATGATGTGCCTTTTTTCAGCCAGCCTTTTTGTGTGATCTGCGCTCCCGTAGTATCATCAAATGCGCAGAGATCACCATGTCCATTCATTGTTCTGACTATTCCACGGGCAACGATACCATTTTCCTGTACATAGTACATTTTTCCACTGATGCTGAGATACACATTTCTCTGAATGCCGCCCCAGCTCTGGAAATAATAAAGGTTTCCATCTACTTCCTGAAAACCATTTTTATAGATTGCTCCGTCTCCCTTGGCATAATAAAAATTATTATCGTATGTGAACCAGCTGTTTTCTGCCATGCGGCCGTTCCGGTCCGGATCCAGCCAGTACCAGTTTCCATTCCGGTAAAGCCATCCTGTTTTCAGCTGTCCGTTCTCATAAAAATACCAGCCGCTGTCGCCTGCCTTAACCCAGCCATTCTGACTGGCCCGCACAGCAGCACCGCTGTCCTGTGAAGCCTGTGTCTGCGTTTCACTCTGTATCCCGCTCTGCTGATCCTCTGTCTCCACAGACTGGTCCATCACCGTGCTGCTCCCCACAGCACTCGCGGAAACAGTCGTCGGATGTACGCTGAGCATCAGCACCATAAAAAGTGTACCGCCCAGAAGACTTCTCAATTTTTTCTTCGATGTCATTGGCAAGTAACTCCCTTACTATATTATATCTGCTTTTCTCTCCATGTTATCATTAGAAATTATATTATCTTTTGTAATATTTTGCAATAAAAACGTAAAAAAAGAGACATTCACGAAGGAATGTCTCTTTTTTTCTGTGTTTTATTTCACGCTTTATTCTGTCTTTTCAAGACAATATCCTGTGTTATTAGAACAATCCTGTAATCTTTCCAGTAGCGTCTACATCGATACGCTCTGCTGCCGGAACTTTCGGCAGACCTGGCATGGTCATGATGTCACCGGTCAGGGCTACGATGAAGCCTGCACCAGCGGAGATTTTCAGGTTACGTACGGTAACTTCGAATCCGGTCGGTGCGCCGAGTTTGGTCTGATCATCGGTCAGGCTGTACTGGGTTTTTGCCATACAGATCGGGCAGTTGCCAAATCCGAGAGCCTCTAACTGTTTTGCCTGTTTCTGTGCATTTGCGGTCAGGACAACTCTGCTTCCGCCGTAGATCTTCTGAACGATGGCGTTCAGTTTCTCTTCGATGGAGCCTTCCAGATCGTATGCATAGGTGAAATCGTTCGGCTGCTCGCAAAGACGGACAACTTCTTCTGCCAGGGCTACGCCGCCCTCGCCGCCTTTTGCCCATACCTCGGACAGAACAACGTTGACACCGAGCTCTTTGCATTTCTCCTCAACCAGCTTCAGCTCTGCTTCGGTATCGGTCGGGAATGCGTTGATGGCAACGACACATGGCAGTTTGTATACGTTTGTGATGTTGCTTACGTGTTTCAGAAGGTTCGGCATACCTTTCTCCAGAGCTTCCAGGTTCTCGCCGTTCAGTTCTGCTTTCGGAACGCCGCCGTTGTATTTCAGGGCACGAACAGTTGCTACGACTACAACTGCATTCGGTTTCAGGCCTGCCATACGGCATTTGATGTCGAGGAATTTCTCAGCACCAAGGTCAGCACCGAAGCCTGCCTCTGTGATAGTGTAATCTGCTAATTTCAGGCACATTTTGGTTGCTGTTACAGAGTTGCAGCCGTGTGCGATGTTTGCGAATGGTCCGCCGTGAACGATAGCCGGAGTTCCTTCCAGAGTCTGTACCAGGTTTGGTTTCAGGGCATCTTTTAAGAGTGCTGCCATAGCGCCTTCTGCGTGCAGGTCACCTGCGGTTACCGGTTTCTGCTCGGATACTTTTCCGTAGGTATATCCGATGATGATCTTGGAAAGTCTTTCTTTCAGATCTGTGATGTCGCTTGCCAGACACAGAACTGCCATAACCTCAGATGCTACGGTGATGTCATAGCCGTCTTCTCTCGGCATTCCGTTTGTTCTTCCGCCAAGGCCGTCTACAACGCTTCGAAGCTGACGGTCATTCATATCTACGCATCGTTTCCAGGTGATCTTTCTCGGATCGATATTCAGAGCGTTTCCCTGGAAAATGTGGTTGTCGATCATAGCTGCCAGCAGGTTGTTTGCTGCACCGATTGCATGGAAGTCACCGGTGAAGTGAAGGTTGATATCTTCCATTGGAACAACCTGTGCGTATCCGCCGCCTGCTGCTCCGCCTTTTACACCGAAGACCGGTCCAAGAGATGGCTCGCGAAGTGCAACCATTGCTTTTTTACCGATTCTAGAAAGTCCGTCTACCAGACCTACAGAAGTTGTTGTTTTTCCTTCTCCTGCCGGTGTCGGGTTGATGGCTGTAACGAGGATCAGTTTTCCATCCTCCGCATTGGTGTCTTTTAACAGGTTGTAATCAATTTTTGCTTTGTACTTTCCGTACTGCTCCAGATATTTGTCATCAATACCTGCTTTTTCTGCGATCGCTGTGATCGGCTGCATGGTACATTCCTGTGCAATTTCAATGTCTGATTTGTAACCCATTGTTTTAAAATCCCCTTTCTTTTTTCCGCTTTGTCCGCCGATTGATAGCCATATTTTACCATGTTTTGTAAGATGATTCAATTGATAATTATTTATTTCACAATCTTTATACGTTTTGTACCAAAAAATGCAGAAAATTCCGCCAAAAGGCGGAGCGGCACAATTCTGCATTAAAAAAAGAAGGATTCCCGGCTTTTTGCTGCCGAAAATCCTTCTCTTTTTTATTTTTTAAGAATACTGCGACTCATCCACCTCAAACGGTTCGTCGCACGGTCCTTCGAGGAGGCGGTAGCTGCCCTGTGTGGAGAAGTAATACCATTTTCCGTCGATCAGTTTCCATCCTTTTACGGCGTAGCCGTTTGCGTCAATGTAATATCTCTGCTCGGTGTCGTTTGCATAGCGGTGCGGGTTCAGGGAAACCCATTCGCTTTTGGCCCATCGGTCTTCGTCTTCGATGTAGAACTTCCAGCCCTCATCGGTTTTGGTCCAGATGGAGGTTACCTGCTCTTCCATTTTTTCGAAGAATTTGGATTTCTGGGAGAGATCATCATTGAGCTGGTCGAAGGTCAGCTTCTCTGCAAGCGTCTGTTCACCTGAAAACAGGTTCGTTCCAAGACCGAGGCGGTCACCCTCAATGGTAGCTCCGAGACTTGCGATGGTGGTCGGGAACATGTCCATGGTGG
>OJRB01001162.1_pt1 | contig 13530 bp, 8 predicted proteins | sample 1599061 | NCBI WGS metagenome assembly OJRB01 (sample SAMN03922522, study PRJEB24848) | human gut metagenome | isolation source: stool sample | host: Homo sapiens | place: Germany | collected 2010-02 | reverse complement strand
AACGTGCCGCCGCAGGGCGGCCGCAAGCACCCGCAGCAGGAGTTCATCCAGATCGACACCACCAACATCCTGTTCATCTGCGGCGGTGCCTTTGACGGACTGGACAAGTATATCCTGCGCCGCACCGATAAGTCCGCGCTGGGCTTCGGCAGTGCGCTGAAGGATAACTCCACCGAGGCCGAGCGCGCCTTGCTGCGCAAGGTAGAGCCCCACGATCTGGTCAAGTTCGGCCTGATCCCGGAGCTGATCGGCCGTCTGCCGGTCATCACTGTGCTGGATGATCTGGACGAGGATGCACTGGTACGCGTGCTCAAGGAGCCCCGCAACAGTCTGGTCAAGCAGTACAAGGAGCTGCTGGGCATGGATAACGTGGAGCTTACCTTCACGGACGAAGCCCTGCACGCCATTGCCCGCAAGACCATCGAGCGCAAGACCGGTGCCCGCGGTCTGCGCAGCGTGATGGAAAGCATTCTGCTGCCCATCATGTACGAGGTGCCAAGCGATGCCACCATCATCCGCGTGACCGTGGACGAGGACACTGTGGAGGGCGGCGAAGCACATCTGGAATACGGCGCTGTGCGCAAACGCTATAAAAATCAGGTCGCTCTCAGCTGACGGCATTGCCGCACAGCAGGGGAGCGCACCCGCCTGAAAGCCCTGTTTCGAAAGCTTTTTGCTTTTGGCAGGGCTTTTTGCTTTTAAATTCTTGTTTCTGACAGGAAAATGTACTATAATAGTAAAGTGTGGATCGTGCGGCGTGTGTTCTCTGGCAGGGGCATACCGCAAAAGACGAGCCATATAACTGGGTAATAGGAAGTACTATAAAGGAGTGTGTATTCAATGGCAAATTATCACGAGATGGATCGCGCTGCGCTGACCGCTGAAAAGGCAGCGCTGGAAGAGGAATACAAGCAGTTTCAGGCAAAGGGTCTGAAGCTGAATATGGCACGCGGCAAGCCCGGCCCCCACCAGATGGATCTGGCAATGGACCTGCTGAAGATGACCGACTACACCACGGATGCAGGCACCGATGCCCGCAACTACGGCGAGCTGGAGGGTCTGAGCGAGGCTCGCGCCCTGTTTGCAGATGTGTTCGGCGTAAAGCCCAACGAGGTGTTCGTGGGCGGCAACTCCAGCCTGCAGCTGATGTATAACCTCATCAACATCGGTTATGTGTTTGGCTTCCCGGAGTCTCCCTGTCCGTGGTCTCAGGTGGAGAAGCGCAAGTTCCTCTGCCCGGTGCCCGGCTATGACCGTCACTTTGCCATCACCGAAGAGTTCGGCTTTGAGCTCATCAGCGTGCCCATGACCCCCAACGGCCCCGATATGGACGTTGTGGAAAAGCTGGTGGCAGAGGATGATACCATTAAGGGTATCTGGTGTGTGCCGCAGTACTCCAACCCCGATGGCTACACCTACAGCGATGAGACCATCGAGCGCTTTGCCAAGATGAAGACCGCAGCCCCGGATTTCAAGATCTTCTGGGACGAGGCCTACATCGTCCATCACCTGACCGAGGAGATCATCGAGACTCCTGTTCTGCTGAACGTGAGCAAGAAGTACGGCACGCAGGATCGCGTGTTCATGTTCACCTCCACCAGCAAGATCACCTTCCCGGGTGCCGGCGTTTCTGCCATTGCCTGCAGCGACAACAGCATGAAGTATATGTGCAAGCGCTTTGCAGTGATGATCATCAGCTACGATAAGATGAACCAGCTGCGCCATGTCCGCTTCCTGAAGAACAAGGAGGGCGTTCTGGCACACATGGCAAAGCACCGCCGCCGTCTGGTGCCCTGCTTTGATGCCGTCAAGACTGCCTTTGCCGCCAACCTCACCCCCTGCGGCGATATTGCCCACTGGACCAACCCCAAGGGCGGCTACTTCATCAGCCTGTATGTCATGCCCGGCTGCGCCAAGCGCGTGGCAGAACTGTGCAAGGATGCAGGTCTGGTGCTGACCGGTGCAGGCTCTGCCTATCCGTACCACAAGGACCCGCAGGATTCTCACCTGCGCATTGCCCCCACTTACCCCAGTCTGGACGAGGTGGAGACCGCTTCCGAGCTGCTGTGCGTCTGTGTACGTCTGGCCGTTGTGGAAAAGCTGCTGGCTGATATGGCCTAAGGCTTGAAATAACTTGTATATTCTCCTCTGCGGGGCTCTTTGCAGGGCCGGCAGGGGAGTTTTATCACAGAAAGGCCGGCACGACGGCTGCTCTGTGAGGAGAGGAGCCGTTGGCAAAACTTGCGGTTCACAACAAAAACGGCTGCGGCTGCACAGCCGCCGCTTTTGGAGGTTCCCTGATTTATGAAAACAAAAGGCAAAGCATGGCAGCTGGTCGTTACCGCGCTGCTGATCGTTGTATTTGTCTACACCGCCTTTTTTGGCGTGGCAGCAAAATACGGCGATGTGACCACCACCTATATCAAGGGTGCAAAGGATATCCGCTTTGGTGTGGATATCAAAGGCGGCGTCAACGTCACCTTCGTGCCCTCGGATGGCTACGATGCCACAGACGAGCAGCTGGATGCCGCCCGTCTGGTCATCGAGAACCGTCTGGTCGCGCTGAACGTGACGGACTACGAGCTGTATGTGGACAACAATTCCGACTGCCTGATCCTGGAGTTCCCGTGGCAGTCCGGCGAGACGGACTTTGACCCCGAGTCCGCCATTCAGGAGATCGGCACCACCGCCTACCTGACCTTCCGCGAGGGAGCCAGCAAGGACGGTGAGCTGATCCTGGACGGCTCCATGGTCGAAAGTGCTTCGGCGCAGTACGGCGCTGTGAGCAACGGCGGCAGCTCAGAGTATTACGTTGCCCTCAAGTTTACCACCGAGGGTGCCAAGGCCTTTGGCGATGCCACCACCAAGCTGGCCGCCGATAAGGGCAGCATCAGCATCTGGCTGGACGACGAGAACGTGAGCACCGCCACCGTCAACACCGCCATTACCGATGGACAGGCCATCATCACCAGTTCGGCTTCTAATCCCTTTACGCAGGATGCCGTGGTCAAGATGGCACGCCAGATCAACTCCGGTGCGCTGCCCTTTGCCCTGAGCGTGGACAGCTACTCTACCGTGAGCCCCAGTCTGGGCGAAAACAGTCTTGGTGCCATGGTGCTGGCAGGTCTGATCGCTTTTGCCCTCATCGTGGTGTTCATGACGGTGCTGTACCGTCTGCCGGGCTTTCTGGCCTGCATCGCGCTGGCAGGTCAGGTGGCGGCTACGCTGGCCTTTGTGTCCGGCTACTTCCCGGTATTTGAAAGCTTTACCCTGACCCTGCCCGGCATCGCAGGTATCATTCTGGCCATCGGCATGGGCGTGGATGCCAACGTCATCACCGCCGAGCGCATCAAAGAGGAGCTGAAAAACGGCAAATCTCTGGACGGCGCCCTGAAGAGCGGCTTTGCCCGCGGTCTGACCCCCATCATTGACGGCAACGTGACTATCGTCATCGTGGCCATCGTGCTCATGGGTGCCTTCGGCCCCTCGGATGGTCTGTTTGCCAAGGCACTGCACTTTGTGTTCTTTGCCTTCGGCCCCTCTACCGCAGGCACCATCTACGCCTTCGGCTATACGCTGCTTACCGGCGTGCTGCTGAACTTCGTGTTCGGTGTGTTCGCTACCCGTGTGATGATCCGCGGTGCAGCCGCCATCAAGGCACTGCGCACCCCGTGGCTGTACGGTGCTGCAAAGCCCGGGCAGGAAAAGGCCGAAAAGAAGCCGGTGGATTTCGTGTCCCTGCGCAAAAAGTTCCTGACCATCTCCGCCTGCCTGATGGCAGCCATTCTGCTGTGCGCCGTGGTGTTCGGTGTGCATCTGGATACCGAGTTCACCGGCGGTGCTATGATCACCCTGTCCTACGAGGGCAGCTTTGACCAAGTCACTGTGCAAAAGACCGCTGCAGCGGCGCTGGAAAACACCGGTCTGACCCTGCAGACTGGCGAGAATGTAGCCACCGGCGACCAGACCCTGAAGATCTCCATGCCCGGCACCGAGACCGTGACCACCGAGCAGGTGGAGAACCTGCTGGACTCCTTGAACGAGAACTACCCGGACAACCAGTTCGCCCAGCTGTCCCTGAGCAATGTCAGCGCAGCCATGGGCACCAAGTTCCTGCAGAAGAGCTTGGTGGCTGTGCTGTTTGCACTGGTGCTCATTCTGCTGTATATCGCCCTGCGCTTCAAGAACATCGGCGGTCTGACCGGCGGCATGATGGCAGTGCTGGCGCTGGTCAATGACCTGATGGTGGTGTTCGGCACCTTTGTGCTGCTGCGCACCGCACTGGACGGCAACTTTATCGCCGCTATGCTCACCATCCTCGGCTACTCCATCAACGATACCGTTGTGGTGTACGACCGTATCCGCGAGAACCGCGCCCTGATGGGTAAAAAGGCTGGCTTTGAAGAGCTGGTCAACCAGTCGGTCAACCAGTCTGCCCGCCGCACCCTGATCACCACCATCACCACCGTGATGGCACTGGGCGTCATGTGCATCGTGGCAAAGCTCTACGGTCTGGACAGCATCTTTACCTTTGCGTTCCCGCTGATGATGGGTATGATCAGCGGTGTGTACACCTCTCTGTGTGTTTCCACCTCGGCATGGGTGCTGTGGAGCGAGCGCAGGAAAAAGAAAGACTAAGGCGGAGGAACAAACGATGAAGTGCCCTTATTGCGGTGCGGAGGAATCCAAGGTGATCGACTCCCGCCCGACTGAAGACAACGAGCGCATCCGCCGCCGCCGCGAGTGCCTGAACTGCCATATGCGCTTTACCACCTATGAGGTGGTGGAAACGGTGCCGCTGGTGGTCATTAAAAAGGATAACTCCCGCGAGCCCTTTGACCGGCAGAAGCTGCTCAATGCCATGCTGCGTGCCTGCGCCAAGCGTCCTGTCAGCTATGAAGCACTGGAGCACGCCGTCAGCAGCATCGAACAGTCTCTGTTCAGCTCCTACGACCGCGAGATCCCCAGTGTGCGCATCGGCGAGCTGACCATGCAGGAACTGAAAAAGATCGACGAGGTGGCCTATATCCGCTTTGCATCGGTCTACCGCCAGTTTGCGGATGTGGAAAGCTTTCTTGATGAACTGAAAAAGCTTGTGGGAGACCGCAAGGAAAAACAGTAAAATACAACCCGGAGGGGCTGTTGCACAAAGTGATGTGCAGCAGCCCCTTTTTTGTGTGCTTATTTGAAACGAAATCTCCTTATAAGAAGAGAATGCAGACAGGAACGCAACAAAGCGCCACAAAAGCGTACACAAAGCATTGATATGCAAAATAATGTATAAAAATCCGATAATATACACTCCGGTAGGCATCGGAACAGCCCGGAAAGTGTGCAGAAGCTGTTGCACTTGGCTGATTTTGAAGAGAAGCGCAACACAACTGTAACGTTTTCGGAACTTTTGTTACGCTTGAGTTGCGGTAAAAGAGCGGAAAAATTTTAAAAAATCTGTATTTTTTCTGCTAATTAGCCTTTGAACCTCTTGACGTCTGTATGGTTTTGTGATACTCTTGTGACACAAGAGTTGCAGATGTGATACGACAGAGTTGCAAACAAGTTGCAGCATACAACATCACACTGTATAAGGCAGCAGACCGGAGGCAATCTTATGAAGTGTGCAATGAGTACCATGAAGAATATCGCAGCAGCTGCTATGACGCTGGCTGTGGTTTTTGGTTTTGCAGGCTTCAAGCCCGTCACCGCAAACGCAGCACAGGCTGCCGTGCCTGCTGCCGCTTCCGTGGAGGAAGAGAACTCCTACTTTGAGGAAGACGCTTACCAGCGCAGCTTCCTGACCCTGATCAATAACGAGCGCGCACAGGCTGGTCTGGCTCCCGTTGCTCTGGGCGACAGCAGCCACAATGCCGCTGCAATGAAGCGTGCCGAGGAGCTGGCAGTTTCTTACTCCTACGTTCGTCCCAACGGTCAGCGCGATTTTACCGTTCTGGCAGAGAACGGCATCAGCGATGTTTCCACCGGCGAGAACTACATGGCCGGCTGCTCCACCCCCGATTCCGCAATGGATCAGTGGATGGCTACCGATTTTACCCGCGAGCGCATCCTGAACGCCGATGCCACCACCGTGAGCGTTGGCCACTACGAGGGCGGCGTCTACAACAACTACTGGGTGCTGATTTTCTCTTACCCTGAAAATTCTCACACCGAGGACTACCGTCAGGAAGTTCTGAATCTGGTCAATGCCCAGCGCGCAAAGTACGGTCTGACCGCTCTGGAAATGGGCGATGATAATCTGACCGCCGCTGCACAGACCCGCGCCGAGGAAATCGCCGTTGTAAACTCTCACGTCCGCCCCGATGGCTCCAAGTGCTTTACCGTCCTGAAGGACTACGGTGTCACCGATACCCCCACCGGCGAGAATGCCGCATGGGGCAGCGTCTCTCCTGAAGAGGTCGTCAACGCATGGATGAACTCCGAAGGCCATCGCGCCAATATCCTGAACCCTGAGGCTCGCAAGATGAGTGTTGGCTACTACTACAACAGCAACAGCACCTGGGGTCATCAGTGGATTCAGATCTTTACCAAGTGATCAACTGCTTTCTTCTTATAAAAGACTGACGGAGCCGCAAGGCTTCGTCAGTCTTTTTATTTGCGCCCGTTTGTGTTATACTTATTCTGAGTTATTATCAGGAGGATCTAACGTGGAGGATTACCGCACCGTCCGGGGCACGGCCACCGGCGAATATGAAGAGAAAAAAAGCCGCTTTATCGCGCAGCTCTCCTTTGCCGACAGCGAGGAAGCCGCCGTTGCCTTTCTGGAGCAGGTGCGGGCAGCCAACCGCACCGCGCGGCACAATGTTTACGCCTACCGCCTTCGGGCGGGCAACCGAGAGCGCTATTCCGATGACGGCGAGCCGGCCAAGACCGCCGGTACGCCCGCATTGGAAGTGCTGCAGCACAGCGGCCTGACCGACCTGATCGTGGTGGTCACCCGCTACTTTGGCGGAGTGCTGCTGGGCACCGGCGGCTTGGTGCGTGCCTACACCACCGCTACCGCCCGCGCACTGGAAAATGCCGAGGTCGTCACAGTGCGCAGTGTGGTGGAGCTGCAGGTAACGGTGGATTACGCCCTTTACGAACGTGCGTCCCTGCTCATTGATGCCGCCGGGGCAAAGCAGGCACCGCCGGAGTTTGCAGACCGTGTCACCCTGCGCTGGCAGATGCCGGAACACACCGAAGCCCCGCTGCTGGAGCAGCTGCGGGAGCTGACCCGGGGCAGCGCTCAGGTGACGGTGTCTGACCCGTTCTACGCACCATTTTAAAAAACAAAGTCTTTTTTGCAAACCGACACCGAACTTCCCCCTTCGACACGGCCGATGTGCTACAATTGCCGCAGCGCAGCAATTGGGATCGGCTGCGCGCAGAGGGGAGGGGAGAAACCCGAAAAACAAAAGGAGGATCTGTATGGATGTGCGCCGGAGAACCGAAGAGATCGAGCACCTCACCTTTGCGCCTTGGGCGACCTTCAGCGATGCAAGCCGCGGCAGAGCTGTGCCGGAGCCGCAGGATCCGCTGCGCCCGGTGTTTCAGCGGGACCGCGACCGGGTGCTGCACTGCAAGGCCTTCCGGCGTCTCAAGCAGAAAACGCAGGTGTTCCTTTCGCCGGAAGGCGACCTGTACCGCACCCGGCTGACCCATACGCTGGAGGTCTCGCAGATCGCCCGCACCATTGCCCGGGGCCTGCGCCTGAACGAGGATCTGACCGAGGCCATCAGCCTTGCGCATGATCTGGGGCATACCCCCTTTGGTCACGCGGGAGAAAAGGCTCTGGATGCTCTTTGCCCGGACGGCTTCCGCCACTATATGCAAAGCCTGCGTGTGGTGGACCGGCTGGAAAAGGACGGCGAAGGGCTCAACCTGACATGGGAGGTGCGGAACGGCATCGTTACCCACACCAAGGGCACATGGGCAGCTACCCCGGAAGGACGCATCGTGCGCTTGGCGGATCAGATCGCCTTTGTCAACCACGATATCGAGGACGCTGTGCGCGCCGGTGTGCTGGACGCTGCCACCCTGCCCAAGGACTGCACGGCAGTGCTGGGACAGACCAAATCTGCCCGCATCACCACCATGATCAACAGCATTCTCACCCACAGCGAGGGGGATGTCCGCATGGGCACGGAGGAATACGAAGCGTTCCTTGCTCTGCGGGATTTCATGTACACGACCGTGTATGTGGATAAAAACGCCAAGCGTGAGGAGCAGAAGGTGGACAAGCTTATCGCGGAGCTGTACGAATACTACCTGACCCATGTAGACCGGATGTCCAACTTTTATGTGCAGCTGGCCTATCAGGAGGGACGGGAGCGCGCCGTCACCGACTACATCAGCGGTATGAGCGACGAGTTTGCCATCCGCACCTTTGAAGAACTGTTCGTGCCCCAGAAATGGCACGTCCTTTAAAACTGGAGAGGTCGTTTAAAACAACATGATCCCACACGAATACATCGAGGAGCTTACCCGCCGCACCGACATTGTGGAGCTGGTGGGCAGCTATGTGCAGCTCAAACGCAAGGGACGGCTGTACGGCGGGCTGTGCCCTTTTCACAGCGAAAAAACGCCGTCCTTTTATGTGTACCCGGACACCCAAAGCTTTTACTGTTTCGGTTGTCAGGCAGCCGGAGATGCCATCAGCTTTGTCAAAAAGATCAACAATATCAGCAGCGGCGAAGCCATCAAGATGCTGGCTTCCCGCGCCGGGATGCCGGAACCGCAGGAGGACGATAAGACCGGACGCCTGCGCAGCCGGGTGCTTTCCATGAACAAGGAGGCCGCCCGCTTCTTCCATGCCTGCTTGAACTCTACCGTGGAGGAGGCGCGGCAGGCGCGCGCTTACTGGCGGCGGCGCGGGCTGGACGATAAGACCATCGTCCGGTTCGGGCTGGGCTATGCCCCCAACGATGGGCAGGCGCTGTACCAGTACCTGCGGGATAAAGGCTACAACCAGCAGGAGCTGGATGCCAGCGGCCTGTTCAAGCGCAGCCAGTCCGGGCGCATCTACTGCCTGTTCTGGAAGCGTGTCATGACCCCCATCTTTGACCTGCGCGGCAACATCATTGCCTTTGGCGGGCGCGTGATGGACGACTCCAAGCCCAAATACGTCAACAGCCCGGAGACGCTGGTCTACCACAAATCCGAGACGGTGTTTGCCATGCAGATCGCAAAGCGCAGCGCCTCCCGGCGGTTCGTGCTGTGCGAGGGCTACATGGACGTCATCAGTATGCAGCAGGCGGGCATCGACACCGCCGTCTGCGCCTGCGGCACCGCGCTGACCCCCGGGCAGGTGCGCATCATCAGCGAGTATGCCGACGAAGTCATTCTGAGCTACGACTCGGACGAGGCCGGTCAGAAGGCCACCCTGCGCTCGCTGGAGCTGTTCCGCAACAGCCCGGTAAAGGTGGGCGTTTTGCAGATCCCCGGCGCAAAGGACCCGGACGAGTATATCAAAAAATACGGCCCGGAGCGCTTTCAGGCACTTCTGGACGGGGTGGGCAACGCGCTGGACTTCCGGCTCAAGCGCCTGCGGGATCAGTACGATCTCTCGCAGGATGCGCAGCGGCTGCAATATGTAAAGGAAGCCGTGGAAATGCTGGCCGAGCGCTCTAACCCCACCGAGCAGGAGGTGTACGCCGGACGGCTGGCAGAGGAAACTAATATTTCCAAAACCGCCATTCTGGCGCAGCTGGGCACCGCAGCAAAGCGGGCAGGCGGCAAGTACCGCCGGGAGAAAAACCACGAGCGGCTGCATTCCGGTGAGATGGATCAGATCAAGGTGCCTTACAGCGCAGGCGGCAGTCAGGCACTGGGCATTGCCAGCGCCCAGCAGCGGCTGCTGGCGGCCATCCTGCGGGAGCCGCGGTATCTGGAACTGGCTAAACAGCAGTTGACGGCGGAGCAATTCATCCAGCCGCAGCAGAAGGAACTATACGAAGCGATGCTCAATTGCAGCCGGGAGGGCGTGGAGCTCAGCCTGACGGCACTGCGGGCATTTGCAAGCGAAGAAGCATTGAATGAACTGAGCCGACTTGCGGCACAATACAGCGATGTGAACTGCACCCCGGAGGATATCCATCTGTATCTGGACAGGATCGCCCGGGGAATGCCGGTTGCAAGCAAAGCTGCTGCAATGTCCGGCGATGAGATCACACAGTATCTTCAGTCGATGCGCGAAAAAAAGCAGGGGACGCTGCCCGAACAAGACTGATCCCTGTTTTCCCTCCGGCTGGAGCTGGAGAGAAAAGGAGCAGGAATCATGCAGAAATTGTCGCAAACGGAAGAACTTGCCCGCAGCCTTGCCGCAAAGGCGCGGCGCCACACCCTGACCCCGGAGCAGATCAGCCGTGCCATGGAAGAAGCGGATTTCGATGTTGCACAGCTGGATGAACTCTACGCGGCGTTGGAGCAGCGGGGTGTTCATCTGGCAGAGGAGGAGCCTGCCGAGCTGCCCGTGCTGGACGATGCTCAGATCGGCAGGCTGGAGAATGAACTGTCCTCAGAGGGTGTGGCGCTGGATGACCCGGTCAAGACCTATTTAAAGGAGATCGGCCGGGTGCCGCTGCTGACCGCCGGACAGGAGATGGCACTGGCAAAGGCTGCCCGCGCCGGAGATGCAGATGCCCGCCGCGCTTTGAGCGAAGCAAACCTGCGGCTGGTGGTATCGGTAGCCAAGCGCTACGCCGGGCGGGGACTGCCTTTTCTGGATCTCATTCAGGAAGGCAACCTTGGCCTGATGAAGGCGGCGGAAAAATTTGAGCCGGAGCGTGGCTTCAAGTTCTCTACCTACGCAACGTGGTGGATTCGTCAGTCCATCACCCGCGCCATTGCGGATCAGGGACGCACCATCCGCATCCCGGTGCATCTGGTGGAGAGCATCAACCGGGTCAAGAAAACGGCGGGCGACCTGCTGCATAAAAATGGACGGGAGCCCACCGTGGAGGAGATCGCTGTCGCACTGGATATGGGACCGGACAAGGTGCGGGAGCTGCTGCAATTGTCGCAGGAGCCCATCAGTCTGGAAACGCCGGTAGGGGAGGAAGAGGACGCCCATTTAGAGGACTTTATTCAGGACGAAGATGCCGGTGTCCCGGTGGACGAAGCCGGGCGTCAGCTGCTGCGGCGGGAGCTGCTGCACGTCCTTAAAAGCCTGACGCCCCGGGAGGAGCGGGTCATCACCCTGCGCTTTGGTCTGGAGGATGGCCGTGCCCGCACGCTGGAAGAGCTGGGCAAGGAGTTCAACGTGACCCGGGAACGGGTGCGGCAGATCGAAGCAAAGGCGCTGCGCAAGCTGCGCCACCCCAGCCGCGCGAAGCTGCTGCGGGATTATCTGGATGAGTGAATCGCATAAAATTTTCAGGACGAGACTGCTGCACAGCATTTTGTGCGGCGGTCTCTTTTTTGCGGCAGGGAAGTGCAAAAGTCGCACTTCCGGGCACAAGAGTAAAGATAGACAAATTGCACAAGGGTGTTATGAACAGGAACGTGCAAAATAAAAAAATCAAGTACTTGGCAGACAAACAGCTACACGCTGCCGGGCGTGCGAAAACAAAGCAAAAATTAAATTTATTTCGGCAAAAAACTGAAAAATGGCTTGACAACAGGGGTTTTCGGGTGTATACTGCATTAGTATCACATAATGGACTAGTGCGCCAAAAAGGGAACTGCGATGGCTGCCGCTTGAGGGCTTGCCCCGAAAAGTTTGTGCAAAACGCCGGAACGTTCCGCAGGACGCGGGTCGAATTATGTGTGTCTGCTCAAATTTGACCCGTGTATACGACATCCCGTAGAATATAAAAGTAAGGAGTGGTTGATTTTATGATGAAAGTCAAGCCCGTTAAGCTCGGCAAAACCGAGCGCATGAGCTTCTCCCACATCGACGAAGTCATCAGTATGCCGAACCTGATCGAGGTCCAGAAGAACTCTTATCAGTGGTTCCTGGACGAGGGCCTGAAAGAGGTCTTCCACGACATCGGCACCATTGAGGACTACACCGGCAATCTGGCACTGAGCTTTGTGGACTTCCGGCTGGATAAGGAGCCGAAGTACAGCATCAAGGAGTGCAAGGAGCGCGACGTTACCTTTGCAGCCCCCCTGCGCGTCACCGCCCGTCTGCTGAACAAGGAGACCGGCGAGGTGAAGGACCAGGAGATCTTCATGGGCGACTTCCCCCTGATGACCGACGCAGGCACCTTTGTCATCAACGGTGCCGAACGTGCGATCGTCAGCCAGCTGGTCCGTTCTCCCGGTGTGTTCTACGGCCATGCCAAGGATAAGGTGGGCAACGACCTGTACAGCGCCACCATGAACCCCAACCGCGGTGCATGGCTGGAGTACGAGACCGATGCCGCCAATGTGTTCTATGTCCGTATCGACAAGAACCGCAAGCTGCCCGTCACGGTGCTGTGCCGTGCGCTGGGTCTGTCCTCTAACGAGGACATCCTGAACTACTTCGGCGAGGACGAGCGCATTCTGGCCACGCTGGAAAAGGATACCACCAAGAACCGCGAAGAGGGTCTGCTGGAGGTCTACCGCAAGCTGCGCCCCGGCGAGCCTCCCACGGTGGAGTCCGCTACCAGCCAGATCGATATGCTGTTCTTCGATCCGCGCCGGTACGACCTGTCCCGTTTCGGCCGCTATAAGATGAACAAAAAGCTGTCTCTGGCACGCCGCATCATGAACCATGTGGCCGCAGAGAACGTGGTGGATCCCTTCACCGGCGAGATCCTTGTCGAGGCTGACAAGAAGATCGACCGCAAGCTGGCCGAGCAGATCGATGCCGCCGGCGTGGATCTGGTCGTGCTGAAGATCGATGATCCCATGAAGGATCAGCCCCACAAGGTCAAGGTCATTACCAACGGCTGCGTGGATGCACAGGCCATCATTGATAGCTACTACCCCGCATTCAAGGGCGTGGATGTCAAGGAGTGCGGCATCAACGAGCGCTGCAACCTCAAGGAGCTGCGCAAGATCCTTGATAACGCTTCCAGCGCCGAGGAGGTCATGGAGAGCCTGAAGAAGGATCACGACCTGCTCATCGGCCGCACCGTCACCATCGACGATATCCTGTCCTCCATCAACTACCTGAACGGTCTGGGCTACGGCATCGGCACCACCGATGATATCGACCATCTGGGCAACCGCCGTATCCGCAGCGTGGGCGAGCTGCTGCAGAACCAGTTCCGCATTGGCTTCTCCCGCATGGAGCGCGTCATCCGTGAGCGCATGACCCTGCAGAGCCAGGATCAGAGCGTTATCACCCCGCAGGCACTGATCAATATCCGTCCTGTGGTCGCCGCCATCAAGGAGTTCTTCGGCTCCTCTCCGCTGTCTCAGTTCATGGACCAGAACAACCCTCTGGCCGAGCTGACCCACAAGCGCCGTCTGTCTGCTCTGGGCCCCGGCGGTCTGAGCCGTGACCGCGCAGGTTTCGAGGTCCGTGACGTTCACTACAGCCACTATGGCCGTATGTGCCCCATTGAGACCCCTGAAGGCCCCAACATCGGTCTGATCTCCTAT